>Ga0187893_10008702_pt1 | contig 15884 bp, 10 predicted proteins | sample MA1701074metaG_FD_139574 | JGI IMG/M metagenome (GOLD analysis project Ga0187893, IMG submission 139574) | White microbial mat communities from a basaltic lava cave in the Kipuka Kanohina Cave System on the Island of Hawaii, USA - MA170107-4 metaG ... | reverse complement strand
TCGTCGGGCTGCATGCCGATCAGACCTTTCAGTTCGAGCATCGCCACTTCCGCGCGACTCTCGAAGCCGATGCGCAGCGCGTCAATCCGATTGACTTCGACCGAGGCCAGGCTCTGTTCGAGCGGAGCGGAGCGGCCCAGGTCTACGCGCGCTTTGATCAGGCGGTGTGATTCGCCGGTGAGTTTCAGCAAGCCTTCCGCCAGTTTCAGCTTGCGCGCCGCCGCAATCGCTTCGGAGTATTTCAGCCGGACTTCCGCCGCCAGTTTGCGCTCGAAGTCGGCGACTTCGGCTTCGCGCAGCGCGACTTCGCGCTCGGCGACCGCGACGCGCGCCTGACGGCGACCGCGCAGTTCCAACGGCAGCTCAATGCCGATCATCAGGTTGTTGTCGGGCGTGGTGACGGCCTGCGCGCCGCTGGCTTCGATCATCGGGTTGGGTTTCAACCCGGCTTGGCGCAAACGACCGCGAGCTTCGGCGATCATCTTCCGCGCCGCCAGTAGCTCGCCGTTGTGTTCGAGCGCATAGCGAACCAGATCATCCGCCGTCATCCCGTTCGCCGGATCAATCAATCGCGCATAAGCCGAAGCTTGCTCCGCGCTCGCAATCGCGTGTTCCGATCCCGACGGCACACTCGCGGATTGAGCAAGCGCAATACCTGCAGCGGAAATCAGCCAGGTCAAAGCCGCGAGAAACCTGAAACAGTCTTTTCGCTTCATCGCAACACTCTCCTTCTCTCATTCTTCAACAGAACATCTTCCACAGAGACACTGATAAGAAACCAGCCTCCCACCATGACTTGGTTGATCATCAATCCCATCTCCGGTGGCTGATTCATCAAGACCAACCAGGCTGGCGACCGTGTAGTACCCTTTACGGCTGCGCACAATCAGGCGCGGCGATCCGGCCGGCGGAGTAACGGCGACTTTGAGGCGCCGCCACCGACCGCCGCCAGCGAGGTTCGCCGGCGCGTAGCCGATTGAATACTGATGGCGCAGTTCCAGCGCGATCCGCTCGAAAGCTTCGCTCATCGCTTCGGCGCCGCCAGGAAAGAAAGACTTCCCGCCGGAAGCCGAGGCCAGTTGATCCATCACCGCTCCGCCGTTGCTGCGCGGCAGCAGCGGGCCGATCAGGATCGTGTAGATCGTCACGCCCGATTCCTGCGTCTTCCGCTTCACCTGATCGAGCGTGGAACGCGAGCGATTGTCCTCGCCGTCGCTGATGACGATCAGCGCCCGCTTCGCATAGCGGCTGCTTGAGAGCGCCTCGAGGCCGAGCGCAACCGCGTCGTAAAGCGCCGTATTGCCCTGTGGGTGGATGCCGCCGAACTGGGCGAGCAGCGCCTCGCCGTCGCGCGTTCGGTCGAGCAGCAGCTCGGCGGATTTATTGAAGCTGATGAGCGAGTATTCGTCTTCGGGATGGCTCGTCTGAACGAATCGCGCCAGCGCCTCCCTCGCGCGAATTATCTTCTCCCCACTCATCGAGCCTGAAACATCAAAGACCACGCCGACAGAGGCTGGCGCGTCGCGGTCACTGAAGAAGCTGATCTCCTGCCGCACATCGTCTTCGTAGACCGCAAAAGCGCGGCGGTCGAGTCCGGCCAAGTAGCGTCCCTGCTGGTCCGTCACGGTCACGGTGAGCGAGACCAGCTCGGTGCTGATGGTGATGCGGCTGTCGTGGTCTTTTATTGGCGGCGCGAAGGCATCGGCCTTCGATTTCTGCTGCGCCAGGGAGGTGTGTGGCGCAGCAGATAGAAAGGCGGCCAGAACCAGCGCAGACAAAAGCGTGGTTCGACGCAGGTCGCAGGATTGCCTTTTCATAACTACCCCTCAGGTTCTATTCCACGATCAGTTTGCCTTTCATCATGTTCATCCCGCAGGCGAAGGTGAACTCGCCCTTGCGCGGCGTGAACTCGACCGTGACCGGTTCGTTCAACGGCAGTTTACGCTCAATGCCGTAGTCCTTGATCACGACCTCTTTGGCGCAGGTTTCGTCGGTCTTTCTGACGAACGTCACTTTGGCCGGCGCGCCCGCTTTCAGCTTGAGGCTCGCTGGCTCAAAGCCTTTGCCGGTCACTTCGACGGTCGCGGTCTGCGCGCCGTCTTGCTCAGCGGCTTGAGCCGTTCGTTCTTCAGTCCCAGAGCTTTTCTTTGCTTGGCGCCAGTTCTGCGATGAGCTGAACGCTGCTGTGGATAACGTGACGGCTGCGACGAGCAGCGCGCCGATTGCGATCAATGCTTTTTTGCTATTCATGGTTTTTCACCTCAGTTCGTTTGGGTTTGGATTGGGTTTGGATTGGATTGGGTTTGAGTTTTGACTGCGGCTTCGCGCCGCAATTCGCGCTCGCGCAGCCAGAAAAAGATCACCGGCGTGACGATCAGCACGTGGAGCAGCGACGAAACCATCCCGCCCAGCACCGGCGTGGCCAGCGGCTTCATCACCTCCGCGCCTGAACTCGCGCTCCACATAATCGGCGCCAATCCGGCGACCACTGTGCTGACGGTCATCACTTTCGGTCGCAGCCGCAAGACCGCGCCTTCGATCACCGCCTCTTTCAAGTGTTCCCGCGTCAGATGTCCCCCGGTTTCGACTTTCTTGCGCTCGACCGCTTCGTTCAGATAAATGACCATCACCATCCCCGTCTGCACCGCCGTGCCGAAGAGCGCGATGAAGCCGACCCAGACGGCGACCGAGAAGTTGTAGCCCAGCGCCCAGAGCAGATAGACGCCGCCCGTCAGCGCGAACGGCACGGCCATCAGCACGTGCGCGGCTTCGATGAACGATTTGTAAGTGAAGTAGAGCAGCGCGAAGATGACGAAGAGCACTACCGGAACCACGACCTGCAGTCGCTTTCGCGCGCGCACCTGGTTTTCGTATTGGCCGCTCCACTCGAAGTAATATCCGGCGGGCAGCCTCACCCGTTCGTTCAACACGCGCCTCGCGTCTTCGACAAAGCCGCCGACGTCGCGCCCGCGCACGTTGAGCAGCACCGTGCCGCGCAAAAGTCCGTTCTCGCTGGCGATCATCGAAGCTCCGTCAACGTTGCGGATCGTGGCGAGTTGCGCGAGCGGAATCTGCGCGCCGTTGGGCGCGGGCACGATCAGTTGACCCAGACCTTCCGGGTTGCGGCGGAACTCCGGCGCGTAACGCACTCGCACTGGAAAACGACGGCGACCTTCGATGGTCACGGTCAGGTTGGTTTCGCCGATGCCGGTGTCAATCACCTGCTGAATCGCTTCGACATCAATGCCGTAACGCGCGGCGGCCCTCCGGTCAATCCGGATGTCAATGTAGGGTTGGCCGGTCAACGGTTCGGGCGAGACGTTGGCTGCGCCGCGCACGGTCTGCAGCGCCGTCGCCGCTTCGCGCGAGAGCCGTTCGAGTTCTTTCAAATCGCCGCCGTAAATCTTCAACCCGAGTTCGGTGCGAATGCCGGTGGTGAGCATCTCGATGCGGTTGATGATCGGCTGGATCCAGATGTTCTGCACGCCGGGCATCTGCAGCTTCTCGTCCATCTCGGCGATGAGTTTGTCGCGCGTCATTCCCGGTCGCCACTGCTCGCGCGGTTTCAGGTGGACGATGGTCTCGTTCATGTTGACCGGCGCCGGATCGGTCGAAGTCTCCGCGCGGCCCGCCTTGCCGACGGCCCATTCAACTTCGGGAAACGATTTGAGCGTTCGATCCTGCATCTGCATCACGCGCAGCGCTTCGTCAATCGAGATCGCGGGGTCGGTGATCGGCATGTACATCACGTCGCCTTCGTCGAGCGGCGGCATGAATTCGCTGCCGATTCCCGAAGCCAGAAAAATCGAACCGCCGAAGAGCGCCGCGGCCAGCAGGATGGTGATCGCTTTATGCCGCAGCGCCAGTTTGAGCGTTGGCTGGTAGATGAAATGCAGCGCGCGCATCACTCGGTTGTCATCTTCGGAATGAAACTTCCCGCCGAGCAGCAGCGTGCAAAGCACCGGCACGAGCGTGACGGCGATGAGCGTCGCGCCCGCCATCGCAAAAGTCTTGGTGAACGCCAGCGGGTGAAAGAGCTTGCCTTCACGCCCGGTGAGCGCGAAGACGGGGATGAAGGCCAGGATGATGATCGCCATCGAGAAGAAGATCGGACGGCCCACGAGCCTGGTTGATTCGAGCACGCCCGCCCACACGCGCCCCCGGTCGCGCGGATCAACGCCGCGTTTTTCCATGTAGCGAAAAGCGTTCTCGGTGACGACGATGCCCGCGTCAACCAGCACGCCGATGGCGATAGCAATTCCCGCGAGCGACATCAGGTTCGAGCTGATGCCCAGGTAGCGCATAAACAGGAACGAGACGAGCACGGCCAGCGGCAGTGGGATCGTGACGATCAGGATCGAGCGGAAGTGGAAGAGGAAGATGACGTGCATCAACGTCACCAGCAGGATCTCTTCGATCAAGGCCCGTTTGAGCGTCGCGGTGGCGCGATGAATCAACTCCGTGCGGTCGTAAAACGGAACGATCCTGACTCCCTCCGGCAATCCGGCTTTGAGCGACTCCAGCTTCTGTTTGACGCCTTCGATCACGTCGAGCGTGTTGACGCCGTAACGCGCGATGACCACTCCACCGACAGCTTCTTCGCCGTCGCGGTCGAGCGCGCCAACGCGGAACGCGCCGCCCAGCTTCACCGCCGCCACATTGCGAATGTAAACCGGCGTGCCGTTGGCGGAGCCGATGACGATGTTTTCGACATCGGCGACCGACGTGATCAAGCCGACGCCGCGCACGACCGACCACTGGCCGTTCTGCTCGACGACGTTGCCGCCGACGTTGGCGTTGCTGCGCTTGACGGCTTCGACAATCGCGGAGAAGGGGATCGAGTAGGCGCGCAGCCGGTTCGGATCAACGTCAATCTGGTACTGCTGAACTTCGCCGCCGACCGAAGCGACCTCGGCCACGCCCGGCACGGAGTTGAGTTGATAGCGGATGAACCAATCCTGCAGCGTGCGCAGATCGCGCAAACTGTGACCGGCGCCTTCGACCGTGTACCAGAAAACCTGGCCAACGCCCGTCGCGTCAGGCCCAAGCGTTGGCGTCACGCCTTCCGGCAACTGTTTGATCACCAGGTTCAATCGTTCGAGCACTCGCGTGCGCGCCCAGTAAAGGTCGACCGAATCCTCGAAGATGAGGTTGATCATCGAAAAGCCGAACGCCGATTGCCCGCGCACCACGCGCACGCCGGGCAGCCCTTGCAAGTTGGTGGTCAGCGGATAAGTCACCTGATCTTCGACTTCCTGTGGGCTGCGGCCGACCCAGTCGGTGAAGACGATGACTTGGTTGTCCGAAAGATCGGGGATCGCGTCAATCGGCGTGTGGATGAGCGCCCAATAGCCCCACCCCGCCAGCAGCAGGTAGAGCGCGACGATGGCGACCCGATTCTTCAGCGAGAATTCGATGATGCGGTTGATCATATTCACTTCGCCTGCACGGTCATCGTTGTCTGACCGGAACCGTGCGATCCCTGGTACTTGACCTGCGCTTCCCACGTGCCAGCCATCTCGATGTTGACCTGCGCGCGATATTTGCCGGGCGTTTCGGTCGTGGTCAGCGTGGCTTTGTCGTTCATCTCGGCCATCGCGCCCATCGCGGCCATGTGAAAGTTGAGCGAGGCGGCGCCGACATCAACCGGATTGCCTGAGGCGTCGGCGAAAGTCACCATCAGATCGTTCTCTCCGTTTTTCAGTTCGCCAGTCGCGCTGGAAATGGCGACGGTCATCTCGCCTGCTTTGGCGGATTTGATGACTTTCTCACCGCCCGATCCGCCGGTTCCGCAGGCGGCGAACAAAGCGACGATGATCGGCAGGGTTGGGGTAATAATGTTCTTTAAGCTCATACGTCTTTTCTCCTTCAAAGAAATATTCGCTCCGCCCCGTTCAGGCGGAGGCTGATCGAATGAAAAGAAGGCTGACCGCGACCGCAGTTCGACCTTCGGTCAGCGTTTGCGCGTGATTGTTTTATCGGAAAGCGGGCACACTACGGCCCTTAGATCAGCAGTGTGGAAGTTTCGAGATAGCGGGAAGTGGAACCTGCGATGTTGCGTGATGGCGAGGAGGGAAATCTGGCCTGAGATATGTAAGAGAAGTCTTCCTGATTGAAAGTGAATTGGAGAGTTAAGAGATCATATTTTTGCGGCGCGCCAGTAGCCGATGTTGTTGTCGGGCTGGTCTCGGAAGACTGTTTGCAATCGAGCATGCAGCACAAGCTCGACACGAACGACTCTGGGATATTATCGCGCGCCGACTGGCAACAGTCCGGCGAACAGCCGCCTTCGCCGTCCGTGTGCGGGGTGATGGCGGCGAGCGAGTTGGCCGTGAAAACAGTCAGAAAAATTGTTGCCAGAAAACGTCTGATCATAGAATCGCTCGTTTTATAGCAGTTGCGCTTTGAGCGTGTCAACGCAGAGCCTCTACGCTACAGAAATGCTTTCTATTGACAGCCTTCCACCCCTCTCATACTGTTAGCCTGCGATGACCGCGAAATACTGTCCCACTTGTCAGAAGACTTACCCAACGACGGAACGCCTGTGTGCTGATGACGGGTCTGTTTTGTCGCTGCACGACCCGTATCACCTGGTGGGCAGCTCTTTGCTCGACAAGTATCGCATTGAGGCTCTGGTCGGATTGGGTGGGATGGGCGCGGTCTATTGCGCTCATCATCTGGGCATTGACCGCCGCGTCGCCTTCAAAATCCTGCAACCCAACATCGCCGTCAATGACGAACACGTGGCGGAACTCTTCGAGCGCGAAGCGAAAGTGGCCGGACGGCTCTCGCACGAAAACATCGTGGACGTGAAAGACGCCGGACGCAGCAGCGATGGTTTAGCTTACATCGTGATGGAATGGCTCGAAGGCCGCACGCTCGAAGAAGAGTTGAGAGAGACTGGGCGATTCAGCTTTGCGCGCGCGGGCGAGGTTCTGCGCCAGATCGCGGCGGCCCTTGAAGAAGCTCATTCCAAACACGTCGTTCATCGCGATCTCAAGCCAGCCAACGTGATGCTGGTCATCAGAACGGATGGCCGCGAGCAGGTCAAGGTGCTTGATTTCGGCATCGGCAAAGTAGTTGGCGAAACAGGCTCATCGGTCTCCGCGGTGATGGGCACGCCGAGTTACGCCAGCCCGGAACAGTTGCAGTTGGGCGGGCAGATTGACTCGCGTTCGGACATCTATTCTCTCGGCGTCATCCTGTATCGAATCTTGAGCGGCAGGTTGCCGTTCCAGGGCGCTTCGGTAAACGAATTGATTCAAATGCAATTGACGGCGACGCCCACGCCGCTCAGCCAATTGCGGCCCGAAACGCCGGTTGAAATTGAACAACTCGTCAGCCGGATGCTGGCGAAAGACCCGGCTGATCGGCCCCAAACCCCGCGCGAAGTAGCGGAGGCTTTTGATCAGTCGCTGGCCGAGGCCGTGACCTCGGGATTTGAAACACGCCTGCTGGTGGAAAGTCCGCCTTCGGGAGAGACGACGATTGAACGCGCGCGCGCGATGAGTCAGCAAACCACCGAATCAATGTCCATAACCGAGCCGCCACGCAAACTGGAAATTGAAATTGTCAGGGACGCGCCGACGACCAGGCCGTTCACGCGCGACTTGGCCGCGCAGCGAGCCAGCCGCGCCAGATCGCGGCTGATCTACGTTTCATTGATCGGGCTGGCTGTGATCGCCGCCGGCTATGGTTTGTCTCACTATGCTTTCAACAGCGCCCAGCGCGCGAGCGAGCCGGGCGCTGCGCAGGTCATCCAAAACGCGCCAACGCATACTCCGGCGCCTGCGCCCACAGTGGGAAGCGCCCCAACGAGCGCAGTGGCGGCAGCTTCGCCGGAGAAGCCGCCGGTCGCAACGCCGCCAGAAGGAGCTCAAACACCTTCAATCGCATCCCGGAGATTGGCTGATCAGCATTTTTCGCAGGCGCGCGAGTTGTACCTCAAGAACGATTACAAGGCCGCGCTGAGCAAAACCAACGAAGCGCTCCAACTCAATCCGCGGCATCGCGGCGCGCTCGCCCTCAGGCGAAAGATTCGAGAAACCATCAGGATTCTCGATGCGCGTTAATCAACTTGATCAAGATCAGGTCAAATAAATATGGCGCGAATGCTTCTCCTGTTCATCCTGTTGTTCGATTTTCAGAGCCTGTGGCGCGCAGACGGCTCAACGGCGCCGGCTCAAAATCCTCCGCCTCTGACGCTCAGCCAGATTGAACGATTGCTCGAAATCAAAGCTGAAGATGAAGTGATCGCCCGCGAGGTCGGCGCGCGCGGCATATCCTTCCAGCTGGACGACAAGACACTCGAACGTCTGGTCGGCCTCGGCGTGGGCGAAATGACCAGACAGTCGCTGCTGCGGGCGGAAGAGCGCGCGGCCTATCAGACTTACGCGAACGAGAAGCAGGATGCGGCCAAACGCCTGGCGCTGGGCAAAGAGTTTTTACGAAAGTATCCGCAGAGCGAATTCGCCGGAGAGGTGACGGCGGGGAATCTCAGGACGATGCGCGAGATTTTCTCGGCCAATTTTCACTCCTTTTCGCGCAATCCCGATGCGCAGAAACTCGACCGCTTGCTCGCGCTCGGCCACGAGTTGCTCGGCCAGCAGCCGGAGCGCGATGTCATCGTCGAAGTCACGACACAATTGGCGCTGGCGACAGGGCGTGGAATGCTGGGCGATTTTTACAGTGATCTGGAGCGGAGCCGCGCCTACGCCAACCAGGCGCTCAAGCTGTTGGAAGAGACGCCGGCGCATTCAGGCGTTGAACCCGAAGCGAACGCCAGGCTGCGCATCGCGAGCGAGAGCCTGCTGCTCCAGGTTCAGGGGCTTTACCTGCTGCGCCAACCGGAGCCTGCCGCCGAGCAGGCCATCGTTTTTCTGACCAAAGCGGCGGAGTTGAAAGACGGGCCGAGCGCGAGCGACCCGATCACTTACTGGTTGCGCGCGCTGGCTTCGGACCTGGTTTATCAGAAGCTGCGCGACGAATATCGCGCGTTGGCGAAGACCCAACGGCTCGGAGCGCCGGGGCAGGCGTTGTGCGCGAAGATCACGCCACTCTCCACGCAGATCATCGGCGATTACGCGCGCGTCATCGCCCTGAGCGGCGCGGCTGAAACGCGCGCGCTGAGCGACGAAGCGTTGGCCGCGCTCACCTCGTTTTCAAACAGCGACCGGCCCTGTCTGGCGGGGCGAATGGAATTGATCGAAGAATGGCCGAGCGCGGAGAAACGCTTCGCCGTGGTGATTGGCGTCGAGGAGCATCAAGACACGCAGATCAGCCGCTTCAACCACGCCGCGTCCGACGCTCGCGCATTGGCGGACGCGCTGGTCAGATCCGGCGGCTTCACGCGCGAGCAGGTGATTCTGCTCACGACAACCGAACCGGCTGAGCGACAACCCACGCGCAGCGCGATCCTGCGCCATCTGGCCAGCCTGCAAGGCCGCGTGACGCCCGAAGGCTTGCTGCTGGTCTTTTTCGCCGGACACGCGATTGAACGAAACGGAAAAGCTTACCTGCTGCCCTCGGATGCGGCTGGCGATCCGGCGCTGCTGCCAGAGACCGCGATCAGCGCAGAGCGCGTTAAGGAGTTGATCCGCGCCAGCGAAGCCGGGCAGGTGATGCTGCTCTTCGACGCCTTTCGCCAGCAGCCGGTCGCAGGCGGCGCAACGCCTGACAATCCGCTCACCGAAAACTTCGCGCGCGAGTTGGCCTTCGATGCGCGCAAACGTGAAGTGATGGCCTTCGCTGCGCTGTTCGCGTCGAGCGCCGGCCAGCGGTCATACGAATCGCCAGCGAAGAATCAGGGCTATTTCGCCGCTACCCTGATCGAAGCGATCAAAGGCCGAGCCGCGAACCGCCAGCGCGAGGTCACGCTCAGCGAGTTGGTCAAATATCTGCAAACGGCCGTGCCGCAGGAAGCGCAGCGCGAATTGGGCCAAAGCGCCGTGCAGCGCCCGCAGGCCGCGATCGAAGGTTATCAGGCGGACGAAGTAGTCGTTGCGTTGGCCGAAAGCGGAGGCCAGGCGACGGCGCGCGTGAGCAAGCCCAATCCTGGTGAGTTACTGCGCGGGGCCAAAACGGTCTTCATCCGTTCCAGAACGATCTACCTCAACCCGAATGTGTTGGAAGCGGAACTGCTCAAACATCCCGATTTCAACTCGCTGGGATTGAAGATCGTCAAAACCGAGAAGGAAGCCGGCCTGATAATCGAAGTTCGGTTGCCGTTTCTGAGTTGGGAATGGAACTACACGCTGACTCACGCGCAGACGGGGACGTTGCTGGTCAGTGGCAAGGTCAGAGAGATTACTCAAGGAACCGCCTCGCCAAAACTGGCGGCGAGTTTGATCGCAGGCGCGCAGAATTTGCGAGCGTCCGCCGCGCCGAAGAGGTAAGGATGTTTAACTTTTTAACACTCACACCTAAACTCATTTGCATGGTTTTTCGTTCCGAAGAAAACGCGGGAATGATGTTGTCGCCCGCCATCAGAACCAGACGAGGGAACCAATGAAGACAATCTATTGCGCACGTATTTTCGTCCTGAGCTTGTGCCTGCTCGCCAGCGCCGCTCTGGCGGCCTTGGCTCAAACCGCAGTCCAGACAAAGCTGGGCCGCGACCCCAAAGTGGCGATTGACGAGGAGTACACGAAGAAGATCCGCGAATACACGACTGAAACCTTCTTCAACTCGCCGCTCACCGATTACCTGCCCGCGTCGTCGAAAGTTCCGACGCCGAAAGCCGTGCTGGGCGATGTGGCGGGCGCGCCCAACAAATTGCCTTATTCATCGGAAGTTTATCGCTACCTGCGGATGCTCGAGGCGTCCAGCCCGCGCGTGAAGGTTTATTCCATCGGCCAGACCGAAGAGGGGCGCGAGATGATCGCCGTCGCGGTCAGTTCCGAAACAAACATCGCCAGGATCGAGGAGAATCGCGCGCGGCTCAGCCGTCTCGCTGATCCGCGTGTGATCAACCTCAATGACGATGAAGCCGAGAAGCTGATCGCAGACTCAGTCCCGGTCTATTACATCACCGGCACGATCCATTCTCCCGAAACCGGCTCGCCGACGGCGCTGATGGAATTGGCTTACCGGCTGACGGTTGACGAAAGTCCCTACGTCAAACAGATTCGCGACAACCTGATCACCTTGATCACGCCTGTGGTTGAGGTTGACGGGCGCGACCGGCAGGTGGACATCTACAACTGGCACTTGGCCAATCCGGGCAAGAACTGGCCGGGATTGGTCTACTGGGGCAAATACGTTGCGCATGATAACAACCGCGATTCGATGGCGCTGTCGTTGAAGCTCACCCAGAACGTGCTCAAAACCTACATCGGATGGAAGGCGCAGGTTTTGCACGATCTGCACGAATCGGTGCCCTACCTTTACGACAACACGGTTGGCGATCAACCCTACAACGCCTGGATTGATCCGATCCTGGCTGACGAATGGCATCTGATCGGCTGGTACAACGTCGCTGAGATGACCAAGTTCGGAATGCCCGGCGTCTTCACGCACGGCACGTTCGACACGTGGTCGCCGAGCTACCTGATGTTCATCGCCGCGTCGCACAACGGCATCAGCCGCCTTTACGAAACGTTCGGCAACGGCGGCGCAGACACGGTCGAGCGCACGCTCTCTCCGGCGGAGTATTCGCGCACGTGGTACAAACAGAATCCGCCGCTGCCCAAAGCCAGATGGTCGCAGCGAAACAACAACAACTATCAGCAGACGGGCCTGCTCGTCTCGCTCGCGCACTTTGCGACGAACAACAAATACTTCCTGCGCAATTTCTACGTGAAAAGCAGGAACTCGATTCTGAAGCCGAAAGCGGCTGGGCCTGCTGCTTATGTCTTCCCAGGCGACGATCCGCGTCCGGGAGGACAAGCTGAACTTTTGCGGCTGTTGCAAATGCAGGGTTGCGAAGTTCACCGCGCGACCGCTCCATTCACTGTCACCCTGCCTGCGAAAAAGAGGCCAGCGCGTCCAGCCGCAGCCGAGACCAGAGCTTCGGCGGACGGCAACGGCGCGAACGGCCAACAGAGCAATCAACAAAACAGCCAGCAGAGCAACACGCGAACGTTCCCGGCAGGCAGCTTCCTCGTGCGAATGGATCAACCTTACAGCCGCATCGCCGACATGATGCTCGATCACCAGTATTGGGCGCCGAACGATCCGCAGCGAAACATCTACGACGACACCGCCTGGACGTTCGGCGAACTGGGCAACGTGCAGGTCGTGCGCGTAACCGATGTCAAAGCGCTGGACGCGGCGATGGAGAAAGTGAATGGTGAAGTGAGAGCGGCGGGCGGCGTGAATGGCAAAGGCTCGATCTTCCTGGTCAATCACAACGCCGACAACGCGCTCATCACGCTGCGCTACCGTTTCAAAGACGCGCCATTCGAGGTCGCCGAAGAGCCGTTTGAAGCCGCCGGTACGAAATTCAATCGCGGCTCGTTCATCATTCGTAACGTCGTCGCCGACGAGCTTCATCGCGCGGCGGGCGAACTGGGATTGAAGATTTACGCGACGGAGGCTGCGCCTGCGGTCAAGACGCATCCGATCAAAGCGCCGCGCATCGCGATCATGCACACGTGGCTGGGCACGCAGGATGAAGGCTGGTGGCGGTTGGAGTTTGACAAATACAAAGTCCCGTTCAGTTACATCAGCACACAGGATGTGGCGCAGGAATACAACCTTAACGTGAAATACGACGTGATCATCTTCGCGCCCGTAGGTCGCGCCAACCCGCAGCAGATCGTCAGCGGCATGCCGATGTTCGGCAATCCGCTGCCGTGGAAGAAAACCGAGTTGACGCCGAACCTGGGCGGGATTGACGAGACGGACGACATGCGACCGGGTCTGGGCTGGCTCGGCTTGCAGCATTTGCAGATGTTCGTGCGCAACGGCGGATTGCTGATCACCGCGAACGACACGTCGAATTTCGCGGTCACGTTCGGTTTCACGGCGGGAGTTTCAATCACGCCGCCACAACGGCTGCGCGTCACGGGCAGCGTGCTGCGGTCGAAGATGGTTGACGCCGCCAGCCCGATTATGTACGGCTACAACGACAACCTGGCGATCTTCTGCGCCAACGGGCCGATTTTCAATTTGAGCAATACGGCTGGCGGCAGAGGCGGTCGTCGCATTACGCCCGAAGGCGGAGAACGATTCACTGGTCGTGGCGCGCCGGACGATCCCGACACTCCGCAGAACCGCGCGCCGTCGGAATTGCCCGAAGAACCGAAGGCCGAACCTTGGGAGGCGATGCCGCTGACCGCTGAACAACTGCGCAACGGCATTTACGTCATTCCGCCATCGGCGCGTCCTCGCGCAGTGCTGCGTTACGCCGATGCGCGTGAGTTGCTGGTTTCTGGCTTGCTCGAGGCGGGAACCGAGATTGCGCAGCGCGCCGCAGTGATTGATGTTCCGGTCGAAAAAGGCCACGTTGTGCTCTTCTCGAACAACCCGTTCTGGCGCGGCGAAACGCAGGGCAGTTACTTTCTCGTGTTCAATGCGATTTTGAATTTCGATCAGTTGAACGCGGGGAGGAAACTTGCGGAGAAGTAATTGTATGACACTCAGATTTATTCTGGGGAATTTGTAAAGTTACTGCATATGAGAAAAAATTGGGTATGGAACAATTTCGGTTAAACTCCATCAAAATACAGGGCTATCGTCCATTCAGGGATTTCCTGGCTGAAGTAGCCCCACTGGAAGTGCTGGTTGGAGCGAATGGGTCGGGCAAATCTAGCCTTTTTGAATTTCTGAAGTTTCTTCGAGACAGCATTCACCAGGATATTCCGCCTGAAATCATTGCTGGCTCAATTGGCCAACAAATTTTTCATAGGCCAGGGCCTGAGCGATTCTGGTGGAGCCTAGAAGTGGATACTGGCCATCCAATACCCATTCGGTATCAGGGAGAGTTGATGGGGCCGATTGGGCGGACACACATTTCATTTGAGCGGGTGATTTCGAAGAAGCCACTTAGTCCTACCTACGCCAAACCATACCTGTTTCTGGATATAAGAGAGCGTGAAGGCTTGATTCAAGATCCGGATTCCAAGCGACTCGCGAGGCAGAAAATCGCATTGGCCCGTCCAAACCAACTTGCGCTGAGCACAGTGACAAATCCTGCAATGACCATTTTGTATCACCTGCGTGAATACATCCGCAGTTGGCGATTCTACAGCTCGTTCAATATCGCCAACGATAAGATACGGAAATCCGTGCCGATTGAGCAGGAACCTGTTCTACACGAAGACGCAGGCAATCTTAGCTCTGTGTTGCATTATTTGATGACGGAACATCGGCCTGTTTTCGATGAACTACAACAGCATTTGCGATCCGCTATTCCGGGATTCAAAGGCTTGACTGTCAAAGCGCGCGGCGGGCCCGGAGAGGTTATTGCGTTTTGGATTGAGGAGGGCGTAGACAGCGAGCTTAGTTTGGCCGATTTGTCTGATGGAATATTACGGTTGATTTGTTGGAGTGTGCTGTGCCTGCTGCCAAATCCGCCTTCGCTAATTTGTATTGATGAGCCTGATCAGGGTGTACACCCAAGAACATTGCCTGTTCTGGCTGGATTGTTCGAGCGCGCCAGCGATCGAACGCAAATTTTTCTTGCCACCCATGCTTCTTATTTCCTCATGCAATTCGACCTCTCGCGCATCGCCGTGATGCGAAAGGAAAAGGGTGAGGCGAAGTTCCTGAAACCTAAAGATTCAGCTTCGCTCACAGCGAATCTAGAGGATTTCGGCCCTGACGAATTGGAGATTATGCACCGCAGTGATGAACTGGAGCTTCTGGCATGAACCCTGTAAACACTGTTGTAGTCTATGTCGAAGGACCTTCAGACAAGGCGGCGATGAGGCAGCTATTACAGCCATTGCTGGATCAAAAAAAGCAAGAGGGCGTGGCAATCGACTTCTTTGAGACGGTGGAGGGTGACAGAAAGGCTTCCGTGCTGGGCAAAGTCCCTATCAGGGCGGTCAATATCTTGTTGGACAAGCCAGCGGCTGTGGTTATCGCAATGCCGGATCTCTATCCAAAAAACAAGTTATTTCCCCACGAAACAGCAGAAGAGATGTTCGAAGGGATTCGAAAAAACTTCGAAGCCGCTTTGATCAAGAAAACCGGCGGCATTGACCAGCGGATTACGGAACGATTTCTTGTCTTTTGCTTTAAGCATGATCTGGAAGCGTTGTTGCTGGCGGCTGAGGATGCCTTGAAAAGTCGCCTCGGCATCAACAGGTTGAATAAAAACTGGAAGACGCCAGTTGAAGATCAAGACCATAACTCGCCACCCAAACGGATAATTGAGGACCTTTTCAAACAGCATGGTCAGCGTTATAGAGATACGCTGGACGCGCCTTTAATTCTGGGAGTGAGCAACTATTTGGACATTGCCGATTGCTGTCCGCAGTGTTTCAAGCCATTTGTGGAGTTCATCGAAAAGTTGCCGGAACTCTAGCTTGGTTGGAAGAGTCTGCTTCTAAACCTTGGGGGCAAGCGCCCCCGAAAATATGGCTCATCCTTGTGAAAACATTCTTGAATATATGATCCAACTCGAAAACGTTTCGCGCGATTACGGCGACGGCAAGCTAGTTCGCGCGCTCGATAACGTGAGCCTGAAGATCGCTCGCGGCGAACGGGTCGCGGTGATGGGGCCGTCGGGTTCGGGCAAATCAACGCTGCTCAATCTGATTTGCGGACTCGATGAACCGACTTCTGGCGTGATCAAAATTGACGGCGTGAAGATCGCTTCGCTCGATGACGACGCGCGAACCAGATTGCGGCGCGAGAAGATCGGGATGGTCTTTCAGACGTTCAACCTGCTGTCCACGCTGACCGCGATCGAAAACGTCTCGCTGCCACTCAGGCTC
>Ga0187893_10008701_pt1 | contig 15885 bp, 17 predicted proteins | sample MA1701074metaG_FD_139574 | JGI IMG/M metagenome (GOLD analysis project Ga0187893, IMG submission 139574) | White microbial mat communities from a basaltic lava cave in the Kipuka Kanohina Cave System on the Island of Hawaii, USA - MA170107-4 metaG ... | reverse complement strand
CTTGGGACTCCCGTTTGGTCGCCATGGACCGGAGTGTATATCAGGGCTGCTCCGCGGGGCTCCAGCGCCGATCGCCGATTGAAGACGCTAGCCGCTCCCGCTCCAGGATCTCCTGCAGTCGCTGCCGGACGCGGAGCTCGAACGAGCGCAGCTTGGCGTGCGGCACGATCCACGCGCTGTCTGTTGATGGCCTCGAGCTGCCTCCGTCAGTTGCCCGATGGCAGACGCCTCCTCCTCAATGACTCGGACCGTCGGCAGGCGGCGGGGTTGAAAGCCGGACCTGCTCCACGAGCAGCGGCCCGCCGCCCACGAGAGCCAGGCGCCGTGGCGCTGCCGCGGGGCCGAAGCCAGCGGTGTCGAACGCGCCCACGAGACGGCCCTCCTCGTAGCGCAGGAGATAACGAGCGCCGCGCGGCGGCTGGGTCTCGAGCCGCACGTCCAGTTGAGGTGGGTCGCCGGGTGGCAGCGAGGGGTCCACGTCGATCTCCAGCTGCCCCGTCGCCAGCGCGGTGCGGTCCACGAGGATCGCCCCGTCCGCGTGCCGATGCGGCTCGTACAGCGCGCCCCAGACCAGGGACTCGGGCCCCCAAAGCGCCGTCGCGCTCGGCTCGTAGCGCCAGCCCGGCACGGCCAGCGCCGGTCGGCCAACGACACGCAGCGCGTCGCGAGCCTCGTGTCTGGCGCTGAGCCCCGCTGCGAGGTGCCCGGCCAACGCCAGTCCGCCGCTGGACACGAGCAGGCCTCGGGCGCTCGCGCGCCTTCCGCCCAGCGTCACCGCCCCCAGCAACGTCAATCCCCACAACACGGCGAGTGGCCGGCGATTCTCCTCCCCGAGCACGTAGCCGGGCAGAAGCCGAGTCCACTCCACGGCGCCGGAGTGAACGCGGAAAAACGGTGCCGTGCCGTCGCGGTCGCGGTGAAGCAGTTCCGGCGCCGCGAGCCCAGCGAGGCCCGTCCACAACCCCCAGCCGATCAGCACGGCCCCGGCGGATCGCAGGCCACGCGCCACGTCGGCTGCCATGGCCAGGGCCAGGGCGGGCACGATGGGAACCAGGAAACGCGCCGGCGGATTGAAGCCCCCGCGCCACATCGGCCAGGAGCCAGCCGTGACCACCACGACCACCACCATCCCCGCCACGACAGCCGCCTCGGCGCGGCTCTTCCGCGCCAACTGGACCCATCCTGGGACAGCCAGGGCGAACACCGGCGCATAGACCAGGAGCCCGAACTCCTGGTCGAGGAGCAGTCCCGGCACACCCTCCCCGAGCAGGCCGAGCCCCAGTTCGGGCCGGCGGCCGTAAACACCCCTGGGATCGAAAAAACCATACAGCACGAAGTGGTACGCGGCCAACGAGACCAGCGACACGACCCCGGGTGCGAGGCCCAGCAGGGCCGCCCGCGGTCCCGGGCGCATGACGAGGGCGTAACACAGGATGATGACCGGCAGCGGTGCGTAGCGGACATTGAGCCACGGCAGGAACCCGAGGGCCGCGCCCCAGGCGATGCTCCAGGCAGGCGGCAGAGTCCTCAGCTTCCGGGCGCCACGCAGCCCCGTGACAACGAGAAGGGCCGCGGGGATCTCCGTGAACAGGAGGCCGGCGTAGTGGACGAGGGGCGGCGACAACGCCAGGACCCAGGCGACGCCATCGGCCAGCTGCGGGTCCGCGAGCATGTCGCGCAGCAGCAGCCGGGTCTCGCGCGCCACGAGCGCCGCCAGGAACGCCATGAAGAACGAAGCTCCCGCATACCCGAAGAGCACGTACACCGGCAGCACCAGCAGCGAGAGCCCGACCGAGTGGAGCGAGTAGATCTCGCCGTGCCGGCCGCGGACGCGGTAGTGCGGCTGGAGCGGCTCCGGATGAAAGGCCCGATAACGTCCTTCCGCGTAGTCGCGCGTGAGATCGAGATCGCCGTCGCGCCACAGGCTCTCCGCCACCATCAGGTAGTGCGGCTCGTCTCCGTTGGGCCCGACGCGCGCCTGCACGCCTGCCGCCATCGCCGTATACAGCGCCCACACCACCGGAAAAAACAGCGGCGCCACAAAACGCGGCCGTGCGAGAGCCAGGGCGGCCACCGCGCCAGCCAGGGCCACGGCGAAGAGTGGCGGCCCGGACAGCGCCCCGAGGGGCGCTCCGGCCACGAGCAGGATCGGTAGCGCCAGCAGACCCGCCGCCACCGCGAGGTGGCCCCGAGCCAGCCCGTACAGCGCCGCCACCGAAACGGCGACGGCCAGCGCGCCGGCCGCGCTCGGAACGCCGAGCCACAAGCCGCCGGGCCGCGATGCGGCGCCGCCGGCCGCCGCCAGCCCCAGGAGCAACAGCCCCAGGGCACCACACGCCGCGAGGATCCGGGGGATTGCGGGCACGAGTCCGTGATTCTAACGGCCCCGACTCCGTTGACGCCGAACGGCCCGTGGGTCCATAGTGGGCTTGGAGGCGGCGATGGGTCGTGCCTGGACGATCGTCTTGATCTGCGCAGCGCCGGCTTTCGCGGACCGCGTGGTCTTGAAGGGCGGCGGGGTCCTGACCGGCGTGGTCGTGGAGAGCAACGAGAGGGGGGTGGTGCTGGAGGTGGGCCCCGGCCGGATCGGCCTGCCTGCCAGCCGCGTCGAGCGCGTCGAGACCGGCGCGTCGGCTCTCGGATCCTTCCGGGCGCGAGCCGCGACACTGCCACCGGGCGACGCGGCCAGTTGGGTCGAGTTGGCATTCTGGGCGCGCGCCCAGGGACTCGAGACCCAGGCCCGCGAGGCGCTGGAGCGCGCCCTCCAGTCGGACCCGCAAAACGCCGACGCCCACCGCGCCCTCGGCCACGTCCTGCTGGGGGGCGCCTGGCTCTCCCTCGAGGAGAGTTACCGGGCGCAGGGTCTGCTCCCCTTCGAGGGTGGATGGGTGACCCCTGCCGAGCGTGAAGCCGCATTCCGCGAGCGGGCCGCGCTCGCCGCCGCGGACGCGGCGCGCCGCGAAGCCGAGGCACGTGTTCGCGAGGCGGAGGCACGGGCACAGGCCGCCGAGGCGGTGGCACAGCGGGAGGCCAACGCGAAGCTCGCCGCCGGCCCCAGCGACGCCGGGATCCCCTACTGGTGGGTCGTGGCCGGCGGCGGCTGCAACGGCTGCGGCGTCCGGCCGCACCGGCCGCACCCGAAGGAGCCGGCGCCCCCTCCTGCGGCGGCGCCGAGGACGCCGCCGCCTCGGGACATGGGGCGTCCCCAGACCCAAGGCCAGCACTAGGTTGACTTTCGCTTAATATTCGCCTAGGTTGGCTTCGGGGGTTGCATGCATCTCACACGCCGACAGAAAGAGATCCTGGACTTCCTGGGCCGACACATCGAGAAGAAGGGCTACGCCCCCACCATCGAGGAGATCGGCGAGCACTTCGGCCTGCGTTCCCTGGCCACGGTCCACAAACACCTCAGCAACCTGCAGCAGAAGGGGCTGATCAAGCGCGAATGGAACCGCAGCCGCGCCCTCGAACTCGTCCCTTCGGAGATCAAGGTCCGCACCGTCGAGTTGCCCCTGATGGGCCGCGTCGCGGCCGGAACGCCCATCGAAGCCATCAGCGGCACGGAGACCATCTTCGTGCCGGAGGACATGGTCGGGCGACGCGACACCTACGTGCTGCAGGTCAAGGGCGACTCCATGATCGACGAGCAGATCCGCGACGGCGATTACGTGATCGTCGAGAGCCGCAAGAGCGCCCGGGATGGCGAGATGGTCATCGCGCTGCTCGAGGACGACCGCGTGACATTGAAGAAGCTCTACCGCGAGCGGGGCGGCCGCGTCCGCCTGCAGCCCGCCAACGCGCGGCTGAAACCGCTCTACGTCGACGGCAACGCCCTGAAGGTGCAGGGCGTGGTGATCGGCGTCCTGCGCCGCTACTGACGCCCGGAGGCCCCGTGGACGAGAAGCGCTCGGTCAACTTCACCGTCGTGCCCGAGGAGGACGCGAGCGTCCCGCGGGTCTACAGCAACTTCTGCTCGATCCAGCACTCGCCTTTCGACTTCACCCTGACGTTTTGCGAGATGTTGCCCTTGGGAGAACGAGAGATTCGCGAGGCCGAACAAAACCACACCGTCAAGGCGCCCGTCAAAGCGCGTCTGGTGTTGCCGGTGCAGCTGGTGCCCGGCTTGATCGCCGCGCTCCAGGAGAACTTCAAGCTGTTCCAGGACGCCTACGGCCCCACGAAAAGTACCTTGCACTGACCGGACCCGCCCGGGAGGTCCCATCCGTTAAGCTGGAGTCGTGAAGGGCAGGGACACGCGCCGCAACATCCTCCACGTCGACCTCGACCCGTTTTTCGTCTCGGTCGAGTGCAGCCTCGATCCCTCCCTGCGTGGCCGTCCGCTGGTTGTGGGCGGCGACGGCACCACCGGCATCGTGGCGGCGGCCAGCGCCGAGGCGCGCGCCCTCGGGATCCGCCCCGGCCAGTCGCTGGCAACGGCCCGGCGGCTGTCTCCCGAGGCCGTCTTGCGTCCGGGCGATCTGGAGGCCTATGCCCGCGTGAGCGACGAGGTCACCCGCATCCTGCTCTCCGTGTCGCGCCGCGTCGAGCGTCCCTCGGCCGACGAAGCCTTCGTGGACCTGACGCGGGAGAGGACTTCGGCCTCGCCTCCCGCGCGCCTGGCCGAGCAGGTCAAGGACGAGCTGCAGCGCCGCCTCGATCTCGACGCCTCCCTGGGCCTGGCCTCCACTCGCCTCGCGGCGCGGGTGGCCTCGTCCTGGGCGCGGCCGCGGGGCCTGCTGGTCGTGATTCCCGGCTACGAGCAGTCCTTCCTCGCGCGCCAGCCGCTCTCCTTCCTGCCGGAGCTCCCGCCCCACCTGGAGTCCGCCCTCGAGGAGGCGGGGCTTGTAACGCTGGGCGACCTCGCCTGCGCCGACGAGGCGCTGTTGCTGACGGCCGTGGGTGGCGCCGCTCCCGCGCTGCGGGCGGCGGCGCGCGGGGAGGACGAAGCGCCGATCGCCGTCGCAGCGCCACCGGCGTGGATCCTCGAGGAGACCCAGGTCCGCGACCCGCGTAGTGACCTCCCGGGCCTGCACGACCTGTTCGACGCCCTGGCGACGCGGGCCGCGCGCCGGCTGCTCCCCCACCACCTGCGTGCGGCGAGCCTCACGGTCGAGGTCCATCGCGGGGAGCGCCTGCTGCGTCGCAGCGAGACCATCGAGCCCGGCGTCGCGGACGACGCCACCCTGTGCTCCGTGGTGCGCCGTCTGGCGGAGCCGCTCCTGGAGCCGCCCCGGGGCGTACGCGCCCTGGGTGTCCGGCTGGCCCGCCTGGCTCCGGATCAGGCCCAGGTGCCGCTGTTCCCCCCGAGCACCGCCTCCACCGGCTAGAATTCGCGCCGATGAAGGCGAGGCGACGAGCCGTGCGGGGCAGGCCTCGCGCCCCGCGGCAGCCCGCTCGTTTGACGCCGGCCCGTGCCGCGAAGGTCCTCGACGTCCTCGAAGCCACCCACCCCGACGCGACCTGCGCGCTCCAGCACCGGAATCCCTTCGAGCTGCTCGTCGCCACGATCCTCTCGGCGCAGTGCACCGACGAACGCGTGAACCTCGTCACGCCCGACCTGTTCCCACGTTACCCGAACGCCGCTGCCCTGGCCCAGGCCCGGCCGGCCGACCTCGAGGCCATCATCCGCTCCACCGGCTTCTTCCGTTCCAAGACACGAAGCCTGATCGGCTGCGCTCGTGGCCTGGTCGAGCGCCACGGCGGCGAGGTGCCGCCGGACTTCCACGCCCTCGTGAAGTTGCCCGGCGTGGGCCGCAAGACGGCCAGCGTGGTGCTGGGCCACAGCTACGGCATCGCCGAGGGCATCGCGGTCGACACCCACGTGCTCCGCGTCTCCAACCGCATCGGCCTGGCGCGCGCTGAAGACCCCGCCGAGGTCGAGAGGCAGCTCATGGGCAAGATCCCTCGGGAGCGTTGGGTGCGCACCACCGATCTCTTGATTTTCCACGGCCGCCGCATCTGCGACGCGCGCAAGCCCGCCTGCGGACGTTGCCCGGCTTTCCGCCTGTGCGGCTGGCCGAGCCGGCAGGCCTGGGCAACCGCGTCGTGAACCGCGTGGTTGCCGCCGCGGTGCAGCTGAACTCCACCGCGGACGTCCAAACCAACCTCGAGTCCGCCGAACGTCTGGTGACCCAGGCCGCCGAGAGCGGCGCCAGCTTCGTCGGCTTGCCCGAAAACTTCGCGTACCTGCGCTCCGAGGGCTCGCCGGTTCCCGAGCCGCAGTCCCTGGACGGCCCCTGGGTCGCACGGATGCGCGAGCTGGCGCGGGGCCTGCGCATCACGCTGCTGCTGGGCAGCCTGCCGGAGCGGATCGAGGGCGATCGCAGGCTTTACAACACCTCGGTCCTGCTCGGTCCGGACGGACAGCGCCTCGCGGTGTATCGGAAGATCCATCTCTTCGACATCGACCTGCCGGGCATGGAGCACCTGAAGGAGTCGAAGGCCGTCGCACCCGGAGCTGCGGTGGTGGTCGCCGATGCGCCCTTCGGCCGCCTCGGCCTGTCCATCTGCTACGACCTGCGTTTCCCGGAGCTGTACCGCGCGCTCAGCGGCCAGGGCGCGCGGATCCTGGCCGTGCCCTCGGCCTTCACCGAGCGCACCGGCAGGGTTCACTGGGAGCTGCTGCTGCGGGCGCGGGCGGTGGAGAACCTGGCCTACGTGGTCGCGCCCGCGCAGGTCGGCGTCCACGGCGTCGGGCGCGCGTCCTGGGGCCATGCGATGATCGTCGGTCCCTGGGGCGACGTGTTGGCCGAGGTCACGCAGCCCGGGCCGGGGCTGGCCCTCGGGGAGCTGGACTTCGAGCGCCAGGACCAGATCCGGCGCGAACTGCCCGCCCTCGACCACCGCAAACTCCCTTGAAATCCTGGGGATACGCCTTGACAGTCCCGCGCCGCTTGCCTAAAATCTAGAGTTTGCAGCAAGCGCGCCCGAGCGGCGCAGGGGAGTGGATGTCGACTCACATTCCGAAGGCTGGCGAGATCGTCCACAATTGGTATGTCATCGACGCACGAGACCAGGTTCTCGGCAAGCTGGCGACCACGGCGGCCCGTCTGCTCACCGGCAAACACAAGCCCAGCTACACGCCCTTCCTCGACACCGGTGATCACGTGATCGTGATCAACGCCGACAGGGTCCACCTCACCGGCCGCAAGGAGGAAGGCAAGAAATACCACCGCGTCACCGGCTATCCGGGCGGACTACGCAGCGCCAGGGCCAGCGAGGTTCGCGCCAAGCGCCCGGAGCGCCTGGTGGAAGACGCGGTACGCGGCATGCTTCCCAAGACCAAGCTGGGGCGCGCGATGTTCCTGAAGCTGAAGGTGTACGGCGGGGAGAGACACCCCCACCAGGCGCAGAAGCCGCGAGCGCTGACCGTGGTGAAGCCCGGACGCGCGACCAGGAGGAGTTGAGGCAACTTGAGCACGACGATGGAGTACTACGCCACCGGTCATCGCAAGACCTCCACGGCCCGCGTGCGCCTGCGGCCGGGCTCGGGCGAGTTCCAGCTGAACGACCGCACGATCGAGGAGTACTTCGGCGGCCACAAGGCCCTGAAGATGATCGTGCGGCAGCCTTTCGCCCTCACCGAGACGAACGACAAGTTCGACGTCCACGCGAGCCTCGACGGCGGCGGCGTGGCAGCCCAGGCCGGCGCCCTGCGCCACGGCATCTCGCGGGCGCTGGTCTCCTGGAACACGGAGCTGCGCAAGAAACTCAAGAAGGCGGGTTTCCTCAGTCGGGACGCCCGGAAGAAGGAGCGCAAGAAGTACGGACAGAAGGGCGCGCGGCGCCGCTTCCAGTTCAGCAAGCGTTAAACCTCGAGCCTCGGTGTCCTCCGACCCCGAGGCCGGAAAGCCCCGGAGCGCAAGCTGCGCCGGGTCTGAATGAAAGGACGGCTCGTTGTCCACTGAAGTGATGACCCCGGCCACGCACCCGCCGGTCACGATGAAGGAACTGCTGGAGGCCGGCGTCCACTTCGGCCACCAGACCCGCCGCTGGAACCCGAAGATGAAGGACTACATCTTCGGCGAGCGGAACGGGATCTACATCATCGACCTCCAGAAGACCCACCGGCAGCTGATCGAGGCCCTGCAGTTCGTGCAGGAGCTGGCCTCGCAGGGCCGCACGATCCTGTTCGTGGGCACCAAGCGCCAGGCCCAGGAGGCGGTCGCCGAGGAGGCGAAGCGCTGCGGCGTGCCCTACGTCACCGAGCGCTGGCTGGGAGGGCTGCTGACCAACTTCATCACGATCCGTCGCAGCCTGGAGCGGCTTCGCGAGCTGGAGATGGTGTCGGTGGATGGCCGCTCCGAGCGATTGACCAAGAAGGAGCTGGCCCACCTCGAGAAGGAACGCCTCAAGCTGGAGACCAACCTGTCGGGCATCAAGATCATGAAGGTCCTGCCCGATGCGGTGTTCGTGATCGACACCCGCAAGGAGGCCATCGCGGTGGCCGAGGCGCGCAAGCTCAGGATCCCCGTGGTCGGGATCGTGGACACCAATTGTGATCCGGACGAGGTGGATTTCGTGGTGCCAGGCAACGACGACGCGTTGCGGGCCATCAAGTTGTTCGCCGGACGCGTCGCCGACGCCGTGATCCAGGGCCGCGCGTTGCGCGACGCCCGGAACGCGGAGGCGGCGGCGGCCGAAAAGGCGTCGGCGCCTGCCGAGGAGGGCGAGCCCAAGCGGCGCACACGCCTGCGAGCGCCGGCCACGGCAACGCCGGCCCACTCGGCGTAGACCCGGCGGCAAGCGTCTTCATTCGTCAACTTCGCCCCGGGGCGCCGGTCACGGCCCCCGGGGTTTTTTGCGAGAGCGGGGATGAGCATTTCGGCTGAGATGGTGCGAAAGCTCCGGGAGGAGACCGGAGCCGGGATGATGGAATGCAAGGTGGCCCTGGTCGAAGCGGCGGGCAACGCCGAGACGGCCCGCGAGATCCTGCGCAAGAAGGGCCTCGCCTCAGCGGCCAGGAAGGCAGGACGCGCCGCCAACGAGGGCATGATCGGCACCTACATCCATCCGGGCAACCGTGTCGGCGTGCTGGTCGAGGTCAACTGCGAGACCGATTTCGTGGCCAAGACGCCGGAGTTCCAGGCCCTGGTGAAGGACGTGGCGATGCACATCGCCGCGGCCTCGCCGGCCGCCGCCCAGTACGTGTCCAAGCAGGAGGTCCCGGCCGAGGTCCTGGAGAAGGAGAAGGAGATCTACCGCGAGCAGGCCGCGGCCCAGGGCAAACCCCCGGGGGTGCGGGACAAGATCGCCGAGGGAAAACTGAAGGAGTTCTACGCGACCTTCTGCCTGCTGGAGCAGCCCTTCGTGAAGGACCCCAAGCTGAGCGTCGGCCAGCTCGTGCAGGAGAAGATCGCCGTGATCAAGGAGAACATCGTGATCCGACGCTTCGCCCGCTTCAAGCTGGGCGAGGAGACCCAGACCAAGGCGGACCCGGCCCAGGTCGTGGCCCTCGGAGCCTGACCGCGTGGCACGCCGTCCCGCCTACAAACGCGTCCTGCTCAAACTCTCGGGCGAGGCGTTGCTCGGGGAGAAGACCTTCGGCATCGACCGTGCCTTCACCGACTACCTGGCCCGGGAGATCAAGGCCGTCTACGACCTGGGCGTGCAGGTGTCGGCGGTGGTTGGGGGTGGCAACATCTTCCGCGGCGTGTCCGAGAACGCGCAGGGCATGGACCGGGTCTCGGCGGACCACATGGGCATGCTGGCCACGGTCATCAACGGCCTCGCCCTGCAGGACGCCCTCGAGCGCCACGGCATCATGACCCGGGTGCTCTCGGCCATCGAGATGCGCGAGGTCGCCGAGCCCTTCATCCGGCGGCGCGCGATGCGGCACATGGAGAAGGGCCGCGTGGTGGTCTTCGCCGGGGGCACGGGCAACCCCTACTTCTCCACCGACACCGCGGCCGCGCTGCGCGCCATGGAAGTGAAGTCGGAGGTGATCCTGAAGGGGACCAAGGTGGACGGCATCTACGACGCCGACCCCATGAAGAACCCGAGGGCGAAGATGTTTGACCGCCTCACCTACCTCGAGGTGCTGAAGCGGGGGCTCAAGGTGATGGACACGACGGCGATCTCGTTGTGCATGGACAACGGCTTGCCGATCGTGGTGTACAACCTCCGGCGGAAGGGCAACCTCAAACGCATCGTCCTGGGCCAGAGCATCGGCACCAAGGTGGTGGAGGAGTAGCGATGACCGTGAAGGATCTCGTCGCCGACGCCCAGAAGCGCATGGACGCCACGGTCGAGACCGTGCGCCGCGAGCTCATGACCATGCGCACCGGCCGCGCCTCCCTGGGCATGCTCGACGGCATCCGCGTCGACTACTACGGCACCCCCACGCCCCTGAACCAGCTCGGCAACCTCCAGGTGCCCGACCCCACGCTGATCACCATCCAACCCTGGGACCCGTCCGTGCTGCCGGCGGTCGAGAAGGCGATCCGCTCCTCCGACCTCGACCTCAACCCGCAGAACGACGGCAAGCTGATCCGGATCCCGATCCCGGCCCTCACCGAGGAACGCCGCAAGACCCTAGTCAAACACGCCCACAAGCAGGTCGAGGAGGGTCGCGTCGCGGTCCGCAACGTTCGTCGGGACGTGAACGATCACCTCAAGCGGCTGCTGAAGGAGCATGCGATCAGCGAGGACGAGGAGAAACACGCCCTCGACCAGGTGCAGAAGCTCACCGACCAGCACGTCGAGAGGCTGAACGAGGTCCTCAAGGGGAAGGAAGCCGAGATCATGGAGGTCTAGCCGGCGCTGTAGAATCGGCGCGGTGTTCCTCTCCCACCTGGAGTGCTCGCGCTGCGCCTCTCGCCACGCCGCCTCCCGGCTCCAGAACCTGTGCGGCTGCGGCGGCCCGCTCCTGGCCCGCTACGACCTCGAGCGCGCGGCGCCCCACATGTCGCCGCCCCGGCTCGCTTCCCGCGAACCCAGCTTGTGGCGTTACGCGCCAGTCTTGCCCCTCGCGGATCCCGAGCTCCGCGTGAGCCTGGGCGAGGGCTTCACGCCCCTGCTCGCGGTGCCACGCCTGGGCGCAGCATTGGGCCTGCCCCGGCTGCTCGTCAAGGACGAGGCCTTCAACCCCACCGGCTCCTTCAAGGCGCGTGGCCTCGGCGTCGCGGTCAGCATGGCGAAGGCGCTGGGCGCCAGCCAGGTCTGCCTTCCCTCCGCCGGCAACGCCGGCAGTGCGCTCGCCGCCTACGCGGCCCGGGCTGCACTGGGCTGTCACGTGTTCCTGCCCAGGGACACCGCGCGGCTCTTCGTCCTGGAGACGGAGGCCTACGGGGCGCGGGTCACGCTGGTGGAGGGTCTGATCAGCGACGCTGGCCGCGTGTGCGCGGCCGAAGCCCTGGCCAACGGCTGGTTCGAGTGCGCCACCCTCAAGGAGCCGTACCGCATCGAGGGCAAGAAGACGCTGGGTTACGAGATTGCGGAACAGCTGCAGTGGACGCTGCCTGACGCCATCCTCTACCCGACCGGCGGCGGCACCGGGCTGATCGGCATGTGGAAGGCCTTCGACGAGTTGGAGCAACTCGGTCTCGTGGGTCCGAAGCGGCCGCGGCTGTACGCGGTGCAGGCCGAGGGCTGCGCTCCGATCGTGAAGGCCTTCGAGGAGGGCGCCACCGAGGCTCCGCCGTGGCCCAACGCCACCACCCACGCCCACGGCCTCCGCGTGCCGAAGGCGCTGGGTGACTTCCTGATCCTGCGCGCCGTCCGGCAGACCCAGGGTGCCGCGGTCGCGGTCGGCGAGGCCGCGATCGTGGCCGGCGTCAAGGAGGCCTCGCGCCTCGAGGGCCTGTTCGTCGCGCCGGAGGGTGGGGCCTGCGTGGCGGCCGCGCGGGAGCTCGTCGCCCGCGGCGCGCTGGGCGCCGACGAGCGTGTCGTGCTCTTCAACACGGGCACCTCGCTCAAGTACGTCGAGAACCTCGTGCCACTCTGGGGGCCCCTCGCGGCAGAGGCATGACCCTGCGCCTGTATCACGAGGATCCGTACCTGCTGGAGTTCGAGGCCCGCGTGGTGGCTCGCGCCGAGCACCAGGGGCGGCCCGCGGTGGTCCTCGACCGGACCGCCTTTTACGCCGAAAGCGGCGGACAACCTTGGGACACCGGCAGCTTGAACGACGTGCCCGTTCTGGCGGTGATCGAGGACCAGGGCCGGGTGCTGCACGTGTTGGGCGCGGCCCTCGCCGCCGAGAGTGTTGCCGGACGCGTGGACGCCGAGCGCCGCCGCGACCATCGCGAGCAACACCACGGCCAGCACCTGCTCTCGCGCGCCGTCCTGGACGTTGCGGGCGCCCGCACGCTCAGCTTCCACCTGGGAGGCGAGGTTTCGACGCTGGACCTCGATCGCGACCTCTCCCAAGCCCAACTGGAGGCGGCGGAGCGTCGTGCCAACGAGGCCGTCTGGGCCGCCTTGCCGGTGCGGGTCCTGGAGACGAGTGCTGCGGAGTGCCGCGCCCGCGGCATCCAGCCGCCGCCGGAGGCCGGCGAGCGGGTGCGTCTCGTCGAGGCCGGCGGCTTCGACATCCAGCCCTGCGGGGGGACCCACCCGCGCTCGACCGCCGAGGTGGGCATGGTTCTCGTCCTGGGTCGCGAGCGCTTCAAGGGCGGTGCCCGGCTGCGCTTCGTTTGCGGCCACCGCGCCCTGCTCGCGTTCCGCGAGCGCCTGTCCGCGCTCGACCGCCTGGGCGCGCTTTTTTCCGCGCCACTCGCGAAATTGCCAGAGGCGGCCGAGCGCGCGCTGGCCGAGCTGGCCGCGGCATCGAAGCGCCTGCGGGACCTGCAGCGCCAGTCCATGGGCATCGAGGCGGAGCGGCTGCTGTCGGGCGTCGCCGAATCCCCCGCGGTCGTCGCGGCCGTCCTGGATGGCTGGGCCGACGACGACCTGCGTTCCCTCGCGTTAGCCGTGGTCGCGCGTCGCCCGAGCGTGGCGCTCCTGGCCTCGCGCGCCGAGCGCGCGCTGCTGGTGTTCGCGCAGTCCGAGGGCCTGCCCCACGACATCCCGGCCCTGCTGCGGGAGGCCGTCGCGGCCCTCGGCGGCAAGGGCGGCGGCAAGGGCAACCTCGCGCAGGGCGCCGGCGATCGCCTCGAAGGCCTGGACGCGGCCCTGGCCCGGGCGGCGGCCGTGGTGCGCGGACGGTGAGCCCCTGGGCCACCCTGCTGCTCGCGGTCCTCTTCATTTCCTTCGGCTCCATCCTGGTGCGGCTCGCCGAGGCGCCGGCCCTCGCGGTCTCCTTCTACCGCATCGGCCTCGCCTCCCTGTTCGTCCTGCCCTTCGGCGCTGGGCCTGCCACCAGCCACTGGCGCCGGCTGACGTTACGGAATCGCCTCGCCCTGCTCGGTTCCGGCGTGGCGCTCGCGGCTCACTTCGCCACCTGGATCGCCAGCCTCAGCTACACGAGCATCGCGGCCTCGGTGCTGCTGGTGAACCTGGCGCCCCTCTTCACCTTCCTGCTCTCCTGGCTCCTCCTGCACGAGCCTCCCACGCGGCGCCTGCTGGGCGCCGGGGCTCTCGCCATAACCGGGGCTGTCCTGATCGCCACGGGTCACTGGACCGGCGGGGGCGTGTCTCCCCTGCTCGGCGACGCCCTCGCGCTGGTCGGCGCCGCGGCGCTCTCCGTCTACCACGTGATCGGCCGGGGGCTGCGAGCGGCCTTGCCCCTCTTGGCGTACATCCAGGTCGTCTGGACGGTCGCCGCCGTGGCCCTCGGCGTGAGCGTGCTGGCCGCGGGCGTCCCCTTCGGTCCCTACCCGGCCCGCTCGCTCGCCTGCTTCGCCGCCCTGGCGCTCGTCCCCACGGTCGCGGGCCACGGCCTGGTGAACCGGTCGCTCCGCCTGCTCCCGGCGCCCGTCGTGGGCCTGTTCCTGCTCGGGGAGCCGATCGGCGCCACCGCGCTCGGTTACGTCTTCTTCGGGGAGATCCCGGCACGGCTGACCCTGGCCGGCGGCGGCGTGGTGCTGGTGGCCCTGGTGCTGCTCGTGACCAGCGACGCGCGCCAAGCTCCGGGGGGACCCAGGTGAACCGCAAACACGTCCACGTTCTCTTCACGGGCGGCACCATTTCCATGCGGATCGATCCCGGCACGGGGGCGGCCGTGCCCGCCCTCTCCGGCGAGCAGATCGTCGCGCGAGTGACGGGGCTCAAGCGCGAGGCCCGGCTGAGCCTCGAGGACTACGCGCGGCTGCCCGGGCCCCACGTCACGCCGCACTGGATGTGGCGCCTGCGCGGGCGCGTCCAGAGCCTCGTCGACGCCGCCGACGTCGACGCGGTGGTCCTGGCCCACGGCACCGACACCCTCGAGGAGACCGCCTACCTGCTCGACCTCACCCTCGACACGCCCAAGCCCGTGGTGTTCTGCGGCGCCATGCGCACCGTCTCCGAGCTGGGCTGGGACGGCCCCGCCAACCTGCTCCGCGCGGTCCGCGTCGCCGTGCACCCCGAGGCCTCGGCCCGCGGCGTCCTCATCGCCGTGGGCGAGGAGATCCACGCCGCCGCGGAGGCCACCAAGTGGCACGCGCAGCGCCTCGACGCGTTCCGCAGCGCTCACGGGCCCCTGGCCGTTCTCGACCGTGGCGCGGTGTGCTTCGTGCGGCCCGCCTTCCCGACCCGGCGTATCCCCGCGCGGCGGCTGGTCTCCGAGGTGGACCTGCACACGATGGCGGCCGGGGTCGACGACGCGTTGATCCGGGCATCCCTGGCTCGCGGCGCCCGGGGCCTGGTGCTGGAGGCCACCGGCTGCGGCAACGTCCCGCCGCAGGTCCTGCCGGGCCTGCGGGCCGCCCTCGCCGCGCGCCGCGCAGTGGTCCTGGTCTCGCGCTGCGCCGAGGGGCGCGTCGCGCCCGCCTACGGCTATGAAGGGGGCGGCCTGATGTTGCGCGAGCTGGGAGTCATCCTGGGCGGCGACCTGGGCGGCCCCAAGGCACGCATCAAGCTGATGGTCGCCCTGGGCGCCAGCTCGGATCCCGAAGTGGTGCGCGCCTACTTCGAGGACTCCAGGTCGTAGAGGCGTCCCCAGGAGCCCGAGGCCACGACCGCACGGCTCCTTTCCCAGGGCCGCTGCCACGCCCGCCACTCACGCGCCTCCCGCGGGCCCCAGAACAGGTATCGGGCACGGAGGTCCCTCGCGGCCTGTTCCCAGCCGGGCCGTCCGCGCATCAGCTCCTCGAGGCGATCCGAAACGAAGCGGGGATCGATGCCGTACGTCCACAGGTGCCCGCCGTACCCCGCGACGAGGGCGTGACCGCACAAGGCGACGGGATGGTTGAAGGTGGGCCACACCGCGACACGTCTCTGCACCGGGATGCCGGCGAGGGCTCCGCACACCGCCCGGGTTTCGGCGAGGTCGTAGAGCGTGTAGGCGTGCCTGGGATCCAGCGTGGCGTCCGCCACGGCCACGCTGCCCGGCAGCAGCCACGCGCCCAGCAGCAGGCCCCGGGACGCTCCCGGCAGCCGCCCCAGGCCGGCGCCGATCGCCGGCAGGCTGAGCAGGTAACACCAGAGCATCACCTTGGTGTTGTCCCACGCCCAGGGCTGGAGCTTGACGAAAAACAGCAGGACCCACAACGCGACGGCCGGGACCAGGGCCGCGAGCACGGCCCGCTCCCGCCGCCGCCAGCACACCCAGGTTCCCCACGCCAACAGCAATGGATACACCGTGAAGTTCCGCGCCAGGAACAGCAGGAACCCCTCGTCTTCAGCCAGCGTCCAACCGGGCCTCCAGCCGATCAGGGACGCGGCCCGAAAAGACTCCGTGACCAGCAGCACGCCCAGGCTGCCGGGAAACACCGCGATCGCGAGCGGCGTGCGCCCCGCCCCGAAGCGGCGCGACACCAGGACCCAGCAGGCGAAGACCAGCGAGACCAGGGCGAAGCTGTGCAGATG
>Ga0187893_10008700_pt1 | contig 15885 bp, 5 predicted proteins | sample MA1701074metaG_FD_139574 | JGI IMG/M metagenome (GOLD analysis project Ga0187893, IMG submission 139574) | White microbial mat communities from a basaltic lava cave in the Kipuka Kanohina Cave System on the Island of Hawaii, USA - MA170107-4 metaG ... | reverse complement strand
TTTTTTATTTTTTAAAAAGAAAAACTATTACCAGGCCCGCATATTTTTATTAAATTAGTAAACAATTACCCACACTCTGTGAAACTATATCACTCCATTCTTATAAGCAGGCTCTGAAATTCATCGCAGGAATGGCTTAGACCCCATAACCAGGTTTTTGATTTTTAATTCCGTTTCTCTTAGTTAATAGAACTATTGCTTACACTTTAATGCAGATTCTTTATGGATAAGCCTAAGTATAAAATTACCGAGCAGTTGCATATTGGCTCCCGGTATGCTGTTTATCGTGGCCTGGAAGAAGAGCATGATGAGCATATTATTCTGAAAATGCTTAAAGACCCTTATCCCTCTGCAAAAGATCTTACCAGGCTGCGTAACGAATTTTCCATTCTTCAGCATATCCATCATCCTAATATAATCAACGTACCTGCGCTGGAACTTTTTGAAAACAGGCTTGCGCTTATAAGAGAAGATATCGAAGGTGAAGATCTCTGCTCTTACGTAAAAAGCAAACCCGTTGATCCAGGAACATTTTTTTCTATTGCACTGCAATTAGTGAAAGCAGTGCAGGCCATGCATCGCCGGCATATCATTCATAAAAAAATATGCTCTTCCAATATATTGATCAATCCTTCAACCGGGCAAGTGAAACTCACTGGCTTTAGCCTCGCTGCTGAAATGACCCGTGAAGCATTGCAACCAAATGCGCAGGATGTATTTGAAACAGAGCTGGCCTATATTTCACCGGAGCAAACCGGAAGAATGAACCGCAATCTTGACTATCGCACCGATTTTTATTCACTCGGTATTGTGTTTTATGAAATGCTTACCGGTAAACCGCCTTTTGTTTCCAGCGATCCTTTGGAACTGGTGCATTGTCATATAGCCCGGCAACCAAAAGAACCCATTCAATTAAGGCCTGATATCCCACCATTACTTTCACAAATGATAATGAAGTTGCTAACTAAAAATGAAGATGACCGTTATCAAAGCGCAGATGGATTGTTATATGATCTTGATTACTGTTTTAAACTTTATACTTCAAATGCTCATACAAACGGTTTCTTTTTGGGTTCAAAAGATATTTCAGACCAGTTTAGAATTCCCGGAAAACTATATGGCCGCAAAGAAGAATTAAATCAATTGATGCATGCCTTTCAGCAGGTTGAAAACGGCGCTGCTGAAATATTAATGGTGAGTGGTTATTCAGGTGTAGGGAAATCAAGATTAGTAAATCATTTGCAAAAGTCTATTACAGAACACAATGGTTTTTTTGTTGCAGGGAAATTTGATCAGTTCAAACGGGATGTGCCATTAAGCGCCTTGTTATCGGCATTTAGAACATTCATAAGACAGCTACTGGCAGAAAATGAAAACCAGCTTTCTCAATGGCGTGAGCAATTGAAAGAAGCTGTAGGAGTAAACGGGCAGGTGATCATTGATGTGGTTCCTGAAATAGAATTGCTGATTGGTGCGCAACCTGCTGCCGCAGAATTGGCGCCTGTTGAAGCCAACAACCGTTTCAACCTGGTGTTTAATCGTTTTGTACGTGTCTTCAGTAAAGCAGAACATCCGCTTTGTATTTTTTTAGATGATCTGCAGTGGATAGACCCGGCAACACGCCAATGGATGGAAACACAGCTTACGGATCAAAGCCTGGAATATTTCTTACTGATCGGGGCTTATCGAAACAATGAAGTAGCTGCATCGCATCCTTTGATGCTGATGCTTGACCGGCTGAATCAAAATAAAGTTGAAGTCAGGAATATTTTTCTTGAACCATTGGATCTGCCGACACTGACACAAATGGTAACTGATACGCTTGTTTCAACAAAAGATAATTGTGCACTGCTGGCTGAAGTGATCTGGCAAAAAACAAATGGCAATCCTTTTTTTACACGGCAGTGTTTATTATCGCTGTATGAAAACAACGCTATCTATTTTGATAGCAATGAACAAAAATGGTTTTATGATCTGGATAAAGTACGCAAAGCGCAGATAAGTGATAATGTTGTCGAGTTGATGCTTCAATTGATTCAACGCCTTCCCGAAAAAGTGCAAAACATTTTGAAGCTCGCAGCATGTATTGGCAATCAGTTCAGCCAGCAAACACTTAGCCTTGTCAGCGAACAGGACACTGACGTTATCAATGAACAACTAACTATAGCATTGCAGCAGGGTTTGATTGTTCCTTTTCAATCATGGCACAAAGAACAAGCAGAAGAATTTACATTTCTTCATGACAGGGTGCAACAGGCAGCTTTGTCCTTATTACAGCAGGAAGAAAAAAAGAATATTCGTTTTCGCATCGGGAGATTGTTGCTGAAAAAAATTGAGAATATTGAAAATGATGAAAGAATTTACGATGCAGCCGATCATCTCAATTCAGCTATTGATTTAATAAATGATGCTGATGAAAAACTCAAACTGGCAGAGATAAACCTGGCGGCAGGTATTCGTGCAAAAAGATCATCAGCTTATGAACCTGCAAGAAGATACACAACGCAGGCAATGGAGATATTGCCAAAAGGTCAATGGAATAAACCATCTCCTTTAACGGCAGAAATATTAATGCAGCGGGCCGAAAGCGAACATCTTTGCGGCAACAATGAAATAGCAGAGGTTCTTTTTGATAAAGCTATAGCCAATGCTACAGAAGTAATGGAAAAAGCAAGGATCTATCAGCGCAAAATCCACTATTATACCAATCTTAGAAAATTTAAAGAAGCATACCAGACAGGAAGAGAAGCCGTATTACCATTGGGAGTAAGGCTGCCGCCAACATTTATTCCGCCGCTTTTTGTAAAAGATCTTGTGCTTTACCGGATGCTGTTAGGCCGTCGTAAGATTGATGAGCTAATTGCAATCAAAGAAATGACGGATGAAAAATTAAAAATGGCGATTCTGCTGATGGCAACCTTTGCCCGTGCTGCTTATCAAATAAAACCAGAGTTGTGTGTAGCTGTTTGTACCAAAATGGTAACTACCTGTTTGAAGCATGGCAATACAGATGGTGTGTTTGTGGGTTATCTCGCATTAGGCCCCATTTTTTTAGGCGCTATTTTAAAACAAAGACAAACCGGTTTTGAATTTGGTCAACTGATATTAGCACTTGTTGAAAAATACAAAAGCGTTGCTTACAAAGCAGAAACACATTTTGTAGTAGGTTATTTTGCTATGCCCTGGAAACGTCCTGCTATTGAAATGGAAGGTTACTGGCAAATTGCTTACGAAGCAGGTTTGCAAACCGGTGATTTCTTTCATGCCAGTTGCGCCTGTTGCGGCAGCATTCAAAGCTATTACATGCGGGGAATGAACTATGATGAAATATGGAATGCATCTGATCGTTATCTCGAATTTCTGCAACGCATCAATAATAATGAAGCGATACTCACTTTGCAGGCAGTGAGGCAATCTATTCTCAACCTTCGTGGCCAAACAGCATCGGTAATCTCCTACAACGATAATGAATTTAACGAGGAAGAATATGTAAAACAATTATCCGGCTTTGGTTCCCGTCATTTTGCACATTACTATTTCATCAATAAAATGCAAACGCTTTATCTCTGGAAAGAATTCGATAAAGCTTATGAAGTATCACTTCAGTCAGATAAATATTTGAAAGATTCGCCGGGCATGATGCACACGGCCGAACATTATTTTTATAAGGGGCTTATTCTTTGTGCCTTGCTTTTACAACCAGGAAAAAAGAATGGCAAGTGGTTAAAGGCTGCAGAAAAAATAAACTGCAATTTTAAGAAATATGCCGCCGGTTGTCCATCCAATTTTATACATAAATCCCAGTTATTGACAGCGGAACTTTTATTTATGAAAGGCGAAAACACTGAAGCTGAAAGTTCATACTATGCATCCATTGAATCGGCAACAAAATACGGTTATACAAATGTGCTTGCTTTAGCAAATGAGCGATTGACAAATTTTCATTTAGCCACGGGAAAAAGAAAACTGGCCGGTTTTCATTTACATGATGCAGTCTATAGCTATAAAAATCTTGGTGCAGCGGCCTATGCTGATAATCTGCAAAAATATTATCCTGGCTTGTTTGATGCAGGCAGCGAGAAAACTTCGAATATCAAACTTGGCAAAACTGACATTACAGAAAAAGCTGAAAACATTCTTGACCTGGAAACCGTTCTTAAATCTTCCGAAGCTATCTCCCGTGAAATTCGCTTGCATGATCTGCTCACGACCATGATGAAGATCATCATTGAAAATGCAGGTGCGCAAAGGATGGTGCTATTGTTACTTCGTGGTAATTCTCTCATGGTACAAGGTGAATGTTTGGCTGGCACTGAACATGAACTGATATTTGATGAAACACCAATTGAAAGTTATAACAGCATTGCCAAATCCATTGTTAATTATGTGATACGATCTCTTGAACCTGTTATTTTGGATAATGCTGCCGAAAACGGTAATTATACAAATGATGTGTTCATCCGTGACCAAAAAACAAAATCTGTGTTGTGTACTCCTCTGATAAAACAGGGCAAACTTACCGGTGTTATTTATCTTGAAAACAATCTTACACATGCGGCTTTTACACAGGAACGTATTGACCTCGTCATGTTATTAAGCGGACAAATGGCGATCTCTATTGAAAATGCATTACTGGTAGAAAATCTTGAAGAAAAAGTAAAAGAACGTACCCGTGAATTAAAAGAAGAAAAAGATAAATCCGATAATTTATTGCTCAACATTCTTCCTGCAGAAACGGCTGAAGAGTTAAAGAAAACAGGATCATCCAAAGCAAAAGATTTTGAACTGGTAACGGTGTTGTTTACCGATTTCAAAAACTTTACCCGCATGAGTGAACACCTGAATGCGCAGGAATTGGTTGGTGAGATTAATTATTGCTACAGTGCATTTGATAACATTATTTCAAAATATGGAATAGAAAAAATAAAAACCATTGGCGACAGTTACATGTGTGCAGGCGGATTGCCGGTTGAGAAAAAAACAAATCCCGAAGACACATTGAAAGCAGCATTGGAAATGCGTGACTTTATGCTGCAGGAAAAACAAAATCGAAATGCAATAGGCAAAGATTATTTTGAAATAAGGATTGGCTTGCACAGCGGCCCTGTGGTTGCCGGAATAGTAGGCACCAAAAAATTTGCTTATGATATCTGGGGTGATACGGTAAATATTGCTTCACGTATGGAAAGCAGCGGCGAACCGGGAAAAGTAAATATAAGCGGAACAACTTACGATCTGATCAAAGATAAATTTGAATGTACATATCGTGGTAAGATAGAAGCAAAAAACAAGGGAGTGATTGATATGTATTTTGTAGAAAGCTCCCTGTCCCCCGAAGGGGGAACTTAGATTGAACATATTCTATGAATATAAACTACCTGGTTTTAAAGAAGAAGTCCGAATTAAAAACGCTTGCCCTCCCTGGAGGGTCGAAATTAGTACTCTAAGTGTAGTAGTGAACCGGGGTGGGTTGTTGCACAGAATTACCGAACGATGAAAGGAGCGTCGCAACTGACGATGCCATGAATCCCGATAGCTATCGGGAATGTCGCTGATGAAATAAAATAAATCAAACAGTTTCTAAAGTTGTAAGAACCGGAAGCTTTTATATTGAAAATAAAATTTGATGAAATCATTTTAAACGTTTTCCTTTGTCCATGCTCTTTACCTTGTAAACTACATAATCAGTTACCGGAAACTTTATTAGAAGAATTCATTTATCCCATAATAAAGTCAACACATGAGCTACTTAGATGTTCCGCGAATCCACTTCGCAGGCAGGTTTTTTACCGATCCATCTACAGTTAATAACGATCCCACACATTATGATCCCAATGTCACGAACCCTTCTCCCTGGCAGGAACCTGATGGGCAACATCGCTTTCAGTTTCGTGATTGCACTATCAGATCAGGTGTGGATACAAACGGGCCGGTGAATAATGATCCCATCATTGCAGCTACAGTTGAAACAACAGATATTCCTGACCCCGCCCGGATTGTTGACCTCGATGTGTATCAGCAGATCGTTACAGCCATTATCGGCTTACAAATAAAAATTACTTTATCAAATGGCCAATCTATTTTAGGCAATGCCGACATAGTTACATTGAATGGCGTTTGGACAAATTGCGTATTGCCCACCCGCAGTTGGTCTCCTTCAGATTATGAGCAGGACAGTTATGGTGGCGATGGAAATGCGGCCGGATATTTTCATACGGTAGTGCGTTTTAATGTTGCAAATTGGGGGCCTACTTCATCGCCTTTGCTGACACAATTGCGTGCAGCAACACTAACTGTGAACGGCCAGTTGCTGTTGTCATTCAGATTTGTTTTGGATGGCTATCAAAACATCCCGGTGGAGTCCAATTTCCGCACTGGAAGAATTGTTGGAACATTCGGGCCTGTATTTGCCAATGAACCTTTATACAATGCAGGCCAGCGATGGATGCAGCCGAGATCATTCTCCACAAATGATCCCTGGTATTATCCTGCTTTCAACGAATGTTGTTTTAAAGTAGATAAAACAAGAAATAAATTGGTGATAGATCTGGCAAACAGTATTTGCCGTCAAACTGCCGGTGGAGCCCCGGTTGATTTAGGTGGCCTTGTCGCACAGGTTGGCTTTTTGGATCCACCTATTGTTAAGATCGGAGTGGTTGACTACTCTGAATTTTCTTATGAAAACAATGCACACATTACTGAACTGCCTCTTACCAATGAACAAGTAGCAATGTTGGATGAGCAGGGTTTGAATCTCGTAACTACAAGAACCGATATTGGTTCCCCTTTGCTCTTATCCGAAGCGCCGAAAACATTGGAATATGCAGTTGAAGTAAGGCCGATAAGAATGACAGGAAGTCCAGGTACATTAGCTACCACACAAGTATATGTTTCATTGAACGGTGTTCCTGTTTCAGGCAAACAATTAAATCTGCATATAGAACCCGTGCATGGTAATACTCCCGGTGCAACAGTTCCGCCAACAAGTCCCGGTGATACACCACAGGCAGATGGTGCATTAACAGGTATCATCACTCCTACCAATCAATACGGTTTTGCAACAGTGACGCTGACTGTTGTAAAAGATCCTGGTTACAGAACACCTGAATTAGATGGTCAATTATATTTTGTGATCGTGTATGATCCGGATGCACCTGAACCGAATTGGGCAACCGATGCTCCAGTACAGGAGCACCAGATATCTGTATTGGTTTGGTCAAATTATGCAGTAAACCAAAACCCAACATGGGATGATATAGTCGCCATTTTTGCTCCATATATGAAGCTGTATCCATTCATGAAAAAAAGAATAGATCTTACCGACAACCATACCTTTCAGATCTTTGCAAGAAACCCGCCATGGATTGCTTACAGTCCGCAAAGTCCGCGGCCACCTTCTCAGTTTCCGGGAAACAGCAACCTGCAGATTGATGCAGGCGCTATACCTTACTATCTCACTTTCGATACGAATGATCCAAGGTATATGCCCATCACCCGGGATCTTTCACCCAATAAACTGCTGACGGTTTTGTATTACGTTAAATACCTGCAGACTCATCCGCCGACAAACAATCCTTAAAACAAGAAAGTATGAAATATAGAAGGTTAATTCAATTTCCGGCTATTTTGTTAATTGTTGCATCGTTTATTTTAGCCGGTTGCAACAATGAAGGTGATGATAAAGATAAACTTGCATCTGACACGAGTAATGCAGGTTATGCACTTCCGTTTAAATTGGAGTTTGTAGAAAAACCGTTTACCAACTTACCAAGATTGCAATCCTATTCATTTGCTTTCACCAAAACCGGGGATTTCATCATCAGTGGCGGTCGCAGACAGGGACTTCATACTTTTCAAGCAGCACCCGCTAAAAACTTTATTCCTGACAGTGCCAACAATTTTATTTATTATATCAATCCAACCAATGGTTTTGTCAAATCATTTGATGTAAATACGCTGCCTGCTAATCTCTCTGCTCCGCTACAATCCACCAATCAGCAATTTTATTATGATGGCGATACCGACCAGTTATACTTAATCGGCGGATACGGATGGAATGCACAAAAAACAAACATGCTCACATTTCCCGTCATCATGCGTTACAATGTAACGGCCATGGCCAATGCACTGATGGGAACACCAACACCACAACAGATCGCATCACTGATCGAGTTTTCGCAGGATGATCGCTTTGCTGTAACCGGCGGGCAATTATTTAAAATGAATGCGCAATTTTATCTTGTTTTTGGTCAGCGGTTCGATGGCCAATACCGTGCATTTGGAGGCACTGATTTTACGCAGAAATATACAGAGGAAATAAGAGTGTTTACATTAAAGCCAAACACACTGCAGATACTTAGCTATGGCCCTGTTACCAACAATGAATCAGATCATCCATTTCATCGCAGAGATGGAAATATAGTTAATGACATTGATCCCGTAACCGGTAATCCGCGAATCACAGCATTTGGCGGTGTTTTTCTTCCGGGAATAATTGGCGCCTACACCTATCCGATTTATATCACAGGCCCGGGTACATCAGTGTTGGACAGAGCGGCTAATCAGAAATTCAGCCAGTATGAATGCCCTGTTATTTCTCTTTATGATAGTGTTCGCAAAACAAACTATCATACATTCTTTGGCGGCATCAGTCATTATTATTATTCGCAAACCGACAGCCAGCGAAGGGCTTATGATACTGTAACAAAAGAAGGGCGCAACGACGGGTTTCCATTCATTGCCGACGTAAGCACATTTATGCAAACTGCTGATGGCAAATTCAATGAATTCATTCAGCTTAATCCTACAACAGCAACTAACAGGCTTATTGGCGCCAGTATAAACTTTATTATTAACAGGGTACTTATCAATGACGGATATGCGTATAACAATGGAGTAATAAAACTTGCACGATTTTCACAGGGGCAACGTTTTCTCGCTGGCTATATTTATGGCGGTATAGAGGCGCAAAATCCACTGCCGCTTGCTCCAAATACCGGTACGTTTGTATCTAATTCGCTTTTTGAAGTATATCTAAGCCCTGTAACAACACAGGTGCTTCCCGCCAGCGATGCGCATAAGAGTACAAAGGCTGATGCAAATTTGAAAAGGGAATGACAGCAGTGCATTGAGAAAATAAAAACGTCATTTAATTCATAGATACTGCTTTGTTTCACTCAAATTTTTTTTCCGAAAGATTTAAAAATCAATCTTACCCATTATCAAGCGAACGGTATTTCTTAGGCGACATTCCTATAACTTTTCTGAACCTTTTAGAAAAATAATAGGGATCATCAAATCCCATGCTGAAAGCAATATCTTTTATGGAACGGTTGGTAAAGTCGAGTTGCTGACATGCTTTCTGCATTTTCATTTGCACAAAATAATCTATCGGGGCATATCCTGTTTTTTGTTTAAAGAGATTGGAAAATCTCGATACAGAATAATTGTATTGCCGGCTGAGTTCGTTCAGTGAAATGTTATCATTGATATGTTCCTGCATAAAAAGTATGGCACTGTCAACACAATCGGCGTTATCCGCAGCGGTACTTTCATAGTGGCGGGTGTTATAAACAAACAAAGTGAGAAACTGGGAAAGACACATGTTAGCAAAAAGCAGGTTGTCTATACTATATCCCAATTCCAGTGTTTTGTAAATTTTTGAAAAAAGCGGGATAATGTCTCCATTGTTTTTAATGTAAAAAGGTTTAAAATGTTTTTGCACTGCCTGCATCTCGTTTAACTCAGGCAATGAATCGCCGCCAAAATGAATCCAGTATATGCTCCACGGTTGGTTAGCCGTGCTTCCATAAGCATGTTCCGCGTTTTGTGGTAAAATAAAAAATTCATTGGGCCCCACATCATAGCGCTGGCCTTTGATCTCATACCAACCGTGGCCATCTACACAGTAAAAAAGAAAATTTTCCGGCAGCCCTTTCTTCCGGTAAGTGTAATGATCTTTTGCTTTAGGATAATAGCCGATACTGCAGATGTGAAGATGTTTCAACAATAAATTACTCTGCACCCTCGATTTAAGAATGGTTTTTGGAATCTCGATCCTTTTTCTTCCAACGCCATACCAGATATTTTTATGTGAGCCTTCCCTGTTCTCTTTTTCTTTCATGTGTATATTTGTGGTTACGCTATGGCCACATGGAATTCGCTATAAAATTAATTTACCTCGAAAATTTTATAGCTCATTTCATATATGCAATCCAATCATTGTTGGCCGTCAAATTACTGAAAAGTTTCAAATTGCACAGAACAGGATATTTAATGGGAGCATTGATTAAAGATCATTTAGTTTTCTCAGAAAGGAAAGCAGTTTGAACATCGTTGCTTCTTTCTTCGGGCAAAACTTTTAACAAAACTATTTTACCATTCTTCAACTCTGCCTCTACTGTAGTATTGTAAGGCGCATGCAACTTAAAATGCACATCAACATCCTTCGGCCATGCAGGGAAAAGAAATATGCGTTTGCCATCTGTTTGCAACAACATTTCCTGCAAACCAATCATGCCACTGCCGCCCCAGTTGTGATCAGGCACCCAATCAAAACCGGGGCCCCAAAATGCAGAAAATCTTCTCCCGGAGTTTTGCAATTTTAATGAAGTTAACCGCCAGGCTTCATCTGTCAATCCCAATCGGGCTGCCCAGATATTATCTTGTTTCCATCCGATATGACTTCTGAATTTGACCACATTGGTATCATAGTTCCATGTATTGATTGCAGTATCCAATCCTGATTTACCTACTCCATATATTCCCCATGGAAATACAGGATACAATTGTGGTGATTCTGTATTATTAATTCGTTCCCATGTTTTAGCAGGAGCAATCGTAACATGACCATTGAAGGTTTGAAAATTATCCAGGAGAGGAATGCGGTTTAACAAGCCGAACAAATAACTATTTAGCTCAACATCTTTCTTTTGATGTCCTATGTTGTTACTCAAATATTGCATCAACCCGGCAGCTACTGTATATAACGCTGCAATAGTCGAAGTAGAATTATAAGCCATCTTGAATGTTTCGGCTCCACTACCTGGATATAAAACCAGCTTACCGTTTCCATCCAATACCTTGTTGCCTCTTTGTTTAGCGAGATATTGATAATGTTCATCAAAAAATCGTAAACTACTTTCAATAAATGGAATTCTGTCACTGATATCTTTACCTGTATATTCTGCTTCCTGCAACATCATCAAACAAAATTCCAATACTGTATCCCATTCATATTCCAGCCATGCATTGTATTCAACACCTTTATCAAAATAAGCGGGACGTTTGGTACCATATTCGGCATAGTTTGGCAATCCAAAGTTTTCCATCTGCTCGGTAAAACAGGCGCCGTTATGATTCCAGTAAACTTTGCTTCGCAATTCTGCATTCTTCAACAGTCGTAAATAAAAATTCAATTGCGGCTGCAACAGATCCCAATCACCGTTTTTTATCATCGGAAAATAAACCAGTCGTTGGTTTTGCGCCGTATGCAATCCACCACCCCAGTTGCGATAATCAGGCGTAAGTTGATGAGCTGAATCTGTAAATACGGGATCAACAGTTAATAACCCACCATTGAATTTCGTAGGCCATTGCCCATTAGCATTACAAGCAAGCATATAACGAAACAACTGAAAATTTCTTCCTACCTCCCATCCTTTGGAATTGGGATTTGATTTATCAATATGTATAAAACTCCGGTTCCAGAATTGTTGCCACCGGTTTTGTGATTTATCAAATGCATTTTTGTCTGCCGCTGCAATTTTCTCTAATGAATCAAGCGATCTTTTCCAGGTTTCAATATTTTCAACCTGTGCAGTATGCAGGTACAAACTCAAAGAATGAGATTTAGATGTTCCATTGCTTTTTAATTTCCATGCTTTGAAATCAGTGTTGACATACACTCCTTCATAAGTCCCGGCAGGAGAAAAATTTTTTCCACTGAATGAGCCGCCAAATGTTAGATGTTTTAATGGATTGTATAATTGTTCTTTCACTGAATCCATGCCCTGTTGCGCCACGATTACATCAAAGATGGTTTCCGCCGCATTATGATGATAGAATAAAGCTTCATTGCCATTGAAATCAACATGATCTTTTTTATATACATTATTTTTTGGCGCCGCCCACTTCCATGAGTTGCCAAAATTCTCTCTTGATTGAATAATCCTGTCTTTGTATCGCCAGCTTTCATAAGCTGTTTCCACTGAAATTTTTTTATTGGCGTTGATATCAATATGAGCAACCGGTTTAAATACATCAGCCCAAATTTTTATAGTTGCTTTTATACCATTGTTCTCACCTTCTATTGTAACATATCCTTCTTTCAAATGCAGCTCCTGCCTGAAAATTTTTCCATTAAATGGATTGGGAAATAATTTTATCCGCAACCTGCCGGCCTTCATCAATGCATTGTCTTCATTAAAACTTCCGCTGCGGGCTACATATATTAACAGGTCGCCATTTTCCACCCATACATTCATGCCAATATCGCCACCGCCGCAAGGCATAGATTCGGATGCGTTCTTGCTTTGACTGTTCCAAACAATATTGTATAGCGGTTGCTGTGCATCCGCCAATTCAGTTATGAAAAAAACTATTAATAGCAATATCCGGCAACTCATCTGGATACAATTTTTATAGTACCAACTAAGCCTGCTGGTAACAAAGGTTTATCTTTTAACCTAAATGGTGCAGTCGTCCAGGTAATTCTTTTTTCAGGGGGAAGCAACGCATCCCCAATTAAGCGATTATGCCATGTATTGGTGACTTCAATTTCGATTTTGTTATCACCAGGTCTTACTGCTTTGGTTATATCTACTGAATAAGGAGGCGTCCATAATGTGCCACAATCTATCCCATTTATTTTTATCGTTGCAATATTATAGAAAGAGTCAAGTTCAAGTGTAACTTGCTTCTCAGCCTTGCCGGCATTCCATTCAAAGGAATTGGAATAGACAACTGTTCCTGAATAAAATTTAACGGACGGGTCTTCTAAGTCAGTCCAGCTTTTCAACTGCCGTAATTCGATGGGTTCTTCCGGTCCGCCGTATCGTTTATCGAATTGAAGACGCCAGGGTTTTATGCCCGGTTCATATTCATCAACATCAGCGAATAATAAATTGGAGTGATCCTCTTTCTTGTCAACAGCATTTTGAAATATATAAAACATAGATGCGCCGGCACCAATTCCAATAATGTAAGAACCTTTTCGGGCTCTATCTTCAAACCCCCAAACTTGCCCCGTAACGGCATCAGCCATTTTCATGCTTTTATTTTTGACCCTGAAATCAATCTGGCCACTCCAAATCTCTTGCGACTGATTGGAGATAAAATAAATATCTGTTTCACCATATTTGCGATGAGTCCAGGCAATCGAATTAGAACTGCCTTGAATCAAAACATCTCTTTCCAACCCAAGTTTTTTAAACGTACTATCTGTAAATGGCGCAGAGAATAGATTTTTTGACGGCCCCAAATCATGCAGGTAATTTTTATCAATAATTATTTTTGCGCCTGCATTTGCCAACTCTTTTATTTTCTTTTTTGCTGCCCCACTCAATGTTCCGTTTGGGTTCATTAAACTTTTACCCGGTATTACCAATATAGCATAGTTGGCTCCGCCTGGCGTCACCACTCTGCCGTTCACTACTTTCATCGTCATCAATACGTCAGGATTAAAAGAATCATAAGCATAACCGTTTAGCGGATCAATCCAATCTTCAGGATCAGCCATATTAGCAGAGTGATTGACGCCATCAGGAATTTGACGTAAGGGTTGTCCCTCGTTTTCTAATCGTTTTTTTTCTGCCGCTACCTTTTCTTTTCCAAAAATTCCCGGTAATGTATTGACTAACCTATCGGGCAGAAGAGACCGGCGGGGAACTTCCTCACCTGTAAATACTGCGATATCCACTACAGGCTTTCCCATTTGCAATAATGCTGAACATCTTGTGAGATAATCAATCCATGCTTTACTTTGTTTAAACCATGTTTGATCTCTTTGAAAATATAATCCCACGCCATCCAGTGTCATACCCGGTTTTTTATTTATCCAGGGATTGTGTGTAAATACATGTAATACCATTTTATTAATGCCCAATGCAAAATTTCTGTCACCCAGGGCTTTTAAATTACCGGGATGTTCGCCCCAGTTCATTCTTACAGAAGTAAAAGATTCTGCCTGTATGATATTCTTTCCATAGATATGTGCACCGCTGATAGCATCAAGCATATCATTGGGTTTATCATGTGTCGGGCTATTGAGCCAGAATTCACCCATTGGCAAATCAGCATTTTTATAATGCAGCAATCCATCGCTTACCATGGTTGGCGCCACTGATTCGGCGCTAAAACTGCACCCTTTTTCATGTGCCAGTTTTTTTAATGTTGTATAAAACACATCATTTACAAGTTCAGCAATAGTTTGTCTTACATCATGCAAAACTTTTTCAGATGTCGCTGCATTTTCAACCGGCACTCCCGTCATTACTAACAAATAGGGGAACAAATCATACCCTCTCCTCTTTTTAAATTCAGTGGGAAAAATTTTGCTCCAGTTTTGGCTGCCGCATTCCCAACTATCTACATGAAAAATTTTCAATACTTCTTTTGCCAGTGCAGGATCAGTTTCTTCAAATGTCTTTGCAAACCAGCTATCAAATTGAAGTTTTACGGCGGAAGCATTAAACTTATCACATTCCAATCCCAATCCTGCGCCGCCGGTATAATTAGTATGGCCGGTAGATGTGTGACCAATTCTTACAATAATCCAGTTGCCGGGTGGAACTGCCCAGTTTAAATTACCTTCACTGTCTAATTTATTTGTAACATCAATAATGTTTTTCAACGACACAGCATCTTCATTTTTTACCTGCTCATTCGTTGTATTGGACGCCACTCGCCATACACTTCCATTCTTTGCTTCATATTGATGAATGACCGGTTCATCGCTTAAGTAAATTCCGTTTACTTTAAAAGAAGGTTTCCATTTAGCAGCGTCGAGGTCTTCAGCGCCGGGTTCGCTTCCTTTTTTATTATATACAAACCGAAAATAACTGGCGGTAATAGCAGGTATAGCATGTGTATAATCTTCATCAGTATCCTGCCATCCATGACGTGGTGGCTGCAATCTTGTAACCGTTTTAAAATTTTCTCCATCATCACTTGCCTGTATAATCAATCGCTGCGCCTGGTAATTATTAGCACCTGCATGAATTTTTATTGAACGGCAGGTAAATGGTTTTGGATATTGATATTGTATCCAGCAAGTGGTATCACTTCTGAAACTTTCTTTTGCTCCCGGCACGGCAAGAAAATCAGCTTTTGTTCCGTTACTCGTTGTTACGGTTGGAAATTTTTTTTCATCATTAAATGCATTTGAACTATTGGCAGGATAAGCAAACACCGCTACATCTTCATAATAATTTTCTTTTGCTTCAGGTTGAGGCAGTTTTATTTTTCCTGTTGTTCCGCTTTTTATATAAGTTTTTGTGCAAACCAATTTCTGCATGGACAAGTCGGGTGTGATCCATGGACCACCGGCTAATGCAAAGCCATCGCTTACATGCATCGCCAGTTTTAAATTCAAACGCTTTGCTTCCTGCATCGCAAACTTTACCATCTCCCACCATTCAGGTGTTAACTGCCTCACGGTTGGTTGAAACGGAATTACTGAAGATGTGTCTTTGATAGGCATTAAATAAGCGCCGCCGATACCCACTTCTTTCATGGCTTCGAGATCAGCAGTAATGCCTTCTTTGGAAACAGCGGCATGCATCCAGTACCAGAACACCCAGGGCTTTGCAGATTCCGGAGGATGAAGAAAATTTTTTTCAATATTAGAAACATATCTATTCTGGGAAAAGACAGCTAATGACAAGA
>Ga0187893_10008699_pt1 | contig 15887 bp, 15 predicted proteins | sample MA1701074metaG_FD_139574 | JGI IMG/M metagenome (GOLD analysis project Ga0187893, IMG submission 139574) | White microbial mat communities from a basaltic lava cave in the Kipuka Kanohina Cave System on the Island of Hawaii, USA - MA170107-4 metaG ... | reverse complement strand
CGGCTCGCTGGGCCAATACTTCATTCACGGCACAAGTCACCATCTGGGGTTGGATGTCCACGATGCCGTCAGCGAACCCAACCGCGTTTTAGAGCCCGGAATGGTTATCACCGTGGAGCCGGGCGTTTACATTCCAGACGAGAGCCTTGGAGTGCGGATCGAAGACGTCGTTCTAATCACGGACACAGGCTACGAATTGCTCACCAACGCTCTGCCTCGGATACCCGAGGAGATTGAAAAACTGATGACGACGGGGCTCGACAAGGCTGGGCAGGTCCGTATTGCTACCCAATCTGCTCCACTACGTAGCGTCATTCCTACCGTACCGGGAATCCAGTATCTGAGCTTATACCCTGGATTTCCGCAGCGGCGTGACTGGCAGAACGGAACAAACAATATGCCGGTCTATTCATTCAATTCACTTGGAGGTAGCATTCATGATTCCAGCAACAGGCCTGAGACGTGGGATGGTCATCAAGAAAGATGGGCAGCTCTATTCCGTGTTTTCGGCAACCCATAAGACACCAGGAAATTTGCGGGGCTTCGTGCAAGCCAAGATCAGGAGCCTGAAGAGCGGCTCTATGGAGGAATTCCGGTTCCGATCCGTGGATATGGTTGAAAAGGTTTCGCTCGACGAGCAGGAGATGGAGTTCCTTTACAAAGACGGCAACGGCTTCCACTTCATGAATACCGAAACCTACGAACAAATCCAACTGAGCGATGACACGCTTGGAGACAGCGTGTTTTACCTGATCCCCAATATCAAAATCAAAGTGGAGTTTTACGAAGGAAATCCGATCGGAATTGAGCTTCCGGCAACTGTGGAGATGGAGGTCGTGGAGACCGAGCCGGGATTGAAGAGCGCCACCGCTTCGAACGTTAACAAGCCCGCCAAGATGGAAACCGGCCTGGTCGTCCAAGTACCTCCGTTCATCAATGCTGGCGAGAGAATCCGGATCGATACCAACGAAGGTGAGTATATGGAACGCGTGCGCGGCTGATCCGTCGTTGACGCCTTTTGAACCCCCCGGTCGAGCGCGCAGGTAATCCGGACATCGAGCTATCAGAAGTAATGTGACCCGACCAAAGGATCCGGCGGCCAGGTCAGCCCCACTCACTGGGCAGCCAGATCCGCGCCGCGCATAGCAAGTCGATTTTCGCCTTGAACTCAGCCCACTATAACCCTCAGACATCGTCGAAGTCGGCAATCCAGCCTGTTGGACTCAGTCCGTCTGCTATCTTTTCCTTTGACCCAGGCCGTAGCTGCTGGGATCATGACACCTGAGGATCTTTCGGAACCGGGCAACTTGATATGCCCGCGTCACTTCTAAGTAACTTGATTGTTCGCATTTGCACTGGAGGGGTAATGATTCCGAAAATTTGTCGAACAGCTGTTCTGATTCTCCTCTGCCATCCCTATCTCCTGCGGGCCGACGAGACGATTCGAAAGGAAAATCCGCCGATTCCAGTCGAAGAAATTATCCGAAAATTTGCGGAAAAGGAGCAGGAGTTTCAGCAGGCACGAGAGAACTATATTTATCGCCAGACGGTCCGCATTGAAGTTCTGGAGTTGGACGGGCGCCGTTCTGGAGAAGAGTACTTCATGGTCTCTGATATCCTTTTCGACAACAAAGGGAGACGCATCGAAAAAGTTGTGCGGCATCCACCCAGCACATTGCAACGTGTCATCCTGACGCCGGAGGACCTCCACGATATTCAGCAGATCTTTCCGTTCGTTCTGACGACCAGCAGCGTCAGCAAATACAACCTGACGTATTGGGGGAAGGAAAAGATCGACGAAATCGATACTTATGTTTTCGACGTGTCGCCCAAGAAAGTGGAGAAAGACGAGCGCTACTTTGAAGGAAAAATCTGGGTAGACGATCAGGACCTGCAAATTGTGAAGACTGATGGAAAAACCATTTACCTCGTCACAAAAAAGAACAGGGATGCGCGTTTCCCGCGCTTTGAAACCTACCGCAATAACGTCGACGGAAAGTACTGGTTTCCGGTCTACACGAAAGCCGACGATATTCTGGACTTCCCGGGCAATAAGGTACGGATCAGGGAAGTAGTGAAGTATGAAAATTACAAGCGTTTCGAAGCGGACGTGAAGATAACGAATGTGGAGGAACTGCCGGCCGAAAAATCGAAACCCACTCCGTGATGTCCAAGCGTCACGGTGTCATTTCTGCGAAGGCGGGAATGACACCGCTTGGGGGCCCCAGCAGTTCGGCGGGATCGTTCTAGTTAAGGCCGCGCGAAATACTCCTCAAACCGCTCGCACAAATCCACGAAAGTTTTCAAGCCAAACCCGGTCGCGCCTGCGGCATAGTATTTCCAGGGTTTATCGAACAAGAACGGACCTGCTATATCCAGATGGGCCCATGACGTTTTTTCGGGTAGGAATTCCTGCAGAAATAGCCCGGCGGTAATCGCTCCCCCATTGGGGCCCCCGACGTTGTTGATATCCGCATACGGGGTCTTGAGCAGTTCCTTATACTCATCCGGCAGCGGCAACTGCCAGTAGTTTTCCCCATGGTTGGCGCCCGAACTGATGACGGCCTGAATCAGGCTCGGGTCGTTGCCCATAATTCCCGCATAACCCTGCCCCAGCGCGCGTACCACGGCTCCGGTGAGCGTGGCAATGTCCACAATGTGCGTTGCCCCCATTTCACCCGCAAGAGCGAAGCCGTCGATCAGGACAAGCCGGCCTTCCGCGTCGGTGTTGTCCACCTGGATTGATTTGCCATTCTTGGCAGTGAAGATGTCACCCGGCCGCTGCGCATTGGCATCCGGCGTGTTTTCTGCTGACGGGATTATTCCTACCACGTTAATGGCTGGTTTCAACTGGGCGATGGCTTTCATTGCGTACAGCACGGCAGCGCCACCTGCCATGTCCCCTTTCATCTCCAACATCTTGTCAGAGGGCTTGATCGAGATGCCACCCGTATCGAAGGTGATGCCTTTGCCCACCAACGCCAGCCGGACAGAAGACCTCTTCGGTGCCTTGTATTCCAGGCTGATCAGCCGCGGCGGATGCACACTTCCCTTTCCAACTCCGATCAGCCCCGTGTAACCACGTTTTTCCAGTGCTTTTTCGTCCAGCACGGCGACCTTCAATCCGTGCTTCTTTCCGATTTGCCTAGCAAGGTTGCCCAGCACCTCGGGATAGACGACGCATCCCGGCTCATTGACAATGTCACGGCACTCGTTGACAGCACTCGAGACCAGCGCGTAGCGCTCGAACTTCTTCCTGCAGACATCCAGAGCGCCAGTGGCGGTCCGCAAGGAAAAAGCCGCGTCTTCAAGATACTTGTTCTTCTCCAACTTATAACGTTCGAAGGCGTAACTCCCAACAATGATGCCTTCAACGACTTTTCCAAAATAGGTAGGTGCGTCCGGGCCGTTTAACAGGAACGTCGCTTGCTTCAAATTGAAGTCGCTGCCCCAGGAAACAGCGCGTGAGGCATAGAGTTTGATCCTTTCCCAAATGTTGTACGAAGGGTTCAACGCCGTATGAAACACGAGTACGTGTTTGATTCCTCCCGTCCAGCGGCTGAAGTACTCCTTCTTGATCAATTTCTCCTCGAACCCCTTGGTCAGGTTCTTCAGCAGGTCCGCAAGTTCGGGATCGTCTACGACAGACAACTTCAGGTCCTTGTCCAGAATAATGACCAGCAGATCGGTCACAATTTTCTGCACGCGTTCAGCGTTCACTTCCAGTTTCATAGATCAGCTCCGTTAAGATTGAGTTTCTACCTGGGTAGGGTCTTATGTGAGGCACCTGCAGAAAAGCAATCTATTTCGGCCGAATCGCGGCGTATCCCACGATCCCAAGGTCAAGCACCAGACCGAAAACATCGAGAAATGCGGTTACTTCGACTTCTGATACTCGTCCCGCAACCGCGACATAAGATCCTGACGACGTTCATAGAGGCGCTTCAATGTTCGCGGTGGTCGAGTCGCTATGGCATAAGCCGCGATCACCGGCACAGCGATGGTGGAATCGCAGTAACAGACTACCGTACCAGGGAGCTGATCGGGATCGACCTTCCCCCAACTCACTGCTTCGCTTGGTGTTGCACCTGACAAACCGCCGGTGTCGGGACGGGCATCCGTGATCTGCAGGAAATAGTCATGCCCTTTTTCGTCGATGCCCAGGACTTCTTGAAGCTGCGGTTCTGTCTGGAGGATAAAATTCTTGGGCGAGCCTCCTCCACAAATGAACACAGCACTCTTTCCTCCCGCCCGTTTGGCTTCTAAAACGATCGCCGCCGTCTCATTCACGTCGGCGCACACATCCAGCCTGAGCTGGTTGCCATCCAGGGCTTTGGCTGCAACGTTCATCCCAATGGAACTGTCTCCAGGCGACGAGGTGTAGACGGGAACACCGCAACGGTAGGCCGCAGCCAGTATTGACTTATTCTTGAGTCCCAACACTTTTTCACGTTCGTCTACGTAGCGCCCAATCCGATGATGGAATTCCGCCGTGCTCATCTCCTTCTGGAACTCCGGCGCGCTGATCACTTCTCTGAAAAAGGCGTCTGTGGAAAGCAGGACCTCATAGTCGAAGAAAATGTCGTAGATCCGGACGACGCCTTCTGCGCGCAAGACGACGTCGCTCGTCTGTGGATTCCCGGCATGCATTTCTAACCCAATTCCGAAATGCGTGTCATGGTAGAGATTGGCGCCCGTGGTGACAATCCAGTCCACGAACCCTTTCTCAATCAAGGGAATAAAAGTTGAGATGCCCATGCCGGCAGGAGACAAGGCGCCTGAAAGCGTCATGCCGACTGTGACTTCCTCCTCTAGCATTTGCTTGGAATAAAGATGGCACGCCTCTCGCAAGCGTGCTGCGTTGTACGCGCAAAATGCCTTGTCAACCAACTCGGGAATTGTCAACTCCGGGTAGATTGCCACAGGATCGATGCGCTTGCCCTTAAGAAATTGACTCTTCTGATCCATATTTTTCGATCTCTCCAACCCAGGCTGTCGGGCATCCCAGACTGCAAATTGCGGCCAAGATTAAACGAAACCTGGCGCGTCTTGCAAAAATAGTTCTGGAACAGGCGTCAAACTTCCCGGCATGCCGCGGTTTGCCCGAGCTTTCCCATTTTGTGGAATTGTTTTCTTCTTCGCAGCTTCAGGCAGCTTGGGTGCTTCCTTATCGGTCGTTCCGTAACCCCAAATATTTCCGAGCCATTTCGACAATCGAGGAGTTGTTTTCCTCGTCCGCTGGGGGCGGAAGTTCTTTGGTTATTGGCTTGCGACTCAAACCGTATCTTGCGTAGAATGCGGGCACTTCACAGCGGTTCCGGGTACCACTCGCACTCAACACGCACCACGTTGCATCGTGGATCTTTGCTGTCTGAGGGTTTTCATGTCCAAAGAGAGTCGTTTGAGTGCCCTACTAGGTCAATTGAACAAGGAGTACAGTCTCTCGGAAGAGTTCAAAAACCGAGTCTCGCAGTTGATTGAGCGGCTGGACGGATTGAATCTCCCCGCGGATCAAGTGCAAACCCTGCTCGGAAAAGTGCGCGAGACCTACGAACGTCAAGTGCTAGTGGAATCATGCAGAGAGGAAAGCCGAAGATCGCTGGATCGCATTCAGGGCGCTATTCAGTCGTATTCGAATGCGCTGAACAACATTAATCAACGGCTCGATCAGGCTGAGGCAGCCCTCGAGAACCTGCTAAGTTCCAAGCCGCCGACCCTCCCAACCTCACGCCGCCCCGCAGAAGAAAAGCCCATGCATCCCTTCGACAAGGAAAAGGCCAAGGCCCTGGCAGCGTTTGCCAGCATCAGCAGCAAGAACAGCCGGATCAACTAGGCTGATCTCTCGTCCAACCGTTCCGGGACAGAACTCAACTCTCGACGGTTACCCTTTCAGCATTTGCACGATGCCTTTGACATAGCCCGGGTCGCGGCAGTCTTCGCTCAGCGCTTTCTGAACAGACTCCAAGCCCGGATATGCATGGGTAATCATCGATTTCGCATCAACCTTTTTTGATCCGATTGCGTCGACCGCACGGCGGTAAGTCAGTGGGCACCCGTTGGCGTCAAAACCTCCAGACGCTCCAATGGGTGATACGAGGACCGGCTCGAGAAACTGCACCAGATTCAGGATACCGATGTCTTTGCCACGGTGGCCATGTCCATAAAGAACAAACGTTCCCTGCTTGCGCAAAATCCACGGAACCTGTTCGAATAGAGCGCCATTACCGCAGGCATCGATCAAGCACTCCACACGCCGGCCATCGGTCAGGTCGCGAACCGCTTCGATTAGGGACTGGTGGCGCAGGTTGACCGTGGTAGCGCCAAACTGCTTCGCCAGTTCCAATTTTCGTTCCTGCACGTCGGCTACAATCACCTGGCCCTCAAACCCCCGGACGTTGCGAAAATACTGGGTGAACAGCAAGCCCGCCGGTCCTGACCCGCAAATCAGAATCGTACGAATCTTGCGATCGCCTTCAAAGGTATAGCGGGCAGGTGTCTTTTCCAGCATCTGGGCTGAATGCAAGATACAGCCCAACGGCTCTGCCAACGCAGCTTCTAGAAACGTAAGCTCGCTGGTAATTTTGACAGCGTTCGCCGCCGGTACTGCAACAAATTCGGCCATCGCCCCCTGCAGCCCGGTGATGCCATGCTCCCGATAGTAGACGCACTGGTGCGAATCGCCCGTCTGGCAGTACTCGCACAAAGAGACACGCCGGGCACTATGACAATTATGCCCCTGATCCACGACGACCCGGTCGCCCGGCTCGAATCCCTTGGCCGCGCTCCCAAGGTCTGCCACCTCTCCGCAGAACTCGTGCCCGAGTATCTGCGGCTGTTCTTCGAGCGGGATCACCCGGCCCGCTGCATCCATGTTGTAGTTTCCTTCCCCGCGAAAGATATGGATATCTGTGCCGCATAAACCCACGGCAGCGACGCGCACCAGAAGTTCGTGCGGTCCCGGATGGGGTACCGGGATATCCCGAATCGTTATCTTCGAAGGCGCTTCCAGAACCGCAGCGTGCATCAGGTCAGTCTCCTCTGCTCTATGTGTCCAAATCGGACAGATCGAGGCGGCCCTCGGACTGCAGACGCTCAAAAATCTGGACTGTGGCTTCAATGCCAGTTTTCAGGCCGGTTGTCGGTACAGTTCCGATTTCGTCCCTCAGGCCATGCTCGGCCAGGTTAGACGCGATGCCAAGCGCGTTCGAAGTGCAACGAATCAAGCCCCTAAATCGAGGGTAAGCCTCTTCCACCGCTTGAATGAACCCTTCCACGGTGATCACTGCTCCACGGATGTTGTAAGCTCGTGCTCCGGTCTTGCGGCTCTCGGCGCAGGCAATGAACGTCCTGGCCGTGTCGTCCACAAACTGCATCGACACCGGACCCCCAAACTTGATCTCAAAGCCTCTGCCTGCGACCGCGGCTTTCAGGGCTTTGGTGGGACCAGACGTGATTCCAAAATCGCGCCCTGGACCGTAAACTGCGTAGGGACGTAATCCAACGCTCGAGAGCTGCTGGTCCTTGAAGTAGACTCGCGCATTCCCCTCATTACACTGCTTGAAAACCCCATAGTGCGTTTCAGGTAGCAGTGGGGCGCTTTCGTCCAGCGGACTGGCTCCATAATCTTCCTCAGGACCAAAGACAGCGGCGGAGCTGGCATAGGCGAGACCCTGTAGATCTTTTCCCCTGGCTCGCGCCGCTTCAAAAACATTAATCGTTCCCACGACGTTCACCATGGCACCCAGCCTCGGGTTGGCTCGGCAGGTCGGCACCTGCAACCCGGCCAAATGAATGATGTAGTCGATTTTTCGTCGCTGTATTTCCGTATTGATTTGCTCCGCTTCACAGACATCGCCCCGAATAAAGTGCACCCGCGATAGCGCTTGCGCGCCGAGCAGAAGCCCCAGGCGTTTGGGCTCAAGATCGAGGTCGAAGACGAAGACGTCCTCTCCGCGCTCCACCAGATTCTTAACAACCCAAGCCCCGATGCAGCCCTGAGCCCCGGTGACAAAGTAACGTGCCATTCCACATCTCCGTAATATAGATTCGTGGCGCCATCGAACGCTAGGTAACGGAAGCTATTTCACAGTGAACGGCACCTTGAGGACGGCTTTGCCCCATTGCAGCGTCAACTCCCCAGCATTGCTCTTGGCTCCCCGTTCCAGGCTGAGCGTGAACATCTCCACGGCTTCGCTGCTCTCGGAAAACGTCATCGGAATGGAAGCCACGTCGTCAATCGATCCGTACTGCGTGCCCCATTGGCCCGTCTGTTTATTGAATACCAGTTGGAACGACTGATCACCGACTTTTTTCAGCCACAAACTGTAGCTGCCCTCGGGCACCGTCACCTTCCCGAAAGACATTCGGGCATCGGATGTGAACGTGGTGGACTTGTCTGCCCCCATCCGCCAGACCTTGCCCGGTTCGATCAAGGACAGAACATCACGCCCCATCATTGAAGGTCGCCCATACTCGATCATGACAAACTTCCCGCTGATATCAACCTTACTGGTGGCTCGCGGGTTCTTTTGCGAAAAGGCAAGTGTGCAGGTGACAACTGTGAGCAGCGCAACGGTGCTGGTTCTGTAAATCAATCCGCTCATAAAAAGCCTCCACAGTGCAAAATGGGAATCCTGAAGCGAGTTCTACTACTTCCGCAGGTAGGCATCATCGCCGGCCAGCCAGTCATGCCGGATGGGGGAGAAAATGTCGTAGGCCAGAGTGTCTTCTAGGGCGACAACCGAGTGTTTCATGTTGGAGGGTATGTTCATCGCCTGGTTGGACCCCACGGTCTTCTCCTCCAGACCAAACCTGAACTGAAGCGCCCCGATGACGACCAGCGTCATCTGCTCGCTTTCGTGGCTATGCTCGGGAACCAGGCAACCCTTTTTGAGAAAGATCTGCGCCACCATGATCTTCTCTCCGTGGATAAATTTACGTGAAAATTTCTCGTTCAGCTGTTCCTGTGGAAGGCGGCTCCAGTCAAACTCTTGCATGGCAGTCTCCGAGCAGGCTGGCCAGTCGTAACCGTTTCGTCAGCGTAACCAGCCATCCGCACTCAGGCAGATAAAATGTCACGAATCAATGAGAAAGAGAGGTCGAGCCGGTTCGAGCATCCAGCTTTTCGGCAAGCGCAGACTTGCGCGCGGACTGCAGCCAGCGCACTCCGGCGGCCTTGAACATGCCGCCCACGTCGGCCCGATCGTCCACACGAACAACTTCTCCCTTCAACACTAGGGGCCGGGCCATCCGAACCGGAAGAGAAATATGCAGCGTCAACTGCATCCCGACCTGCACTTCCGACATGGTCAAGAAACAGGCGCCAGAGGGGCTGTAGTCCTGCAATTTGCTGCTTTCGTGCACGGTCCCGCGACCCGAGGCGCCTGTGTACTCCACCTTCCAATTCACCGGCGTCCGGGGATGCGTCCTTTGTTCATTGATGGATGACATGGTTTACCTCGCCGAGGGGTCAACCTCACTCAATCTCCCCACTGAGCAAGGCTGTATTTCGTCAATTTCTGAGTAGCAGAGGCAGCTTAGCAATTCCACCGCCTGATGTCCATACCGCTGAACGGCGAGGATTCTGCAACTCCCGGAGTGGGGTTTGGACAGAAGTGATCTGATGGCCCCTTGACTCGAGCCTCGATTCGAACCTATCATTCAATCAGTCGTTTGATTTGTTTCAGGATGATCAATGGCCACCACCACCCGGCAGAAAATTCTCGATACCGCAGAAAAACTATTCGCGCGCCACGGATTTGAGAGCACTTCGCTGCGCTCCATCATCGCCAGCGCTGGCGTGAACCTGGCCGCTGTCCACTATCATTTTGGGAGCAAAGAGGGCCTGATTCGCGCCGTCATCAAGAGGCGTTTTGCGCCAGTCAACGACGAGCGCCTTCGGATGTTGGAAGACTGCGAGAATCGGGCGGACGGCAGAGCCCCGGTCGTCGAGGATATACTCGAGGCTTTCCTGGCGCCCATGCTCCGAGTCGGACTCCTGCCTTCGGGGCAAGGTCGTCTGCTCATGCAGTTGGGCGGGCGGCTTCTGCAGCCATCCGATGGGACGTTGGAGAGGGCCGCAGGCAGCGAATTCGAACGTGTGGCAGTCCGATTTCTTGACGCTTTGCATAAAGCGCTTCCCAACCTTGCCAGACAGGAGATCGCTTGGCGCATGAACTTTACCATCGGTGCTGCCGCCAGAGCTCTTTTTGGAGGGATTCCAGCCAAGGTCCTCTCAAGCGCCAGTCACGAGAAGCTGCAGGAGCGCGACGTTGAGCGGGTGCTCCATCGACTCATCGCTTACACAGCTGCCGGAGTGAAAGCGCCGGTTGGCGGACAAATCAACTTTGGAGCCGGATCCTGAGAATAGATGCCTATGACGCTGGATGCAGAAGCCATCGACCGCTCACCGCGTCGCCCGATACAGGTCTAACTGGTGTGGCCCGGTTCTCTAAGCCGGGTCATCATGTTGCCGATTTCTACGCTGCAGGAGCGATATGCCCAGGCTCGATAAGCGACACATCGCCGCTCTGTTAGTCCTTCTGATAGCCGTCTTCGCCATGGTCCGCTGGCTTGGATGGGGTGGAGGGGATCCCAATCTGTTGAAAGTTTCTGGCAACATCGAACTGACCGAGGTGGATATCGCTTTCAAGAGCGCCGGGCGCTTGGTGGTGCTTGCAGTCAAGGAAGGCGACCCAGTGAAGAAAGGCTCACTGATTGCCCGGCTGGACCAAGAGGAACTGCTGCAGAGGCGGGAAAGTGCTGCCGCCTCACTCGATTCAGCCCACTCCCGCCTCGCGCAATCGGGCACAGCCATTGAGTATCAACGCCAGCAGACCGAAGCGCATTTGAGCCGCAGTCGGGCAGAACTTTCCCAGGCCGAGGCGGTCCTTAGGGAGCTTCAAAGTGGATCGCGGCGCCAGGAAATTGAATCTGCCCGGGCAGCACTGGACCGTGCCAGGGCGGAGCAGCAACGGGCCAAGGCTGACTGGGAAAGGGCCCAGAATCTCTACCAGAACGGAGATATTTCGAAGGCCCAGTACGACGACTCCAAGGCCCATTTTGCCAGCGCGCAGGCACAGGTTCAGCAAGCCGCCCAACAATTCGACTTGGTCCAGGAAGGGCCCCGCAAGGAGGACATTGACGCGGCACTGGCACAGGTTCAGCGGGCCAAGGCAAATGTGCGTCTCGCAGAAGCAGCCCGGTTGGAACTCAAACGCCTTCAGGAAGAGCAGTCGGCTCTTAGGGCTGACATCCGACAAGCCACCGCGCAGTTGGAGGTGCAGGGTACCCTACTCAAGAATGCCGAGGTCATAGCGCCTATGGACGGAGTCGTCCTGATGAAAGCGGCAGAGCCTGGGGAAGTTTTGGCGGCCGGAACCACGGTTGTGACATTGGGGAATCTCGCCAAACCCTGGTTACGTGCCTACATTAACGAAAAGGACCTGGGCCGGGTAAAACTGGGAACCGAGGTCAAAGTTACAACCGATTCCTTTCCTGGCAAGGTGTACCCGGGTCGCGTCTCCTTCATTGCTTCTGAGGCGGAGTTTACTCCCAAACAGATTCAGACCCAGGAGGAGCGGGTAAAACTCGTCTATCGCATAAAGATCGACGTAGACAACCCCGCTGGCGAACTCAAATCCAACATGCCAGCCGACGCGGAAATTCCCCTGTCCCATTAGGCGGCCGCTGCGGGTGAAACTTCATGCCTCATCTCTCGACTCAACGCCCCCGGGTCATTCCCTCGAAACCGGAATAACCGGCTCTGTGCTATATCGCCATGACCTCAGAACCCGCGATCTCCATAACGAACTGCACCCGCCGCTTTGGCCCGCTAACCGCAGTGAACGCGCTAAGTCTCACGGTAGCAAAGGGTGAGATCTTCGGCTTGGTCGGTCCGGACGGTGCAGGCAAAACCACCACACTGCGCATGCTCTGCGGTCTGCTCGACGCTGACGAGGGTGAGATCCGCATCAGTGGACAACGTGTTCAGACTGACCTCCTCGCAGTCAAAGACTGTATCGGATATATGGCACAGCGTTTTGGAATGTATCTGGATCTAACGGTCGAAGAGAACCTATTCTTCTATGCGGATCTCTTTGGGATTCCAGACGACCAGAGGGACCCACTGATGATCAAACTCCTCCACATGACGCGCATGGAACCTTTTCGCCAACGGAGGGCGGCGCAACTATCGGGAGGAATGAAGCAGAAACTGGCGCTGATGTGCAGCCTGTTACATCGTCCGGAAGTCCTCATCCTGGACGAACCTACCAATGGAGTTGATCCGGTTTCCCGGCGTGACTTCTGGGCCATCCTTTACCAGCTCGTCAAGGACGGACTCACCGTCATCGTCACCACCGCCTACCTAGACGAAGCGGAGCGCTGCAATCGAGTGGGGCTGATGTTTGAGGGACGCCTGGTTCGCTGCGATTCGCCGGACCAATTGAAGCAGGAACGCAAAGAGGAATGCCACGAAGTGTCGACTCCGGATCCGCGAAAAGCCCGCGCTCTGTTGCAATCCGCAAAAGGCGTGGTGAGCGCTGAGTCCGCTGGCCCGGTGCTACATCTGTTCCTCGATCCCGAATTGACCTCACCAACAGAGCTGACCGCAATGCTCGACCGTCAGGGTCTGGGTCCGGCCCGTTTCAGTCGGACAACTCCCACTTTGGAGGACGTGTTCATCATCCAGGTGAGAAAGGCCTTGCATCACTGAAACCCACAAGAACATCGGTCTGTGGATCGAGTAAGAGCTAAGTGAATTCTGAACTCATCGCCGTAGAAATCAAGAATCTGTTCAAGCGTTTCGGCGACTTCCTTGCCGTCGACAACGTGAGCCTGAGCGTCAAACGCGGGGAGATCTTCGGGTTCCTGGGCTCTAACGGTGCCGGAAAGACGACGACCATCCGAATGTTGTGCGGGCTGCTGACACCTACCAGTGGCAGTGCAAGCGTAGGGGGATTTGACCTCGCCACCCAGGCGGAGCAGATCAAGCAAACCATTGGTTACATGTCCCAGACATTTTCGCTCTATGACGATCTCAGCGTCGCGGAAAACATCGACTTCTTCAACGGCGTCTACAGCGTGTCGCACACCCGACGCCGCGAGAGGAAAGAGTACGTCCTCAACATGTCGGGCCTGGAAAACCGGAGCGGCACCATGACGCGCGTGCTGCCCGCGGGTTGGAAGCAGCGGCTGGCGCTGGGTTGCGCCATTCTTCACCAGCCTCCCATACTGTTTCTGGATGAGCCGACCTCCGGTGTCGATCCCATCGCACGGCGCAGTTTCTGGGATTTGATCTACGAGCTTTCCGCGGAGGAGCATACAATTTTCGTCACCACACACTACATGGACGAAGCCGAATATTGTCATCGACTGGCACTGATGCATCGAGGCCGGCTGATTGGGCTAGGATCAGCTTCCGAACTCAAGTCTGCCTTGGTATCCCACACCCTGATGCATCTTGAATCCACCGATGTGCTGGAAAGCCTGAGAACGATGGAGCAATGCGAAGAGGTCGTCGAGGCCGCCGTCTTTGGCAGCGGCTTGCATTTAACAGTGCGTGATCCAGCCGCTGCCGAGCGCGCCGTGCGTCAAGTGCACTCAGCGCGAGGCATCGGAATCAAGCGTCTGGCGGTCATTGAACCCTCGATGGAAGACGTTTTCGTGGCCATGATCGAGCAGGAGGAACGTAAAGCCTCATGAACTTCCGGCGCACTCGAGCCGTAGCCCGCAAAGAGTTCTGGCACGTCTTGCGGGATCCCCGCAGCCTCAGCCTGGCTCTCGCCATGCCAATGATGATGCTGCTGCTGTTTGGCTACGCACTGTCGCTCGATGTAGATCAGATTCCGGTGGCGGTGGTTGACCAGAACCGGACCCCCCAGAGTCGCGAATTGCTCGCCCGGTTTGTGGCCTCGCGCTATTTCAAGCTGGTTGCTTTTCCTGAGCGCGCCGAGGGCATCGAGCAGCACATCCTGCGCGGTAACGTGGTCCTGGGCATTGTCATACCACCCGATTATTCCAGGCGGCTCGCCAGTGGCAGAAGCGCGCAGGTGCAGCTTCTGCTCGACGGCAGTGATTCGAACACCGCGTCCATCGCAGCAAGCTATGCAGACGGCGTCTCGCAAGCCTACGCTCTCGAATTGCGTGAGCGCTTCACCAACGAGCGTTCAGGCATTACATTGCCTGAATCTGTCCAACCACAACTGCGGATCTGGTACAACAGCGAACTCAAGTCGAAGAACTACATCATCCCGGGGCTGATTGCCGTCATCCTCATGATCATCTCGGCCATGCTGACGTCTTTGACGATCGCCCGGGAATGGGAAATGGGAACCATGGAGCAGCTGCTTTCCACGCCAATGAGGCCCGCAGAGCTGGTGCTGGGCAAGATGAGCGCCTATTTCACCCTGGGCTTGGCAGACGCATTGATTGCCGTCGGTATCGGAGTGCTTCTGTTTGGCGTCCCGTTGCGCGGCAACCTGTTGCTACTGTTTACCAGCACCTGCATTTTTCTGTTCGGTGCACTCTGTTGGGGCATTCTCATTTCGGCTATCGCACGCTCGCAGCTGCTGGCCTGCCAGATGGGAATCATCAGCTCGTTTCTTCCGGCCTTCCTGCTCTCGGGGTTTGTCTTCTCGATAGAAAACATGCCGGCAGTCGTTCAGGCCGTGACTCATATTGTTTCGGCCCGCTATTTCGTCACCCTGCTGAAGGCCATCTTCTTGAAAGGCATCGGTGTCAGCTTGCTCTGGGCAGAGCTCGGTTTCTTGCTGGTCTACTGCACCGTAGTCTTCGTCGCAACCACCCGGAAAGTCGGCAGCAAGTTGGCGTAGGCACGTCACAGACGCAACAGCACGGGCATCTGCCTCTGGACCTTGGGATCGGAACGCGATGAAGTGGGAACGCATTCGAGTCATCACGATCAAAGAATTTCGTCAGGCGTTGCGTGAGCCGCGCATGCGCCTGGTGCTGTTTGTTCCTCCGGTACTGCAACTCATCCTCTTTGGCTTCGCGGTCAACCTGGATATCAGCAATGCTCAACTCGCGTGGATGGATTTGGACCGGACATCAGCCAGCACCCAGCTCCGCGCCGCTTTCGACGCTTCCACCACATTTACGATCAGCCGCATCATTGAGGACGAAAAAAAAGTGAAAGAGGTGCTCGATCGCGGGGAGGTGATGGCGGTAGTGCGCGTGTTGCCCGGGTTCGGCAGAGAAGTTAAGCACGGCCAGACATCGTCTGTGCAGGTGCTGGTGGAAGGAACCAACTCGAATACAGCCTCTCTGGTGGGCGCCTACGCCAGTCAGCTCATTGGGCGGTATGCCGGCGAGGCGCTCGAGGAACAACAGCGCCAGCGCCTGGTGGCGCTGACACAGGCTACCGGCGGTCCGGTGGCTCTCAGAGTGCCTACTTTGGATGTTCGCCAGCGGGTCTGGTTTAACCCGGACCTCAGAAGCCGTAACTATTTCGTGCCGGGAGTCCTGGTGAATATTGTGGCTCTGGTGACGGTGATGCTGACGGCCATGAGCATCGTTCGGGAAAAGGAACTCGGGACGATGGAGCAACTCATGGTTTCGCCGATTCGTCCACTCGAGCTCATGCTGGGCAAAACGTTGCCTTTCGCGCTAATCGGCATGCTGCAGGTCGCGGTCATGACCGCTCTGGCGCTGGCCGTTTTCCATGTGCCGTTTCGCGGCAGTTTTCTGGCGATGCTGGTCTGCACCGCTTTGTTTCTGATGACGACGCTCGGGGCCGGTCTGTTTATCTCGACGATTTCAGACACGCAGCAACAGGCGCTGATGACCTTCTTCTTCCTGTTCATGCCGATGTTTCTTCTCAGCGGATTTACCTTTCCAATCGACAGCATGCCCCCGTTTGTACAGGG
>Ga0187893_10008698_pt1 | contig 15890 bp, 16 predicted proteins | sample MA1701074metaG_FD_139574 | JGI IMG/M metagenome (GOLD analysis project Ga0187893, IMG submission 139574) | White microbial mat communities from a basaltic lava cave in the Kipuka Kanohina Cave System on the Island of Hawaii, USA - MA170107-4 metaG ... | reverse complement strand
GTCTCATGGGAGCTCGCCTCGCTCAAAAGACTAGCTTCGCGCCCAGTTGAATCTGCCGCATGGTCCCGACGATCGTCTCAATCTGGCTGGCGGTGGGATTCATCGTGCCGGTCCCCACCGTTGCCGCGGACGTGTTGGCGCCCTGGGTCCACGCCAAGCCGACGTTGCCTACGCTCCCTGGCGGCCCATAGTTCCGGTGATTCAAGACGTTGAACGCTTCCAGCCGCAACTGGAGCTGCACTGACTCGGTGATGTTCGAACTCTTCTGCAACGACACGTTCAGGCTCCATTGGCCCGGCCCGACAAACTGATTTCTCTTCGAGCTGCCCAGCTCGCCCACCGCCGGGACTCGGAAGCACGCATCGTTGAGATACACGGGGAAGCCGTTCCGCAGCCGCTTCTTGTAGTCCTTGAACACCGGCTGCCCGTTGCAGCCGGGCGCGTCGGCCACGTAGTCGGCGCGGTTGTTGTTCGCGGTGGCGCCCGGATTGCTGCCCAGCACCGCGATGCCGGGCAAGCTGAACGGACCACCGGAACTGGCGTAGACGATCCCGCTCACCTGCCAGCCCTCGACAAGTCCATTTCCGGTGAACGGCAGCGCGTAGACCGCGTTCGCTGTGAGATTGTGCCTCAGCTGGAAAGTGCAGGGGCCACGGTCATCCTCGACATCATAGGGGTTGAGGATCATCGTCCCGCCCTCCTGACCCCAGTTCCCGGAGCTGATGTCCGTGCAGCGGGAATAGGTATAGGAGAGCTGCGCGGCCAGGTTACCGGCCATCCGGCGATTGATCCCGACCTGCAGTGCGTCGTACCGCGAGTCGAGGTCCGTTACACCGGACGTGACGTTGCCGAAGTTCGGGTTCCAGCGGCTGTTCGCCAGCGCGGCGTAGGTCGTACCTGTCTTGACCAGATGCGTATACGACATCTTGCCGGTCGCAGGATTGATGATCGGCTGCCCATCTGCGGCGGCGAGCGTGCACCGCGCGGCCTGACATTCGAGGCCGTCGGGCGTCAGGACACCCGAGCCCGTCACGAACACCAGCCGATCGAGGTAGCCCGGGAAGTTGGCGACGAGCGTCTGATTCTGGTTGAGCGCAATCGCGCCCGTGTTGAGATACGGCGTCAGCGCCCCGCTCGGCAGCGGCGGATTCACGTCGCGCTGCCCGACCATGTTCACGCCGCGCGATCCGACGTACGCCAGCACGACGACCGTGTTGGCCATGAGCTCCTGCTGGACGCCCACGTTCCACTGCTGCATCCACGGCGTCGTCTGGAACGGATTCGTCCCCCACGACATGCTCGTGGTCGTCGCCGTCGGCACTTGAAACGGCCGTGGGAACGTCGTGAGCGCGGCGGGATCGATCACGGTGCGGACCGTCCATGGCTGGCTGAACCACGACCCGTAGCAGTAGTCGCGGCACTGCATAATCGCGTGGAAGATACCGTAGCCCCCCCGAACGGCAGTTCGCCCATTGCCGAACGCATCCCAGGCGAACCCGACGCGGGGATCCAATGTCCGCAGCGACGGGTTCTCCAGGAAGAAGTTGCGCATCCGCGTCAACTGTGCCGCAGGCGGCGACGTCACGTCGCCCGGCGGACGATCGTTCCCATTGGGTCCGAACGGCACGGGCAGAAGCGCGTAGGTTTGATCGGTGGCGTCGTACGGCGTAGTCGTGGGCGCGTAGCGTAATCCCAGGTTGAGTGTGAGATTGGAGGTCATCTTCCAATCGTCCTGCACGTACGTCGTGAAATCCCACGTCCGGGCGATGCGCCGCTGCGTCGGAAAGAGGAGCGGCGAGCCGTCCGCGAACACACAGCCCGGGCTGCCGTTGGCGTAGTTGCAGGCCCCCTGGTACTGCGTCGGCACGACGCGCAAGAAGTTCGTGAGGTTCGCGAACGTCCACGTGCCGCCACCCGGGAAGGCATGGATGCCGTCCGTTTCGTTCTTCGTGATGCTGCCGCCGAAGCGAACGCTGTGTGCGCCCTTTACCCAAAAGAGGTCGTCTGTGATGCTGTGGCGGACCTGGTCCTTTCGAATCGGCGAGATCTGCCCAGGCCCGATCGCGTGGATGCCGGAGCCGAGCGCCAGCGTCCCGTCCATGATCGGCAAGTCCAGTCCGGCATACTGCCCGCCCGCCACGGCGCCCGTGAACAGGTCGCCCGACCAGTTCAATGAACCCTGAGGCAGCACACCAGGCGTCGCGGTCGGATTGATACTCTGGCTGCGGATGTTGAAATACGTGCGGGTGTAGCCGTACTGGAGCGAGTTGATCAGCGTGCTCGAGAACACGTGCTTGGCGCCGACGGTCAAGTACTGGTTGTTGGAATCCTCCACCTCCGGCCATGCTGGAAAGTTGCCGTAAAACGGCTCCGTGGTATAGGCGTCATCGACCAGGTAGCGCGCGAAGAGCGAATCGGTGGTCGACAGGTTCCAGTCGACACGCCCCACGCCAAAGTATTCCGTGCCGGGCGATTCCGCGCTGACGAGTAACTGCGCCGTGCCGTTCCCTCTATCTTGCGGATCGCTGAAGGTCGCGCTCTCGTACCCGGTGACCTCTTTTGGCGCCGGCACGTTGCCCGGTTGGTTGGGACCGAGCGGAAAGAGATCCAGGTACGGTTTCACCCGCAGGAAGTTGACCTGGTTCGGGCTTCCCATGCCGCAGTTCTGATGCCCGGGGATGCTCGCCACGAGACACCCGGGCGCGGGCACGCCGTTGGGCGGCAGCGGAATGATGCCGCCCCGTGCGAGCGCATTGGGCACCACTCTGACGTTGCTTTGCGTCTCCTTCTGGCGGAGGTACTCGAAGTTGGCGAAGAAGAACATCCGATCGGTGCGGACCGGGCCGCCCAGCGTGCCGCCGTTCTGGTGCTTCCAGAACGGTTGCTTCGTCGTGGCCGGCCACTGGGTGGCGTCGAACTTCGAATTGCGCGTGAACTCGTACAGCGAGCCGTGGAAGACGTTCGTCCCCGAGCGGGTGACCGAGTTCAGGACGGAGCCGTTGCCTCCGTACTGGGCGCCGTAGGTGTTCGTGATGATCTGGAATTCGCCGATGGCGTCGACGCCCAGACTGGTACCGAGGATGCCCGTGCCCGTGCCGCGATTCTGATAGGTCTGGATGTTCGTCCCGTCCATCAGAATCTCCTGCCCATTGGGGCGGGAGCCGGAGACGGTCCAGTATTCCTGCTTGCCGGTGAAGGCGTTCCTGAGCGAGCCTGCTCCCCTCGAAACGTTCACGCCCGGGGCCATCAGCACCAGTTCCTCGAAGTTGCGTCCGTTCAGAGGCAGCTCGCGGATCTGCGTCGGATCGATCACGGTGCCGAGCGCTGACGACGTCGTATTGACCAGCGGAACTGCCGCCGTGACCGTCAGCGCCTCGGTGACCTCCCCAACCGGCAAACTGAAGTCGACCACCACGTCGGCGCCGACGCTCAGCCGGATGCCGCGGCGGATGACTGTCTGAAATCCCTGAAGCTCCGCCTGTACCTCGTAATCGCCGACCGGGAGGGCCGGAATCGTGTATCGGCCCTCCGAGTCGGTCACGGTGGGCTGCACCGCGCCGGTGCCGGTGTTTCGGACCGTCACGGTGACGCCGGGGACGACCGATCCCGACGAATCCGTCACCGTGCCCAGGATGGTCCCGATTGTCCCTTGTGCTGCCAGACGTGTCTCGGCGGCTCCACCCATGAGGAGCGTGGTCATCACGAGCGACAGAACGACGTGACCGCACGAGACGAAGAGCGCTCTCCGCATACGGACCTCGCGTTGGACTATTCGGTTGGGGACGCGCGGAATTGGGTGCTGTGTACCAGGCGCATCGTCGTACTGTCAAGGAGGCTACCGCCCCCCAGCCGATACAGGCCTCCGGCCAGACAGATATCGTCAGCGCGATTACGCAACTGGAAGGCCCATGCCCACTTCCATGTCACAAGGTGTGTCTACAAGGGGCTGACAGCCCTTCGATGTAAGGCGTGATTTTCGCACGCCACCACAGGTGCCTGGGATCTTGGGCAAAGGACAGAGACCTCTATGAACATCTGGACCGAGTTCAAGAACGCGATTCTGCCATGGCTGCTCGCGGGAGGCGTCGTCACCTTCTTGATCGCCGAGCATCGTCGCACGACCGGGGCGCTGCTCGACGCCAACAGCCGGTTGGCCGACGCCGTTGAACAACAGGGGAAGGCGCTCGATGGTGTGCGCTCACTCCTGGCTTCGCAGGGGTACACACTCCCCCCTTTACCCGCACCGCGGTGATCCGCGGACTTCGGGTGCCGGTGCACCTGACGTCGCGCGATGCGCTGCGGATTCTCGACCTCGCGGAAATCTGGGCATCCCGAACCGGGCACCTGCTTCGTCTGGTCTCGGCAAACGACCATTTCCACAATCGGAGGTCCGCGCACTACCAGGGCCTGGCGCTCGATTTCCATTCGTCGGATATGGAGGGGCTTGCTGCGACGCTACGGGCCGCTGGGTACCGAGTACTGTGGAGGGTTCCCGGCCACTATGCGCACGTCCACGTCGAGCTCAGTGGATCGAAAGGCCTCGCCGCGCGCCCGCTCGATCCGAGGCCACAGACACGTCAGGCGGAAGCGACGGGAACCGGAGCGCGCCAGGGAAGAGGCAGTCGATCAGCGTCTTGAGAAGGCTACAGAGCTCCACGTCCCTGGAGCGCCTCGGCGAGCTGAATTGTGAAAATCCCTGATGGTTCGATAGGGTCGTCCAGATCACATACTCGACCGCGCCCCGGAGGACGGCGCGGGCGGCCTGGAAGCGCCGGTTCTTCGGGGTCGGCAGTCGTTCGGTGAGCCCGAAGGACCAGAAACTATCGCCGATATGTTGGTTGACGATGGCCCATGCCGCATCAACCTTCGTCGCGAACGGACCGAGATCTCCGCCGAGCAGCGTACGAAGGACGACCGTACGCGTAAGACGCATCATTTCCTCGTCGACGTCCACCGCAGCGCTGCCGGATGCAAGGGTCCGCCACTCGGCCGCGACGCCCCGGGCCGCGTCTGCCATGACTTCCGCCAGTTGCGCGACGCGGTGGCGTTGAAAAGCCGGTTGCGCGATGCGGCGCTGGCGAAGCCAGAAGTCATCCTCGCTCACCAGAAGACCGTTTCCGAGTTGCTGCCGGAGTCTGTCATAGAGCGGGCTCTTGTGATAATTCCGAGCGTTGTCCTGCAACACGTGGCGAATGTCGGCAGGGTTGGTAATCAGATACGCATGCTGCGCGCCGATTCGGAGGCGGACAACGTGGCCGTACCTGAGAGCCGCGTCCAAGAATACGCCGGTGGGATCGCGGCGCAGCGCCAGCAGCACGCCGAGGAACGGAAGGCCGCGCGGCCCCGGGGGCGGCATGGGAGGGGGGCGCATTCTACTCGGTCCTCCAGCGCGACGCGATCGCGGCGTTGCGAGTTCTGTGCCGAATTGGCAACCGGTCCTCTCTATCCCGTGTTACAGTGCCTCTAGCTGTTCTGAGCCTCCCGCAACGTGGCGGGTTCCTCACCATGGCTCTGTCAACCGAGGAACCCCTGAGCCCTATCACGACCGCTCCAACGCTGATGACTCGTCCGACAGCCCTATGCTCGCATTGGGCCGGGCTTCGGATCCAGCACCCCGACTTGTGCGGGACCGGGTCTGGCGACTGGAAGACCCGATGGTGACGCGCCCTATCAACGTGAACGCGTACGAGTTTGTTGTCGTCGCTGCGCTTCGCGCGAAGCAGTTGCTCGCCGGCTGCACGCCGCGTCTTGCCGGTGACCACAACGCTGCAACAATGGCGCAGATGGAAGTGGCGGCGGGGTGCATTCCGCGCGTCGATACGGCCGCACCCGAGAGTCCCCCGCCCGCGTCAGCCAGGGTGGTATGAATCGCCGGCCGTTCCGCGATCGTCCAGTTGCCCCCTCCAAGCCCGTGTGCCCCGTGTGTCAATCGGACGAGGTGTCGACGACCAGTAAATCGATCACCGCCGCAACGTACTGGCGTTGCCAGTCCTGCGGCGAGATCTGGAATCAGGCCCGGTTCTTGTCATCGTCCAAGACTCGTCGGTAACACACATCGAGCGCGCCTCACCGGCGTGCTACAATGGACGTCTCGCGTTGGATTCCCGCCGCGTTTGTTCTGCCTGCGTCAGTCTCGAGGTTGCACGCTCCAGAAGTTATCAAACTCGCGTCTCCAACCTTTCACAGGAACGTGCCATGAGAATTTACGTAGGTAATCTGTCGTTCAACACTGACGAGCCGCAACTCGAACAGCTCTTCGCGCCACTCGGTCAAGTGGACTCCGTCCGTCTCGTCCGGGATCACGGGACCGGCCGATCGCGCGGCTTCGCATTCGTCGAGATGGCGGACGTCGCCCAGGCTGAGGCGGCCTGCAAAGCGCTCGATCAGCGGGAATTCGAGGGACGTCGTTTGACCGTCAACGAAGCGAAGCCGCAGGAGCGGCGAAATGGCGGGGACCACTCGCATGGCGGCGGCCGTCAGCGGCGCGATGCACGCTGGTAGGCGCCACCGGAGCTACTTGAGGCTGGCCGCCGCTGGAAACGCCGTGGCCTCGGCGAGCTGAGCCAGGCTCAACACCTGCCCGGCGAAAGCCCGGCCGTCGATGACCCAGGTTGGATAGCTCTGCACGCCCGCCCTCCTGCATGTCAGCGACTGCGGGGTATTCGGTCCAGCGGGGCTGCATTCCACGTACGGAAGACGGCTTGCGGACGCTCCGAAGAGTCGCTTCTGTTCCTGACAATGCGGACACCATGATGCGCCGTAGAACAAGGCGCCTTGCTCGGTCAGGTGCTCAGCGAGCGCACGGACCATCGGGTCTTCCGGCCCGGTGGGCTCGGCTGCTGGAGCGACGTAGTTGGCGTGAAGGAGCAGGATCACCAGGCCCGCGAGTGCGCCGCGACCGGCGACGAGACCCAGCCACGAGCGGTGCGCGGTCTGGGGCGGACGTTGCAACACCACAAGGGCAAGCGTGGCGGTCATGAGTCCGAGTGATGTCAGGCAGTACGGACACGCGGATCCGAGAATCGTCAGGGACACCACCGTTAGGTAGACGCTATAGCAGACGCCGAACAGTGCCGCAGTCCAGGCGTAGGACCAGTGCCTGTCTACTCGCCGGACGAAGGCGATCGCTGCGAGTCCGGCGTACGCGAACAGTCCCCAGAAGGCGGTCGGCAGGCCGAGAAGGGTTGCCCAACGGCTCGTAAGGACGACGTCGCATCCCCCGCCGGCGGAGCATCCCTGCACGGTGCCGCCACTGAAGGCCGCCCACGACAAGTACCCCGTCAGCACGACGCCCAAGCTGGACACTGCCAGCAGCGGCCAGTTGGGCCCGGGCCGGAGTGCGTGTGTGACGGACGGTGCTTTCGACGCTCGGCGTGATTTCGACTTTTTGCTCAAGTCACTCGGCCCGAAAGGGAATCGCCAGCTCCTGGTGACGAAGGTCTAGTAGGGGTAGCCTCGAAGCCGTCGCGTCCTCGGCTTCCAATCAGGCAGAGACGCGTAGTCATCGCCAATTGGCATCTTGACCGTCGGCAGAGTCTGCGCGTCGAGGACCTCGTCCTCCGGGATGACACCGTTGATGTAGAGCAGATAGGCCGTCAACGCGTAGACCTCATCCGGAGTAAGCGTCCCCTCTCGACCCACAGGCATGCCGCGATTGATGTAGTCCCACACCGTCGTCGCAAATGGCGAGCGCAGCGGCAGTATGCGCTCCCGCTGCCAAATGGGAACCTCCGGGCCGGCTTTCGATTTCAATGCGGGAGCCGGGCCCCCGATGCCCGTGGCTCCGTGGCACGCTGCGCACGCCTTCTGCTTATAGACCTCCGCGCCTTCCTTGGCGCTTCCGCGCCCAGGAGGCAGTTCCTCTCCGGTTGGGCCGATGGAGATATCCAGGGTACGGATTTCCTCTGCGGTCGGCGTCCGTCCCACGCCGTAGGTAGGCGACTGCGCCAGCACTGAGACGCCCATGAGCAACAGAAATGGGAGAACTCTAAGCAAGCCCATTTTTCACGCTCCCATCCTTGCCGATCCTCCACGGCATCACGCTGTTGTCCAGCCCTGGCACTCGGTAATTTCGCTCAAGAGGCACGTTCCAGTACTTGGCGACCTGCTCTCGCGTCGGTTGCGCTTGCCCGATCTCGTCGGTGCAGCGCGAAAGGATCTCCGTCTCGTTTCCGTCCCAATTCCACCCATAGCCGAACCGGGTAAACGCCATTCGCTGCGGCGTTCCCTTGATCTCGGCACGGTTCCACTTTCGGCCGCCATCGGTGGAGACCTCGACGAGCTTGATCGTTCCCCCCCCGGACCAGGCCAGGCCGCTGATCTCGTAGAACCCGCGGCCGGGCAGCTGTTGTCCTCCGGACGGGTACGTGATGACCGACTTCGGTCCGATCTGGTAATCGAGCGCAGCGACCTTGGGGTTCTCATCGAGATGCCCGAAGTCGTTGTAGTTCAGGTAGTACCGATCGACGAGCTTGATACGCCGCACATACTTGGTTGAGAAAATTCCTTCGAAGCCGGGGATGACCAGCCGCAGCGGAAACCCATTCTGAGGCCGCACCGGTTCGCCGTTCATACCGTAGGCCACGATCACGTCGTCCATGGCCTTGGCCACCGGCATGCTCGACGCACCTTTCACCTCCTCCGCACCTTCCGCAACGAACCAGGTCGCGCTGCCTTTCACGCCGCACTCCTTGAGCAGCGTCGAAAGCAGCACTCCGGTCCATTCGGCGCAACTCGCCATCCCGTGCGTTTCCTGGACGTTCGTCTGCCGTGCGTTGTGCCGGTTTCCCGCGCACTCGATGAAGTGCAACCGGGTGACTGACGGGAGGCGCTTCAAGTCCTCCATGGTGAACGTCAGCGGGCGGTCCACCAGGCCGTGAATCATCAAAGTGTGCTGCTTGGGATCGATATCCGGCATGAAGGAGCCGCGGGTCGTCGCCACATAGTGGAGCGAGGACGGCGTAATCACACCGACCGAATCCTGAAGCGGCGCGGCCACGTGGAACACTTTCCCGAACGCATCGGGCGACGGCCTGCCGCCTGGCGGGTGCGATATGCGCACCGAGGTCACGAAACGGGAGCGCTCGCCGTAAGCGATCAGTTCCTTACTACCCTTGATCATCGCCGGATGCTCGTGTGCTGGTGCTGGTGTCTGGCCGAGCGCGGGCGTGACCGCCCCCAGGGTGAAACCACCCGCCAACGCGGCACCGCTCTTCAGGAGCTCCCTTCGATTCGGTCGCTTCGAACCCATCGGTCTCTCCTTCGCAAAATGAGGTTGATCGCAAGAGTATACGACGCCCTTCTTCGGGTTCCAACCGAGCACAGTCCGGAGTGCCCTGCAGCGCCGGCTGGAACCGGTCTCGACCTACGTCGTCGTTGATCCAGTGCGAGGCCGAGCCTTCGGCGCCGCCTCGGCCCCCGGCGGCTCAATGAAGGGTTCCACAGGGATGCACTCGTAACGCACCTCGAGGACCTGCAGTTGCTCCGTACCGCCTGGCGCGTGAAGAACTACGCGGTCGCCTGGTCCGGACGTCATCAACGCGCGCCCAAGTGGCGACATCCAGCTGATATAGTGGCGATCCAGATCGATCTCGTCCAGGCCGACGATGCTCACCACCCGCTCCGTTCCAGCGGCGTTGGCGTAGCGCACGGTCGCTCCAAAGAAAATGTGCGTCGCGGCCCGCCCGCGTCTCGGGGCTTCCGGGTCCACCACTTCCGCGGCATCGATCCGTTTCGTGAGAAAGCGAATCCGCCGATCGATCTCGCGCAGCCGCCGTTTGCCGTACTGATAGTCGGCGTTTTCGCTGCGATCGCCATTGCTCGCCGCCCAGGCCACCACCTGCGTGACCGCCGGCCGTTCTCTGGCAAGCAGAAACCGCAGCTCGTCTTTGAGTCGCTGCAAGCCGCGTGGTGTGATGTAGTTCTTTACTCCTGCGAGCTGCGCGTGTGCGGCCTCTTCAGCGGCGGGCGCGGGCTCGTCGTCGTCGGTATCGGATTCCTTCGTGAACGCCTTGCTCATGCGGACCTATCAATTCAATCACGACTTTCCCGTCACAGTCTGAAGGGTCTCATTCTGCAGCAACGATCGCGAGGAGTCTACGTCCGAACGTAGGCGCCCTGCACGCACGGAGTCCGACGGCCGCCCAATAAGCTCGTCGTTTTCGTTCCGGGCGCTCTTTCAGTTCCGCATCACGAGGTTGCAGCTCGCGTGCGTCACGCGCGTCGGGCCCACGGCGTCGAGCCTGTGCTAAGGTACCTCTAGCTGTTCTGAGCCTCCCGCACCTCGCGGGTTCCTCACCATGGCGTTTCCTTGAGGAACCCTCTCAGCGAGGTTGCTATGAATCGTGTTTCCGTCCGAGATCGTCACGACCCTCCCGTCAAACCTTTGTGCCCGATATGCCGATCCGACCAGGTCTCCACGACCAGCAAGACGGTCACTGAGGAAACGTACTGGCGTTGCCACGGCTGCGGCGAGATCTGGAACCAGTCACGGCTGCTGTCGTTCAAGGCACGGCGGTGACGCGAGTTCTTCTCAACTCTTAATTCTTTAATTGATCCGTGCTGCGGGTCGTGTTAGACTGCCTCCATCTCTTAATGTTTTAAGAGATCAAATGGAGGAGGATGCCACGTAAACGGTCCCGGGCCCTGACTGACGCGGAAGCACCTGTCATGGCGGTGCTCTGGGAGCGCAAACGGGCCACGGTGGCCGAGGTCGTCGGCACGCTGTCGAAGAGACGTGCCGTCAGCTACAGCACCGTGCAGACCATCCTCCGTATCCTCGAAACGAAAGGATACGTCGCGCACGACAAGGTCGCGCGAGCGTTCATCTACCGACCGCTGGTCGATGAGCGTCAGGCTCGGCGACGCGCCCTCCGACATCTCGTTTCCCGCCTCTTCAAGGGCTCTCCCAGCCTGCTCGTCTTGAACGTGCTGGAGGACGAGCGCATCGATCCGGACGAGCTGAAGCAGCTCAAGAAGCTGATCGAAGACGCGTGAGGACGCCGTTGTGGAGCTGATCCTGAATTGGCTGTGGCAAGGCGGAATCGTCGCGGCCGCGACGGCCGGCGTCCTCTGTGTGATCTCGCCGGCCCGCGCGCGGGCGCGCTATTACGCGGCCTGGGCCGCGTGCGCGGCCGTGCTCGCCCTGCCGGTCATACCCCTGGTCTGGACCCCAGCCTCGCCGGCGATTTCCGGCGGTCCAGCTGACGTCCGGACCATTTCGATGCCGGACGACTGGTGGACCTCACCGGCCGTCGCACTGGGCGTGTGGGCGCTGTGGTTTGGTGTCCAGGCCCTCCGCGTCGCTGTCGCGACCACGGCGGTCCGACGGGCGAAACACGAGTGTCGAGCGTTTCCATCCCGGCTCGAAGCGCGACTGGCGCACTGGGCGCGCCTGAGGGCGACCGGGCGCCGGGCGCAACTGGTGCTGTCGGACCGCGTGAGCGCCGCCGCGGTGCTCGGTGGCGTGTCCCCGCGGATTGCGGTCGCACCGCGCGTGCTCGACTATCTACCGGAGGCGGACCTCGATCGGGTCGTCCTTCACGAGTGGGCGCACGTGCAACGTCGCGACGACGTCGCCCAGGCGGCGCAGTTGCTCGTTCGCCTAGTTGCGGGTTGGCATCCCGCAATCTGGTGGCTCGAGCGGCAGCTGCATCTCGAGCGTGAAGTCGCCTGCGACGACATCGTGGTGGCAGTGACTGGATCTGCGAAGGAATACGCGGCCTGCCTCACGGCGCTCGCCAGCCTCCCCGTCGCAGCGGCGCGCCGGCTGCCCGTGATGGCGGTTGTCTCGCGCTCAGGCCTGCACCGCCGGATCGTCCGGATCCTAGCGACGCGTCGCGCCGCCGCGCCGTCAGCGGGGGTAACGGCAGTCATTGGCGCACTGTCGGTGGGTGTTGTCGCCTTCGGCGTGGGGAATCTACGCCTCGTGCACACCGCCCTCTCGATGCCGAGAGTCCCCGCCGTGGTAATGGTGCCTGCGAACGGCGTCATTGCGCCGGCCGGCCCGATTCCGATCCAAGCCCTACGCGGGCTTCGCATGGACCCGGCGCTATCGGTGCGTGCTCGAACGGCTGTGCGAGCGGGATCCGCGACGGACCGGCGCGCCGCGGCTGGCATCCCCGCCGTCGTCTCGGGACCAGTGCCGGAGCCCGAAGCGTCCACCGTCGCCGAGACCACACTGCCGTTGGCAACCCAGCCCGTCGCGGCACTTACTCTCGCTGCGCCCATCACGACTGCGCCGCTCAGGCCGCCGAATGTGCCGGCGAGCGGCACGGCGGCATCGGCGGTCGCCAGTGCAGACGCTGCGAGAGACGATGCACGCGCGATCTGGGGCGCCGCCGCCGAGGCGGGCAAAGCCGTCGGGCGCAGCTCCGAAAACGCCGCAGTAGCGGCCGCCGGGTTCTTCGCCAGGCTCGGCCGTACGGTCGGCAGCTCCTTCTGAGGTCCGCCACATGCGCGTCCATCTCGTCAATCCTAGCGACGTCTCGTTCGGAACGGCGGTCATCACACCACGTTGGTTGTACGTGCTGGCGGCAGCGACCCCCCCGCGCTTCGGCATGCCGATGATCGCGGACGAGACACTAGAGCGCTTCGACGTTGCCAGCGTGGCGCCGGGCGACGTTGTAGGGATCGGCATTCACACGGCCAACGCGTTGCGCGGCTACACTCTCGGCCGGCTCGCTCGCACACGCGGGGCGATGGTTGTATTCGGTGGCATTCACGCAACCCTGTTCCCGGACGAGGTCCGCGAATACGGTGCTGCCCACGCTGTCGTGAGCGGAGACGGGGATCTCGTGTGGCCCCGCGTCCTTGCCGACTGTGAGGCCGGGACCCCGGCCCCCTCCTACGACGGCGGTCGTCTCGACGGTAACGCCTTCTCGTCCGCACGGTGGGACCTCCTGCCGGACAACCGTTATATGTGGGCATCGGTACAGACGGTGCGGGGATGCCCGAAGCACTGCTCCTTCTGTTCGGTGTGGCGAACCGATGGACAGAAACCGCGTCAGCGGCCGGTACTCGACGTCGTGCGGGAGGTCGTGGCGCTTCGACGGAAGGGGTACCGATTCGTCCTGCTGGCTGACGACAACTTCTATCCCGTCACAATGGCCGACCTCGCCGCAGCCGACCGCCGCAGCGACAAGCAGCAACTGCGGGCGATGAAGGCGCTGCGGCAGGATCGATTCGACCTCATGACGCAGCTCGAGCAGATGCCCGCAGACATGGTGTTCTTCACACAAATCACGATGGAGGCTGCGGAGGATCCCGAGTTCCTGACGGCGATGCGCCGCGCCAAGATCCGAGGCGCGCTCGTCGGTGTGGAATCAGTCACTCCCGAAGGGCTCAAGGCGGTGCACAAGAATTTCAACTACGCGGGCGAAGCGCTCGTGACGCGGCTGCAAGCGTTCCGGACGCACGGTGTGCACGTGCTCGGGTCATTCATCTTCGGACTGCCGACGGACACAGCGACCACCTTCGAGGCGACGGCCGATCTCGCGCACCGCAGCGGCGTGTCGTTCGCCCAGTTCGTGATGCTGACCCCCTTTCCTGGCACCATCGATTTCGCCAAGTGGGAGGAAAAGGAAGCCGCCACGCTGTCGAGCGACAAGATTCCCCTGACGCGGTACTGGCTCATTCCACCCTCGCAGCGGCCGAAGGCGTACGCACCGCACCCGTCGATGTCGGCGGACGAGATTCGTCGAGGGACGCAGCGCGTCTGGGACCGCTTCTATTCGCTCCCGGCCGTATGGCGGCGCTCCACATGCGTCCGCTCTGTCCGCGCGCGTCTGGCCTTCGTGCTGATTTCCAAGCTGTACCGCCAGATGTACGCGAACACGGGGATTGCCACAGACAGCGCCCGCGTGGCGCGATCGGTGCGGCGCGCCCGGTGGCTGGCGAAAATCGCCCGCCGGCTCTTTGTCGCCGGGCCAATGCCCGACCTGGCAGAGCCGGCCGCGCTGCCTCCGACGCAGACCCTCTCGATTTCCTTGCGTGTGGTGTCGTGATGAACGAGCCACCTAACCTCGCATGCACGGCGAGCATTCCTGTTCGTTACGGGTCCATCGCAGGTCTCGCCGGCCTTCTAGCCTTGACGGCCGCGTCAGTGCAAACGACCGCCGCGAGTACGACGAATCTTGACACCCTCGCGGCCTTGGAGATGTTCCTGTCACGGCCGGCGACCGTACACCCGTATCGAGCGTTCCGTCGGCTGGAGGCCTCCGGCAGCGGGCAGCGCGGCTGGCTAGATGCCCAGACCGACTTCACCGTGGCGTCCGGGCTGCAGTACGAAGTCACGGCCGAAGGTGGCTCGGGGTACATCCGTACGCGTGTCCTTCGTTCCCTGCTCGACGAGGAACAGCGCCTCATCGCGCAAGGAGCAGGATCGAGTGTTGCGATCTCGACACGCAATTACGAATTCCGGCCGGAAGGTGTCAACGAAGAAGGATTCGCGGTCGTGACGCTGCGACCGCTTCGAAACGATCGTTCGCTCATCAACGGCCGCATGTTCTTGACGACCGTCAACGGCGATCTCGTACGCGTAGAGGGCCGACTTGCCAGGAATCCGTCGTTCTGGCTGACCCGCGTGAACGTCGTGCGATCCTATCGACGGATTGAGGACGTGGTGATGCCCGTGTCGCTGGAGACGAACGCACGACTGCGGCTGCTGGGATCGTCCTCACTCCGCATGACGTACCGTTACTCGCACATCGACGAACGGCCCGTCGGCGACACTGATTGACCAGGCGCGAGGCGATCGAAGGCTGTCACCTCGACCAATCGGTCGTGAACGTGATGTCAGTCGTGATCGTCGGCTCAGTCCCGAGACACTGGGACACGTCTGGGAACCTTCCAACCCGCACCGCAAGCCTGGCATCGCCACGTCGTATCTATTGTGATCGCTTTGGCGAGCGTACCCACGGCTTTTGAGCCACAGGACGGGCATGCAGCCGGGCGTAAGCTCGACTCCTGGTCTACGGGTTGCATCGTTCCTCCATGACAGGACAGCAAGGATGACCCTTCAGATCGCCCTGGTCTGACGTTTGGCCTTCGATACTGGGGTTGTGCCGATCGAGGGGAAGGTGGTAGGAAGCACCATGGTAGGCACGTCACCTCGACAATCCACTTTAGTGAGGCTCCTGCCCATCAAGACAGGAACGTCAGGAAAGTGCGCGGAGCATATCACAGGCCGTGACAACGCCGGCGAATCGGCAATGACTCGCTACGCGAAAGATCGAGCTTCGACGCGGGGCACAGCCGGCGAGCAGCCGCTGCCTACGCAGCGCGCAGATGGCGACGAACTCGTCTGCCTTCAGGTGCGCCGGCCTGTTTACCATCCGCACCCCTATTTGTTGCTGTTGCCGGTTGATATGTTCGATCCGCCGTGAGGAGTCCAGCCGTGAGGTAATGCCCAGAGATGGTTACACTTCTGGCACTCGTACCACTCAAAGGAGCGTTCAGCCTTGACGTCGAGCGCAAGAATCGGTTGCCCGTTGCACCGCGGGCAGGCGGTCGTCGGACTGATCAGAAGGGTTGGACGGGGCGTAGCACGTGAAAGCACGGGTTCCTCCGAAACAGAGCCATGGTGAGGAACCCGTCAGACTGCGGGAGGCTCAGAACAGCTGGGGATTAACTTAGCACGGGCGGTGGATCACGCGCTGACACTGTCCAAGCCCGAACGTTTCCCGCAAGGTCTTCAGGCGGCTGGAGACGCCCCCGTGGCCCACACGAGTTTTCGGCCCAATGTTGTGGCGACAAGCGTGCCATTCCACTTAGAGTCTCCACTCTGGGATGGGTGAAACCCCTCGCCTTCAGGCGAAGCCTTCAGGAGGCTTGCGATACGATGGCCGGCCATGCGCGAACTGCGACGAGCCGCCCATACGGTCTATAGCTTG
>Ga0187893_10008697_pt1 | contig 15891 bp, 19 predicted proteins | sample MA1701074metaG_FD_139574 | JGI IMG/M metagenome (GOLD analysis project Ga0187893, IMG submission 139574) | White microbial mat communities from a basaltic lava cave in the Kipuka Kanohina Cave System on the Island of Hawaii, USA - MA170107-4 metaG ... | reverse complement strand
GCGGCGTCGGTTTTCGACCGTGCACGCGCGCCTCGATGGCCACCGTGTAGTTGCCGGCGAGACGAAAGTCGCGACGAAGGATCATCCCAAGCGGCAATGAGGGGTCGTAGTCGAGCGGCATCGGGGCGCTCTGCGCCTCCCAGTGCCAAGGGAACAGGCTGGTCGGCCTCCGATCACCGCGGTTGCGCAAGCGTCGGCGCAGGGCGCCACCCTGGATCATCCAGTAACCGGGGTTCAAGGACTCCCAGCCATCGCCAGCCGTGGGTCTGTCCGCACTCCCGAAGTCATCGACGATCATGACCGGCGCCGCGGCCATGCCCGTTGTCTCGGTAAGCTCTGACACGGCCCCGACCGCCGTAGCGGACATGGACATCTTCAGGAACTCGCGACGATCTCTTTTCATCATATGCGCACACATGACGCGGAAGCCTGAGAGGGTTCCACCCCTCCCGCATTGCGATCCGCCGGACAACCCGTCGGCACTCCAGGCGAGGGACACACAGGCGCTGAGCTTTACCCACTCTGGCGACCGATTGTCTACGATCAGAGTGGTTGATTTGAGGATCACAGTGGTTGATTCGAGGATCCACTTGGCGGCCTCCGTTCGTAGTTGATCAGGGGAAGGACGCGATCGCGCAGCACGCGAGGCTCTAGCGGGGCTAAACCTTCGAGAACTTTGTGGCGATCGGTGTTATCGTGCCGAACCGCGTGTCCGGCCCATCCGACGAGCATGCGTTACTGTTGTCGAGGGTTGCGGAGCACCAGGACCGGGAGGCCTTTTCGGCCCTCTTCCGCTGGTATGCGCCCCGCATCAAGCGCCACCTCGTCGCGCGCGGCGCCAGCGCGGGTATCGCCGATGATCTGGCGCAAGAAGTCATGATGCGCGTATGGCGAAAAGCCTCTCTCTTCGATGCCAACCGGGCACCAGCCTCGGCTTGGATCTTTGCCATCACCCGCTCTTGTTTCGTGGATCGCCTGCGCCGTGAGCGCCGAGCCGAGGTCGATCCTTTCGATGCGCTACTCGAAGACCAGCAATGCGTTCATGCCACCCTGGATCACATCGCCGATCGCCGCGACCTGGAGCTGGCCCTTTCGACGCTTCCCCCCGAACAGGCCGCTGTTCTGCGAGGCGCCTACTTCGACGGGCAGTCGATGAGCCAGATCTCTTCGAGCACCGGCCAGCCTCTTGGCACGGTAAAAACCAGGGCTCGACTCGGGCTGTCACGAATGCGCGAGGTCATCGGAGCCAGGAGACCGAAATGAAGGCTCCTTCCCTCCATCTGCCGGACGATGTCCTGCTCGACTACGCGCTCGGCAACACCACCGAGGGCGCGTCGCTGCTGGCGGCCTGCCATCTGACCTATTGTTCTACGTGCCGTGCGCTGGTCGCCGAGAGCGAGCGGATGGCGGGCGCCGCGCTCGATGCGTCGGAGGGCGCGCCGCTGGACGGCCACGCCCTCGAACACGCGCTCGCGCGGCTCGACGCCGTCCCCTCGGAGGCTACGCCTCGCACCACCACATCTTCTGTTTTGCCCCCTGCCACCGGACCAAACGCTAGCGACCTCGTGGGCGCGCCGGTTCCCCGCCCCCTGGCCGCATCCTTGGAATCCATCAATGCGCGCTGGCGCCGCTTGGTCCCGGGCGTTCAGGCCATCGACCTGCCGCTTGCAGCAGCGAGCGCCACGGCGCGGCTCTTGAAGTTTCCCCCCGGCTACCGCATCCCCCTGCACGATCACGGCGGCCCTGAATACAGCATCATCCTGTCCGGGGCCATCTCCGAATCCGGCCTTGAAGCGGGGCCCGGAGACTTCTTCGTCAAGACCGGCGGCGAGCCCCATCAGCAATTGGTGGCTACCGGAGGAGTCTGTGTCGCGCTCATCGTGAACGAGGGGCCCATATTGCCTCTCACCCTTCCGGGCCGCCTGGTCAAAGCTCTGTTTCGAGTCTGATCCGCGCCCCACGCACCCCGCGGAAAGAGATCCGTTTCCCCGCGTTCGAGCGTACCTACGGACGGCATATCGACAGCAGGGGAGACCTCATGAAATCTGAGAGACTACTTACCTACGGACTGATTGCACTGCTTGGTGGAACCACCGGCTGCGACGACGACGACGGCAACGTCACCCCGGACGCAGCGGTGGCGAAGGACAGCGGCGCCCAGGACGCACCGAGCCCAGATTCCGCAACCCCGCAAGATTCCGCAACCCGGGATACCGGCGTCGACGCCTCGTCGCTTTACCAGCGGCTTGGCGGTGAAGCGGGAATCACCACCGTGATCACCGACTTCGTGGTCAACCGCGTGCTGAAGGACGCGAAGATCAACGGCTACTTCCTGAATGCCTCCGTCAACGGCGGCAACGTCATCAAGTGTCTGGTGCTGCAGGTCGGCTCCCTGACCGGCGGCCCCCAGACCTATCCCTCGATGGGATGCCGAGACATGAAGTCGTCCCACGCCGGCCTGAAGATATCGATGCAGGACTTCAACGATCTGGCCGGGCATCTGGTCGACGCGCTCAAGGCCGCGAAGGTGACCGAGGCCGACATCAACATCATCGTCTCCGCCGTGGCACCGATGGCCAGCGACATCGTCGAGGACACCACGAACAACAAGACCGTCTACCAGCGGATCGGCCGCAAGCCGGCCATCGATATCGTGGTCGGCAAGTTCATCACCCGCGTGGTCGGGGATGCACGCATCAACGGCTTCTTCGGGGCCACCAACGCCGCCCGACTCCAGACCTGTTTGGTCCGTCAGGTGTGCAGCATCGACGGTCCTTGCCAATACGGTAAGGAGGTCGATGGTGAGCCGGGCATTTCAGCCACGCAGGTCTGCAAGGACATGAAGGCCGTTCACACGGGATTGACCAGCCCGCCCGGCGGTGGCGCGGGCGCCAAGACCATCGACAAAGCCGACTTCGACGCGCTGGTCGAAGACTTGGTCAAAGAGCTCGACGCGGCCGGCGTGACCGCCGCCGATAAGATGGCCATTCTCTCAGCGCTCGGCCCGACCTGCGACAGCATCGTCGCCGGCGGCGTCGGCTGCCCGGGGCAAACCATCCTTGCCCTGACCAGCGCGGGAGCTCTGGTCAGTTTCGACTCCAAGACCCCGGCCACGGTCTCGACGCCAACCCCGATCACCGGTTTGGCCACCGGCGAATCACTGCTGGGCATCACGATTCGCCCCGCCAACGGCAAGCTCTACGGCTTGGGCAGCACCAGCCGTCTCTACGAAATCAACCGCTCGACGAGCGCCGTCACCGCGGTCGGCACCGCTCCCTTCACGCCGGCGCTTTCGGGAGCCACCTTTGGCTTCGACTTCAATCCGACCGTCGACCGCATACGCGTGGTCAGCGATACCGAGCAAAACCTGCGGCTGCACCCAGACATGGGCACCGTGGTGGACTTCGACGCCGCCATGGCCGGCATCCAGCCTGATACCAATCTCAACCCGCCCGGCTCGGTGGGCGCGGTCGCGTACACCAACAGCGTGGCAGGCGCTGCCACGACCACGCTCTTCGGCATCGACTTCGGCTCCGACAGCCTGGTCCGGCAGGGCGGTCCCAACGGTACACCGTCGCCCAACCTGGGCGCGCTGACGACGATCGGGACTTTGGGTGTCGACACCGCGGATCCGGTCGGCTTCGACATCTCGCCTCAGGACGGCACGGCGTTCGCGGTGTTTCAGACGGGCGGCTCGTCGAAGCTCTACACCGTCAACGTCGCTACCGGAGCTGCGAGCTTGGTGGGGACGGTGGGGGGAGCCGGCACGGTCAAGGCGATCGCCGTCGCTCCGTAGTTGGGACGATGGTGTTTGTCATGAAGCGGCGCGTTCGGCACCTCCTGCTGGGCGCGCTGCTCGTGACGGTCGTGATCCCGCTCGGGGCAGGCGCCGTGCGCGGTATGCTGCGCAGTCGGGGTGAGCTGAAGGACGTGCTGCCGGCCTTCATCGATCCACCGCCTGGGCGGCGTGCGCCGCGGGTGAACGCGTTTGGCCTGACCGTGGGTAAGAGCACGCTCACAGAAGTGCAGCGGGTGGTGGCGAAGGCGGGCCTCGATTGTCCCGACACCTCGATGCGCGCGCTCATGCAGAAGATGCGCGCAGAGAAAAAGCGAGAGATCGAAGAACGCAAGGCGCGCGGACAGGACGTGGACGGGATCTCCGGAGCCTCGACAGTCGACAAGCGCAGCCCCAAGGAGGCGAACCCCCAGGTGCGGCTGGCGTGCTCCGATGTCCCGTCGTCCGTATTGAGCGACCGCCCGCGACCGGCCTCGGCGGGCAGGCTGCTGTTGGTCTTCGACAGTCCGAAACACCCCTTGCGCCACGTGTCGTTCGAGCGAATCTTCGGGGCCGGCTCCGAGAGCGACGCGGTGGCCGATCTGCAGGATGCCGCCCGCGCGCTCGATCTCACTCTGGGCCCCGCCAGCTCGGAGAGTCCGCGCGACATCGACGGACTCACGGCGCTGGCTTGGCTATCACCCGCGGAGGCGGAGTGGCGTTACTCGGATCTGAACGTACGGGTGTCAGCGATCAACTACGGCCCGCGCGGGACCGTCGTCAGCGAGATCGTCGAGATCCCTTGGCCTGTGCGTGCCGACGCCCGGATGCCCGAGTAAGTTCTGGTGTATCCGCGCCCGGCTCGCCATCGTAGATAGAACAGGGAACCCGACGGATGTCAGTGCTCGTGCAGGCCGAACGGCTCTTCGTCCGCGCGGCAACGGTGCGCGCGCAGGATTCCCTCGGCCTCCGGGGAGTCTCGCTGACCGAAGCAGGCTTCGTCAGGGTAGCCGCACTCGAACAAGCTCGGCGTGTACTTGGCGTCACGCTCGAGCAGTTCCAAAAGCGCAAGCAGCGCCCGTCCCGTTGAACAGCCAGGTCTGAGATCTTCGTCCGCTGTCATCAGGAATACGATTGCCGCCAACGACCAGGCACTTGGCGGGCTGTTGTAGGCGATATGTCACAGCAAGCGAACACCGACATCGCCGCCCTCCTGAGCCATGACGGCTGGCTACGCCGCCTCGCCGCTCACCTCGTGAGCGGGTACGACGGTGCCGACGATGCTGTTTACGCTAGCCCCCCTCGTCCGTATCCCGCGGAGGCGTCTTCTTTGTCGCAACCTGTTGCCAGCCCTCGGGCTCCCCGTCCTCTGCCACCACCCGCAGCTCGATGTCCAACTCTTCGATACGCACGCGCACGGGATTGCTCGGGTTTCGCCTCAACCGGACGAGCGCGTCCTCGAGCTTCTTTGCCAGTTCCACGTCGAGTGACATCAATGCCGCCTTCATTCAGCATACCAGCCTCCCGGTCGCAGGCACGTGCCGGCGGCATTGGCATGGGCACCGCGCCATTGCAGTGGACACAGGCTACGGGACGCGCTATCACCGCTCCTTCTAGGGGGTCTCAAATGTCAGCAGTTTCGTCGCCTCGGTCGGAGTTACAGCCCGTCATTGCATCCTTCGTCAATCAGCTCGTCACCGCGGTCGAGCAATCGACCGTGAGCCGCGTCAAGGATGCCGTCCTCAGGGCCGCCGGCGTGCCGGTGCGCCGCGGTCCCGGCCGGCCACCGAAGAGCGGCGCGTTCGTCGTTTCCGCCGCCTCCGGCATCAAACCGCGCAAGAAGGCCCCCAAGCAGCTTTGCCCAGTGCCCGGTTGCAAGAACGCCGCGGCCCCGGTTTTCGGCATGGTCTGCCTCCAACACAAGGGCGTCGCCAAATCGAAGATCAAGCAGTACCGCGAAGCCCGGCGCGCGGCCAAAGCGAAGAAATAGTCAGGGCGAGTCAGTCCTCGTCGGTCAGACGACGTTGCGACTCGTCCGGTTCATCCGATTCGACGGGAAGCAAGTGCGTCTGGCGCGTCGGGGCGCTGTGAGCATCGAAACCATCGGTGGATCTGTCCCACTGGTCCTCGTCGAACGCTCCTTTGGAGTCGCCGGGGTCGCGCGGTGGTGTGGGACCAGCAGCAGCGGGCATCCTGATCTCTCCATCGACAGATCCACCCCGGACGTTTAGCTCGAGGGGTGGTGAAGCCAACCCGCACGTGAACCATGGTCGAGCGACGCGGTCCGCCTATCGCCTCACACCGACGGGTTATTGCCTCACCACCGTGAGCTTCAGAGGGACCGGCCTACCTGAGGTTGACGTGACAAAGCCTTCCAGAGTGAGCCCTTGTGATAGGACGATCTCGACGTCGTCGACCACGTCCGTCGCATCGACGGCGATCGGCTGTGCGAACGCTCCCACGAGGGTCTCCTTGCGCGCGCTCAAGCCGAAGATTCCCGGGATCCTCGCGATCGCGTCATAACGGGTGGTCCCTCGGATCCTGCACCTTTCATGGGCGCATCGTCCATGAGTCTCCCGCAGCCCCCGTCGTCGACGGTAGAGACCGGCGGAGATGATCGGCAACAGTGGATCCTATAATATTGATATTGATGTGTTAATATGCCGATAAAGATCGGCCACAATCACCAAAAAAACCGGCAGAGCGCTACGAGATGATCCCCCTTGAGTCTCCTTCACGAATTGAACCTTGCTACCTGGACAGCCTCACGCCGGAGCTCTCCGACGCCGTCGTCGAGATCGCTCGTGGCGGAACCGAGCTGGGCGCACGGCTTCACCCGCGGACGGCTGCAGGGCTGGCGGAGCTGGTTTCGATCATGAACTGCTACTACAGCAACCTGATCGAAGGGCACCACACGCGGCCTCGCGACATCGAACGAGCGCTGGCCGACGACCTGGAGGTGGGTCCGCGGAGAGACCTCCAGATCGAAGCGCGCGCACACGTCCGAGTCCAGCGTGAAATCGAAACCTGCTTCGCCGAAGGCAGATTGGCTGAGCCCGCATCCGCCAGTTTCATCAGACGAATCCACCGCAATTTCTACCTCGACGCGCCAAGGACGATGCTCGTGGTTGCGGGAGCCGACGGCCGCACGTTCGAGATGACCCCGGGAGAATTCCGGAGTGCGCCCGAGCACGATGTGGCGGTTGGACGGCATCTACCGCCGTCAAGCGCTCACGTGGTCCGTTTCATGGAGTATTTCGAACAGCGCTATCGCCTCGAGTCCATGGGGGCGGCCCAGAAGCTGGTCGCGATGGCGGCAGCCCATCATCGCTTGAACTACATTCACCCGTTCCCCGACGGAAACGGGCGAGTCAGCCGTTTGATGTCTCACGCCATGGCCCTCGAGGCGGGTATAGGGGCGCACGGACTCTGGTCGATCTCGCGGGGTCTGGCTCGCGGCCTGAGAGATCGTTCTGAGTACAAACAGATGATGGATTCGGCCGATTCACCTCGGACCAGCGACACCGACGGAAGGGGCAATCTCTCGGCCCGCGCGCTGATGGAGTTGGTGACCTGGTTCTTCCAGGTTGCGCGTGACCAAATCAGGTTCATGGCCGGCCTCTTCGATTTCGAGCGACTGCGCAAGCGACTTGCCGACTACGTCGTGGGGCCGCTCGAGGCCGGCGAGGATGCCAGGCGACTGGTCGACGAAGTCTTCCTCCGCGGCGCGATCTCACGGGGCGAGGCCGCCCGCGCGACACGAAGACCCGAAAGAACCGCACGCGGGATCTTGAGCAAGCTGTTGAAGGCAGGCTTCCTGGGCTCCGAAACCCCGAAGGGCGACGTGTTCCTGCGCTTCTCGAGCGACTCGGCCGACTTTTTGTTCCCACGTTTGTTTTCGGCCGGAGCCGAGATCTCGTAGAACCTCCGCCTACTGGTGCGCCGAGGTACAATCAGTAGGTCGGTCGATGCGAGCAGGAGCCCCGCGCCGAGTGCTGTCCCTTGTGGCGCTGGTCGCGGCGGTCGGGACGACGGTGGTCGTCGGGATCTACCTGCGCGGCGAGCCGCCTCGAGAGGATGGGTGCGCCTCGCACCAGACGGTGCTGGGAACCCCTGCGCTGAAGCCAGGCGATTGGCTTCTGGGCAGCCGGCGGAGCAGCTTCGAACGTCGGTCCTCGGATGAACTGTTTGCGCTCGAGCCGAGGCACGTGGTCTGGGCAGAGGCAATGGAGCACGAGATCCGGAGCCTCATCGAGCCCGAAATCACGAAGCTCGACGGACTCCGCCTGGGGGCGCTTTGCTGTCACCGGACGGCGTGTCGACTCGTTCTGCACCTGACACGCGACCTCAAGGAGCGGTTGAATACGGAAGCACGGCGGCAGGGCCAGGAGACGATATTCGCCGCTGCCAAGATCCTTGGCGAGGCGGGACCCATCGGGCGCGGTCGCTGGGACAACCCGGACACGCCCGAGTGGAGGAAGCGGGCCCGCTTTTTCGGGTTGGGGATCATCCCGGACGTGACGGTGTTCTGGCGCATGGAACGGAAGCTGCGGGAAGAGATCATCATCTACTTCGACGAGAAGACGCACGATCCAGCGGCACTCGCCGGAAGCGTGCAGCAGATCCGGGCGAAGATGCGATCGAGATTGGAAGAGAAGCCGAAGGACGGAGGATAGTTGGCGGGAGTCTCCCGATTTCGTCGCGCTGCCTATCTCGTTCCCGACGTCAGGCGGATACAATCAAACCCGTGGCTCTCAGCCTCGACATCGATCGCGTAACCGCGCTGATCCGGCAGCTCTGCCGCGAGGTCGTGCTGCCGCGCTTTCGCCGCCTATCGGCCGACGAGATCCATTGCAAGGATTCGCCCGGCAATCCCGGGGACGTCGTCACTTCAGTGGACCGCGAAGTGGAGGCCGCGCTCTCGGACACCCTGCGCGAAGTGGTGCCGGCCGCCGCATTCGTCGGCGAGGAGAGCGTGCACGCGCGACCCGAGATCATGGACGTGGTGGCGACTGATAGGCCGTATTAGGCCGTATTGGCTCGTGGACCCGCTCGACGGAACGCGAAATTTTGTTGCGGGCAACGAGGGGTTCGGGACCATGGTCGCGCTCGTCGTTGACGGGCGTGCGCGGGCGGCCTGGATTCACCTGCCGGTGACGGGCAGGACCTTCGTCGCCGAGGAGGGAGCGGGAGCGTTCGTCGATGGTGCGAGGCTACGTGCGAGGATGAGCAACGACACTCCGACGGGCACGGTGTACTCCGACTTCATGCCACAGGAGCTCAGGGCCGAGGTCGTTCCGCGGGCGTGGGAGCGGACTCGGCTCGTCGAAGGTCCGATGGCCGCGGCCATCGAGTACACGTCGCTGGCGATCGGCGACAAGGACTACGTGGTGTACCACCGCCTCTACCCGACCTCGAGGGCTTCGGGGTCGATTCCGAGCGCGTTCAGATCTTTGCCCGTGGTGAGGTCACAGGAGCACCCGAGGGTGTCGCGCCCGATTCGCTGCGGGTCGCGGTCGTCGGATCGTGTTCGCCAGGTGAGCAGGCCGCAGCAGAGCCGGAACCGATCCCCGAGCCTGTCCCGGCTCCGGCGGTCGAGACGCCCTACCCGGCACCGCCTCCGATAGAGGAGCCTTCCCTCGCGGCAACCGGCGAAGAGGCGGAGGAGCGAGCCTTTGCGAGCCGCATCGGCGTCGGGCTGTCGGCCGGCGGCGGCGTGTTCGGGCTGACCGACTCGGACTCGCAGAACCTGACCGACACAGGTGGGTCGTGGGAGGTCCGCGCGGTGTTCGTGACGCAGCTACCCGCTGCACTCGAGTTGGCCTACGTCGGCACGGCGCAGAACTTCGAGGTGTTGGATCAGAATCTGAGCTCCGAGCTGATCGGCAATGGCCTCGAGGCGGCGCTTCGGCTGCAATACCCCGGTGGGGTTTGGCGGCCCTACGGGTTCCTGGGCCTCGGCTGGATGTACTACCAGATCGGAGACGAGGTGACGAACCTGGGCCTGGACGACACGGACAACATCGGCACGGTCCCGATGGGGGTGGGCTTGGCGATCGCGCCCACGCGCGGGCTCCTCATCGACATCCGGGGCACATATCGACCGGCTTACGAGGACGACCTCCTGGACGGGTCCTTCGTCGGAGCGGCGAGCTCGGGCTCCCTCACCAGTTGGGGCGTGACGGCGAACGTGGGTGCCGAGTTCTGACGCAAGAAACCGGCAGTAACCCGTCGGCCGGAAGGCACTGCGGCGAAGAGCGCCGAGCCTTCCGGCCGATTCCACGTTGGTGCGTGCTGAGCCCGCCTCCGCGTGGCTCACTGGCTCACTGACGGGCCATTCATGGCGCGCCGTCGCCCCGGCGATCGGGCTACACGGGCGGTCGGCAGCTTGAGCTCCGCCGCGGGCCTCGCGGGCGCCATGGAGGCGGGGCGTTTGTTGATCGGCCGCATCGGGCTGTTCATCCGCGGCGGCACGCACATCGTCGGCTCGCGACAGCTCGACTACTTCGTCGAAACCGGCGTGCGCTATCTCTTTCGGCTCGAGGCGTCGTAGTTCTGCGGCGCTACACAGGCCGTGCCCCGGAACGCCAGCACAAAAATCCAATACGCAGCGTGCTCGCCGCCAACGCCATTCCAACTTGAGAACCGCAGAACCAGAGTAGGCCAACCTTAGCTCTGTGTGCGCGGCGGGACTCGAACCCACTACCCCGGCTTCGGAGTTCCGTGGCCCCGTCCTCTGCGGATCCCGTGTGTCTCTGACGGCGAGACATTTCGACGGCTTACGAGGCCGATGTCCGGCGCGTGCGGTCAAGCGAACCCGCCAGAACCTGCACGAAAGGGATACCGAGGGGATACGGATTCTGGGCGGCCTCGCTCACCCTGCGTGTCTTCGCTGCGGTCTGGCGCGGGATGTGCGGCCGCTCTTGCCCGCGGCGGCTCGTGATCGCTTCACGGCTGCAAAGGTGATTCGGCGATCGAGGCGTCTCGCGATGGTCTGAAGAGTGCGGAACGTCGGGTTCGCTCTGCCACGTTCTATGTCGGAAATCTCACTCTGGTGGATCCTGCACTCCTTCGCCAACTGCTGCTGAGAGAGGCCCTTGGCCTTGCGGGCCGTCGCCAGCTCCCTTGCCAGCCGGAAGTACTCGCGAAAGGTCTCAAGCTCTTCGGCAGCGTCGGGGCCTTGGGCCTTCGCTTCCGCCTCGACCTCCTGCATGAAATCGCTGAACTTGTACTTCGCCATGCAGAAGATGTTATAGGATATAACCCATAAGTCAAGGCGACCCCTTCTTGCGGCCCTTCTCTCCGGCCTGACGGGTCCCTTGTCGTGCTTTCCAGGACTTCAGCCGTTCACGGGCGATGGCGATCTGCTGCTGTTGATGCCGCGACGCGGGGCGCTCGCGCTTGGCGTATCCACCAAGCAGCAGAATGATCCTGTCGCCGTGCGCGTGACAGAAGACCCGAAGGAGGATCCTCCCGCCGTCGCCCCGGTCCCTTGTCTTGGCTCTCTTCCCCTTGCGCGCGAGAATCTGCTCGACGTCCTGGTCGAGGCGAAACTCGAAGAGACCGCCACCCAACGTGTCGCCGAAGTTCCCCTCGACGACCCGCGGGCCGAGATGCTGCAGGATCTCGTTCATGGCCGTCCCCATCGCGCGCCGCGCCCAAGGACTTCCTCTTGCCCGTTGCCGTGCTCGGGGCAACCGGGAATACAAACAGGGGAGGCCGCTCCCGTGCACACCGTGCCGGGCGCCACGCAGATCCGGTTCGGGCAGCACGAAGCACCGAGGCCGCCACAAGGCTCGGCGCAGATGCGGACGTTCTGCGCACAAACGTTCCCCGGTTCGCTGCACGTGCTGCCCGCACAGCAGGGCTGATGTTTCCCTCCGCAAGGGACACATTTTTCGCCGATGTCGCAGACGAGCGCGCCATTGCAGGCCCCTTTTGCGCAGCACGGGGCATTTTCGCCACCGCAACGGGTGCAGCGCTTGTTTTCGTCGCATCCCAAGCCGTCGCCACAGACGCCGCCTTCCCCATCTCCCCCTTTCTCACAGCAGGCCTGCCCGTCGCCGCCGCACGGTTGGCAGGTCCCCTGACCGGTACCGCCACAGATGGTCCTGCTCGCGGTGCACACGCCATCCGGGCAACAGATCTGTCCTGCCCCGCCGCAAGTCCCGCACGAGCCGCTCGTACACATACCTGTCAAGGGCCTGGGGCAGGATGCACCGGATGAGACACACCGGTTTTGCACGCAGCAGCCGCCGCCATTGCAGCTCGAGCCATCGCAGCAAACTTGCCCGGGATTTCCACAGGTTTCGCAGCGGTTACGGACTTCATTGCACACGACGCTGCTCTGCTGGCACCCGTCTACGCAGCAAGGCTGGCCAACCAAGCCGCAACTCACGCATCTGGATCCATCGCCGCAGACAGTGTCGGGATCCAGGCAGTCGTGGGTACAGCAAGGCTGTCCAAGACCGCCGCACTTCTGGCACGACCCATTGAGACAATCGACGTCGCCGCCGCTGCAAAACGTTTCGTTGCCCGAGCTCGTCGTACAGCAGGACTGACCCGCGTTGCCACAGGCAACACACTGGGAGTTTCTGCACACCAAATCGGGGCGACCACAGAAACTACCAGGGCAACAGGCCTGTCCAGCCTGTGCACATCTTTCATCGATGACGGGAGGATTGAGCCGTAGGTCTCTGCCGGTATCCAAGTTTCTATCCTGGCTTCCTGAAACGTCCCGTGGAGAATCGGCCGCCAGTAGGGCATCCGCCGACGAAGGAACATCCTCGGCCGAGGCGAGGGGAGAATCCTTGGATCCAGTTGCGCTATCCGCGTCGGGGCGAAAATTCTCCGGCCTGCTCGAGCCATCTGAGACGACTACGGCGGCCCGGCCACAAGCGACAAACGAAGATAGCAGGAACGAGAGATGCAAGGCTCGCGCTTCGACAAGTCGCATGGTCCGGCCTTTCTATCTTTCTTTCTGTCAGCCAAGCGAGCGGGGCCAAGCGATGTTGTGACGCAGGGAGATGATTGACCCGTGACAGTCAACCGTCTCCTTCTTTAAGCGCCATGAATGGCTCGCAGGCCCGGATGCGTTCAAAAAAAGCACCGGTCCCGGCGGTATCCGCCTGTCGATCCTTGCTGCTCCCGCCTAGCGCTCGATCAGAATGATCTCGTACGACGGCTCCGGGCACGTCCTTCCGCAGCCGTGTTCTCAGCCACGGGCTGGTCGGCTCCAAGGCCTTCACCTTCGTCAAACGGTCCTCGCGTCGCGGCGGGACAGCAGCGCGGCCAGTGCCGCGTCGATAGTCTCGTGAACGAAGCGGTAGCCGGTCCGCTGCGCCGCCGCGGGCAGGACCTTCTGGCCGGGCGCGATGCTCGTGCCCATCTCACCCAAAAGGACGCGCAGCGCGATCTCGGGCACGGGCACCACGGCGGGGCGCGACAGCGCTCGGCCCACAGCGCGTGCGAAGTCGCCCATGCGGACAAGGCCCGGCGCGACCGCGTTCACCGGGCCCGCGACCGATGCCTCGAGCGCGTGCAGCGCCAGGCCGGCGGCGTCGTCCTCGTGGATCCACGGGAACCAGCTCTCGGCGCGGCCGAGGGGGCCGCCCACGAACAGTTTGAAAGCGGGCAGCATGCGCGGCAGCGCGCCTCCGTGCAGGCTCAGCACGACGCCGAAGCGCAGGCAGATGGTCCGGACCGGGGCGCGGCGCGCAGTCGCCTCCCAGTCCACGCACAGCTCGGCCAGGAATCCGCGGCCGGCGCCGGCCTGTTCGTCGAGGTCCTCTTCGCCGCGCGACCCGTAGTAGCCCACGGCCGAGGCACACACGAACACACCGGGGGCGCGGGCCGCTCCGGTCATGGCCGCAACCAGTAGGCGCGCGGAATCGAGGCGACTGGCGCGCAGGCGGGCCCGCTGTGCGACCGACCAGCGGCGCGCGGCCACGCTCTCGCCCGCGAAGTGAAAGACGGCGTCGGCGCCGTCCACCTGCCGCTGCCATGGTCCCGGCGTAGTCACGTCCGCCGCAATCCACGTGACGCCCGGATCCTTCGACGCCGGCGGGCGGCGGGACAGCGCGACGACCTCGTGCCCGGCGGCGCGCAGGCGAGGCAGCACGTGGCCACCCACTACGCCCGTCGCTCCCGTCATCACGACGCGCATCATGCCGTCACGGGCCTTGCCGCGGCGGTGCGGCGCAGGCGCCACTTGAGTGCCGGGGGCGTGATCAAGGTGGTGACGATGACCATCAGCACGACGGCGGAGAAGACCCCGCGGCTGATGATGGGTTGTCCGCCCATGGTGAGGCCGAGGCCGGCGTTGGCGAAGATGAGGCCGACCTCACCGCGTGGGATCATCCCGAGACCGACCAGCACACGGTCCATGCCCTGGCCAACAACGCCCAGCGCGCAGGCCTGCTTGCCGATGATCGCGGCGACCGACAGCGCCAGCGCCAGGCCCAGCACTTCGACATGGGCGATCGCTCGGAGATCGGCGCGCATGCCCATCACCACGAAGAAGATCGGGACCAGAAAGGACGAGATCGGGTGGACCAGGTCCTCGAGGGAATGCTCACCGCGATCGACGAAGTCGCGGTAGTGCGTGTTCTCGAGAATGAGGCCTGCGGCGAACGCGCCCACGATGGGGGCTAGGCCGATCCGGCCGGACAGCCACGACAGGATGAAGCAGAAGCTGAGCCCCACGGCGAGAAGAACGCCGCGCGCCCGCAGCCGCGACGACAGCGAGAACAGCTTGCGCGAGACAAGCACGCCCACCGCCAGCGAGACGACTAGAAAGGCGGCTGCCTTTGCGAACAGCAGGGCGACATCGCCGAGCGCAACACCGCGCCCCTGGTCGGCGGCGGCGATCGCCCCCGAGACCACCGCCAGAACGACCAGGCCGAGCACGTCGTCAACCACGGCGGCGCCCAGGATGGTGCGCGCCTCGGGACTGTTGGAACGATCGAGATCCTGCAGCACGCGCGCAGTTATGCCGACACTGGTGGCGCACAACGTGGCGCCTAGGAACGCATGCGCGTAGGGGCTTGCATCGGGTAGCAGCCACGCGCCCACACCCCACCCGAGCAGCAGGGGGAAGACGACACCCACCAACGCGACCAGCAGCGCGGAGCGACCCACGCTCAGCATCTGGGGAACGGTGGATTCGAGGCCCACTTCGAACAGCAGGATCAGCACGCCCAGCCGGGCCAGCATGTCGACCGCGGGGTCTTGCTCGATTGTGTCCAGCCAAGGGACACCGAGCAGGCCGAGGTTCCCGAGCAGCACCCCGACGACGAGCTCGCCGAGCACGGCCGGTTGTCCGGCGCGCGACGCCAGGTCACCCCCGAGCTTTGCGGCGAGCAAGATCACAGCCAGCGCCAGCACGAGTGAGGCGACGGGATCGACATGTTCGCCACCCGCCGCGAGCGCTGGGTGGGCGGCAGCCAGCGAAGTGGCTGTGATGATGAGGACAGTGCGTGCGGCGGTCATCTGGGTCTCGGAGACTACCTCCTACCTGGTAGATCGTGCCGGCACGGTGACGATCTCTCCGCCGGCGCGAGCGATCGACAGACGCCAAGGCGTCGGATCGAAAAAATTTGACCCGGGCAATTGGCCACGGAGGATGGAAACATGGCCAGTCCTCTCCGCAAGGTTGCCCCGGGCGCCCTGGTGAGCGTCACCGTCGGCGAGACCGCGCGGAGGATTTTCGCTCTGGGCACCGTGGCTGGTTTCGTCCGCCGGCCCTTGCCGGCCCTCGATCTGGCTGCCCGGAGGCCGCCCGTGGGACGCCGGCCGAAGGCGGTTCCGGATGCCCCACCCTACAGCCGGATCGTGCTCGGGCCGCGCGGCGTGCGCGTCGAATAGTTTTCTTGGCGAATATGCGCCGCTGCCGCCCACTAACCGGAAGTAGTGTCATTCTGTGCTGCGTCAACTCACACCGGGAGTATTCATGAATCGCCATAGCCACCGTGTCCTCGAGCCTGCCGGCGTTCTCACAGCGATCTTGCTCGCGGCAGCCGTATCCCTCGGCTGCGGGGGTGCGGGAAACGCACTGAGCACCGGCGATGGCGGCGCGGGGAACGGCGGGTCGGGCTCCGCGGGCAGAGGCGGCTCAG
>Ga0187893_10008696_pt1 | contig 15894 bp, 14 predicted proteins | sample MA1701074metaG_FD_139574 | JGI IMG/M metagenome (GOLD analysis project Ga0187893, IMG submission 139574) | White microbial mat communities from a basaltic lava cave in the Kipuka Kanohina Cave System on the Island of Hawaii, USA - MA170107-4 metaG ... | reverse complement strand
CGGATTTCACATTCTTGACACACCTGGGCCATGGTCTTACAGTGCGCGCGTTTTCTGACGCGACACTCGACGGCATCAGGAGGAAATGAATGGGCAAGATCATCGGGATCGATCTCGGCACCACCAATTCGGTGGTCGCCGTCATGGAAGGGGGCAAGCCGGTCGTGATTCCCAACGCCGAGGGGGGCCGGACCACCCCGTCGGTCTTCGCCATCACGGAGAAGGGGGAGCGGCTGGTGGGTCAGGTCGCCAAGCGGCAGGCGATCACCAACCCCGTCAACACCATCTTCTCCATCAAGCGGTTCATGGGCCGCCGCCTCGGAGAAGTGAAGGACGAGATCGCGCTGGTCCCCTATGCCGTCATCGCCGGCAAGAACGACGACGTGCGGGTGAAGATCCAGGACAAGGACTTCTCGCCCCCCGAGATTTCGGCCAGGATCCTGATGAAGATGAAGGAGTCGGCCGAAGCGTACCTCGGCCAGAAGGTGGACCGGGCCGTCATCACCGTCCCCGCCTATTTCAACGACTCCCAGAGACAGGCCACCAAGGACGCCGGAGAGATCGCCGGGCTCAAGGTGGAGCGCATCGTCAACGAGCCGACCGCCGCGGCGCTTGCCTACGGGCTGGACAAGAAGTCCGAGGAGACGATCGCCGTCTACGACTTCGGCGGCGGCACCTTCGACATCTCCATCCTGGAAGTGGGGGAGGGGGTCGTCGAGGTGAAAGCGACCAACGGCGACACGCATCTCGGCGGCGACGACATCGATCAGAAGCTCATCCGCTGGATCATCGAGGAGTTCAAGAAGGATCAGGGGATCGACCTGAGCAAGGACAAGATCGCCCTGCAGCGTCTCAAGGAGGCCGCCGAGAAGACCAAGTGCGAGCTCTCCACGGTCGTCGAGACCGAGATCAATCTTCCTTTCATCACCGCGGACGCGGGAGGCCCGAAGCACCTCGTCATGAAGCTGAGCCGCTCGAAGCTCGAGCAGCTCTGCGACGACATCTTCCAGCGGACGGTCGGGCCCTGCCTCCAGGCGATGAAGGACGCGGGGATTGCCGCGAAGGACATCGACGAAGTCGTCCTGGTCGGCGGCTCCACGCGCATCCCGCGCGTGCAGCAGATCGTGCGCGAGACCTTCGGCAAGGAGCCCAACCGCGGCGTCAACCCAGACGAGGTGGTGGCCGTGGGGGCCGCGGTCCAGGCCGGCGTGCTCGGCGGCGAGGTCCGCGACGTATTGCTGCTCGACGTGACGCCTCTGTCGCTCGGGATCGAGACGCTCGGCGGCGTGTTCACGAAGCTCATCGAGCGCAACACGACCATCCCGACGCGCAAGAGCGAGATCTTCTCCACGGCGGCGGACGGCCAGACCAGCGTCGAGATCCACGCCCTCCAGGGGGAGCGCGAGATGGCGCGGTTCAACCGCTCCCTCGGCCGGTTCCATCTGATGGGCATTCCCCAGGCCCCGCGCGGAGTGCCGCAGATCGAAGTCACCTTCGACATCGACGCCAACGGCATCCTTCACATTGCGGCGAAGGACGTCGGCACCGGCAAGGAGCAGTCGATACGCATCGAAGCCTCCAGCGGCCTGGCCAAGGAGGAAGTGGAGCGCATGACGCGCGAGGCGACCGAGCACGCTTCGGACGACAAGCGCCTGCGCGAGGAGGCGGAAACCCGCAACCAGGCTGACCAGCTCTTCTACATGACGGAGAAGACCCTCAAGGAGCACCGCGACCGGCTCCCGGCGGACGAGGTGGCACGCGTCGAGGCGGCCCTCAAGGACCTCAAGACCGCCCTCGAGCAGGGGGACGCCGCCCGCATCCGGTCGGAGATGGAGCGGGTCACCCAGGCGAGCCACCAGATGGCCGAGCTGATCTACAAGCAAAGCGCCGGTTCGCAGACCCAGGGCGGCAAGGAGCCGGACTCCGCGGCCGGCGGCAAGGATTCCGACGTCATCGACGCGGAGTACGTCGACGTCGAGGACAAGAAGTAACGCCAAACGTCATCGCACCGCGCGCCGCCCGCGCGTGCCACCCACGCGTGGGCGGTTCTCTTTCGCGTGCGTACGATGACCGGCCCCGTCGTCGTGACGACCGCGGGGCTCGATCGGGACAAGGGAGGTATCGGGTGTAGTAGTATGCAGCGCCGGCGCCGGGGGGCGGCAGAGACTGACTGCGGGGGGACCAAACGATGGGTGGTCTCTGACAGATGGATGAACGCGAGAAGGGCCAGCGCGGAGGCTCGAGTTCCCAGAGCCTCAAGAAGTACCTTCAGGAGATTTCAAGGCTTCCCAGGATCACGGCCGACGAGGAGAAGAAACTCGGCGCCAAGATCCGCAAAGGGGACAAGGAAGCGCTCAAGAAGCTCGTCGAGGCGAACCTGCGCTTCGTCGTCAGCTTCGCGAAAAAGTACCGTGGGTGCGGGCTTTCGTTCCTCGACCTGATCAACGAAGGCAACATCGGCCTCATCGAGGCCGCCAAGCGGTTCGACCCCAAGAAGAACGTCAAGTTCATCACCTACGCCGTCTGGTGGGTGAGGCAGTCCATCATCCACGCGCTGTCGGATCAGAGCGGCGCGTTCCGGCTCCCCCAGAAGCAGGCGAACCTCCTCTACCGGATCGGAAAGACCATCTCCACGCTCACGCTCGAGCTGGAGCGCAGCCCCACGCCCGACGAGATCGCGGCGCGGCTCGAGATCCCGGCCGAGGAGGTCCTCTCGCTGCTGCGCGTGGCGGACGACAACGTCTCGCTCAGCACGGTCATCGACGAGGAGCACGAGTTCCATCTCTCCGACAAGCTCGAGCAGGACATGATGCCGTCGGCCGACAGCCTCCTGCTGCGATCGTCCCTCAAGACGCTCCTGCACGCGGCCCTCGACGAGCTCGACCCGAAGGAAGAGCGCGTGGTCAAGCTGCGCTTCGGCCTGGGGGGCGAGGAGCCGAAGACCCTCAAGGAGATCGGGGAGATGATGAACCTCTCCCGGGAGAGGATCCGGCAGATCGAGGCGCAGGCCCTCGACAAGCTGAATCGTTCCCAGAAGTGCCAGCAGCTGCGAGGTTATCTGAATTGAGCGGACCGCACGCGGATTCCGGCCCGTCGCCGGCGGGAGAGGGAGGCAACGGACGCCGCCCGCCCGAGTGTCCCGACTGCGGCGGCACGGGCTACAGCATCCGGACCGGCGACGACGGCGTGGAGCGCGCGAAGCGATGCACGTGCGGCTGGGTCGAGCGCGTGGGGACGCTCCTGAAGGACGCGCGGATCCCCCGCCGCTATCGCAACTGCACGTTCGACAACTACGACGCGTTGAACGCGTCGCTGAAGAAGGCGCGGCTCCAGGTGCTGCGTTTCGTGGAGGAGTACCCGGCCCACGACTTCGGCCTGCTGCTGCTGGGGCCGTGCGGCGTCGGCAAGACGCACCTGGCGGCGGCCGCCCTGAGCTACCTCGTGGGCGAGAAGGGTGTCAGCGGCGTCTTCTACGATTTCAGGGATCTGCTGAAGGAGATCCAGGCTTCGTACAATCCCGTCTCCGGGACGACGGAGATGGGGATCCTCCAGCCCATCTTCGGCGCGGAAGTGCTCGTCCTCGACGATCTCGGCGCCACCCGGACGACCGACTGGGTCCGGGACACGCTCTCCCACATCATCAACAACAGGTACAACGAGCGCCGCGTCACGATCGTCACGACCAACCTCGAGGACGAAGTGACGTCCGCGTCGCGGGTGGACGAGCGGGTCCGGGAGCGGCCCCTGCTGAGGGATCAGATCGGCGACGCGCTGCGCTCGCGTCTCTACGAGATGTGCGAGGTCATCGATCTGGCGGGCGACGATTACCGCAGGACCGTGAAGCACACCGCCCGCCGGCCCGGTCCCCTGGGCTGACCGCCGGGAGCGGGTTCCGGCACAGAGCCCCGCCGCCGGGCCCGCCGCGAGTCCTCCTCTCCCGGGGCGCCATGAGGTGGGGACGATGACCATCGGGAAGGTCGGGGTGCTCGGCTGCGGACTCATGGGGTCCGGCATCGCCCAGGTCTGCGCGCAGGCGGGACACGACACCATCGTTCTCGAGGCCACCGAGGAACTCCTCCAGCGCGGCCTCGACCGGATCGGGAAGTTCCTCCAGGGAAGCGTGGATCGCGGCAAGCTCAAGGCCTCCGACCGCGCGGCCGCCCTGTCCCGCCTCAGGGGAACCGTCCGGGCCGCCGACATGGCGGATCGCGATCTCGTCATCGAAGCGGTCACGGAGGACCTCGCCGCAAAGCAGGCCCTGCTCGGGGCCGTCGATGCGGTCTGCCCGCCGCGCACGATCTTCGCCTCCAACACCTCGTCGCTCACGATCGCGCAGCTCGCCGCCGCGACCCGCCGCCCGGGACGTTTCATCGGCCTGCACTTCTTCAATCCGGTGCCGCTGATGAACCTGGTCGAAATGGCCCCCACCTTCCTCACCGAGGAGGACGCAATCGCCGAGGCGGCGGCTTTCGTCGCCAGCCTGGACAAAACCCTCATCCGGACCACGGACCGCACGGGATTCATCGTCAACCGGCTCCTGGTCCCCTATATTCTGGATGCGGTCAGGGCCCTGGAATCGGGGGCCGGATCGATCGCGGACATCGATCGGGCGATGGTGCTGGGTTGCGGACACCCCATGGGACCGCTGGCATTGCTCGACCTCGTCGGGCTGGACACCACGCTGAGCATCGCCGAAGTCTTCTTCGAGGAGTTCAGGGAGCCGCGCTTCGCCCCGCCGCCGCTCCTGAAACGGATGGTCCTCGCCGGCATGTGCGGTCGCAAGACCGGGCGGGGCTTCTACGATTACGGCGGCACGAGTCCGGTACCGAACGATTCTCTGACACGGAGCGCATGACATGGCATCGCAGAACGTGACGAGCGAGATCCGCGACGGCGTCGCGATCCTCACGATCAACAGACCCGAGAAGCTCAACGCCCTCGACCGCGCGACGCTCGAGGATCTCGACGAGGCCGTCGCGCGGGCGGGGACCGACGACGCCGTCGCCGCGGTCATCATCACGGGGGCGGGCCCGAAGGCGTTCGTCGCGGGCGCCGACATCGCCGAGCTCGCGTCGCTGACGCCGCTGGCCGGACGCGACTATGCGGCCGCGGGAAACCGAGTCCTCTGCCGGATCGAGTCCCTCGGCAAGGTCGTCATCGCCGCCATCAACGGATTCGCGCTGGGGGGCGGCTGCGAGCTGGCGCTCGCCTGCCATGTCAGGATCGCCGCCGAGAACGCGCGTCTCGGCCTGCCCGAGGTCACGCTGGGTCTGATCCCGGGATTCGGCGGGACGCAGCGCCTCGCGCGGATCGCCGGCAAGGGCAGAGCGCTGGAGCTGATCCTCTCGGGGGAGATGATCCCCGCGGCGGAGGCGCACCGCATCGGTCTGGTGAACCGCGTCGTCCCCGAAGGCGCGGCGGCCGCGGAGGCCCTGACGCTCGCCCGCACCATCGCCTCGCGCGGGCCCGTGGCCGTCCGTCTCGCGATCGAGGCCGTGTCGCGGGGACTGGACGTCCCGCTGCGCGAGGGTCTCGCCATCGAAGCGGCGCTTTTCGGACTGGTGATCACCACGGAGGACTTCAAGGAAGGGACGCAGGCGTTTCTCGCGAAGCGGAAAGCGAGGTTTCAGGGACGATGATCCCGGCTTCGCAGCGGCCTGCACCAGGAGCCTGTCCGGGTCATGGCTCGGGGCGCGTTGCGGGCCGCGCGCTCGCGGCGGCGCTGGCCTGCGCCCTCCCCGCGGCGGCGGCCGGGCAGACGGCTCCGGAGAGGACCGGGAGCACCGGACGGCATCTCGCGCAGCAGGCAAGCGACGTCGAGATCCTGCGCACGACCGAGGGGCTTCCCACCCTGCTCCTCCAGGCCGAGGAATCGCGCACGTGGAGCGACGGAGAGCTCGACCTCTCCCAGGTGACGCTGCGGCTCTTCGACGCCGAAGGACGAGAGACCCTCGTGCGCGCGCCGCGCGCGATCTCGGATCTGACCGTGGAGGAAACACCCCTCGATCCCCGCGTGCCGCAGGCACGGAGAGAATCGCGGACACCGGGACTGGGGCTCGAAGGGCTCGAGTCCTGGAGGCTCGAAGGCGGCGTGAGCCTCTCTGGCGCCGACGATCTGCGTCTGGAGACCGAGAGTCTCTCCTACCTGGAGGAGCGCGGCGAGGCGCGGACGACCCGGCCCGTCTCCTTCGCGCGCGGCCCGGCGCAGGGGAGCGCCGTCGGGATGCGGTACGACGTCCGGGGACAGCGTCTCACGATGAACCGCGATCTGAAGGCGTCGATGACGGCCGGCGCGATGGGACGCGTCTCGGTGGAAGCCGGGGAAGGGACCTACGACCTCGGCCGCAACAGCTTCGAAATGAGGTCCTACCGGGCCACCACGGAACGCGGCGAGGTCCTCTCGGGAGCGCGGCTCGTCGTGAGATTCCACGAAGCGGGCGGCATCCGGCTTCTCGAGGGAGAGGGAGGCTTCGTGCTCGAGACCACGCACGCCGAGGCGCCGGAGCGCACCACGGGGCCGCTCGGACGCCTGCTCGCCCTCGAAGGGACGCGCACCATGGAGGGCCAGCGTATCGCCGTGAGCTTCGGGCCCGACGCGAGGCCGCGGACGATCGAAGTCTCCGGCGAGGCGAACCTCACGACACGCGAGGAAGGAGACTCCGGGAACACCTCGCGCATCGCCGCCCGGACGCTCGTGTTCGATCTGGTGAACGGAAGCCTCCAGCGCGCGCGCGCCACGGGCGACGTGGATCTGCAGGGTGCCGCCCGCGAAGGAGAGGAAAGAGGCTTCCAGCTCCTCGGCGAAGTGCTGACAGCGGCCGTGGATCCCAACAGCGGGGATCTCGTGCTGCTCGAAGGCGAGGGGGAGATCCAGCTCACGGACGAGGAGATGGAGAGCCATGGAAGCATGACGTCTCTGGATCCCAACACCGATATCATCACGCTGTCCGGCGAAGCGGGACTCCCCGCGCGCGCCAACTGGCTCGGAAGGAAGATCCAGGCCGATCGCATCGAAGCCGACCGCCGCCGCAACACCGTCACCGCGCGCGGCAACGTCAGGACGAGCTACCGCCCGTCGCCCGAGGAGGAGGCATCGGGCAGGACGCTGCCCTTCTTCCGGCGCGGCGAGACCATCCACGCCATGGCCGGCGCGCTCACGTTCGCCGATCGCGGGCAGGTGGCGCACTACAGCGAACGCGTGCGGATCTGGCAGGGGGAGAACCGGCTGGAGGGCGGCTCGGTCGATCTGCTCGAAGCCGAAGGGCGGCTCGACGCCCGCGACGACGTGGTGAGCACGTTCCGCCAGGCGAGCCCCTCGTCCGCGCCGGCGGCCGGCCCCGCGGGCGACATCATCACGGTGGCGGCGCGCACGATGAGTTATCTGCGCAGCGAAGGCCGCGTCGCCTACGGCGGCGGCGTGCTCCTCACCCAGGGCGCGATGCGCGTGACGTCCGACACGCTCAGCGTCGTTCTCGAGGAGCGCGGCGGCGGCGCCGACACGCTCCAGGCGGACGGTCGCGTCGAGTTCCGCGAGCCGGGCCGCGTCGGACGGGGCGATCGCCTCTTCGTGGACTTCGGCCCCGATACCATCAAGCTCACCGGCTCGAGCCGCGAGGCAACGGTGCAAGATGAGGCAGGTCAACAGGTTGTGAGAGGCCAGTCGTTGACAATGGAGCGGGCCGGTGATAGGATTCTCGTCGAATCCGAACTCGGCGGGAGAACCTGGATTCTGTTGAAACCGCGTCAGAAAGGAGCGCCGAGCGTTGGATCGAACCCTGCGAACTGAGTCGCTCAGCAAGTCGTTCCAGGGTCGTCAGGTCGTCCGCGATGTCTCGATCGACATCCACAGCGGCGAAGTGATCGGGCTGCTCGGCCCGAACGGCGCCGGCAAGACGACGACCTTCGCCTGTATTCTCGGCATCGTCTCTCCCGATGGCGGGCGCGTCGTGCTCAACGGCGAGGACATCACCAAGCTGCCGATGTACCTGCGCGCCCGCCGCGGCGTCGGTTACCTCCCGCAGGAATCGTCGATCTTCAGGAAGATGACCGTCGAGCAGAATCTCCTCGCGATCCTGGAGACGCTCGGACTCGACCGCGGGGAAGTGACGTCGCGGGCCACGTCCCTGTTGCGCGAGTTCGGGATCGCCCATCTCGCGGGCCAGAAGGCCTCGACGCTGTCGGGCGGGGAGCGCCGCCGCGTCGAGATCGCGCGCGCCCTCACGACCAAGCCGTCGTTCATCCTGCTGGACGAGCCGTTCGCCGGGATCGATCCGAAGGCGCGCTTCGACCTCCAGCAGGTCGTCGCGCATCTCAAGGCGCGGGGACTCGGCGTCCTGATCACCGATCACAACGTGCGGGAGACTTTACAAATCACTGACCGCGCGTACATTATTCACAACGGAGTCATCTTCCAGACAGGCACGCCGGAGGCCCTCGCCACCGATCCGGGCGTCCGGGACGTCTACCTGGGAGAGGGATTCACGCTCTACTGAAAGGACGGCATACGTCATGGCGCTGGAGCAACGGCTCAACCTCAGACTGAGCCAGAAGCTCATCATGACGCCGTCGCTGCAGCAGGCGATCAAGCTGCTGCAGCTCTCCCGCCTCGAGCTGGTCAACGAGATCAATCAGGAGCTGGTCGCCAACCCCGTCCTCGAGGAGGGCCAGGAGACGATGGCCCCCGAGCAGCTCGCCGCCCAGCCGCAGCCCGACAAGGGGAAGATCGAGGAGGAGAGCCGGCAGGACGGCGGGACCGGCGATGACGACGACTACGACGCCTTCTGGCGGGATTACCTCGACAAGGGTTACGAGCCGCGCCACCAGGGCGAGCCGATGGAGGGCCCCTCGTACGAGGCCACCCTCAGCAAGCAGGAGAACCTCACCGACCACCTGACCTGGCAGCTCGAGATGACCCCTATCGACGATCGGCGGCGCGAAATCGCCGAGGCCATCATCGGAAACCTCAACGCCGACGGATACCTCGACGCCACGATCGAGGAGCTCCAGGCCATGGGCTCCGACGGCGGCGGCGCCTACACCGAGGAGGAGGTCCGCGCCGCGCTGGCGATCGTGCAGAGCTTCGATCCTGCCGGCGTCGCGGCCCGCGATCTCGGAGAGTGCCTCGCGCTGCAGATCCGGCACGTCGGCCTGTCGGGAACCCGCGCCGAGCGGATCGTGCGCGAGCATCTCGACAAGATGAGATCCCACGACTATCAGGGAATCGCCACGGCGCTTTCGTGCGACCTCTCCGGCGTTCTCGAGGACGTCGAGGTGATCAAGCACCTCGATCCGAGCCCCGGGCTCAAGTACAACAGCCCGCGCTCGCATTACGTGACGCCGGACGCCTACGTCGTCAAGGACGAGGACGGGGAGTACAAGGTCACGCTCAACGAGGACGGCCTTCCCCGGCTCCGGATCAGCCACACGTACCGCAGGATGCTCGAGCAGGGGGCCTCGGCGGCCGACGCGGAGGCGAAGGAGTTCGTCCGCGAGAAGTTCCGCTCCGCCATCCGGCTGATCAAGAGCCTCGACGAGCGCCAGCGCACGATCATGAAGGTCGCCGTGAGCCTCGTGAAGCACCAGCGCGACTTCCTCGATTTCGGGCTGGAGCGCATCCGTCCTCTGAGACTCCGCGACGTCGCCGACGACATCCAGATGCACGAATCGACGGTCAGCCGCGTGGTGCGCAACAAGTACCTGTTCACGCCGCGCGGCCTCTTCGAGATGCGCTACTTCTTCCACGCGGGGGTCCCCGACGATCGCGGCGGCGAGGTCTCCTCCCTCAGCGTCAAGCAGAAGATCAAGGAGATCGTCGACGGAGAGGACTCGGGACAGCCGCTCTCCGACGCGGCCATCGTGAAGATCCTGGAGCGGAACTACGGAGTGAAAGTGGCGCGCCGGACCGTCGCGAAGTACCGCGGCGAGCTGAGGATCCTCTCCTCCTCGGAGCGCAAGGTCACGATTTCGTGAGAAACATCGATCCGGAGGCCGCCGCATGAGAATCGAGATCACGGGACGTCACATCGACATCACCCCGGCCATCAGGGACTTCACCGAGGACAAGCTCCGCAAGCTGGAGCGCTGGATCGACGAGATCCTCGAGACCCACGTCGTGCTCTCCGTCGAGAAACACCGCCACATCGCCGAGATCATCCTGCGCGCGCGCACGCGCACGTTCACGGGGACCGACGCCACCGGGGACATGTACGCCTCCATCGGCAACGCGGCCGACAAGATCGAGAAGCAGGCCCGCAGGCTGAAGGACAAGGTGACGGGCCGGCGCAAGCACGCCCGCCCCCCCGCCCGCGTCCCGATCGACGCGGGGCCGGACGGAGACGGCGCCGGCGACGGCGAGCGCCGGATCATCAGGGTCCCCGTCGATACCAAGAAGCCGATGTCCATCGAGGACGCCGCCCTCCTCCTCGCGGAGACCGAGCAGGAGTTCCTCGTCTTCCGCGAGGCCCGGTCCCAGCGCATCAGCGTCCTGTACCGGAGACGCGACGGACATCTGGGGCTCATCGAGCCGGATCGCTGAACGTTCCCGCGACTTCTTGACACCCCGCGAATTCCACTGCTAGCATGAGCGTTCTATCTCATGACGCATGATGGAGTTACGTCCACGACGCCCGCCGGCCCGCATCCGGCGCGGGGCCGCACAGAGGAGCATCGATGAGACTCCAGCTCGACGAAGACCATCGCATGCTCCGGGAGAACGTCCGCGACTTCGCCGAGTCGGAGGTCCGCCCGCGCGCCGCGGAGTACGACCGCACGCGCGAGTTCCCCCTGCGGGAGCTGCGCAAGGCGGCCGAGCTGGGTCTGACCGGCGTCATGATCCCCGAGGAGTTCGGCGGCGCGGGGATGGACTGTCTCTCCTACGTCCTCGTGATCGAGGAGATCTCCCGTGTGGACGCCTCGCTGGGCGTCATCCTGTCCGTGAACAACTCGCTCTACTGCCATCCCATCGCGACGTTCGGGACCCCCGAGCAGAAGAAGAAGTACCTCGCGCCGTTTGCGAGCGGCGAGAAGCTGGGGTGCTACTGCCTCACCGAGCCCGACTCGGGCTCCGACGCCGGCAGCCTCAGGACCCAGGCCCGGCGCTCGGGGGACCGCTGGATTCTCAACGGCAGCAAGGTCTTCGTCACCAACGGCGTCGCCGCGGACGCGGCCATCATCTACGCCAAGACGGATCCGAAGGCCCCCTCGTCCAAGGGGATCTCGGCCTTCATCGTCGAGAAGGGCTTCGAGGGCTATCACACCGGCAAGACCGAGACCAAGCTCGGGATCACGTCGTCGGGCTCCGTGGAGATCGTCCTGGAGAACTGCGAGGTCCCCGAGTCCAACGTCCTCGGTGAAGTGGACGGCGGGTTCCGTATCGCGCTGCACACGCTCGACGGCGGGCGCATCGGCATCGCCGCGCAGGCGGTCGGGATCGGGCAGGGGGCGTTCGAGGAGGCGCTGCGGTACTCGAAGGAGCGCAAGCAGTTCGGCGTGCCGATCGCGAGCCACCAGGCCATCCAGTTCTATCTCGCCGACATGGCGACCGATCTGGACGCCGCGCGGCTGCTCACGTACCGCGCCGCGCGCGCCCGCGACACGCAGGAGCGCTACACGCTGGAGGCGTCGATGGCCAAGCTCTACGCCTCCGAGATGTGCAACCGGGTCGCCTACAAGGCCGTCCAGATCTTCGGGGGCTACGGGTACATCAACGAGTACCCCGTCGAGCGCTACTTCAGGGACGCGCGGATCTGCGAGCTCTACGAGGGGACCTCCGAGATCCAGCGCCTCGTCATCTCCGGCCACATCCTCAAGTAGGGGATTTCCCGTTGGATTTCTCGCTCACCGAAGAACAGCGGATGGTCCGCGAGATGATCCGTGAATTCGCGGACGGCGAGATGGCCCCCGCGATTCCGGCACTCGAGCGCGAGGGGACCTTCCCCGCCGCGATCGTCGCGCGGCTCGCCGAGCTGGGGATCCTCGGCATGGCCATCCCGGAAGAGTTCGAAGGCAACGCCTTCGACGCCGTCACCACCGCCCTGGTGATGGAGGAGATCGCCCGGATCTGCGCGTCCACCGCCGTCACGCTCTCGGTGCACAACACGGCGTCGGCCGGGCCGATCGTGCGTTTCGGCAGCCGCGAGCAGAAGACCCGCTACCTGCCGCGCATGGCGCGCGGAGAGATCATCGGCGGCTTCGCGCTGACCGAGCCGGGATGCGGCTCCGACGCCTCGGCGATCGCGACGCGCGCCGTGACGAAGGGCGACCGCTGGATCCTCAACGGGACCAAGTCCTGGATCACCAACGTCCGCATCGGCGGCGTCTACGTCCTCATGGCGGTGACCGACCCGTCCGCCGGGAGCCGTGGCATCTCGGCGTTCCTCGTCGAGCCCGGGATGACGGGATTCTCCTTCGGCAAGGACGAGCCCAAGATGGGGCTGCGCTCCTCCACGACCGGCATGATCCACCTCGTGGACTGCGAGGTCCCGGCCGAGAACCTGCTGGGGGAGGAGGGGATGGGGCTGCGCGTCGCCTTCTCGACGCTCGACGCCGGACGCATCGGCATCGCGGCGCAGTCGGTCGGCATCGCGCGCGGCGCGTTCGAGGAGGCCCGGAATTACGCGAAGACCCGGCGGGCCTTCGACGGGCCGCTGGCATCGTTCCAGGCGATCCGCTTCATGCTGGCCGACATGGCCGTGGAGATCGACGCGGCGCGGCTGCTGACCCTGCGCGCGGCCTCGCTCAAGGACGCGGCGGGCGGCGGGGATTTCTCGAAGGAGGCGTCGATGGCCAAGCTCTACGCCTCCGAGATGTGCAACCGGGTCGCCTACAAGGCCGTCCAGATTCACGGAGGCTACGGCTATTCCGCGGAGTACAATGTGGAGCGTTACTACCGGGATGCCCGGGTGACGACCATCTACGAAGGCACTTCGGAGATCCAGAGGATCATCATCGCCCGCAAGCTGGTGGCGTGACGGCGGAGACGAGGCAGCGATGGCCAGGACCAAGGGGACACTCGAGAAGGAGAGCGGCACGCGGGCGCACGGCTCCGGACGGCCGGGCTGGGAGGAAAGGACCCTGCGTCCCGCGCTGGAGAAGAACCCGGAGCGGGACGTTCGTTTCACGACGGTCTCCGATTTCCCGATCCAGCGTCTCGGGACCCCCGAGGACACCGCCGCCATGGACCTGGAGAAGGACCTCGCGGGGCCCGGAGAGTTCCCCTACACCCGCGGAATCCATCCCACGATGTACCGCGGGCGCCTCTGGACGATGCGCCAGTTCAGCGGGTTCGGCACCGCCCGGCTCACCAACGAGCGCTACCGTTATCTGCTCTCGCAGGGTCAGACGGGACTCTCGGTGGCCTTCGACCTGCCCACCCTGATGGGACGCGACTCCGACGACCCCATGGCTCTCGGCGAAGTGGGGCGCGAGGGCGTCGCCATCGATTCGCTCGCCGACATGGAGACCCTCTTCTCCGGGATCCCCCTCGACCGGATCTCCACGTCGATGACGATCAACTCCCCGGCGGCCATCCTGTTCGCGATGTACGTCGCCGTGGCGGAGAAGCAGGGCGTCGCCATCGAGGTCCTCGAAGGGACGATCCAGAACGACATCCTCAAGGAATACATCGCGCAGAAGGAATGGATCTATCCTCCGCGGCCGAGCCTCAGGATCATCACCGACATCATGTCCTGGTGCGCCGGGAACGTCCCGCGCTGGAACACGATCTCCATCAGCGGGTATCACATCCGCGAGGCGGGCTCCACGGCGATCCAGGAGCTGGCGTTCACGCTCGCCGACGGCATCGGGTACGTCCAGGCCGGGATCGAAGCGGGGATGGACGTCGACGCGTTCGCGCCGCGCCTGTCGTTCTTCTTCAACGCGCACAACGACTTCTTCGAGGAGCTCTGCAAGCTCCGCGCGGCCCGCCGCATCTGGGCGCGCGTCATGCGCGACCGGTTCCACGCCAGGGACGAGCGTTCCTGGAAGCTCCGCACGCACGTCCAGACCGCCGGGTGCAGCCTCACGGCCCAGCAGCCCTACAACAACATCGTGCGGGTGACGGTGCAGGCCCTCGCCGCCGTGCTCGGCGGCACCCAGTCGCTCCACACCAATTCCATGGACGAGACCCTCGCGCTGCCCACCGAGGAGGCGGTGACCATCGCCCTGAGGACCCAGCAGATCATCGCGGAGGAAAGCGGCGTCGCGGGGACCGTCGATCCGCTCGGCGGCTCGTACTTCGTCGAGGACCTGACGCGGAAGATGGAGGAAGCGGCGCTGGACCTCATCCACAGGATCGACGCCATGGGAGGGATCGTGCCCGCGATCGAGGCGGGATTCCCCCAACGCGAGATCGCCGAAGCGGCCTACGTCTATCAGATGCAGATCGACGCGGGGGAGAAGACGGTCGTCGGCGTCAACAAGCACACGATCCCGGCCGAGGACGACCACCGCATCCCCATCCTCAAGATCGACGAGGGGATCGAGAAGGATCAGCTCGATCGTCTGCGCGCCCTCAAGGCGTCGCGTGACGCCGCGGCGGTGTCGCGCGCGCTGGAGGCGCTGCGGAAGGCGGCCGCCGGCAAGGAGAACCTGATGCCGCGGATCCTCGACGCGGTGAAGGCCTACGCCACGGTCGGCGAGATCTGCGCCTGCATGAAGACGGTCTTCGGCGAGTACCGGGAGACGCCGGTCCTGTGACGAGCGCGGCGCGCGAGGCCCAGGCTTCCGGGCGGAAGGTGAGGCTGCTGGTCGGCAAGGTCGGGCTGGACGGCCACGATCGCGGCGTGAAGATCGTGGCGCGGGCGCTGCGCGACGCCGGGTTCGAGGTGATCTACACCGGGCTGCACCAGACCCCCGAGATGGTCGTCGCCACCGCCATCCAGGAGGACGTCGACGCGGTGTCGCTCTCCATCCTCTCCGGCGCGCACATGACGCTGCTGCCGCGCGTGCTGGATCTGCTGAAGGAGAAGAGCGCGACCGACATCGCCGTGTTCGCCGGGGGCATCATCCCGGACGAGGACATCCCGGCGCTGAAGAAGGCCGGCGTCATCGAGGTGTTCACCCCCGGAGCCTCGACCCGCTCGATCATCGACTTCGTCCACCAGCGGATCCGTCCCCGGCGGGGCTGATCCGGTACCCGCGAGGACGTCCCGTCGCGGGCGCACCCGACGGAGGAGTGCCCATGCAGGTGCTTGTCTTCGAGCTCGGCGGGAACGGATACTGCCTGCGCGTGGAGGACGTCGTGAAAGTTCTGGCACCGGGCGATGATGCGGGGAAGGGGAGCCGGGTCGCGGATCTCGGCGCGCTGCTGGGTCTGAGGGCCTCCCCGCCGGGAGGGGAGATCCGTTACGGCTATGCCGCCCTGCTCCCCTCGGGGATCGCCCTGAGGATGGGTTCTCCCCAGGGATCGGCGGCGCTCGACCCCGCGTGGATCCTCCCGCTGCCGGGCTACATGTTCTCGTCGCAAGCCGTTCCATTCCGCGGGATCGTGGAGATCCCGCAGTCGCGCCGCGGCGGCCGGGCGTTGCGTGTGGCCCACCGTGCCCTGCTGCTCGATCCGGAAGTGCTGCTGCGGTCGCAGGGAGTCGAAGGATGATGCGCGCTGAAGACAGCGGTGGCACCGGCGCCCCCGGGACGCGCGACGCCATCGCGGTGGTGCTGCGCGCCGGAGACCTCGCATGGTCGGTCCCCGTGGGCGACGTCCGCCAGGTGCTGCCCGCGCGCGGGTTCACCACGGTGCCGCTCGCGCGGCCCGACGTCATCGGAGTGATGGTGCTGGAGGGCAAGGCGGTCCCCGTCTACAGGCTCGAAGCGCTCGCGTCCGGAGGGCCTCCGGATCGGAGTCATGGAGGCCGCGCCGGGACCGTGGCGATCCTCGAACGGGAAGGGGCCCTCGCG
>Ga0187893_10008695_pt1 | contig 15896 bp, 10 predicted proteins | sample MA1701074metaG_FD_139574 | JGI IMG/M metagenome (GOLD analysis project Ga0187893, IMG submission 139574) | White microbial mat communities from a basaltic lava cave in the Kipuka Kanohina Cave System on the Island of Hawaii, USA - MA170107-4 metaG ... | reverse complement strand
GAGCGCCGCGCCAACTACACGCTCGAGGGTGGCGATGTGCACGTGCTGCGTGAGGATCTGCTCCTGGTGGGATTCAGCGAGCGTTCCTCGCCCGGAGCCCTCGACCAGCTGACCGATTCCGCATTCGAGCGGGCGGGCGTCGAGGACGTCATCGTCGTGGTCATGCCGGCGAATCCGACCGCGATTCATCTCGACATGTTGTTCACGCAGCTTGATCGCGAGCTGTGCCTGGTGTATCCGCCGGCCTTCATCGGTCCGGAGCGGATGACGATTCTGCATCGCAAGAAGGGTCGAGCCGACGTGGAGGAGCGTCCCAATCTGTTTGCAGCGCTCGAGGAGTGCGGCTTGCCGCTCGAGCCGGTGCTTGCCGGAGGCCCGAAGCGATTGACCCAGGAGCGGGAGCAGTGGGCCTCCGGTTGTAACGGCCTCGCGTTGGCGCCGGGAACCATCGTGACCTACGCCCGGAATACCGAGACTCTGCGGCAGCTCGAATCCGCCGGCTTCCGGATCGTTCCGAGCACGGCGTTCCTCGCGTCGGAACCGAAGAAGACCGGGACCGGACGGGTGGCGATCACGATCGAAGGTGGCGAGCTGGTCCGCGGCGGGGGTGGGGCCCGCTGCATGACCCTTCCGATCCGACGTGCTACCCCGTGATCGTCACTCCCGCTACCACGCTGGTCGATCGGGCCCTGCTCGCGCTCGGCGAGCAGGCTCGTCCCGCACAGTGGCTCGCGACCAACATCCTGGGGCTGGCCAGTGCGCCCCCTCTGGTGGCGGAGCGGCTGGCCGCCGCCCTTCTGGGAGCGGATCCGCGGGTGCACCGCCTGGGAGATGGATCCTGGGCGATCGTTCCTGTCGCGAGTGGCGCACCGCTGCTGGAGGAATGCGCGTTTGCGGTGGTGGATGTGGAGACCACTGGAGCGGCGGGCCGGGCTGATCGGATCACCGAGATCGCGGTGGTGCTGGTGCAGGGGGAGCGGTGCGAGACGGTGTTCGAGACCCTGGTGAATCCTGGCCGACCGATTCCGAAGCTCGTGAGCACGATCACCGGGATTACGAATGAGATGGTGCAGGATGCGCCAAGCTTCGAGGACGTGGCGGAAGAGCTGCTCCATGTGCTCGCCGGCCGGGTGTTCGTGGCGCACAACGTCCGGTTCGACTGGCGGTTCTTGTCGGAGGAGCTGTCCCGGACGAGGGCGTTGCGGCTGGAAGGATCGCGGCTCTGCACGGTGCGGCTGGCTCGGCGGCTGGTGCCCGGAGCGGAATCGTGCAATCTGGACTGGCTCACCACCTGGTTCGGGCTGGAGAATCCGGCGCGGCACCGGGCCGGTGGCGATGCCCAGACCACGGCGCGCCTGTTACACCGCCTGATCCGGCTGGCGCGCGAGGCGGGAGCGCGAACCCTGTCCGATCTCGAGCTGATGCAGCGTCGGATGGCTAAGAAACGGAAACGCCCGCGGCGCGGTACGCCTCCAGCGCACCTGCACTGAAGCACGCAAAGATCACCCGCCCGATCGACGTCCCGGCCTGCAGCGACCGGCGGCAGGTTGGGGCGGGCGGTTGGGTGGACGATCGGTATCGGGCAAGTTTCGCTTCGTCATAGGGCGCTTCGAGACTTCGCTACTGGCTTCGAGAAACCGCCTCCTTGTACCCGGTTGGAAATCGGTAGCGTTCGAGGTACTGGAGACCATCCTCCTCGACTTTGAATAGGTAAATGGCCTCTTTGCCATGGGTCAGGAATCGCCGGCCAATTGGAAGAGCAAGATGACCAACGAGCATGCCCCTCCTGTCGATCACGTCAATCGAAGGAGATGCTGGTCTGAAGTAGTCCGCAGGATCCAGAGGCTGCCATCTGGGGCGAACGTCACCGCTCCTGGCAGGAACGGCGGTAAGAACTTTGACCAGACTGCCGGCTCGACGTCTCTTTTCCTGAGCGCAACCCACTGGGCACTTCGCAGACCTCCATCCACCCTGACCAGCGCGGGCACAGGTTGCGTCGCCTGCTCAAGCCAATCACGCCGATGTGCCTTGGTGACGCGTACCGCTCAGTAGGCAAAACGGGTCCGGTCACAACGGCGCCATTCTCGTGAAATGAAGCTCCCGGCTTTTCCGGAGACTTAGTTCCGTGAGTACACCGGCCGGTTCTTGAGCGGCTTTGGTGCGGTGAAACTGCTCTTCGTACTCCGCGGGTTGACGTTGCGGAGGTTCTGGAACATCTGAGCCGGTTAGCGCGATAGCCCAAGGGCCAGAGGTAGCTCCCCTCAACTTGGGAGGAGGCCCTCCCCGAGGGAAGCCACCTCGGGATCGACTAAGTGTTCTACTTGGGTTGCTCGGCGTTCCGCGGCGCAGTCCGAACAACAAACAGTTCCTTCAATACTCCAAGTAGCAGGCCCGCGGTAGCCAGTATCAGAATGGCTCTGCGTGAGAGAGGGGGTTCCAGCATCCCAATAGTCACTGCCAGCACGAAGAACCAGAGACCTGCGTCATTGACGATTCGAACCAGTCTCTCCATTAGGCCATGCCTCTCCGTATGCGGTTCTCGTTAGGACACTGCTACCGCGATGGAACCAATTGCTGCAGCAGCCGCAGTTGCAATTGCAAAGCCCGCGCCTCCGGAAATAAACAGCCGAGCCCCGAGCCTCAGCACCATCTTCAAGCTAAGGCCGTTCCCAACCCAGAGAAGGGCCGCCGCGCCAATGTCTCCTGCAATAATGGCTCTCGCGGATGCGTACGCAAGCGGTATATGAATAGGAACCCCTTGAGGACCAACAGTCTCCCATTCGCATGGAGCCCCTGGCATGCAATTCTCGGTCCAGGATCCCCCTGGTGATCCGCCCATGTATTCTTGCCAGTAGTACGAAGAGCTGGCTGCGATAGAAGAGGTCACCATCACCACCTCGCCATCCCATAGACCCTCAGCCTGGCTCTGAATCGAAGCGAGAAGGGCGTCATATCCTGAAAGTGTTGACGTTGAAAAGTGTTGACGTTGAATAGACGCCGTTGTTGATCTGATCTGCCAAAGCCAGAGCCTCCTGGCTCGGCTCATAGTCAACTGTGTCCTCTTGCACCTCTTCATGCGGCCTTCTCGGGAAGGCTGGAGCTACTGACAGGGTCTGAGGGGCTACGGCCCCAACCGCGTCCGAGGCTTTGCAACCGAGAACCTGCGTGACGCTCTCGAACATTGCTGGATCGAGCCGCCTGTTCTGGTAGTAGTGCCGGACAGCAGAATGCGCCTTCTGCGACCTTAGTTCCCGTAATACGAGGTCCGCTAGCCACTTGCACTTGTCACCTCGCGGACGAGATTTGATATCATCCAAGCGCATCGCCGCTGTAGCAACTGCCACGATTCTGTTGTGTTCGTCCCCAACCCAGCATAGGGGTTTTGCGACCGTGCTACACTGCGAGTAGCAATCCACGCCGCAGGTTCGATCACCTCGTTCTCCCTGGTTACATCATCTCCAGCACAGCCTAGGCCGAGGGCCAACGCTAGGGACAACGGTAAGGAGCGGTACAGCGTTTTCATCTGCCACCTCCTTGATTTGAGTGTGAACGGCAATGCTCCTGCACGGGGCCACGGTCCGTTCCCGCACCTCCGGGGAAAACGTCGTTCGTTTGTCCATGGCTCCAACCGCTCAACGATTGGAGCCTCCGGCAATCCCGGGGCGATTCAAACCTCCTGTTGCGATGTGTGGTCTGGTGCTGTTGGTGCCTTGGGCGCACACCACTCGAACCGTTTCTCCACCCCCTTCTCCGTATCCAATGACACGGTGTCTCGGTTCTATCGCTCCGGAGACAGTGCGGCTGTCCCTTCTTGACCTCCAAGCTTGCATTCGTTGAAAGGAACTCGCGGTGCTAACCCTACAAGTAGAGGGCCAATATCAGGAGACCCAGGCGCGCGTCAAGAATTTCGGGTGATCTTCGCTATCAGATCTTATAGCCCGCCCTGATTTGATGGACACCTCCTCACGCCCCAATATTGGAGAGGAGGTGCGAGTGAAACGCAGGCAGGGCCACTTAGCGTGAAGGCGCCCACTCGGAGCGAGATGTTCAGGCTGGTCAGGCAGTGCTCGATTCCGAAATGGGCCAGCGTGATGACCGGGATTCAACGACGAGATGGTGCGGGATGCCCTGGCCACGAAGCGGCTGCTTCACGGGTTCGTTGGGCTTGCGCTGGACACGGAGACCCGAACCCTGTCCGATCTCGAGCTGATGCAGCGCCGGATGGCTAAGAAACGGAAACGCCCGCGGCGCGGTACGCCTCCAGCGCACCTGCACTGAAGCACGCAAAGATCACCCGCCCGATCGACGTCCCGGCCTCGAGCGCCTCCCGGCACGTCGCGACCGCGATGCGGGTCGCCTCGGCGAGCGGATAGCCGTAGACCCCGGTGCTGATGGCCGGAAGGGCAATGCTTGTGAGCCGGTGGTCGTTGGCCAGGCCGAGCGCGGCGCGGTAGGCGCTCGCCAGCAGCTCGGGCTCTCCGGCGGCACCGCCCTCCCAGACCGGTCCCACCGCGTGGATCACGTAGCGCGCGGGGAGCCGGAATCCCGGGGTAATCCGGGCGCTTCCGGTGGGGCAGCCCCCGATCCTGGCACATGCGTGCGCCAGCTCGGGCCCGGCGGCGGCATGGATCGCACCATCGACCCCGCCGCCGCCTCGCAGGCCGCTGTTGGCCGCGTTGACGATCGCGTCCACGGCGAGCGTGGTGATGTCGCAGAGCCGGGCTTCGAGGGATGGGGAAGCCATGAGCCGGAATTCTAATCCGTTGAGCCGGGCGCTTCAGATTCCTATTTTTGACCCATGAGCAATCCCCTGTCGTCATCCGTGCTCTCCGCCATCGGTCGCACCCCCGTCGTCCGGCTCCGGTCCGTCGTACCAGCGGGCGCCGCCGATGTGCTGGTCAAACTGGAGTTCTTCAACCCGACGGGATCGTACAAGGACCGCATGGCGCTGGCGATGATCGAAGGCGCCGAGGCCAGCGGACGGCTGAAGCCGGGAATGCGGGTGGTCGAATTCACCGGCGGAAGCACGGGATCCTCGCTCGCGATGGTCTGCGCCGCGAAAGGGTACCAGTGCGTCCTGCTGTCCTCGGATGCCTTCGCCGAGGAGAAGTTGCGGACGATGAGGGCGTTTGGCGCCGAGCTCCGGCTGGTGCCGAGCGACGGTGGCAAAGTCACGCCGGCATTGTTCCAGAGATTCCAGGCAGAAATCGCCAGGCTCGCGGCCGAACCTGGCACCTACTGGACGGACCAGTTTCACAACACCGACGCGCTCGAGGGCTACCTGGGAATCGGACGCGAGCTGCTGGAACAAACCGGGGGATCGCTCGATCTGTTCTGCGGGGCCGTCGGGACTGGCGGGATGCTGAACGGCGTCGCGCGCGCGCTCCGGGGCGGCGGCAGCCAGGCGCGCATCGTGGCCCTGGAGCCGACCACGTCGCCGGCGATGACCGAGGGGCGTGGCGGTGCGCACCATGTCGAGGGCATTGCCACGGGACGCGTGGTTCCGCACATGGCGGCGAAGCCCTACGACGAGGCGCGGGCCATTCCCGAAGAGGACGCCCGCCTGATGGCTCGGCGTCTCGCGCGCGAGGAAGGCCTTCTCATCGGTACCTCGAGCGCGCTGAACATCACGGCCGCCGTCGCACTTGCGGTGGAGCTTGGCACGGGAAAGACCGTCGCGACGGTGGCCGTCGATACCGGATTGAAGTATCTGGCAGGGAATCTGTTCGCGAGCTGACCGAACCATTGTTTTGTGGCACTGGATAACCCAGGGGCTCTGTGCCGTTGAGTCGCACGTTTCAGGTCGGCTCGTTCACATGTTACGCGCTCGAAGGCGGGCTGCAACGGCTCGACGGCGGCGCGATGTTCGGCGTGGTTCCGAAGCTTTTGTGGGAACGCCGCATCAAGCCGGACGAGCGCAACCGGATCCCCCTCGCGATGCGGTGTCTCCTGGTCGAGCACCCTGATGGGCTGGTGCTGATCGACACCGGGCTCGGCAACAAGGAAGACCCCAAGTTCCTGGACATCTACGGGGTCGAGAACGCGGGCAAGACCGGCCCGACGCAGCTCGAGGACGCGCTTCGCGAAGCGGGTTACGCTCCGGCCGACGTCACATGGGTCATCAATACGCATTTGCATTTCGACCACGCCGGCGGGAATACGACGCGGGAAGGTGACGCCATCCGACTTTCATTTCCGAATGCCACCTATGTCGTGCAGTCCGGGGATCTCGAGTTTGCCCGGCACGCCAACGAGCGGACTCGCGCGAGTTATCTGCCGCACAATTACGAGCCGGTGGCGGAGGCAGGCAAGTTTCGTTTGCTGGAAGGCGATGGCGTTGTGCTCCCGGGAATCTCGGTCCGGCTGCTGCCCGGTCATGTACCGCACTTGCAAGGCGTTCTGCTCGAGAGCGCGGGAGAGGGCTTGTTCTATCTGGCGGACCTGATGCCCACCCGCTACCACCTGCCGCTGCCCTGGATCATGGGGTACGACGTGGAGCCGCTTCGGACCCTGGAGAGCAAGCGGGCGCTGATCAAGGACGCGCTCGCTGGCGAGTGGCGGTTGTTCTTCGAGCACGATCCCGAGGTGATAATGGGGCGGCTCGAGGGGGGGGGGGCGGACGGGAAGGTGGAGCTGGGGGAGATCGTGAAGGTCGGCTGACTCTTTAGATTATCGGCCTCTGGTTCCACAAATAGCCCTGTCCCCGCGAGCCGGGAAGCGGATCCCCGAAGATCAGCACCCCCTGATCGGCAGCAGAAGCGCCCGGTAGCCCACCGCCCCAGCGATCCGTGCGAAGGACGGATCGCAGCGAAGGTGGAGTTGGAAGTGCAGATCCCGGGATCGTTCGTACTTCTCCAGCCATTGAACCGCCCGCCCTGCGTCTCCCAGGTCGGCCCAGGCCTGCGCGACGTACACCGCAGTGTGGAGCGGCATGGGCACGAAGCTCCGCGACATCGAGTCCACCTGGGCAAGCAGCGCTTCGGGGTGCAGAATCTTGAGCGCTACCCTCCGCTCATGGCGCAGGTCTCTCGCAAGCCACACGGTTGCCATCCCGCCCCGGCCGATTTCGCGGTCGAGGGTGTACCGGTCGGCGAAGGACTCCGCTCTACCCGACATGCCCCAAGAATACGTCGTGGAGCCATGGTCACGGTATCTTTCCGGCCCGTGATAACCCTTCTGGATCGTCTCGAACAGGGCCTTCAAGGCCGATACACGATCGAACGGGAGCTGGGCCAGGGCGGCATGGCCATCGTCTTTCTGGCCACCGACCTTCGCCACGATCGCAAGGTCGCCCTCAAGGTCCTTCGGTCGGAGATCTCCGCCGAGGTGGGGCGGAGCGCTTCCTGCGGGAAATCAAGATCGCCGCTGGTCTGACTCACCCCCACATCCTTCCGGTATTCGACTCCGGCCAGGCCGGTGACCTGCTCTTCTTCGTCATGCCCAACATGGAGGGCCGCTCGCTTCGGGAACGGATGGATACCGAAGGCCAGCTTCCTCTCGGCGAGGCGCTCCGGATCACTATGGAGATCGCCTCCGCGCTGGACTACGCTCACCGGCACCAGGTCGTGCATCGGGATGTGAAGCCCGAGAACGTGCTGCTGCACGAAGGATCCGCGATGCTGGCGGATTTCGGGATCGGGAAAGCGCTGAGCGGCGGAGGGTCCCTTACCCAGACCGGCATGATGGTGGGCACCCCGGCCTACATGAGCCCGGAGCAGGCGTCGGGGGAAACGACCCTTGACGGCCGGAGCGACCTGTACAGCCTCGCCTGCGTGCTCTACGAAATGCTGGCGGGCGAGCCACCGTTCACCGGACCCACCGCCCAGGCCATTCTCGCCAAGCGATTCATCGCCCCGATTCCCACCGTGGGGGCCGTCCGCGATGTTCCCGAGGGGCTCGACCCGGTGGTAACCCGCGCCCTGTCCCGCACCCCGGTGGACCGTTTCGCCTCGGCGTCCGAATTCGCCGAAGCGCTCCGGGGCATTGCAGGTGGGTCCGGCCCGCAGCGCACCCCGCCGGACGCGCCGCGCAGCCAGCCCGCCGCCAAGTCGATCGCGGTGCTCCCGCTCACCAATCGCAGCGCCGATCCGGAGAACGAATACTTCAGCGACGGGATGACCGAAGAGATCATCAACGTGCTGGGGAAGGTCCCCGGCATTCAGGTGGCATCCTGCACCTCGAGCTTCGCCTTCAAGGGGAAGGAAGTGGACGTTCGCCAGGTCGGCTCGAAACTCGGAGTGGGGACGGTGCTGGAAGGCGGGGTGCGCAAGGTCGGAAACCGGATCCGCATCACGGCGCAGCTCACCGACGTGCAGACCGGCTATACGCTCTGGACCGAGACCTACGACCGGCAGCTCGAGGACATCTTCGCGGTGCAGGACGAGATTTCCCGAGCCATCGTGGATGCGTTGAAGCTCAAGCTAGGTGGAGAAGAATCTCTGGTGGTGCCGACCACCAGCAATCTCGAGGCCTACACCCTGTATCTGCGCGGCCGCTTCCTCTGGAACAAATACACCGAGTCGGATCTTCGCCGAGCCATCGAGGTGTTCGAGCAGGCTCTGGCTCGAGATCCCGGGTATGCCCGGGCCCACGCGGGAATCGCCGACAGCTGGTCGCGGCTGGCGGACGATTGGGTGGCACCTGCGGAAGCGTACCCCAAGGCGAAAGCGGCCGCCCGGCGGGCGCTCGATCTGGACCAGTCCCTGCCCGAGGCGTTCACCGCGCTGGGGCAGGTGCACTCCTGGTTCGATTGGGACTTCGCAGTCGCGGAGAAAGAACTGCGGAAGTCGATTGCGCTGAATCCCAGCTCCGCGGAAACCCACTTTGTGCTGGCGACGACGCTGCCCGCCCTGGCCCAGCTTCCCGAGGCGATCGAGGAAATGCGCCAGGCCCTGGTGTTCGATCCGCTTTCCCCCATCTACGGGAGGTATCTGGGGCGCTTCCTGGTGTACGGCGGGGAGTATGAGGCGGCAATCCGACAGGGCCATGCCACGCTGGAGCTCCACGCCGGGTACACCCAGGCCTTTGTCAACATCGGCTCGGCGTATCTCGGGCTGGGCAACGCGGCAGAAGCGCTGGAATGGTACCGGCGGGGCCAGTCGCTCGAGTCGGCGGTTCGGTCCTACGATGCGTTCATCGTTCGAGCGCTCGCCGAGTTAGGGGAGCGGGAAGAGGCGGAAGAGATTCTGCGGCGGCTGGAGCAGCAGACCACCAAGCAGTACATCCGGGCGGAGAGTCTGGCCATGGGCCATGCGGCGGTCGGCAATCTCGACCGCGCGTTCGAATGCCTGGAGCGGGCGGTGGAGGATCGGTCCGCAGGCCTGATTTTCTTCCACGTGGATCCGGGTTTCGTGCCGCTGCGGGCTGATCCGCGCTACGCGGATCTGGTGCGAAAGCTGGGGCTCAAGGGGACGTAGCCCGAGTCGCTCGACCGGCAGCGGGCAACTTCAGCGGCCGAAGGAAGTGCACCCCACCTGCAGTGTCGCCTACCACAACCAGAGCCGAGTTCGGCGAGACTGCGCACGCCGAAAGGGCCGAGTCCATCGAAAAGAGCGCCACCGTCTTCAGGGTTTTGGTGTTGCAGACCTTGACTTCGCCGCTCTTGGCGGTCGTCACGAACAGCCTCCCCTCGGCGATCGGCACGATCCGACCTGCACCATGCCCGTAATGGCTCGGCTGGTCGTGCGGGGATGCAGTCAGGTCCCATATCCGGAAGGTCTCGTCTTCTCCGCAGGAAATCGCCCGGCTGCCATCGGGAGTGAGCGCGAGGCACTGAATGCCCTGGAAGTGATCTCGCCTGCCGACGGGAACGCCGGCATGGTACTGCGCCAGACACGTCGCTCCGTAGAGGTCCCAGAGCTGAACCTCCCGATCATGCGAGCAGGTCACCAGCCGGCCATCCGGAAGGATGGCCAGGCCGCCGACTCCGCCGCCCCAGGTCGAGCCGGCGCGCACGTAGGAACGCACGTCGAGCGTGGCCACTGGCTCGACTCTCTCGAGGTCCCAAACCCGCACGGTGTTGTCGCGGGACGCAGAAAGGGCAAAGGGGCCGTGGGGCGTGCCCGCGATCGCGGTGATGGCGTCGGTATGACCGAGAAGCGCGCCGCGATGTTCTCCTGACTCCAGGTCCCAGAGCATCAGGGAGCCGTCGCGGGAGCCCGACACGATGCGGGAGTCGCCGGCTCCGAACGCGATCGCCGTCACCGGGCCACGGTGACCGCGAAGTATCCGCAGCTCCCGCGGTGGGTCGGTGGCCCAAACCCTCACGGTCATGTCCTCGCCGCCCGACGCCGCGTGCCTGCCGTCGGCCGCAAAGGCGACAGCGTGGACCCGGCCGTCGTGGCCCGGGCGGGCCGCGATCGGTGCCGTCCGGGTTAGGTCCCAGAGCCGCACCGTGGCGTCGGCGGACCCCGACACCAGCCGTTCCTCAGTAGCGAACGCCACGGCTGTCACCGCACCACTGTGACCGCTCAGCACCTGAACAACCTCTCGACGGGCCAGGTCCCACAGGTGCACGGTGCCGTCCTCGGTGCCGACGACCAGGGTGTGGCCGCCTGGATTCACCGTCGCCGATCTCACCACTGAAGGGTGAGAAAGCGCCGGACCGGTCTCGCTTCCCGTCGCCACGTCCCAGGTTCGTACCAGCTCATTAGAGGCGGTGATGGCGGTTCGCCCCTCGGACACCAGACAGACGGCGAGAACGGGAGCAGCGTGCTTGAGGGTTTGCTCTTCCGCGCCGGTGGCGATGTCCCATACCCTGGCCGTGTTATCGAGCGAGCCGGTGAGAAGCCGATGCCCGGAGAGAGCCACCGTCCGAATCCCGCCGGTGTGTCCCACACCGGTGAGGCTCAGCCTCTCCTCACCCCGCTCGAGGTCCCAGATCGTCAGAATCGCTTGATTGAACCCTCCGCCGCCGGCCACCGCGACCTTGGAGTCCGGGCTCACTGCCACCGCAAACACCGGCCGGAGCGCACTCGACCGCTGCCCCGGCGTCCCGTCCTCCAGGTCCCAAATAACAAACTCTTCCCAGCCCCCGACCACCGCGTAGCGCTCATCGGGCGTGATGGCCACTGCGAGAAAGGCATCCATCATCCAGGGCTCGTCCGATCGAGAGGCCTGCAACAGCTCCTCATAGTCCTCGTGGGGCGTCCAGCGATGGAGCAGCTCCGCGGTGTGGAGATCCCAGACCCGCAGGGTCCCGTCGTTCGATGCGGAGATCGCGGTCTTGCCGCTCCTCGACACCGCGACGGCATTGACGGGAGCGACGTGGCCGGTGAGGAGGTGGCGTAGGCCTCCGCCGGGTGGGGTGAGGCAGGACGTCAACGGGCGGAGCCACGGGGCGCCTTTCCAGGCCCCGGCCTTCCCAAGCAGCGGCTCGAGTGCTGGCCGATTGAACCCGCTCAACCTGCCAATGAGCTGGGCGGCGAGCTGTTGCGGATGACGAGCGAGGACCCGGACTGAGAGATCCAGGGCCTCTTCGATCCGGCGAAGGTCCAGAGCGGCGTGCAATCGACCTTCCGGTATGGGAATGAGGTTACACTACTCCTGGCGGGAAACTGGGGGCAAGGCCCTTCGCCTGGCTGCTTCGATGCGCCGACCTCTCTTTGCCGTACTCGTATCAACTGCCGCCGGCTTTGGCGCCGGCCGGCCAGTGCAGGCCGCGCTCCAGCCCGCGGCGCACCAGCCAACGGGACGGGTCTGCACCCTCCACAGCTTTGCCGGCCCCGGGCTCACCGCGGAACCGTATTGGTTCATCAACCCGGGCGCGATTGCGGTGGTGGGCCCCGACTCGATCATGTACTCGACCTCCCAGGGCGGTGGGAAGAATCTCGTAGGGACGATCTTCAGCATGACGCCGAAGGGAGACATCAAGAGGCTTTTTGACTTCAACCGGACCCTGGGGTCCGGTCCCCAGAGCGGCCTGGTGCTCGCCCCGGATGGGAATCTCTGTGGCACCACCTACGCTGGTGGGAACCTCGGAGTCGGGACGTTGTTCCGGATCGCGCAGACCGGCACCAAGCCGGAGATCCTGTGGCATTTCCGGAACGGCAGCACCATCAACCTCATACCGGACTGCAAAGCGCCCTGTCCCTATACCCCGCGGCAGCGAGCCGACATCTCGGGGTCATATCCGACCAGCCCCCCGGTGGTGCAGGACGGGCAACCTCGACCGCGCGTTCGAATGTTTGGAGCGGGCAGTGGAGGATCGGTCTGCCGGCCTGATCTTCTTCCACGTGGACCCGGGCTTCGTCGCTCTTCGGGCGGATCCCCGCTACGCGGATCTGGTGCGAAAGCTGGGGCTCAAGGAGACTTAGGTCGAATCGATCGACCGGCAACCGAGGTGCTCGCCCCCCCCCCTTAGCAGCCCGTGGCACCCGTGCCCGCAATGGGGACCACCGCCCACGGCGTGTACACCGACGAGGGAATGCCGGCCGGGGCCGGGCTCGGCCCGGTGGTGGTACCCCAGTAGTTGCATTGGAGCAGGGAAAGTTCACCGGCATGCCCTTGAAGCGCCGACACATACTGGGTGAAGTCGCTGAAGCTGATCGTCACGCGGCCGGTACCCGGCCCTCGGACACCGAAGGTCGCGACTCCGGTGTGGATGCTCTGAAACACGTTGTCGCGCCCGTCGTGAACCACGCTTCCGCTGACGCTGACGATGCCGTATCCCGCCCCGATGATCGTGTTGCCGGAAAAGGCAGTCACATCCGTATTGAGCAGTTCCAATCCCGTGTTCAGCGGGTACGTGGCGACATTCAGCGGATCCGAGATCGCGCCTTCGGCGATGATCGTGTTGTTCAGGACCGCGACGGTTGCTCGGGGTTGAGGCGAGGCACCGGCAGCAACTTCGATTCCATCGTCCGCCGTGTTGCCGGCCGTGATCGTCATGGTGTTGTTGGCGATGACCACGTTGGCGCCTGAGACGATGAGGATGCAATCGCGCCAGCAATTGGTAAACTGGTTGCCGGCGGCTGTGCCGGTCGAGTTGTTGCTGAAGAGGATGGCGGCATGGAGGGGGTCGGCATTCGCCTTCTGGGCCGGGTCGAACACGAAGCGGTTGTTCAGCAGGGTCCCTCCCGCGGCGCCGAAGATCAGGACGCACCGGACCCGGGCGCACCCGACGAAATCGTTGTCCGTGATCAGGGCACTCGAAGGGGCATCGACGCGGATGACATTCTGGAGGTCCGTCGGGGCACCGGTGAGCGGCTCGATCGTGAACGTGTTCGAGGCGATTTCGGCCTGGGCGCTGCTGAGGACCGTCACACAGCGAAACGCGCCGCAAGGCCCAAAAGCCGAGTTCTCGACGCGTCCGATGGCACCCTGCTCGTAGTCTACGCCTTGCCGGCCGGACTGGAAACTGCTCCCGGTGATATTGACAACTTCTCCGACAGCCACCACTCCGGTGTTTGCGATGAACGACGAGCCTTCCACCGTACTCCGGGCGCCCGCGACACTACTGGTTCGAAACAGGACGCCGCCCGAATTCACGTTGGCGAGCGCCAACGACTGCACGAAGCTGGAGTTCCGGATGATGATCTGGTCGTAGGTGCCGTCCGGTCCTCCCGGCGGGTTTCCCGCTCTGATTGAGTAGACGGTCGCGGTCCCGCTTGCCGCGTTCCGAAACGTCATATCGCGAACCAGGACGGTGCCCAACGAGTAGCCGTTGATCCAGATGCCGGCCAGCGAGGAAGGGTCGTTGTTCTCGATGATGGGAGAGGCCCCGTCCACTGGCCGCAGGGTCAAGGGGCGGTCGATGACGGCTCCGTTGACGACATGCGAGCCGGTGCACACTTCCACCGTCCCGCCCGGTATGGTCGCGGCGATCGCCGCATCCAGCGTCCCGAAGGCGGTCGGCACGCCGGGGCAGAACTGGGCCACGCTCAGCACCGCGAACTCGCTGAAGTGACTGGTCAGACCCGTCACCTTCTTCGAAACCGGGTCCACCCCGCTGCCCGGGAGTTTCACCCACACTCCGTCTTCCCGGATGAACAGCCGCAGATCCTCCTCCCGGGCGCCGACCGGAATGGCCGCCGGATCGTAGGGGATGGACAGCTCGATCGGCTCTGCGAACACGGTGCCGCTCGGTCCCATCTCGATGTGAGTGCCGGGCAGCCCCGTCGCACCAGGTGGAGGGGGTTCGGTCGCAGGCTCGGCCGTCAGGACGATCTCCTCGGTCACTGCCCCGGACGGGAGGCTCAGCTCGATGCCGGCATCGCCGACCGTGACGGTGCCGCCTTCGGGTCCCACGAGAACCTGGTTCCCGGCCTCGATCCGCAGCCGGAAGCCGCTGCCGGGCTTGCCTCGAAGCTCGACCTCGAGCAACGAGTTGCCAGTGAGCAGAACCGTCGTCGCAAGAATATCCGGCCCATCGTGCTTGAACGCGGTCGGGTCGAAGATCGTGTTGCCATCCAGCTTCACCACCGCGCTGGTGACCCGGAGCCCGGCGCTGCCATCGTTTTCGAGGACCAGCCGGAACGGCCCGACGAAACCGTCCGATGAAACCGGTGCGCGGATCGCGATCGGCTTGCCGGTCGAGCGGAGGAAAACCGCTGGCCCGTAGGCAAGTCCCGAGGGATCGCCGTCGATGGAGAGCAGGATGGTGGGAGACGCCGGATTGGTGAGCGGCTGATCGGTACAGGAGATCGCAGCGAGCACCAACGCCGCAAGACCAGGTGAGAGACGGGACATCGTTGGCTCCAGGCAGTAAGCTCGGAGCCCGGACAATGACCCAGAGGGCTGACCCCGCGCTGACCCCGGGCTGATCTGGCGGCAAATTGCCGGCGTTGTTGCCGCGGCGTACATTCTCTCAAACACGCCGACAGGTCCACGCCGTGATCCGCCTGCGGACCTTCGGGCTAGTGGATTTGCGGGGCTCCGACGGGTCCGAGCTCGCCGCGGTCCTCGCCCAGCCAAAGCGGTTTGCTCTCCTTACCTACCTGGCCGCCGCCCGGCCGAGCGGGGTGCAGCGGCGAGACCGCCTCCTCGCGCTGTTCTGGCCCGAACTGGATGACGCCCGGGCTCGGGACGCGCTCAATCAGGCCCTTCGCTTCCTTCGCCAATCGCTGGGACCCGACGCTTTCATCCGCCAGAGTGCCGACGATGTCGGCCTCGATCGGGCCCGGCTCTGGTGTGATGTCACCGGGTTCCGCGAGGCGGCAGCGGCGCAGAGCTGGGAGGAGGCGCTCGCGGTCTACCACGGCGACTTCCTCCGCGGGTTCTTCGTCGAGGAGGCCGCCGGGTTCGAGCGGTGGATGGACGAGGAGCGCACCGCGCTGCGCGACCTGGCGGCCCGGGGCGCCCGCGAGCTGGCCCGCCGGCATGAAGCCCAGGGTGCCCTCACCCTGGCGATATCCTGGGGCCGGCGCGCCCTCGAATTCACTCCCGACGACGAACGCGCCCTCCGGGAGCTTTTGAGCCTGCACGTCCGCGCCGGAGACCACGCCGGCGCGCATCATCTCTATCGCGACTTCGCGCGGCGGCTCGCGGCGGAGTGGGGCTCGTTGCCTTCGCCCGAAACTCGGCGCCTGATCGAGGAACTTCGCGCCGCTCCTCTTGAGGCCGCGTTGCGGTCCGCGCCGGCGCCGTCTGTACCCCCACCCTCGGGAAGCCTCGCGGCGCGATACCGGATCGACCGTGCGCTGGGCAGAGGAGGCACCGCGACGGTGTACCTCGCCCACGACCTCAAGCACGACCGCGAGGTTGCTCTCAAGGTGCTCCATCCCGCCATCACCGAAGGCCTGGCGCGCGACCGGTTCGTGCGAGAGATCCGCATCGCGGGGCAGCTCCAGCACCCGGGGATCGTGCCGCTCTTCGATTCGGGAGAGGCGGACGGCAGCCTCTACTACGTGATGCCGGTGGTCCCGGGGGAGAACCTGCGTCAGCGCATGCGCCGCGAG
>Ga0187893_10008694_pt1 | contig 15897 bp, 9 predicted proteins | sample MA1701074metaG_FD_139574 | JGI IMG/M metagenome (GOLD analysis project Ga0187893, IMG submission 139574) | White microbial mat communities from a basaltic lava cave in the Kipuka Kanohina Cave System on the Island of Hawaii, USA - MA170107-4 metaG ... | reverse complement strand
GTGCGCAGGAGCAAACGGTCGGAGGAGGCGGGCACCGCGAAGCGGTCGCCTCCGAGACGTGCCCGGAGGCGGCCGCAGAGCGGCCGACCGGAGGGGAGCGCGTCAGCGCGAGGACCGGAGGGGTGGCTTGCCCACCCCCTTGAAGTACAGCTCGTCTTCAGTTGATTTCGAGAACCTTTTTACGACGAGCTGTACTTAGCCCCGAGCCCTACAGGCTCAGCGGCTCGCCGGAAAGCCACCTGGGCGCAACTGAGGCCGATCGCCCCTCAGCCCGCTAGACTCCGCCCCAGCTCCAGGATCTCCTCGGCGTCGAGTACGTGCTCGTTCGACTCGAAAAGGCGGGCGATGGCGGCCTTGTGGATCTTCATCTTGAGCCCTCCCACCGCGAGGGCTCCGTAGACGTCGGCGCCATCGAGCGCCCTTGCCTTGTCCATCGGCTCGACCCCTTCGATCCCGGCGGGCGGTACGGCATTGAGGTCGACGGCGACCTTGATCGACTTCGCCGCCTGGCGGGCAGCCGCGGTCAGGAGCGTGACGCCCGCCCCACCGGCCGACACGACGACCTCCACACCATCGAGCCCGGCCGCCATGTCGGCATCCGTGCGCCACGGCCAGGCCGTCGGAGGCGGAACGGATGAGCCGACCTGGGCGGCAACGGCCGCACAAGCGGTCGCGGCCCGCTCTCGGATCCGCGAGCCGATGCGCGCCTCCGCTCCCCTGCGAAGGAGAAGCCGGGCCACCCGCATCCCGACGGGACCGGTTCCGCCCAGGATGATGGCCCGCTTGCCCTTGAGCTCCAGACGGCTCTCGATGGAGAGCACGGCGGCGGCAGCCGTCGTGTTCGCTCCGCCCGAATCGAGCATCAAGGAGATTCTGAGTTTCCCGATAAACGCCTTCTGCGCGCGAGAGAGGATCTCCTCGCCCGCCGAGACGTCGCTCCCTCCGACGAAGATCGCCGTCGAGGATAGATCTTCCTGACCCCGAGTGAAGATGGCGCCGTGGACGAAATCCTGAACCTGCTCCGGCTTGACCCCGCCGTAGGAGAAGAGCCGCTCGGCGCCGGCATCGACCGCGACGATGCGGTCGAATAGACTCGGCGCGGCGTCCGAGTCGAGCTGGACGAGGAGCTTTGCTTTCATGAGGGCCCGACGGGAAAAAGGCCGAAACCGTCGGCTCCCATCGGGCGGGCTGCCCGCTCCGAGAGGAGTCGACGGCTCTCTTTCTGACGAGATTGTCGCCTACCCCGCGAACGGGTGCTTGGCGCTGTCCTTACGCTTCGTGATTTCGTCGATTGTCGGCAGCTTCCGCATCGCGTTGCGGATGGCGAGCTTCGCCGCCTCGTAGTTGAACTTGCGGATCTTCTCGTTCGAATCCGCTTCCCAGTGAATGAAGACGCCGCAGACGATCACGAGGTCGTCGGCCTGGTCCTTCGGGATGATTCCCTCGGCGACGGAGTCGGCGACGGCCTTTCCAACGGCATACTGCGCCGGCCCGAACATCTGGACTGCCTGCTTGGCCCCAGCGATGGTGACCTTCGTCACGATGACGGTCGCGGGCTTGCAGATGAGGTTCGGCTCCAGGACCGCGAGGAGGTTCGAATGACCCTTCGACTGGTTGGCCAGCGCGTTGGCGAACGCAATGCCGACCGGCCCGTCCTTTGATCCAATGAGGAGGTCGATATGGGCGATTTCGTTTCCTTCGCCGACCAACGCTTCACCGACGTACATGGACATAAGAATCCCTCCCATGTGAAGAATCCAAACTTGATTTCTACATATGGACCGTTGAAACGAGCCCACGATGTATCCAAAGCCCGCTTCCCCTGCAAGTGGAAAGCTCTCGGCCCATCTGATACTTTCCCCGCGTGCGAGAGACTCGAAACCTCCGGAGAGAATGCGCTCCGTCGATCCTCATCGTGGGGGCGAGCGCTCGCGCCGCAGCTGCGTCCGCCCGCCGCGCCGGACTCGAGCCGATGGCGATCGACCTCTTCGGAGATCGCGATCTCGGCGCGGTCAGAGCGGAGCACATGCCGGCGGCGCGCTATCCGGCGTGCCTCCCGACGCTGGCCCGAGAGTTTCCGGCCGCACCCGCGGTCTACACGGGCGCTCTGGAGAACCATCCGGAAGTCATCGAACGGTTCGCGGAGGCCCGGCCCGTCTGGGGCAATCCCCCGGAGGTCCTGAGGCGCGTCCGCGATCCATTTCTCCTTCGCTGGGCACTCGGGCGGCTCGGGCTCCCCTGCCCCCGTTGCCTTCCAGGCGATGCCGCCCCTCCCGGGAGCGAGCGCTGGCTCGTCAAGCCGCTGCGGGGCGCCGGAGGGAGCGGCATCGAGGCTTACGTGGCACGGTCGAACCATCGCGCGCGCGGAGGAGACCGGCCCCGGGGAGATGCGTCGAGCACCTTCCTGCAGGAGTGGATTCAGGGTCCGAGCGGCGCAGCGGTTTTCATTGCGTCGCAACGCGCGGCCCATTTTCTCGGCGCGACGTGGCAGATCGTTGGCGATCCCGCATTCGGCGCGGGGGGCTACCGTTACTCGGGCAGTCTGGGCCCACTCCACCTCCCTCGGGGAGCCCAGGACGTCCTCCAGCGCGTCGGGAATCTTCTCGCGGCGGAGTTCGGGCTCCTTGGAGTCTTCGGCGTCGATTTCGTCCTCCGGCGAGGCCTCCCGTTTCTTGTCGAGGTCAATCCACGCTACACGGCATCCGTCGAAATCCTCGAGCTGACGCTCGGCGTGGCGGCCCTCCGCGGCCACGCCGCGGCCTTCGCCGGCCCGGCGCGCGACGCGGCCGAGGCCTGCTCTCGCCGAGCGGGCCCACGACGGCGCGGTTGGCTCGGGAAGGCGATCCTCTTCGCTCGAAAGGAAGTACGAGTACCGGAACGCTTCCCGTGCGCTGGGCCCCTTTCCACGGCGCCCCTGACCACCGCGATCCGTTCCGCGGCGCTCTGGACCGTGCCGCGGCTCGCGGACATTCCGCGGGCCGGAGAGCGCATCGCTCGGGGGCGTCCGATCGTGACCCTTTTCGCGAGCGGTTCTTCGGCGGAGGCGTGCCGCTCCGAACTGTCTCGTAATGCGGCGGAGGTCTACCGGACCCTCGAGAAGCCGGCGCGCCGCTCCCGGCGGCGCACGCCATCAAGCGGAATCGGGCGATGAGCGGACGCCTGGTCGTCTGAACGGGCTGCGGATGCCTTCCTTTTTCGCCGTGTCTTCGAAGCGAGGATGACCGCTTCGCCCCGTTCGGGCAGGGAAGTTGCTGAATCAACTTCTACCAGGCTTCCGAGGCTGCTACGCTTCGTCTCGTGAGCATCAAGCACCTTCGTGATGGCGTCCCGAGGGCTCGAGGCAGCCTTGACGGCCTCGGGAAAGCTCGTACGCCGCTCGTGAGACCGGTGAAATCTTCCCTATGCGGCGAATTCGGAGGGTCCGCGAGAGGACCCGATCGAGAATCGGAATGAAGACTGGAGGAAACGTGCGCCGAAACGATCGCCGATTCGTCCAGCGATTTCTCTTCCCGCTTGCCGGTTTTGCGTTTCTCTCAGCGATCGCCTCGACGGGCTGCCGCGACGGCGGGGGCTCGGGCGGCGGCACAAACACTCCAGGCTCGTCGGCGTTCGGCATGGAGACGAGGGAGGTCGTGACGACGCTGAGATTCCCTTCGACGGGGGCGCAGCCATCCGACCTCGTCCCGGTCGATGCATTCCCGTCCTTGACCTTCAGTCAGCCCGTACTTCTCACCGCGCCGCCGGATGGAACGAACCGCATATGCGTCGTCGAGAAGAGCGGCACTGTCCGCATGTTCCCGAATTCGAGCGCCGCCGCGAGCACGGCGCTTTTCCTCGATGTGAGCACCGAAATCATATCGACGGGCGAGGAAGGGCTCCTCGGGCTCGCCTTCGACCCCCACTTCACGCAGAACGGTTACGTCTATGTCTATTACACGGTCCTCTCGCCGCGCCGCTCGGTCGTGGCTCGCTACACGGTCCCTTCGACGGACCCGAACCGCGCGGACCCGTCCACGCGTCGCATCCTCCTCGAAGTCGAGCAACCCTACGGCAACCACAAGGCCGGCATGATCGCGTTCGGCCCCGACAACCTGCTCTATATCGCCCTCGGCGACGGGGGGAGCGGCGGCGATCCGCACGACCACGGCCAGGACCTCACGACGCTCCTCGGCTCGATCCTGAGGATCCGGCCCGAACCCGACGGCACATACACCATCCCTTCCGACAACCCGTTCGTCGGCCGCGGGGGCGGCGTGCGGGAGGAAATTTGGGCCTACGGCCTCCGAAACCCATGGCGCTTCTCCTTCGACCGCCGGGATGGCAACCTCTGGGTCGGCGACGTCGGCCAGGGGATCTGGGAAGAAGTGAGCGTCGCGGAATCGGGCGACAACCTCGGCTGGCGGATCTACGAGGGAAACCACGAGTTCAATAACCCCAATAACGTGCCGCTCTCGGCCTTCAAGGGGCCGATCGTCGAGTATTCCCACTCGCTCGGGACCGCCGTCATCGGCGGCTACATCTACCGGGGGACGCGCCTGACGACGATGCGAGGCGTCTATCTCTACGGAGACAACGGCTCGGGCCGCATCTGGGCCCTCGTCCACTCGAACTTCGCGCTCGTCTCGAATCGTCAGGTGGCATCGGTGCCGTCCCTCAGCTCGTTCGGAGAGGATGAGAGCGGCGAGCTATACGCGGTCTCGCTCGGTGGGAAGCTCTACCGCTTCGCCGAGACGGCGCCGGCCCCCACCGTCTTCCCCGCCCTGCTGTCGGAGACGGGGCTCTTCCGGAGCACGGGGACGCTCGAGCCGCAGCCCGGCGTGATAGAGTTCGCCATCAACCACGAGCACTGGGTCGACGGCGCCGCTATGCGCCGCTGGATCGCCGTCCCGCGTCTCGATCGGATCGTTTTCGACGCCACGGGCCCCTGGAGCTTCCCCGAGGGCACGGTCATCGTGAAGCACTTCGAGATCGAGACGACTCCGGGCGTTCCATCCTCGACCGTGCGGCTCGAAACCCGCGTTCTGATCCTCGAAGAGTCTGGCTGGGCCGGTTACACGTATCGCTGGAACGATGCGGGGACCGATGCGGCGCTCCTGCCCGGCGCCGACGCTCGAGCCCTCACCATCCAGGAGCCCGGAGGCCCCCGGAGCCAGAACTGGAGCTTCCCGTCGAGGAACGACTGCTTCCGGTGCCATACCGCGGCCGCGGGCTCGATCCTCGGCGTGCGCGCGCGCCAGCTCAACCGGGACCTCGCGTTCCCGCTCCGGAGCGACAACCAGCTCCGCACGTGGAACCACATCGTCCTTTTCACGACCGACATCGGCCCCGCAGACCGCTTCGGTGTGATCGCGGCTTTCGACGACGCCACGCTCTCGCTCGAAGAGCGCTCGCGGGCGTACCTCGAAGTCAATTGCGCCCACTGTCACCTTCCGGGAGGCCCCGCCCCCGGCGACATGGACCTGAGGCTCGACTCGCCGCGGTCCTCGATGGCCCTCTTCGAGGTGCGGCCGATCTCGGGCGACCTCGGGCTCCCCGACGCCTACCGCGCCAAGAGCGGCGTGAAGGAGTCGAGCGTCCTCTGGGAGAGGCTCCGCCGCACCGACGACAAGCGCATGCCGCCCCTGGCGACGAGCGTCATCGACGGCGAAGCGGTGGCCACGCTTGGGATGTGGATCGATGCGTCAGGCCCGTAAAGGACGGCGTTAACCGCGGAGGACGCAGAGTAACGCCGAGGGGGTCGACCATGCGCAGGAATTTCCTCTGCGTCCTCTGCGGTTCCGGTCGACTTTCAGTGCGGGAACTTCGCTCGCGTCATCCCGCGCAGTTGGAGACCTCGCAGCCGCCGTCTCTCGCGGGGAGGCACTCCGTGGGGCTCGGGGAGGGGATCGTTCCGCCGCGGAAGAGGTAGTTCAGGATGCCGAGTGCGTCCCCGATGTCGACCGCCTCGTTGCCGGTCGTGTCGCATCCGTCGAGGCACTCCGGCGCCGGGGCGCTCGCGAAGAGGTAGAAGAGGACCGTGACCGCGTCGCTCAGGTCGACGCGCAGGTCTCCGTTGCAGTTTCCGCGGCGGAAGTACGTGGTTCCGTCCCCGGGGCGGTGAATCGTCCCCGGAGAGCCGCCGCTCACGAACGAGCTGCGCCAGTTCTGCACTAGGTCGTTGTCGATCGTCGCCTCGACGTCGAACAGCTCCAGGGTGTTTCCGAAGCCGTCGGGCTTCGACGGCCACGGCAGCTCCGTGTCGAAGCGGACGTAGTCGACCGTGGCAGGGTAGCCTGGCCCCGCGTCCCGGAGGCGCAGCACCTCGCCGTCGTTCGAGAGGTTCCCCGGGTAGGGGCCGAAGACCCGCGGGCCCGCGCCGTAGCGGGCGGCGAAGCGGACGGGATCCTTGGCCACGATGATGACTTCGTCCGCGGTGACGGTCGTGCCGGCGGCGAACTTGAATTCCTGGCGGACACCTTGCGGGTCGAATTCATGGATCCCATCGATCGACCAGCCGGCGAGGTTGACCGTCTTCCCAGAGAAATTCCACAGCTCGATGAACTCCTCCTCCTCCCCGCCCACAGGGTTGAAGTTCAGCTCCGTGATCATCAGCCGGTCGTGGCCGGTGAAGCTCTCGGTCGTCCTCAAGTAGTTGAGGAGGTAGTCGCGGCGGGCCGCGATGTGCGCTCGCACGCGGTCGAGGTTCGGATCGAACGCCGCCGGCGCCGTCGGATCGTTCGCGGTCGGGGCGGAGCGGCCCCAGACCGCGATGTCGTCGAGCTGCTCCTCGAAGATGAGGTCGCGCACCCGGAGGATCTTCTCTTCGAAGACCGCCGGGGTGTACTTCACCTGGAGGGCGTCCCACAGCCGCACGAGGTACGCGCGGCGGTAATACGTGCCCCCCTGGGAGAAGAACTTGTCGAGGAGGTGGTTGCCGGTGCCGCCGCCCCGGACGTTTGTGGTGTACCAGGGAGTGATCCCGGGCGTGTGCATCTTGTCGTTCAAGACTCCGCCGTACGATCCGTCCCACAGCTTTCCGAAGGAGAGGTCGAGGTCCCAGCCGGTCGGCATCCACTTTCCCCGCGCGGTGTCGTGGTAGAGGTAATGGTTCTTGTGGGGGTAGTCGCTGTTGTTGATGAGGACCTGGGCGGCCTGGTACTCGATCATGGTGTCGGCGTCGACGTTCTGCTGGAAGAACGCCACAAGCCCGGCGGCCGGCGTGTCGTGCATCGTGTTGAGGAAGGCCGTCAGATCGCTGAAGTCTCCGTTCTCGTTCGTCTTCTTCTCGTAGGTACCGTTGCGCTGCTCGGTGGAAGCCGTGGCCTTGTACAGGTTCCCGTCCGGATTGAGCCCGTTTCTCTCGAGGAACCGCGCGTCGGGGTGCTCGTACTCGGAGTAGAGGGCGAAATAGGCCCCGTTGGCGTGGAGCCGGATGAACTCGTGGATGCAGTACGGGTTTCCCATCTCCTGGAGCATCTTCCAGGCGAAGTACTCGCGCACGAGCGACTTGTCCGTCCAAAGGCTCTGCATGTTCATCTTCCGCTGCTTCTTGAACTCGTGGCCGCGGTGGAAGCGGAGCTTGAGGAACGGCTTCGTGGACCCGCAGACGCTCGCCCCGCGCTCGCGGATGCCGATCTTGTAGTAGAGATCGCCCTGGTAGGCGAAGGAGATCTCGACGAAGGTCGAGCAGTTGAGGCCCTGGATGAACGCGCGCGGGTTCCCGCTCGGGAGGATGAGCGTGTAGATGGGGAGGTTCGAGGCCGGCCGGTAGTTGTTCACGTAGAAGCCGTGGAGCACTTCCGTGTCGCTCGCGGAGGGAGAGATGCGGCTTCCGTTCGGCCCCGTCGCTTCGATGCTGAACGTCACGGCGGTGTTGTGGGGCTGCGGGGGCACCTCCGTACCGTAGATGCCGTCGCCCGCCGCGCCGTCGTTCGAGAGGCCGTCGTCGAGCATGATGAGGTCGCGCGCGCCCGTCGAGAGGTTCGCCTTGAGCTTCACCTGGGTCGCGGCACCCCGCACGCGGGCCGTGATCCAAGTGCCGTCTTGCGACGTCGGCTCCTCCGGGAAACGCCCCTTGTTGCTGATGAAGGGCGGCAGGACCGTCCGGTGAATGAGATTCTGGCGGCCGGGGCTGACGCCGCTCGGGTTCGTGCCGCCGGAGGTGAAGTAGATCCCGCGGGAGGGAGTCGCGACGGAGAGCCGGGCCACGAGGTTCGGCTTTCCGCTCACGCGGCGGAACGAGAACGTGAGCCTGTAGGTGATGGCCCCGGTGAGGTCGAGCGCCGAGGTCGTGTCGGCGCTCACGGAGTTGGCCGACCCCGTCCCCTGGCCGTCCGCGATCACGTGCAGCGCCTTTTCGGGGAAGATCGTGCCGCCCGCCGCCTGGCTCCATCGGCTCTCGAGGTGGTTCCCGTTGGGAGTCCACGACGCGATGTTCGTGTCGAAGCTCCCGTTGGCGAGGAGGTTGACGCCGGGCTGGGCGGGATTGACGAGCGAGACGTTGTCGATGAGGAACTCGCCCGCTTCGGTCGCGTAGAAGTAGAGGCGGCTGCTCGTCCCCACCCCGTCGACGTTGACGGTCTGCCATTCGTCGGGCGCTCCGGCCTGCAAGGACCCGCTGTCGCTCCAGGAGGCCGGGTCGTCCGATGGGGCGTCCCCGACGATCTTTTCGAGGCTGTAGCCGAGCCCGTCCGCGGCGATCGGCCACTGCCCGGAGTCCGAATAGCGCACCGAGTCGGCGAGCTTCCCCTCCGCGTCGACCAGAGTGATTCGCTCGCCGTCGTTGGCGAGCTGGCCCGTGAAATCGCCGGCGGTGTTCGTGATGCCGAACTCCGTGCGCAGCGCGGCCTGATCGCGGCAGACGGCGAGGAACTCGCCAGGCCCCAGGATCGTCGATCCTTGGAAGCAGAAGTCGATCCCTCCGCTGAAGCAGTAGCCGATGAGGTCGATCGGAGCATTTGTCGTGTTCGTCAGCTCGACGTACTCCAGCTCCGTGTCGCGGTCGTTGAACGGGTGGTAATGGATCTCGTGGAGGGCGATCCGGGCGGGAGGCAGAACGGGGGGCGGGCACTCCGCGCGACGGTTCGGGGCGAGGGGAGTCGGCTCCTGGCCCTCGACGGCCTCCCAGTTCGTGGGGAAGCTAGAATCTCCGGTCGCGCAGAGGCGCTGGAGGGATGGACCCAGGCCATCCGCCGCCGTGGGCCACGGGACATCGTCGTCGAACCTCAAGACGTCGACGACGGCGCCGACCGAATCCACCAGCTCGATCTCCTCGCCTCCGTTGTCCAGACCGGAGCCGATCCAACCGAAGAGCGCATCGGGGGCGAGGCCGAAGCGGAGGGCCAGAGTGGACGGGCTGCTGCAGACGACCAGGTACCCACCCGCCGCGATTGTCGTCCCCGGCGGGAACTGGAACCGGATGCCGCTCTTGAAGGCCCAGTTCCCGATGTCGACGGCGCCTCCCGAGAAGTTGTGGATCTCCACGAATTCGAGGTCGCCGCCCTCGGCGGGGCGGTAGTGGATCTCGTTGATGACGACCTGGCGCAGAACCGGCGTCGCCGGATCGTCGCAGGAGTCCCCGAGCCCATCACGGTCGCGATCGCGCTGGTCCGTGTTGGCGATTTCCGGGCAATTGTCGCAAGCATCGCCGACGGCGTCGGCGTCGCGGTCCGACTGGCCGGCGTTGATCCGGTCCGGACAGTTGTCGGCGCCATCCTGGACCCCATCCCCGTCGCGGTCCGAGAACCCGTCGTCGATCGTGAAGTGGCTGGCCGAGCCATCAGCTCCATCGGCCGTATCGCCCCCCGTGCCGAGCGGCGATACGGCGAGGTCGATCAGGTCGCCGGCCACGAGGGCCGCCGCGACCGTCCGGGTCACACCGGCGACGTCGCTTCCGGCGATCGTAGCGCTGTCCTTGAGCGCGCCGTTCACGAAGAGGTAACCCGTCACTCCGGTGCCGTTCCCGTTCACCTTTCGGACCGACCAGGCGATCTCCGCCTGAGGCAGCGCCCGGTTGCACAGCCAGCGGCGGATCGTCCAGTGCTCCTGGTTGGGAGCGCTGTTGGTCCCGTTGGGATGCGTCGTCTCCTGGCCCAGCTCGGTCCAGGGCCCGGAAGCCGCGCTCGTGAGGTCCCACTGGACGCCCGTCCAGTGGTTCCCCGTCGGCGAGACGGGGCCTCCGCCGGCGCCCGCGGAGTTCGTGAAGGGGACGAAGTTGGCGGCCTGGTAGGTCTGGTCGCCATCCTGACTGCGGTTGTAGTAACCGGATTGCCAGCCCTTCTCCCCTTGGATGCCCGTCGTCGACCAGTCATCGACGGAGTCGGCCACGACATCGGCGCGCACCCGGGACGCTACGGACCAGGCGAGCGCGGCCGCAATTAGGAACGACCACCGGCGGGAAAATACCATCATCCTGGTCTCCCTCATTCCAAACAGACTCTCCAAGTAGGTTGCGATGGGCGGCCATTATAAGGGGTTTTCTCGATTCCGCTTGCAGGAGGATCGGGTCTCGTTCTGAAGCGGCGAACAAAACCCTCACAGGTCCTCTTGCATCGCTCCAGCACGGGCCGATAGATTCTGCGCCCGTGGAGGCCCGAGCCGCTTGAAGATCGCCGGCACCTGGATCGAGGACACCTTCGCCGAGGGCTTCCGCGCCCGCTATGCGCGGCTCCTGGTCACGGCGGCCGATCCCTACTGGGTCGACGCGGGGCTCGGGGCCGTCACCGGCGCCGCCACGAGCGTCATCGGCTGCGACTGCGAGGCCGGCCGCGAGCGAACGCTCTCGCCTTCCGAGACTCCCGACGGCCGTCCCGGAGCGAGCGCCCTCTTCTTCGCCTTCGGCGCGGAGGCGCTGGAGGCGGCGCTCGTGCGCCGCGTCGGCCAGTGCCTTCTCACCTGCCCCAGCGCGTCCGCCTTCGACGGGATCGCGGTCCCTCCGCCGGCCGAATCGTCCTCAATGAGCGTGGGCCGCACGCTGCGGTTCTTCGGCGATGGGTTCGAGCGCAGCAAGGTGATCGCGGGCCGGAGATACTGGAGGATCCCCGTCATGGACGGGGAGTTCCTCGTGGAGGAAACCGTCCGCGTCGCCAAGGGCGTCGCCGGCGGGAACTTCCTGATCGAGGCGACCTCGGAGACCCAAGGGCTCGCGGCGGCGCGGCGGGCCGTCGAGGCCATCGCGCCGCTCGCCGGCGTCATCACGCCGTTTCCGGGCGGCGCCGTGCGCAGCGGAAGCAAGGTCGGATCGCGCTACAAGGCCCTCAAGGCCTCGACGAACGATGCCTTCTGCCCCGTCCTGCGCGGCCGCGTCGAGAGCGCCGTCCACGCCCAGGCTCAAGCCGTCTACGAGATCGTGATCGACGGCATCGATGAGGCCTCGATCCGCGCCGCTATGCGCTCGGGAATCCACGCCGCTTGCGGCCCGGGCATCGTCACGGTCTCGGCGGGGAACTACGGAGGGAAGCTCGGGAAGTTTCATTTCCCCCTCCGCGAGGTGCTCGCGTGAGCGATGCCCGGACCCGCCGGCTTCGCAATCCGGAGCCGCACACCCGGCGAGCCCGGTGACGCCCCCGCTCGGCGATCCCGCTACGGCGGCGGGGGGGCCTTGTGCTTCCCGCGCCGGCGGAAGCTGCCGGGACCGTCCGGCCTCCGCCAGCCGAGGAACACCTTCGAGCAGCTTCGGATCGCGTCGAGGAACTCCGCTTCGCGGATCGGTTTCGCCACGTAGCTGTCCATGCCGGCCGCGAGGCACTTCTCCCGATCGCCGGCGATCACGTTGGCCGTCAGGGCAATGATGGGCGTGTGTTGGCCCGTCTGTGCCTCGCGCTCGCGGATCTGCTTTGTTGCCTCGAAGCCGCCCATGAGGGGCATCTGAACGTCCATGAAGATGAGGTCGAAGGATCGCTTCTCGAGGAGGATCAACGCCTCCTGCCCGTTCTCGGCGACCATCACGCTGCAGCCGTGTTTCTCGAGCATCCGGGTCGCCACCTTCTGGTTCACGAGGTTGTCCTCTACGACCAGTGCGTTGAGCGACAGTTTCTTGGCGGCGAGGGAGGGACTCGGCGCGGCGGCGGTTCCCCCACCGATGATCTCCAGCGCCAGTTGCTCCTCCCCTTCCGTGGATTCACGGCTCGGCAGGCAGCGCAGCAATTCGGACGGCTTGAAGGGCTTCGGCACCCAGGGAATCCCGAGTTCCTTGCAGCGCCGGGCCGCATCCTTCTGCTCGAGCGTGGTGACCATAAGGACGACCGGCGGCAGCCGGCCGTAGCGCTCGTTCAACTTGACGAGCAGGTCGATTCCGCTCATCGCGGGAAGATGCAGGTCCACAAGGATGAGCGGAAAGCCCGCCAACCCCTCTTTCGAGCGATCGAGGAGCGACAGAACCTCTTCGGAGCTTTCCGCTCCGACCATTTCGCGGCCCCAGATGGCCAGGAGGTCCTCGATCGCCGCTCGATGGCTCGCACTGTCGTCGACGACGAGGATCGGCCCGCGGCGCAGACTCTGGATGCCCTGCGGGGGCCCAAGCGCCAGGGAGCCTTTGGGAAACCCGATCTGCACGGTGAACTGGAAGGCGCTTCCCTCGCCGACTTCGCTTTCCACCCAGAGTTCGCCCCCCATCAGTTCCACGAGGCGGGTCGAGATCGTCAGGCCGAGCCCCGTGCCGCCGAAAGTCCTCGTCGTCGAGCCGTCCGCTTGAGTGAAGGGCTCGAAGATCACATCGAGCTTCTGAGCCGAGATCCCGATGCCGGTGTCACGGACGGTGAACTGCAGAGTCGCTCCCGTCTCGTTCCGGTCCTCCAGTTCGACGAGGACGGCGACCTCGCCCTTTTGCGTGAACTTGATCGCGTTGCCGAGCAGATTGAGGAGGACCTGGCGGATGCGGTGGGCGTCGGCCACGACCGCTTGAGGAACGTCCGTCGCGACCCTGTAGGTCAGTTCGAGGTCCTTCTGTTGGGCCCGGAGGCTCAGGACCTTGACCGATTCGGCGACGCTTTCCCTGAGATCGAATTCGATCGGGTCGAGGACGAGCTTCCCGGCCTCGATCTTCGAGAAATCGAGGATGTCGTTGATGATCAAGAGCAGCGAGTCCGCGGCTTCGCGGACCATTTCGAGGTTCGAGCGCTGCTCCAGGGTCAGTTCCGAGTCGAGGGTGATCTCGGTCATACCGATGATGCCGTTCATCGGCGTCCGGATCTCGTGGCTCATGTTGGCCAGGAACTCCGACTTCGCCTTGGTCGCGGCCTCGGCCTTCTCCTTGGCCGTGGAGAGGAGCGTGTTCAGCTCCATGAGCTGTTGCGTACGCTCCGCCACTTGCTCCTCGAGGTGCTCCCGGTGGAGCTGGAGCTCCTTGTCCCGGGCCTGGATCTCGGTGAGCATCTCGTTGAAGCCGTCGAAAAGCTCGCCCAGCTCGTCCTGACCGTGCTTCAAAACCCGGATGGAGTAGTTCTTCTCGCGCGAGACGCTTTTCTCGAGGCGCGCCAGTTCCAGGATCGGGTTTGAAATCCAGCGCTGGAGCTTCGAAGCGACGAGGAAGGAGACCAGAGTGGAGCCCGCGAGCACGACCAGGGTCGCGAGAGCGAAGGCGCCGAGGCGCACGTAGAGCGAGCCGAAGCCCGACATCAAGTACACCGTGCCGACCTTCTGGCCCTCGAGGACGATCCCCTGATAGACGTGAAAGTGGCCTTCATCGTAGAAGAAAACGTCTTCGCGCGCGGGAGGGGGGCGGAATCCTTTCCCGATTCGCGGCGATCGATACTCGGCGAAAAGGGCTCCCTCCGCATCGAAGATGCAGGCGAAACTGACGTCCTTCAGTCCGCTCAGCACGGAGAGGTTCGCCTCCGCGTCCTTGGGAACACGGTATGTCAGGGAGGCATCGCTGTTGCCTCCGACGACCTTCGCCAGGGAGGTCAGCGTCATCCGCTCGGCGGTGATGTAAAACACGAGGCCATGGGCCAGGAAAAACGCTCCCGCCAGGAGGAGAGCGACCGCGCTGGTGGTCACGATGGTCAACCGCAGCTTGCTTCGTATGGGTAGGTTGCGGATGGCTTTCATGGCAAGCTCACTCACAGTCTCCCTTGACGATCACGGCCAGGCTGAGGAGTTTCGCGCTGATGCCGAGCTGCTGGGCTTTCCCGGCTTCCGGGTTGATCTCGAAAAGCACCTTGCGGTCCTCGAAAAAGAAGCCGATGACTCCGCATCGCCGGCAGAACCCCTCGATGTCGCTCACGGTCAGGACCGCCTTTCCTAGAGTCGCCTTGCGGATCTGAGGCCAGGTTGCCTCCGCGGAACGGCTGACGAAGAGGATATGGCAGGGCCCGAGATCGTCGACGCCTGTCGCCGTCCTCACTTCGATCCTGCGGCCCTTCACGGTCTTGCTGGGCAGATCCTTTTCGATGCGGGCGCCCACGGGACCGTCCCCAACGGCGGTCACGACGAATGGAGCGTTCTCCTCCGCGAACGCCTCCGAAGGCCAGTCGACGAACTTCGCGAAGTTGAAGATGTACGCCGCCTTGACCTGGTACTCCGTCTGCGACGAGGGATCGGGCGGCTCCTGAGCCCCGACTGCAAGCAAAGCGAGCGGAACCGACACCGCGACGGCAAAAAGGGCGTGGATCCCTAGTGCCGGGGCGAAGAGCAAGCTCCGGGTGTAGCCTGGCCTAGTCATGGACTTCGCCTCTTACATCGGCTAAATGCGTTCCCAAACTGGACGTTAGGAGTGGCGGGGAATATCCCCTGTGGAGTCGACTGGGGTGAGGGAGAGACCATGAGGATCGGGCTACTGTCCGCGCGGATCGGCGGGTGGCACGCTCGAGACCTGGAACGGGCCGCCGCGGCCGCGGGCCTGGAGATCGTCCCGATGGATTCGCGGAACCTCCAGGGCCGCGTGGAGGAAGTTGTGGGGAAGAGCCAGGCGCCGGATGGACCGGGAATCCTCTGCGGACCCGTCGATCCCTCGACCCTGGACGCCGTGCTCGTCCGATCGATCCCTGCCGGCAGCCTCGAGCAGGTTGTTTTCCGGATGGATGCCCTGCACCGGCTACTCGCCTCGGGAGTTCCCGTGATCAACCCCCCGGCGGCGATCGAGGCGTGTGTGGACAAGTACCAGGCGCTGGCTCGCCTCGCGGCGGCCAAGTTGCCTGTGCCTCGTACCCGGGTCACCGAGTCGGCGGCCCAGGCCCAGGCGGATTTCCTCGAACTCGGCGGGGACGCGGTCGTGAAGCCCCTCTTCGGCTCCGGCGGCCGGGGAATGATCCGCCTGAGCGATCCGGACCTCGCCGACCGCGCCTTCCGGACTCTCGAGCGGCTCGGACACGTTATCTACCAGCAGGAGTTCGTACCGCTCCGTCGCGGGGATCTTCGCGTCCTGGTCGTGGGGCGCGAGGCCGCTGCCGCCATGCGGCGAGTGGGCGGTGCAGTTCCCGCCGACTCCCGGGCCCGCGTCCCCGATTGGCGAACGAACGTCGCCCGGGGAGGGCGAGCTTCGCCTCACACGCTGACGGCCGAAGAAGCCGAGATGGCGGCGCGCGCGGCCATTGCCGTCGGCGCCGAGGTGGCGGGAGTGGACCTCTTGCCCGCGGCCGACGATCGGCTCCTCATCTCGGAGGTGAACTCCGCCCCGGGATGGCGGGCGCTCGCGAAGGCATCGGGCACCGACGTGGCGGCCCTCGTCCTCGAGCAGGTGCGGAGAGTCGCGCTGCGACGATGACGCGGCCCTCTAGCCTCAGTGCGACCAAGGTGAGAGGCGAGAGGATTTCTTAGGAAACCAGGAATTTCTGCATTCTTCTCCTGGTTTCCTGGCTTCCTAAGTGCTCCCGTTCATAAGTCCGGCTAGGGTTTGCCGGAGCGATTTTGGCGTCAGGCGAGGCGAGACGAGGAGGCGATACGGCGGAGAGTATCGTCGACGAGGAGCAACGAAGCATGGCG
>Ga0187893_10008693_pt1 | contig 15898 bp, 11 predicted proteins | sample MA1701074metaG_FD_139574 | JGI IMG/M metagenome (GOLD analysis project Ga0187893, IMG submission 139574) | White microbial mat communities from a basaltic lava cave in the Kipuka Kanohina Cave System on the Island of Hawaii, USA - MA170107-4 metaG ... | reverse complement strand
TGGATCCGGTGACGGGGGAAATGGCCATGAGCCTGCCGTTTGAAGCGGCGGGGGCGATTCGCGTGACGCGGAATCCGGTGAGCGTGGCGTATGGACGCGTGACCGGCGCAGGGGTGGAGGTGGAAACGCCGCGCGGGGATGATGCGTGGCGGTTTGGCGCCGGCGGCCTGATCCCGCGGCCGCGGTATCGCGACGGCATCAATGGGATTCGCGCGTTTGTGCCGCGGCTTAATTTCAGCGGGCCGCTGGTGGCGGGCCGCGCGTACCTCTACCAGGCGTTCGACTACCGCTACGTGCAGACGCATATCAAGTCGCGCCCGGCGCTGCCGAAAGGGCAGGACGAAACGGGGCTGGACGCATTTGATTCCTTCACCCGCGTTGATGTGAAGCTGAACGAGCAGAACTGGCTCTCGGCGATGGTGGAGGTGTATCCGCAGAACCTGACGTATGTAGGACTCGATACGTTCAACCCGCAGGCCGCGTCGCCGAATTTCCGGCAGCGCGGTTACTGGCTGGCGGTCAGCGAGCGCGGATCGTTTTACGACGGGAGTTTTCTGGATTCGAGTTTTTCTGTGAAGCGGTATGACGCGCACGTGTGGCCGGCGCGGCCGGATGCGGCGCTGGTGGCGGGGCTCGTCCTGTTTCCGGATCAGAACTTCGGGCGCTGGAACAGCGTGCAGGACCGCAACAGCATTTTTTATCAATGGCGGCAGGACCTGCACTTGCGGCCGTTGCGCGGCGCAGGGACGCACCGGGTGCAAATGGGCTACCGCTTCGCGCACGCGGAGTACGACGGGCGCGTGGCCAATTTTCCGGTGACGGTGGTGCGCGGCGACGGCTCCACCAGCCAGCGGATTGATTTCCTCCAGCCGGAGAGGCAGGGTCGCGAATCGGAGGATCTGGGATTCTACGTGCACGACCGCTGGCAGTGGAACCCGCGGTTCGCCGTGGATATCGGGTTGCGCATGGACCGCGAGAGCCACAGCGGGGATGATTTGAATGTGGCGCCGCGCGGCGCGCTGTCGATTGCGCTGACGCCGGACTTCAAGACCATGGTGCGGCTGGGCGGCGGCGTGTATTACGGGCAACTGCCACTGTACCTGGGGACGTTCAGCGATTACCCGGCGCACATCCTGACGCGGTTTGCGGCTGATGGCGTGACCGTGGTGGATGGGCCGAAGGCGTTCAGCTACGTGCTGGCCACGCGCGACGGGCGGCTGCACGTGCCGCGCAGCGTGGTGTGGTCGGCGCAAGTGGAGCGCGAGCTGGGGCGGCAAGCGGCGGTGCGGTTGAGCTATCAGCGGCGCGACACTTATAACGAGTTCGTGGTGGACCCCTTCGAGAGCGCGCTGCCGGCGGTGGCGGAGTTCCGGCTGCGCAATACGGGCGGCGCGCGCTACGAGGAGTATGAGGCGATGGTGCGGTGGCATGCCACGGAGCGCACGTCGCTGTTCTTCAGTTACGTGGCGTCGCAGCACCGCGGCGACCTGAATGATTTTGGAATGTTCTTCGGCAATTATCCGACGGCGATTATCCGGCCCAACCAGCGCGGGCGGTTGGCGTGGGATGCGCCGCACCGTTTCCTGGCGTGGGGCACAGTGGGACTGCCATGGAAGCTGGAGCTGGTGCCGGTGGTCGAGGCGCGCAGCGGGTTTCCGTTCTCCGCGGTGGACGACGATCTGAATTTTGTGGGCGCGCGGAATCGCGCGGGGCGGTATCCCACGTACTTCACGCTGGATTTTCAGTTGACGCGGCGGTTTGTGATCCCGTTTGCGGGGCGCAAGTGGAACGTGCTGGCGGGAGTGCGCTGGTTCAATGTGACCGACCGGTTCAATCCGCGCGACGTGCAGCAAACGGTGACGCATCCGGAGTTTGGGCGGTTTTTCAGTTCGTTCGAGCGGACGCTGCGGCTGCGGTTTGAGATACAGCTGTAGGAACGCGGAACTCAGAACTCGGAACTCGGAACCAAGTCTACAGCCCACAGTCGACAGTTGCGGCAAATCACCAATCAAAAGCAACCCCTGAGATACCTCTCTGCGTCGGCCCCGAAGCTTTGGCGCCGACTCCGCTCGGGATGACAAGCAAGGGCTCAGAGGGTTTTCATGTAGGCGATGAGGTCGAGGATTTGCTGGGGCTTGAGGGTGTTCTTGAACTGCGGCATGTCTTTGCCGCCGTCTTCGATCCAGACGCGCATGTTGTCGTCGTTGACCGGCTTGCCGTCGGCGAAGGTCTTCTGCTTATAGACGCCCTTGAGGCCGGGCCCGATTTTCTTGGCGGCGCTGGCGGAGTGGTGGCAGATTTCGCAGTTGCGCTTGTAAATCACGCGGCCGCGCGCCACGTCGCCGGCGGGGGAAACGGTGGATTGGTCTTTGTTGGGCGCGGCGGATTTGCCGGGAGACTGGGCCAATGCGGCCAGTGAGATCGCGCAGAGGAAAAGCAACAAGACCAATTGTGTCGCCGCTCTGAGTCTCATCGCCGGAGAATTACAAATCACAAATTTCAAATCCCAGACTCCAAGTCCTATTCTGCACAAACGTTGGCGCAATTGCGAGTGAGCGGAGAAAGGCGGACAGGCTGAGAGCCTGTCCTACGGGGTGCTGTGATAGGATGCGCCGAAGTTTGCGCGCGCGGGAATGAAGCGCGGCGGGCGGGGTAAACCCGCCCCTACCAGGTCGTAGAGAATCAGCGGGCGGGGTGAACCCGCCCCTACGAGGAAACAAATGTCCACGTCGCCGTATTTCTGGGCGGTACTTGGCTACCTGTTGTTGCTCGCCGGGATTGCCATCTACAGCAGCCGGCGGGTGAAGAGCAGCACCGACTTTGTGCTGGCGGGGCGCGGGCTATCGGCGCGCGTGCTGGTGGGGACGATGCTGGCGTCGTGGATTGGCGGCGGCACGCTGATTGCCGGCTCGGAGTACGCCTACCAGTACGGCTTCGCGGCCATCTGGTCGCCGGCGGGGGCGTGGCTGGGGATCCTGGTGGTGGCGTTTCTGGCGCCGCGAGTGCGGCGGCTGGAGCAGTTCACGCTGCCGGACATTCTGGAGCTGCGCTACAACCGCTGGGCCAAGCTGCTGGGCAGCATCACCATCATCATCGCGTTTACGGCGATTGTGGCCTACCAGATCCGCGGCATGGGCATCGTGCTGTATCTGGTGGCGGACATCCCGGTGGAGCAAGGGCGAATCATCGCCGCGGTGTTTGTGATTGCGTTCACCGCGCTTGCCGGGCTGATGTCCATCTCGCGCATGGACATGGTGAACGGCATCGTGATCCTGCTGGGCGTGATCGTGGCGGTGCCGCTGCTGTATTCGGTGGGAACCAGCGCCGATGCATTTACCGCGCCGGTGTCGAGCAAGCTCTCGTGGACCGGCGGGCTGTCGTGGAGCGAGACGCTGGCCTACTTCTTCTCCACCTGCTTCCTGCTGCTGGGCGACCCGCAGATTTACGGCAAGCTGTTCTCGGCGAAGGATCAGAAGGAAGCCCGCAAGGCGGTGGTGGGCTGGATTGTGGCGACGATTGTGGTGGAAGTGCTGGTGGTGTGGCTGGCGGTGGAAGCGGCGCTGCTGAACTATGGGGCATTTGGCGCGCCGGATATTCAGCATCCGTCGCATACCATTCTGCACGCGGCGCGGTACGCGATGAAGCCGTTGCTGATGGGATGCGCCATCCTGGTGGTGGCGACGGCGATTATTTCGTCCACCGCGACGTCGTACCTGCTGCTGCCGGCGACGAACTTCACGAAGAACGTGATTCAGCGCTTCCTCAAGCCGGATATGGGCGACCGGCAGGTGCTGCTGTGGTCGCGGCTGCTGACGGTGCTGTTTGGCATCGTCGCTTACATGCTGATCGCGCAGTTCCAGTCGGTGCTGGAGATGGCGCGCTACGCCTACACGGTGTATGGCGCTGGGATTACCCCGGCGGTGCTGGCGGCGTTTTTGTGGCGGCGGGTGACCACGGCGGGCGGCATCGCGTCGATTTTCCTCGGCACCGGAATGACCGTGGCGTGGGAGATGGCCACGCAGGCCAGCGGGCCGCCGCTGGGGATTCCCACGTTTTATCCGGCGATTGCGGCGTCAGTAGGCGCGCTGGTGCTGGTGAGTTTGGCGACGCGGGCCGAGCCGGAAGCCAAGTGGGGCAAGTTCTTCGATTAGCAGAGGCCGCGGATGGGTGCGGAGAGCAGCGAGGCCCTTGCGAGAGGTGTGATATCACGATAGCATCAGAAATGATATCGTGATATCATAGCCCGTGGAGAGGAAACATGGCCCAACTCATCGTGCGGAATATCGAGAACGCGGTAAAGGTCAAACTCCGGCGCCGCGCCCAGCGTCACGGCCGCAGCATGGAAGAAGAAGTGCGGGAAATTCTCCGCAGCGTGCCGGACGAGGCGGCGGTTCCCGCCAGCGGGCTCGGCACGGAACTGGCGCGACTGTTTTCCAAGATCGGCCTCGACTCCGACATTCCCGAACTAAAGGGCTATACGGTCGATCCGCTTTCCTTCGAGCGATGATCATCCTCGACACCAACGTGATCTCGGCACTGATGCGCCACTCACCCGACGCGGAGATCACTGCATGGCTCGATCGGCAGCCTCAAATATCCATCTGGACCACTTCCGTGACGGTCTTTGAGATTCGGCTGGGTTTGCAGGTAATGGCCACTGGCAAACGCAGGGTGCTTCTGACACAGGCGTTTGAAGCGTGGCTGGATCGAATTGGCGAGCGAGTCGCATCGTTCGACAAGCTCGCCGCGACACAAACAGCGGATCTGATGGCGCTCCGGCAACGAGAAGGCCGGCCGGGGGATCTGCGGGACAGCATGATCGCGGGCATCGCCCTTGCTCGCGGTGCTACGCTGGCAACACGGAATACAACCCACTTCGAGGATCTCAGCGTGCCCGTTGTGAATCCATGGTTCGAAAGAAAACCGTAATCTCAGCAACGTCTCTGATTGAGTAGCCGGGGGTTCTGATGAAACGCTTCATTCAATGTCTTGTCCTTATGGCTCTGGTGTGCGCGGGGGCGGTGGAGGCGCAGAAGCCGCCGCTGCTGCCAGAGGAAGTGGTGGCGGCGATGGAGCAGGAGCTGTCGGGCGAGACGGCGAAGCGCAATCTGGAGTTTGTGTCGCGGCAGCATCGCACGCGCGGGTCGCGGCCGTTGCGCACGGCGGCGGACTTCATCGTGGCCCAGGCCAAGGCCTACGGCTTGAGTGACGCGCAGGTGCTGGAGTTTCCCGCCGACGGAAAGATTTTCTACGGCACGCAGCGCTCGCGGCCGGGATGGGACGCGGAGTTCGCCGAGCTGTGGGAAGTGCAGGAGCGCGACGGCAAGTGGATGCACACGGCGCGCTACGCAAGCTGGGACGCGGCGCCGATTACTTTGGCGCAGGATAGCGAGAGCGGCGAGGTGACGGTAGACCTGGTGGACATCGGCGCAGGAACGAGTGACAAGGACTACGCGGGCAAAGATGTGCGCGGGAAGCTGGTGCTCACCTCGCAGCAGCCGGGTGAAATCGCCGAGTTGGCGGTGGGCAAGTATGGCGCGGCGGGAATCGTGAGCTACGCGCAGAACCAGCGCACGGCGTGGTGGGGCGAGGATGAGAATCTGATTCGCTGGGGGCATCTGGAGACGTTCGCGCCGGTGAAGACGTTCGCGTTCATGGTGTCGCTGAAGCAGGCGCGCAGTTTTCGCCAGCGGCTGGAGCGCGGCGAGCGCATCAGGCTGGAAGCGAAGGTGGTTGCGGGCGCCAAGCCGGGCGTCTATTCCATCGGCACGGCCACGATTCCCGGCAGCGACGCCAAGCTGCGCGAGCAGGAGATTGTGTTCAGTTGCCATTTGGATCACCCGCGCCCGGGCGCGAACGATAACGCCAGCGGATGCGTGACGATTCTGGAAGTGGCGCGGACGCTGGCGAAGCTGATCCGGGAAGGAAGGATTGCGCCGCCCAAGCGCACGATTCGCTTTGTGTGGCCGCCAGAGATTGAAGGCACGGTGGTGCTGCTGAACGCGCGGGCGGATATCGCGTCGCGCATCAAGGCGGCCGTGCATATGGATATGGTGGGCGGCGGGCCGGAGACGAAAGCCGTGTTCCATGTGACGCGCGGGCCGATGAGCCTGCCGTCGTTCATTTTTGATGTGGCCGATGCGTTCGCGGAGTTTGTGAACGAGCAGTCGTACCAGTATGCGGCCACGGGGCAGGCCAAGTATCCGTTCGTGTCGCCGGAGGGCGGCAAGGAGCCGCTGCGGGCGATGCTGACGCCGTTTACCAGCGGCAGCGATCACCAGGTGTACATGGACAGCTCGTGGCGGATCCCCAGCGTGTATCTGAATGACTGGCCGGACCGCTACATTCATACCAATGCGGATACGGCGGCGATGATCGACCCGACCAAGCTGAAGCGCGCGGCGTTCATCGGCGCGGCGACGGGGTATTACCTGGCGCATCTTGTAGACGTGAACCCTCCGTTCGAAGTAGCGATGTCAGTTTCTTCGCTTCAGCGGTATGCGGAAACAATGAAACGCGTTGGGCATTGGCCCGAGGGAGGGCATCTGCTGCAAGGGTCTCATTTCAGATATGAAGCGGCCGTTGGAAGGTCATTGCGGGAATTCATCCCGGACTACCAAGGCGGGAAGTTGGGCCTTGAGGCGCTTGCAAAGGAGCATCCGGGTGGTGTTGACGCGAAGAGTGTGACGAGGGTGGATCGCACGCCGGTGTTCGAGCGTACTGCGGCGCCGAAGGGGCCGATGAGTGTGTTTGGGTACGACTATTTCGAGGACAAGCTGGGGCGGGAGGAGGCGCGCAAGATACGGCTGCTGCGGTATCAGGGGCTGTGGGGCAGCGGCGGGATGTATGCGTATGAGGTGTTGAATTTCGTGGATGGCAAGCGGACGGCGCAGGAGATACGCGATGCGGTGAGCGCGGAGTTTGGTCCGGTGGAGCTGGAGCTGGTGGTGGAGTATTTACGGGCACTGGAAAGAATCGGGGTCCTGCGCGAAGTGCAAAAGCAATAGCGGTGAAGCGGCGTGACCTGCCCTCTTAATGGCCGCCTTCGGAGCGCAATTGGCCCAGTCGCTCAAGCAGACTGGCCATCACGTTCTGATACTCAGGCCGCGCTGCCAAGTTGTGTTCTTCAGTTGGATCGCGAGGCCAGGCAAACAACTCGACCTTTCCGTCGTTCTGTTCCAGAAGATGCCATTCGGCGGTAAGCAACGACCGAATCCCGCCCTGGTAGATCGGGGAGCACGTCGCCACCCCCGGCCACGGTCCGCCGGTAAGATCCGACAGGACAGCCGCATCCGGATCGGTGACTTCGGATGAAGCTGGAAGGGGCCGACCGGGAAACGGCTCCCCTTCGAGTCCAACCCAATCGGCGACCGAAGCTGGGATTTGTTGCAACCCTACGGGAACGGACGAGCGCCAGCCGTCCTTCTGCCCCGGGAAACGGATCAGAAGAGGAACATGGAGTTGCTCGAGGTACAGGCTTTCCCGGTGGCCTAGCAACCCATGCTCGCCGAAGGCCTGCCCGTGATCGGAAGTAATCACCACCAACAGGTTCCGATCCAGGTCCAGTTGGCGCAAGGTTTCGAACAAGTGGCGTAACTGGCGGTCGAGAAGTGAAATGGCAGCGTCGTAGCGCTGGCTGGCGTCACGCACCTGGGCTGCGTCCGCCGGGCACGCCAGGGGTTCCGCAGCCCGATCCGCGGGAGGAGAAAGCTCCGTCGTGAACGCGTTGTACGGCTCGTGCACATCCATGAAGTTCAGGAAGGCGAAGAACGGACGAGGTGGCCGGGAGTGAATCCATTGCAGGAATTCCTGGTTGATACCGGCTGCGTCCTGCCAGATATGTTCAAAGTCATTTTTGAAGGGAGCCTTGGAAACGTATTTTGCGAATTTTTGCACGTAGATGGAGCTGCGCAAATAAACCGACCAGGGCCGCGGGGTCGCTGCCCATTGAAAGCCGGCCAGGACTCCGCTTTCGTAACCGGCGAAGCTGGCGTTGGCCACCAACGCGACGGTTGCATAGCCTTGCTCAGCGAGGCGCCCGGCCAGGGTGGGGAACCGTCGATCGTAGCGGTGTACTTCCGCACCGTGCTCGTGTGGGAGCGTGCCGGTGAACAGGCTGACGTGCGACGGAAGAGTCCAGGAAGAATTGGCAAAGGCGTGCTCGAACACCGCCGATCTCTGGGCCCATTCGTCCAGAAACGGAGTGAGCCGGCTTTGGTTGCCGTAGACACCCAGACGGTCGGCTCGCAGCGTATCGATCACAACGACCAGGATGTTCGGTGCGTCCTGCGGAGCTTGCGGTAGCGTGGCGAGCAGAAACCTCTCGCGCAACCACTCGGCGGGCCAGGGAAGCAGACATAAGGCGAGTACCGCCACGGCTAGTGGCGCGAGCGACCGGCGGACAAGTTTGAAACGTACGGCGGGGTCGCGGTTCATCCATCGTGCAGCCACCGAGCCCAGGCCAGTCGCCAGCACCACCGCTCCGCGCTCCTGCAGGTTGGCAGCCGACGAGATCAAGCCGTAACTGCCCAGTGCGACAAAGATCCCCGTGGACCACATTAGATGGTGGCGGCCCCGTACCACGAACCCCGCCGCCATTAGAACCAGTCCCAGCAGCAGAAACACAGTCAGATCCGTAAGCACAGGGATCCACAGGTTTTGCAGACTCTCCATGCGCCAGAGGGGCCAGTCTTCCGCGACGGCTCTGGGGACCAGCTGGAAAATGGCTCCCAGCGATCCCGAAGCCAATCCAACCCAGGCCGCAAGAATCATTGGTTGAGACCGGTCGAATTGGGGCTCAGGTCGGTCGGAGGGGCGTGAACGTAGCATAGCTTCATAGCCGACGCGGCCACCAGCGTACTACAAGGAGCGCTTCCCCAGGGAGCACAACCTGCGCGACTATGCGCTTAACGCCAACCCCCAAGGCGGTTTGAGGGTTGCCTTTGGTTATGTGCTACTATCGCCGGTTGCCGACGGGTGAGTTTCTGCCCGGCTGCCACCGCGTCGGGCATACGCTCCATGGCTGCAACTAGCATGAAAGCACTGCGCAAGACGGGCCCCCGGCAGGGAGCGGATATCGAGTCGGTTGCCATTCCCAGCATCGGGCCGCGCGACGTGCTGGTGCGAGTGCGCGCGGCGTCTATCTGCGGTACCGATCTGCACATTTATGGATGGGATCGCTGGTCGCAGGGGCGCATCAAGCCGCCGATGACCTTCGGGCATGAGTTTTGCGGGCACATCGAGAAGCTGGGCGCGGAGGTGGAAGGGCTGCGCGCGGGCGAGTTTGTGAGCGCGGAGATGCACCTGAACTGCGGTATCTGCTACCAGTGCCGCATCGGCGAGCCGCACATCTGCCAGAACCTGAAAATCATCGGCATTGACCGCGACGGATGCTTTGCGGAGTTTGTGGCGATTCCTGCGAGCAACATTTGGAAGATCGATCCCGCGATTCCGGAGCACTACGCGGCCATCATGGATCCGCTGGGGAATGCGGTGCACACGGTGCTGGCGGGGAAGATTGCCGGGTGCACGGTGGCAGTGACGGGTTGCGGGCCGATCGGGTTGATGGCCATCGCCGTGGCGAAGGCGTGCGGTTGCTCGACGGTGTTTGCCACGGAAGTGAACGCGCACCGGCTGGAACTGGCGCGGACAATGGGCGCGGACGTGGCGCTGAATCCCAAGGAAGGCGACGCGGTGAAAGCGGTGCTAGGGGCGACCGGCGGGACGGGCGTGGATGTGCTGCTGGAGATGAGCGGGCAGGAGGCGGCGATCCGGCAAGGTCTTCAGATGCTTAGACTTGGAGGCAGGGCTTCACTGTTGGGGTTATCTAGCAAGGAAGTAACACTCGATTTGGTTTCCGACGTGATTTTCAAGGGAGCGACGGTGCAGGGGATCTACGGCCGGCGGATGTATGAGACGTGGGTGCAGATGAACGAGCTGCTTCGCCATAAGCGATTGAATCTAGAGCCGTTGTTTGGAGTTCGGGCCCCGCTCGATGACTATGCGGATGCGTTTGGGAGGTTGCAGCAGGGGCTGGCGGGGAAGGTGCTGTTTTATCCCAACGGAAGCGCCTGAAAGGCAAGTGAATTGAATTGCATGTTAAGTCCATAGTGACGCCCAAAGCTGGCAAGCCACAAATTCCAACCTGTTCATAAATAGGGCCTTAGCGGGCGGTCAAATTTGGTACAGGGCGTGCATTCTCTGTTGTGCGCTTTGGTCTATCTCGACCCAAAAAATGGGAGGGGTCTTTCGATGAGGAAACTCTTACTGATTGCGGCGGCGCTGACGCTGATGTTGCCGACAGCTGCGCTGGCTGATGGTATGTCGTTTGGTTTCGGCGGGGGTGCCGTAGGGGTTGGGAGCACCATCAGCACGACGTCCGGCGGCGGAAGTTCTTCGACGCTGACATTCGTTAGTTATTTCCCGGGAAACAACCCGAGCTGGAGCGGCACGCTGGGCACGGTGGATTTTTCCACCGGCAATTTCATCAGCACCTGCTCGCCGACGAGCACGTGCTGGGCTTCGGCCGGAAGCTCGCTTCAGATTGTGGCGACGAGCGCCTTTGCTCCTGGAATCGTTGCCGGCACTGTTCTGCTGTCGGGTAGCTTTGTGGACATCGCCACCGCGGTATTCGCGGGTGGGCCGGTCCCGCAGTTTGCGCTGCCCGCGGGAACCGGAGCCGTGTTCACCAAGGTGACCTGCAACGGCCCCGTGCCGGCGGGCACGACCTGCTTCCGCCTGTACGGCACGATCCAGGGCCAGTTGGATCCGGCGCTGGTGGCGTTGCTGGGCCTGTCGTCGGGACCGGCCGCGAATGGCTGGATGGCACAGATTGACCTGTTGTTCAACAACAGCCAGGGCGCCGTGTTGACCATCCGCAGCGGCGATGCGCAGTTGGTGGTTCCGGAACCGGCCTCGCTGGCGCTGTTCGGCACCGGCTTGCTGGGTATCGCGGGTCTGGTGCGGCGCCGCCTGAAGGCGTAACGCACCGTAAAGAACGCAGATTGACAAGCCCCGCTGCTCCCGGCGGGGCTTGGTGTTTCTGGGCGCCTCCTGTCTCAAAAGCGCACTCCTGATAACGATTTCCCCAAGCCGCGCAGCTCCCGCCTTTGGCCTATAATGACGGCGCTGGTGACTACTACGGAGGTGTGCCTTGTCGAATGGCGCGCGACCGCAATTGGCCTACCTGAAAAACGCCCTGGAGGAATTGAAGGCCCAGCAACGCTACTTCCGGTTGCGCGTGCTCGAGGGGACCCAAGGCCCGCTGGCGCAGTTTGACGGGCGGCAAGTGATTAACCTGAGCTCGAACAACTACCTGGGACTGAACACGCACCGCGCGCTGGTTAGGCCTGCGGCGGCGGCGGTAAAGGAACTTGGTGTGGGGTCAGGCGCGGTACGCACGATTGCAGGGACGATGAAGAGCCACATGGAACTGGAAGAGCAGATCGCGCGCTTCAAGAGCACGGAGGCGTGCGTGGTGTTCCAGTCGGGATTCGCGGCCAATGCGGGAGCGGTGTCCGCAATTCTCGGCAAAGAGGACCTGATTATTTCCGATGAGTTGAACCATGCGTCGATCATTGACGGTGCGCGGCTTTCAAGAGCCACGATCAAGGTGTTCAAGCACAAGGACGTGAAAGACTGCGAGCGAATCTGCGAAGAGACCAAGGATTGGCCGGGGCACAAGCTGCTGATCACCGACGGCGTTTTCTCGATGGATGGCGACATCGCGCCGCTGCCGGCGCTGTGCGATCTGGCGGAGCGGTACAACTGCATCATGATGGTAGACGACGCGCACGCGTCGGGGGTGCTGGGGCGCGGGGGGCGCGGCACCGTGGACCACACCGACTGCCACGGGCGTGTGGACATTCAAGTGGGGACGCTGAGCAAGGCCATCGGGTCGATTGGCGGCTACGTGTGCGGCTCGCGGGATTTGATTGAGTTCTTGTATCACCGCGCGCGGCCGTTCCTGTTTTCCACCTCGCATCCGCCGTCGGTGACGGCCACGTGCCGGGCGGCGTTTGAGCTGCTGGATTCTCCGGACGGCGAGAAGCTGATCACAAAGCTGTGGGCCAATACCAAGTTCTTCAAGCGCGGGCTGAAGCGGGCGGGCTTCCAAACGGGGATGAGCGAGACGCCGATTACGCCGATCATGGTGGGGGAGACGGGGAAGGCATTCGAATTCTCGCGGAAACTGTTCGAGAAAGGGGTGTTCGCCGCGGCGGTGGGATTCCCCACCGTGGCGGAGGGGAAGGCGCGGCTGCGGACCATTGTCGCGGCTACGCACAAGCGCGCGGACTTGCAGAAGGCGCTGGAAGTGCTGGCGGAAACCGGCAAAGAACTTGGCATCGTCACCTAGGTAGGCCTCCTCGAATGTCCTGCAATACCGTACCGGAGTGAAAAACTTGCGCGGCTGCGTAACGAAACGTAACGAGGTCGCAGGCAACACCCAGGCCGTCCGGCAGCTTCAAATCATTGGATAGGCGGGCCTTGTACCTTTGGTACAGGGATTGCCGCATATCTGGTGGTTCTGAGGGGAACTACGAGGCGGGCCTTTGTTCCCAGTCCACGGCTTGCCCTCTTTGTGAAAGACGACGAGGAGGGTTTTCCAATGAGAAAGTTCCTGGTGTTTGCAGTGGCTGTGATGCTGTGCGCGTTTGCAGCGAGCGCGCAGCAGGCGGAGTCGCAGGCCAAAGCGTCGGCGAAGGCGGATGCGTCCGCCTCAGCGCAGGCCGGCGGGCAATCGGCCCGAGTGGAAAGCGGCACGACGTTTGAGGCCGAGTTGAGCAAGGGCCTGGAAGCCAAGAAGTGCAAGCCGGGCGACCGGGTGGAAGCGAAAGCGTCGAAGGATGTGAAGTCGAGCGCGGACGGCAAAGTGGTGGTGCCGAAGGGCTCGAAGATCCTCGGGCGCGTGACGGAAGCGAAGGCGCGCGGCGAAGGGCAATCGCAGTCTGCATTGGGCATCGTGTTTGACAAAGCGGTGACCAAAGACGGGCGCGAGATTCCGCTGAACGTGGTGGTGCAGGCGGTGGCAGCGTCGCGCGCGGCGCTGGCCGCGGAAAGCTCGGCGCACGACACGATGGCCATGCCCAGCGCGACGGGGTCGGCGGCAGGTTCGGGCGCGGCCAGCACAAGCGGCGGCCTGGTGGGTGGCGTGACGTCCACGGCCGGAGCCGCGGTGGGCGCGACCACCGGAGCGGCCGGCTCGCTGGGCCAGACGGCCGGAGCGACGCTGGGCGCAACCACGCAGACTGCGGCCGGCGTGACCGGCGGCGTCGGCGGGCTGGACGCGGCGGGGAATCTGACTTCGTCGAGTTCGGGCGCGCTGGGCCTGCGCGGGCTGGCGTTGCAGAGTGAATCGGCGAGCGCGGCGAGCGGGTCGCTGATTACGTCGTCAACGGAGAACGTCCGGCTGGCCAGCGGAACGCGGTTCCTGCTGCGCGCAACGGGCGAGAGCAAAGCGCAGCAGTAAGGCGCGAGCAAACTGGATAGCAAGAAAACGGGCCGGGGCGATCAGCAATCGCTCCGGCCGTTACTTTGTGGAATCACAAATTGCAAATCACAAATTACAAACTGCAGATTACAGAGCACAGGCTGTGAGCCTGTGCTACGCGGGCCGGCAAGATGCGTTCCGGCCTTTGCGCTGTGATCACTGATTACGAATCACAGATTACAAATCGCAGATAACAGAATACAAGCTAGCAGCCTGTGCTACTAGATCGCGGGTTCGGCCGCCGGGGTGATGCCGGGTTTCCAGCGGGCGCGTTCGTAGATGGCCAGGGTGATCGCGCCGATGCCCCAGGAGGCGATAATCAGCCAGAACAGGAACTTGGGGCCGCCGGGCAACACGATAGACAGCAAAGCAGAAGTGACGCGCAAGACCGCCAGGCCAAGGGCGAGGCGCGCCAACTGCGCGCCACGTGTGGCGGCGGAGCCGAGGATCATTTCACCGATGGCGCCGCCAACGTAAACCTGGCCGACGTACAGCAGCAACAGCCATAAGATCGCGCTCACCATGCCCAGCGCAAGGCCCACCAGCGTGATGCAGGCGATTATCGCGGCCACGGGCACGGCCAGAACCACAACGATACCAATCAGCGCTCCCGGCCGGCGGCCTTCGCGGGTGACGGCGCGAAACGCAGGAGGAGAGATCAGCAGGATCACGGCGCCGAGGGCCATCACGCTGGCAAAGCCCATCAGCGTGTCCCAATAGAAATTAAAGGTGTAGTAGCGCGGCTTGCGGGTGGGAGCGGTCTTTTCAAGCGGGCTGGCCAGTTTGGCGCCGGGTTCCACGATGGGCTCTTTGCGGCCTCGATAGGCTGCTTTGCCAAGGACTTCGGCGGTGGCGGCGATGGAGAGGTCGCCGCCATCTACATCGAACTCGCCGCCAACGTAGCCTTCGAGCCCGGTGCGGTCGGCGTGGACGTGCACGTCGCGGCCCACGCGGCCGGCCAGATCGGCCGACTTGGCAAACAGCAGCGCGCCCCAGCCAACGTCGGAGCCCTGGCGGAGTTCGAGGCCCTCGGCAAAGGCCATGAGACTGCGATTGACCTTGCCGCCGATGTCGATGTTGTTGGCGAAGGAGCGGACACTGCCATCCACAGTGCCGTTCATGCTGAGGCGGCGGGTGAAGACGATGACGTCGCCAGTGATGTGGCCTTCAATGGTGAGGCTCTCGCAGAAGGCGATGAGGTCGCCGTCTAGGGTGCCTTCAATGCGCACCGGCCCGGCCATGACGATCAGGTCGCCCTTCATGGTTTCGCCGGAGGGCAGCGAATAGCGCTCGCCCTTCTTGAATTCGGTGGCGGCGGCGCCCTGCGGCGTGGCGAGGAACAACACCAGCATGCCGAGCACGATGGTGACCGGCGAGAGGCGATGCCGCCTGCGCCAGAAATAGCCGGCCACAAGTGCGCCCAGGGTGAGCACCGGCAGAATTTGAAGAATCATCTCCATATCCCCCCATCCTTTCCAGAACACGCCGCTGAAGAAGAGCATGGTAAGCAGGTTTTCCCCGCCAAATCCGGCCTGGCTCAGATTCTGCTGCCAGGGTTCGATCACTTGGTTCCACACGTAGAACGCGCCGAGGCCGGCCGCCGCCAGCCACGTGACCCAAGCCCAGGGGACGCCTTCGCGGCCCGGAGCCGAGAGCAGGCGCGCGGGCACGCTTTCTTCCTGCTCGATCATGGCCTGGTGCAGCAGGGCCGATTCGCGCTGCAACGCGGCCAGCAAAGCCCGGCAGGGCGTGCAGGAGCGGGTGTGCAGCTCGAGCTCGCGGGCCTTCAGCGAGTCGAGCTGGCCATCGAGATAGAGCAGGCACGTCATTTCATCGAAGTGATTCATGCGAGCCTCGCGATGTGGCTTCGATGCATGGTTACGTGGATCCCTCCGCTGCACGGGCGGCGCGGCCGGTGAGGGCCTCGCGCAACTGATGGCGCGCACGCAGCAACAGCACGCCGACAAAAGCGCGGCGGACACCGAGCGTATCGGCGATTTCGTCGTAGCTCATATCCGAGTAGTAGCGCAGCACCAGCGCCATGCGGGCGCGGCGCGGCAGCGCATCGAGCGCAGTGCGCACCTGCGCGCCGCTGCGCTCGGCGATGAGCTGGTCGAGCTGGTTGGGATCGGGATGCTCGAGCGGCATGGTCTCCACGCCCTCGGTCTCGAGGTCCTGGCGGATGCGGCGCCGCCGCAGGATGTCCCAGCAATGATTGGCGGAAACTTTGTAGAGCCAGGCGGCGAAAGGCCGCTGCGCATCGTACTGGCCGAGTTTCTCTTTCACCTTCAAGAAAATCTCCGTGGTGGCGTCCTCCGCGTCTTCACGCGTGGGCAGCGCGCGGCGGCAGAACCGGAAGATGGCGGCGGCGTGCAGGCGGTAGATTTCGCCCCAAGCTTCCGCCTGCAC
>Ga0187893_10008692_pt1 | contig 15904 bp, 13 predicted proteins | sample MA1701074metaG_FD_139574 | JGI IMG/M metagenome (GOLD analysis project Ga0187893, IMG submission 139574) | White microbial mat communities from a basaltic lava cave in the Kipuka Kanohina Cave System on the Island of Hawaii, USA - MA170107-4 metaG ... | reverse complement strand
GGAATGACCTGCACGGTCTGCCCGAGATAATCACCACGACGTTCCCGACGAATTACCGCTTCGTAGATCTGTCCCGAGGTGTAGTTGCTGCGTCGCGACATCCTGTGCGAGACGAAGCGTTCATAGTGTCCGAGATCGAGATCCGTTTCTGCTCCGTCGTCCGTGACAAACACCTCGCCATGTTGGGTGGGGTTCATCGTTCCCGGATCGACGTTGAGATAGGGATCGAGTTTTTGCAGCCCGATGTTGAGACCACGGTTCTCGAGTAGCGCGCCCATCGAGGCCGCGCACAAGCCCTTGCCGAGCGAAGACACCACGCCACCCGTCACGAAGATGAATTTGGTTCGCTTGGGCCGAGGGTCACGCACGGCGTCGTTAGGTGCCACTTCGGTAGCGGCAAATCAATGGTGGGGGCGAGCCGACCCGCAATCGGTCTCCACGACCGCCCCACGTGGCCCTCGGGGATTTCAGCGAAGGCTCCTGCGCCACGCCGAGGACTCGGGCTCACGATCCCCAGCTGCCCTGTCGGCGCCACTAGACACAGACCTTGCACGCGCAACCGCGGCCGCCGCCGCCATGGCCCTCGAAATCGTGTCGGACACCTGTCCCGGCACAACGACCTCGGGGTGCTGTTCGAGATAATGCGTGGTCACACGTCCCGCCAGGAAATCGGGCTCGCACATGATCCGATGATGCAATGCGAGATTGGTTTGAATCCCGAGCACGACGGTGTCCTCGAGCGCACCGCGCATGCGCTGTAGTGCAATCGCACGCGTTGGTCCCCATGTGGTGATTTTTGCGATCATCGGATCGTAGTGGCTGGATACCTCGCTGCCACTCCGCACGGCCGTGTCCACACGCACATGTGGCCCTTGTGGCCATACGGCACGCGCGACCGTCCCTGGGCTAGGAAGAAAACGCACGGGATCCTCGGCATACACACGGCATTCGACGGCATGACCACGTAGCACGACGTCGTCCTGTCGGTAGTCGAGCGGCTGTCCCGATGCGACGCGGATCTGATCCCATACCAGATCACGGCCCGTCGTCATCTCGGTGACGGAGTGCTCGACTTGCAGGCGTGTGTTCATTTCGAGAAAGTAGAACGCTGGCCCTTCTGGTCGTTCTTCGAATAAAAATTCGATGGTTCCCGCACCACGGTACGACACTGCGCGTGCTGCCCTGACGGCTACCTCGCCCATGGCCGCACGTAGCTGCTCGTTCATCTGCGAGCTGGAGGACGGACACTCCTCGACGACCTTTTGGTGCCGACGCTGGATCGAACAATCACGTTCGCCGAGATGGGTGACGTTCCCGTACGCGTCCGCCATGAGCTGGATCTCGACGTGCCGCGCCCCGGTGATCGCGCGTTCGATGAATATGCGACCGTCGCCGAACGCAGCTTTCGCTTCGCGCGTCGCCCCCTCGAACGCGAGCGTCAGCTCTCCCTCTCCAGCGACCACACGCATGCCTTTTCCGCCTCCACCTCCGCTGGCCTTCAACATCACTGGGTAGCCAATGTCCCGTGCCGCAACCACGGCTGCAGCGATGTCCGGCACGTCGTCACGACCGGGCACGATCGGCACGCCCGCTGCGACCATCGCCTGGCGGGATGTGACCTTGTCCCCCATCGTACGCATGGCTTCTGCGGAGGGGCCAATCAATACGACGTTGGCGCGGTCACACGCCTCGGCGAATTCGGCCTTTTCGCTCAAAAATCCATAGCCTGGATGAATCGCGTCCGCATGGGTGCGTTTGGCGGCGGCGATGATCCGGTCGATCGCAAGGTAGCTGTGCACAGCAGGCGTCGGGCCAACGCACACGGCTTCGTCTGCCCCAGCGACGTGCAAAGCTCGACGATCACCTTCGCTGAATACGGCCACCGTGCGAATACCGTGCTGCCGGCAAGTTCTCATGACACGCAGCGCGATCTCGCCGCGGTTCGCCACGAGGATCTTCTTGAGCCCAGTCATTGCCTAGCGAGGAATAACACGTTCGTTCGGCCGAAACGCTTCGCGCGACAAGGGCGCGGCCATGTCTTCAGGAGCGGCGGGGTATGGGCGTCGCTGGAACTTCAACGTCAGGGACCTGGTCTTGACGAGGGTTCTCGCTGGGGCCTTCGGTCGTATGCTCGTCGATGTCTCTGTCTTGCCCAATCGGCCGCGCGAGCGTAGGAGGCGGCGGTTCCGGCCACAATGGCGCAGGTGCACGATCGGCACAACCTTGCATCAATAGGATCGCGAGGAACCACAGGGTCGGTGCGATCGATCGTGCTGCTCGAACATCGCCGGTCAGCCGCATAGGCGTGACGTCATGCTTCTTCTTCCTCGACCACCTCGGTGCCCAGCTCCTCCTCGGCGGCCCCCTCCTCCGGTTCGAAGGCATCTTCTTCGCTTGGTGCCTCGAATCCCTCTTCCTGTGCAGCGGCCTCGAACTCCGGCTCGTCGGTCTCTTCCTCTGGAACTTGTGGCTTCTTGACCAACGATTCCGGATCGATTGGCAACTCCTCGAGCTCTTCGGCACCTTCTTCCGCGTCACCTTCATCGTCTTCGAGTGTGCCGAGGGCCGCCGCTTCGAGAAACGTGTGCTCGCCACTCGTGACACGAAGCTGGCGACGCTGCTCTTCGATGAAATCGATCATGGCTTGATTGACGTCTTCACCAAAACGCACCTTGCCGTCGCCGATCTCCCGAAGTGCCGTTACACCTTCTTTGTTGTCGCACTCGACCATGGCGTGACCTCGGCCCTCGCCCAACGCTCTGGCGCGTCGCGACGCGAGCACGGTGAGCGCAAATCGGTTCGGGACCAAAGCGAGGCAGTCTTCGACGGTAACGCGGGCCATGGGGCGCGCAGTATGCGGGACTCTTTCCGAGAGAGCAAGAGCACCAAGCCACACGATCGCTGCGAACTGCTCGCCGCTCGCGCGAGCGCCGCGGACCTTCACATTTCAACCAGGATCTGCTGACCGCGCTCCCGCAGCTCGAGGCTGTCTTGCACCCAACGTATGAATCTCCGCGCCGCATCGGCATCGAACTGGAATGCATCTGCAAGATCCAACAGCGCGGTGAACTCGTCGTCGACCAAATGGTGATCAGCCAGCGCGGCACACACGGCCTGGTAATAAAGGAAGATCTTGGCTTCCCGATGTGTGATTCCACGAGCAATGCTCAAGAGATCGCTCGGATTGCGAAATTCCTTTCGCACCATGTCCCGTTCTTCAGGCAAGAGCATCATCTGCCCCATGAGCTCTTCCACGAAATGGCGCTCGCTGTCCGACACTTGGTGGTCGCGTGCCGCCATCACGGCAACCGCTCGTGCCACAGCGACCTGCTCTTCGGGGGTGATGATCTCTGCAATCGGAAAGTCAAGCATGGTCATCCTCCGGACCCGAACGCAGGTTATCGCATTCGCGAGCGAATGCGAGTGCGAATCGCGTGGGGCTCACGAGCCGCAGTCGGGTCATTGTGGAGGAAGTATCACATCTGGATTCCATCGACTTGCAAAGGCGCGTAGGCTGGTCACATGGCACGTGGGCCCGCGGGGTTCGGTCAGTCGGGCCGACGTTCGGACCTTGTCGCGCAAATGCGGATGGAGGCACGCGGACGCAAATTCCGCATGGTCTACCGTGCGGTCGTGTTCGCAATCGTGATGAGTGCTTTGGCGGTTGCTGGTAAGCTCGCGATCGACGTTCGCAACGTAGGGCAAGCGGTCACCTCGACACGAGCCGAGTTGGCACATGGAGGTTCGCAAGCGCTCGCCCGGGCTGCCGCCGACATCCAACACGGTTTGTCGATTCGTCCCGACCACGACGAAATCAAGTTGTTGGACACACTCGTGCGGGCGCAAATGCAGCTCGATCGTGGCGATGTACGAGCGGACGCGCCCATCGACATCGAAATTCCCGTAGGGACGCACACGGAGCTCGTCGTTGCACGCGGGCTCGTCGCGCTCGCTCGCCACGACTACGGAGAAGCCAGCAACGCCTGCAATGAAGCGCGATCTCGCACGCACGAAAGTACAGTGGCTCCCGATCATGGTGCATGGCTGTGTGGTCTCGTCGCGTTGGGGCGTCCGTACGATCCCCTCGGCATGGAGCAAGCGATCATGACGTTGTCTCAGGCGACCGCTCTGGTGCAAGCGTTCACTGAGTACGACCGCACGCTGTCAGCGTTGCTGCTCCGCGCTGGACGACCCGACGCGGCCGTGGAAGCGCTCGGTCAGGCACGCATTCATGGGTCCAACCATGCGGGTATCGCCGTCGACGAAGCCGTCGTGGATGCCGTGATGCAACGCAACAGCAAACGGGTCGTCGAAAGCATGAGCAAATTGCTTCACGATCCGTCCGTGCTGGCCATGCGCGATCGTGCACGCGCACAGCTCGCGATCGGATCGGCTTGGCTACACGAAGGTGATCGCGAGCACGGGCTGGCTGCGCTCGAACAGGGTTGGAGCATTGCACCAACGTGGGATCAGGACACGTGTGATGTTCTTCTCGAAGGCATGATTCGCGCCGGCCATGCGCGCGCGAAGGAGCTCGTGGCACAAGCAACGCTCGCAGCGACCGAAGCGCAAGCCGCTGCTGCATGGTTGCGTATGTCCGAGGGCGCGTATCTCGACGCATTGACGCTATTGGCTGCGTTGCCCCAAGACCATGCACGCGTGGGATATCTCCAGGCACTCGCGTTGACCGAGCAGCAACGCTGGGCAGAAGCACTGCCGTGGATCGACCGAAGTGAGCGAATGTGGCCGGGTCGCGTCGAGCTGGCCGTGGCACGCGCACGGGCCGAGCTGCGGGTTGCCAACGCTTCGGCAGCGACGACGCGTCTCGAAGCTTTGGTGGCAGAACATCCTCACGCACCGCGTGTACATACAGGCCTGGCCGAGGCCTATCTCGCAAGTGATGATCCAGACACACGCGCGAAAGCGAAACGGGTGCTGCGCTTGGCCATCGAACGCGAGCTGATCGCGTCGGAGGCGTCACTTTTGCTCGCGGAGCTCGAGTACGCAGCCGTCAAGAACACTCCCGGGGCCATCGAGCAAGTGCTGGCATTGTTCGAACAGGCAGCCCAAAAAAACCCACATGTGAGTCGATACCCCGCGCGCTTGGCCCAACTAATGGCCGAGCTGGGTCTGCCCGAGCGGGCCCATGACGTGCTTTTACCGATCGCCGAGCGTGCCGACGTGGACGCGACGAGCTTGCTCGTGCTCGTTCGCGCTGCGCTGGTGCAAGAGGAGCCATTATCTCGCAAGCGCACACAAACGCTCGAAGCGTGGTTGGCCAAAGCGAGAAGCCACGGTGGGGCAGTGATCGACCTGGAGCGTGAGCACGCCCGACTCGAGATCGCTTCGGGCAAAGCGTCGGCGTTGGCCAGTGCGCGCGCACGGTTGGAGGCGATCATCACCAACAAACCCGACGATATCGAAGCACGCGTCATGCACGGCAACCTCCTGATGCGTTTGGGAGACACCGCAACCGCGGAGCTGATCGTGAAATTCGCCTTGGACCAGTTACCCAAGCACCTGCGGGGCAGGTTGTATGTTTTGCTTGCACGGATCGAAGAAAACCTGGGCCGCAAACGCGATGCAGCGGCACACGTTTGGCAAGGGTGGGCGCAGTTGGTCAAGAACGGCTCGGCCTCCGACTTGTTGGAGGCCGCGGCCCCGGCCATGCGTCTATGGCACGCGATCCAGCAGCCGAGCGGCGTGCGTTCGATCGCCCGCGATCTGAGTGAGCGCCTGCCATATCATCCCAAGGCGTGGCTGCTCCGAGGGCAAGTTCAACTCGACGAAGGCTACATCGACCACGCATGTGCGAGTGCGGACAAGACCATTGCGCTCGATCCCAAAGACCCCGGAGGCCAGGCTTTACGCGGCGAATGTCTCGCGCGGCGAGGCGATCGAGCAGGCGCCAAGCTCGCTTACCAAGAAGCCGTCAAATTGGCGCGCAGTCGCGAGGAACAAACTGGTTATCGCAAGCTACTCGATCACTTGTGAGCGATGTGTGAGCGATGTGTGAGCGATGCCAGCGTTACGAGCTCCTCGTATCTTTGTCTTCCGGCTCGAAATTCTCGACGAGCGAGCGAGTCCACTCGTCCAAATTTCGCAGAGCGCTGTCGCCAAGCTCTTGCGTCGGCACGAGGGCGCTGATCTGCTCGCGGAGCATCCGTTTGGCCCGATGCAGTCGACTCTTCACGGTGCCGGCTGCTACGCCAAGGACCGCCGCGATTTCGCGAATCGACAGCTCTTCCCAGAAAAACAGCTCGATCGTAATGTGAAAATCGACTGGGATCCGCTGCATGGCCTCGAACACGACTCGTTGTTCTTCCCGTGCTGCAACCGCTTGACTGGGTCGTTCCGTACCGAGCTCGCGATGGATTGCCTCGATCGACACCTGCCCGAAGTCGTAGCGTCGATGCTCACGGCGTTGCTCCCTGAAGTACAGCAGCAATTGCATGCGCGCGATGCCCAGCAGATACGCACGAAATGTCGTCCCTCGTGTTTCGTCGAAAACATCCCGGCTCTCCACACAACCGAGAAACGTCCGTTGGATGAGCTCCTGTGTGGCATCACCCACCTTGCTGCGGAAGAAGCGAGCCACCATCGCCAAGTGGCGCTTGAGCAAATCCTCACCGCAATCGGTATCGCCGTTTCGCCACGCGCGAAGAAGCTCGAGATCGTCCGACACGAGATTCGCCATGGACGGAAGGACACCAGCGTACCACATCATCGCCATGCGCGACGACTGCGCTGGCGGCTCGTGGCATGAGTCCGGACGAATGCGGCGGCGATAGGACTTACATCACGCGCCGCTGGATGGGCCCGGCGCTATCCTGCTGGTAAAGTGCTCAAATGGTGTGGTCCGCAAGTCAGCGACCCCTTCACCACCTGATCCGCCGTAGCCGCTCAGGAGATGCGATTGGCGACCAACAAATGTTCGTCGCGGTCTCCAAGCAGGTGCTTGGCCGATCCCAGCAGCCCGTGACAGTGTCCCGCTACGTGCTTCACGACCGAATCGCGGCCGGAGGGGCAGGCGTGGTCTATGCTGGCTATGATCCGGAGCTCGACCGAAAGGTCGCGATCAAGCTCGTCAGGGCGGACGTGCCGATGCGGCCCGAGAACCGCGCCCGCCTGCTACGAGAAGCGCAGGCGATTGCCAAGCTCGCCCACCCCAACGTGATCGCCGTCCACGACGTTGGCGTGCACGGACCCGATCTCGCTGCGAGCGACGGAACCGACCAGCCCGGCCAGGGCGACGTGTTCATCGTCATGGAGCTGGTCGAAGGCGTCAATTTGCGAGATTGGCTGGCACAAGAGCAGCGATCGTGGCGCCAGGTATTGGACGTGTTCGTCGCGGCAGGCCGAGGGCTGTCGGCGGCGCACGCCATCGGCGTCATGCATCGCGATTTCAAACCAGCCAACGTGCTGCTAGGCAACGATGGTCGCGTGCGTGTGCTCGACTTCGGCCTCGCTACAGTCATTGATTCGGATGACGAGCACACCGAGAAGCTGTTCGCATCCGACCAACGAGACACGCAGTCATCTGTGGATGTGCGCCTGACACAGCCTGGTACGTTGATGGGAACGCCTGCATACATGGCCCCCGAGCAACATCGCTTGGAGCCCGCGGACGCGCGCACGGATCAGTTCAGTTTCTGCGCGAGCTTGTTCGAGGGTTTGTGCGGTCGACCCCCGTTCGAGGGACAGACGGTCCAGGAGCTCGCAGCCGCCAAGCTGGGCGGGCGGGTCAATCGAGCTGCGAACAACGGTGCGGTCCCGAGATGGGTCTACCGCGCCGTGCGGCGTGGACTCAGTCCGCATCCGGCCGATCGGTTTCCCGACATGGGTGCGCTGCTCGATGCGTTGGAGCGAGATCCCGCGCACACTCGACATCGTTGGTTGGGCCGTGCGGCGGCAGCCGCCGTCGTGATGTTTTCGTCGGTTGGATTCGTTTCGTGGAAGCAACAGCGCGAACGTGCCTGCACGGTCGACCCCGACAAGTTGGTCGGGATCTGGGATCTCGACACGCGTGATCGTATTCGTAATGCCTTCCTGGCAACAGGCCGGCCCTATGCCAACGACATGTGGGCAACGATCTCGCGCGAGCTCGACGGCCATACGCAGCACTGGACGGCCCTGAGGACGCAGGTATGTGAGGCGACCCTCGTAGAGGGCCGTTTGCCGCCCGATGTAATGGCACATCGCATGTTGTGCCTGGACGGCACCTTGAAAAAAACTGGCGAAAATAACCAGCTTGCTCGCGAACGCCGATGCCGACATCGTCGAGCGTGCCGTGGCAACCGTTGCCGCGCTGCCCGACGTAGCGGCGTGCGCGACTGCAGATCCGAGCACGCAGGACCCGAACCTGTCGGACTCGAAGCGCGGATACATCGCCACGCTCGACCGCGATCTTGCGCGTGCCGAGCTATTGCGACGGGCTGGCAAGTACACGGATGCAGAGGTGTTGCTCGAGCACTCACTCGTGACGGCACGCGAGCTTGGCCACGCTCCAACACTGGCACGCGGGCTATTGATTGGAGCCGCTCTCCAACGCGATACCGGCAAACTGGCACAGGCCGAGGCGCGCTTTGCAGAAGCGTTCGCCGTGGCCGAGCGCGCCGGTGAGGACGAGCTTGCGGTTCGAGGCCTACTTGGTTCCATCGACGTGGTGGGTGCCATCCAACGCCGGCACGACGAGGCGGCCCGGTTTGAGGAACATGCGGCTGCCAAAATCGAACGCCACCAACTTGGCGAGAAGACTGCTGGAGATCTCGCGTTTGCCATCGGGCATTTGCGCTTGGCCCAGGCTCGCTACGACGAAGCCCTGAGCTCGTTCGAACACGCACTCGAGGTGCGACGCCGGGCACCGGCTGCCAATCATCCCGACGTCGCCGACGCGCTCGAGGGTCTAGGGAGGGTGCTGCGCAGCAAGGGTGAGTTCGATCGCGGTCGAGAGTACCTGAAGTCCGCGCTGGCGATCTGGAGAGAGGTCGTTGGATCCGAACACCCCGCGGCAGCGGCCATCGAGCACGAACTCGGAAACCTCGAGCTCTGGGCGGGCAAACACGACATGGCGCACGAGTACTTGCGTCACGCCTTGACCGTCCGACAATCGGCGTTTGGCTCGGACCATCCCAAAGTCGGCGAGACCATCGAGGTGATGGGCTTCCTGCATCTCGCCATGGATCGTGACCAGGAAGCACTGGATCATTTCACACGCTCGCAGAAGATCCTGGAAGCAGCGTACGGCGCCGATCATCCCTGGGTGGCCGCCGCGATCGGCAATAGCGGCGTGGCACTGGGCAGGTTGGGCCGAGCGGAAGACGCGCTGCAACACGCCGTGCGCAGCCGAGACATGTTGATCGACAAAGTCGGACGGGACCACATCGACGTGTTCCATATACGCACGTTCGAGGCCAGTATGCTGGTGGAGCTCGGTCGCGCTGCCGAGGCCGTACCCATTCTCGAGCGCGGATTGCCCGTGCTCGAGACCAGGCTTGGATCCGAGCACCCGCGGGTCGTCAGTATCTTGCGGACGCTCGGCCAAGCATATCTGGCCGTGGATCGACCCAAGGAGGCAACAGCTCACCTCGAGCGCGCCCTACTGCTGGCGCAACGTCGCTCGGACACGAGCGAGCTCGCACTCGCCTCCATCCAATACGAGCTCGCACAGGCGCTCGTCCATTCGGACCGAGGTCGTGCACGAGAGCTCGCTGCGACGGCATACGATACGTTCCGCAACGCGCCGAGACCCCTGAATGGCCAAGCCGCGGACACCGGGTTGGACCGCGCGACCGACGACATTGCAAGCTGGCTTCGCCGCGCCTCGATTCGGTGAGCTCGGCCAATCACGGCCGACGGGCTCTAACTGTCCTCGAACAACGCTCGGATCATCCTCCAGGCGAGGTTGAGCTCGCGTCGGGAGCGGGTGGCCAAATAGTCGGAGATCTCGCGGACCTCGTCCCGGGCATCGCGTTCGTAGGCATCGAACAGGGTACGGAGGGAAACGGATAGACCCGTGCAGATCTTGCATACCGTCACGAGGGAGGGCACCAACGTGCCCCGTTCGATGCGCCGGATGCCGTCGGTGGACAAACCAGAGCGTTCCGCGAGCGCTTCTTGGCTGAGCTGCCGCGCCCCCCGAAGCTCCTTTATATGCCTGCCGAACCTTCGCGGAAAATACTGAATGACGTCAGTATCCCGAGCCGACCAGATGCCAACCAGTGACGCTATGCCGTATTCAACCACGAATATCGTCCCTGATGTTCGCGACGGTATGGGCCTACGCTCCCCGGCACCCCCCATGGACCGCCATACAGCCGAGTTGTTGCTCGTGGACGAGAACTCCACCGAACGCCGTGTGCTCTCAGCCGTGCTCCGCCGCATGTTGGACTGTAAAGTCGTGAGCGCAGGCCTCGGCGAGCTCGCGTTCTGGCTTGCCCAGGGGCGACGATTCACGGCAGCCGTGGTCGTCGCACCTCGGTTCGAGGAAGCCATGCGGTTGGCCGGACAGCTGCGTCGGGCGGACGGTGACCTCCCGATCGTGCTGCTCGGGGGAGGGGGGATCTCGTCGGGCAGGGTGGCCCCATGCGTATGGCTGGTGACACCCGCGGACCCTCGCTTGCTCGAAATCACGTTGCGCACCTTGCTTCGGGGGCGACCCTAGCCAGACACTGAACAAATGTCAAGGCCTTCGGCTTGCCCGAGCAAGGTGGTCACCCAGTGCCGCGTAGTTTGCGTAGCAGCATCGCCACGGGATCGTAGAAACGATCGACGACGCGCTCCTTGAGCGGGATGATGCCGTTGTCGGTGATGTTGATGTGCTCGGGGCAGACTTCCACGCAGCAGCGCGTGATGTTGCACATGCCCGAGCCGTATTCGTTGCGGGTCGCGGGGATACGATCTTCGGTGTCGAGGGGATGCATCTCCAGCCCGGCCAGGCGAATCATGAACCGCGGCCCCACGAACACGTCTTTTTTGTCGTGGTCGCGAAGCACGTGACACACGTCCTGGCACAGGAAACATTCGATGCACTTACGGAATTCTTGGATGCGGTCGACGTCCTTTTGAGCCATGCGGTAAGTGCCATCGGCGTTGCGCGCACGAGGCTTGAATGGTCGGATGCGTTGGTTCTGGCGGTAATTCCACGAAACGTCCGTGACGAGATCCTTGACGATCGGGAACGCCTTGATCGGTTGCACGGTGATGGTTTCGCCCGCCGGATAGTCGCTGATGCGGGTCATGCACGCGAGCTTGGGTTTTCCGTTGATCTCGGCGCTGCACGAGCCGCACTTGCCTGCCTTGCAATTCCAGCGCACGGCCAAGTCACTGGCCTGCCTGGCTTGAATCTGATGGATGGCATCGAGCACGACCATACCGGGCCCGACGTCGACGTTATAGTGCTTGAACTCGCCGCCATTTTGGTCACCGCGCCAGACTCGAAAGCTTCGTTCAGACATTGCCGGCCTCCAGGTCTTCGATCTTTGCGTTGGCGATCGCAACGAGCTCGGGGGGACCTTCGTGACGCTCGACGATGCCGACATGCATGCGCCCGTCGATGCCTCGTTTCACGATGAGCTGGCGTTTGCCCCAATCGGGACGCTCGCCCGGAAAGTCGCTGCGCGTGTGAGCACCGCGGCTCTCCTCGCGGACCAGCCCAGCGCGTGTGACTACTTCGGCGGTGATCAAGAGCGCGTGCAGATCGAGTGCCTCGTGCCATCCCGGGTTGTATTGCGAAGCGGGATGCGCCTTGACGTTTGCGGCCCGCTCGGCGAGTCGTTGGATGCTTGTCAGCGCAGCTTCCATCTCGGGACCGTCACGGATGATGCCGACATTGGACTGCATCAGGTCTTGCAGCTCTTCGTGGATGAGGTACGGGTTCTCACCCTCGGCTCGGTTCAAGATGTCCGTCGCGCCCCGGATGATGCGGTGCACGTGCTCGCGGTCGAGTTCCGGACGCTGTGCATGACGCGAGACGTAGTCTTTGGCGCCCAGGCCCGCGAGGCGACCGAACACCAGCAGGTCCGAAAGAGAGTTGCCTCCCAGGCGATTGGCACCGTGCAGGCCGGCACTACATTCACCACACGCAAACAACCCCGAAACGGTGGACATCTGTGTGTCGTGATCGACTTTCACGCCACCCATGAAATAGTGCAGGGTTGGACCCACTTCCATGGCTTCCTTGGTGATGTCGAGCTCGGCCAGCTCCTTGAACTGGTGGTACATCGAAGGAAGCTTGCGTTTGATGTAGTCGGCGGGCCGCCGTGACGCGATGTCGAGGAATGCTCCTCCGTGCGGCGAGCCGCGGCCTGCCTTTACTTCGGCGTTGATCGACCGCGCGACTTCGTCGCGCGTGAGCAGCTCGGGTGGTCTGCGGGCCTGTTTGTCACCCTCGAGCCAACGTGCGGCTTCCTGTTCGCTGTCCGCGGTCTCGGCCGCGAACTTTGCTGGGATGTAGTTGAACATGAAGCGCTCGCCCTTGTTGTTGAGCAACACGCCTCCTTCGCCGCGCACGCCCTCTGTCACGAGTGTGCCGCGCACCGACGGCGGCCACACCATCCCCGTGGGATGAAACTGTGTGAACTCCATGTCCATGAGCTCGGCACCAGCGTCGTACGCCATCGTGGTGCCGTCACCCGAATATTCCCACGAGTTCGAGGTCACTCGCCATGCACGACCACCTCCCCCGGTCGCGAGAATGACAGCCGTCGCGCGAAACAACACGAACCGACCGGTGTCGCGCCATAGTCCCACCGCACCGGCAATACGGTCCCCGTGCTCGAGCAGATCGAGCACCTTGCATTCCATGTGCATGTGGATCCCGCGATGAACCGCGTGGTCTTGGAGGGAGCGGATCATCTCGAGTCCCGTGCGATCACCGACATGGGCCAGACGGGGATAGCGATGTCCGCCGAAGTTGCGCTGGTTGATGAGACCATCTTTCGTACGGTCGAATACCGCACCCCATTCCTCGAGCTCGCGTACACGATCTGGCGCGTGCTTGGCATGCAACTCGGCCATGCGCCACTGGTTCAAGAATTTTCCGCCCCGCATCGTGTCGCGAAAGTGGATCTTCCAGTTGTCACGGTTGTCGGCGTATCCGAGCGCCGCGGCCATGCCACCCTCGGCCATCACGGTATGCGCCTTGCCGAGCAGCGACTTCGATACCAGGCCGGTATTGAGCCCCTGCGCCGCACACTCGATGGCCGCACGCAGGCCAGCACCGCCGGCCCCAATCACGAGCACATCGTGCTCGAACGTTTGAATCTCGGAGAGGTCGAGCATGATTTCCTCGCTCAGCTCCAGGTATTGAGGTCTTTGATCAACCCCATCGACACCAATCGGACGTACAGGTCGGCGAGACCGACCGAGAACAAGCTCGCCCAAGCCAACAGCATGTGTCGCCGGTTGAGCGCCGAGCAGCCAGTCCATACTGCATGTTGCATGTGCGCGCCTGCGTCCGCCGAATAGCAGTTCATCCGGCCACCGATCAGGTGCCGAAACGAATGGCAGCCGAACGTGTAGAGACCGATGAGCAGCGAATTCGCGACCAAGATGACGGTACCCATCCCCACGCCGAATTTGCCACCCCGAAAAAACGCCAACACGGCGTCGTAGGTAAGGATCGACCACACGCCGATCGCGAGATAGAGCGCATAGCGGTGAATGTTTTGAAACAACAAAAGATGCGTTTCACCGCGGTATTTGCCTTGACGGATCCCTACGACCGCGCACGCCGGTGGTGTCCAGGCAAACGAGCGATAGTAGGCCTTGCGGTAGTAGTAGCAGGTCAAGCGAAACGACAAAGGGGCCAGCAAGATGAGCAATGCCGGTGATGCCGGTAGCAGCACGAAGTCGGGCCACCACGTCGGCCAGGTTCCGAACCAGGCGTGTTCGATCGGCGCATGTCCGGGCATGGCCGTGTTGGTGAACAACACCGGCGAGAAAAACGGTGCCAAATAGGGGTCGGCCCAATAATATTTGGCCTCGAAGATGCGAAACGTCGCGTAGGCGATGAACGCCATGAGGCCAAGGAACGTGGCCGCAGGACCAACCCACCAAAGATCCGTACGTAGCGTCGCGCCAGTCGTTTTCGGGTGGCCACCGATCTGGATGAGCTGTGCCATGGAGGTGGAATCCTCTCGTCACCGCGTCTTGCGGTATTCGGGCAGGGCTCCTATACACCAGCGCCACCCACGAGGGGAAGCGCACATGTGCTCGTTGGTTCAAGCCAGCCCATGACGACGACGGACGATCCATTCCGCAGACAGGGCCCCGATGAGAACGACCAACGCGATCCACCCATGCCAAAGGCCGAGCTCCTCGCGAGCGTCCACACGAAGGGCGGAACCGACACCTGGCCCGCCAAACGGATCTGCGAGCGGAATGTAGCGGGGAAGCGCGCGATCTCGCGTGCTGTCGAGCGCCAGCCCACCGGTTTCGTCTGCCAGCGCTGCCAACCGTTGCGTGCCCACGTCGGCGTCCACTTGCGCGAGCTCGCGGCCGGGCGGTTCCACGAGGAAAACGCGCCGAGCTTCCTGGGGAAGCATGCCTTCGCTCGTGTCCGCCCGCTGCGCAATCGCTTGGTAGGCGCCCAGGCCGAGGCCTTCGACGACATGTCTGGCGCGACCGAGCGCATCGCTGACCAGCTCACCTCGGGCCGACGTCTCTCGTGAACGCGCTCGATCGAGCGGTCGGACTTGCCAGACCACACGTACTTCGGGTTCTGGGGCGTAGCTTGGCGTGAGCGTCGTCGCGCGTAGCTCGACGTTTTCTCCCACTTTGTATGAGGGTTTGTCGGTTTCGAGCAGCAGGCGTTCTGCACTGGAGTCGCGCAGCAGCCATCGCACGGCACCGAGCCAAAGCAGGTCGTAAGGACGGGCGCCGTCGAACGACGGCAATGCGGGCGCAAAGCCTAACCGCCAGGATGCGCTGGTGCCGAGCAACATGACCCGTCCTTTGCTCGGTTCGGACACGCTGAGGATCGGACGCGCTTGCCCGCGACCGTCCGTGCGCTCGGGATGAACGAGCAACGCCACGGCGCCGATGGGCTCGGGATCACGCGCCATCAGGAGGGGGTTGTAGCCGTCGAGCGCGGGCAGCTCGGCCCAACCGGATTCACCACGCGTGGCCAACCACGCGGTGATGGGGTGACGACGGCCCGCATCGGTTAGTTTGGGTCGAAACGGTTGCTGTTTCATCCCCGCGGGTGCCCGCGCTTCGACGGGCAAGATCCGCGACAGCTCCGAACCCACATACGCATCTTGGCCGACCCCGAGGTCGCCGCCGATGATGACGAGCGCTCCGCCGTCTTGCACATAGCGCGCAATGTTGCCCAGGTACTGCTGCACTTGGTGCGGCGCGGCATCGAAGTTGTGCATGATCACGAGATCGAATGAGCCGAGTTGTTCTTCGAATAGCTCGTCGGTCGGAAAAGCAATCAGGCTGATGGGAGCAGTGGTATCGTCGCGATCGATGTCGTCCCGTCCGCGTAGAATGTAGTAGCTGAGCAACTCGACGTTGGGATCGCGTTTCAGCAAAGTTCGAAGTGCACGTACGTCCCAATCCGGTCGGCCTGCCACGTGCAGTACGCGGACCTTGTCGCGCAATACCTTGACTACGAACGCCCGCTGGTTGTTGGCGAGCGTGGCTTCACCCGGCTGAGCAGCTACGACGAACTCGTATACGAACTGCCCCACGCGATCGGGTGCCAGCTCGAAGCGTACCGGCACGATCTCGGCGTCTTTGCCGAGCACGATCGCGCGGCTCGCGATTCGCTCGCCATCGCGACGAAGCTCGACTTCGACGGCACTGTTCGCGAGACCGTGCGCAACGATGTGGGTCTCGAACTCGGCAACGTTTTCCACGAACGCGAACTCGCCTGCGCGTACCGCTGCGACGCTGACAT
>Ga0187893_10008691_pt1 | contig 15906 bp, 11 predicted proteins | sample MA1701074metaG_FD_139574 | JGI IMG/M metagenome (GOLD analysis project Ga0187893, IMG submission 139574) | White microbial mat communities from a basaltic lava cave in the Kipuka Kanohina Cave System on the Island of Hawaii, USA - MA170107-4 metaG ... | reverse complement strand
GGCGTTTTCCGAAATATACATAACGCCCGCGGCGTTTACCGCGACGCCGAAAGGATTGTTCAACTGCGCCATCAACGCGAGCCCGCCATCCCCGGAAAAGCCGCGCGTGCCGTTGCCCGCCACCGTCGTGATGATTCCGGCCGAGTTCACCATGCGAACGCGATGGTTTCCAAAATCGCCGATGAAAAGATTGCCCTGTGGATCGAGGAATACGCCGAACGGGCTGTTCAGCCGCGCATTTCTTGCCGCGCCGCCGTCCCCCGCGTAGCCTCCTACGCCGCTGCCTGCATACGTGCTGATCACTCCCTGCGGCGTCACCCGCCGCACCACGTGATTGTGGTTATCGGCGATATACAGGTTCCCTTGCGTGTCGAAGGCGACGCCGTAGGGTTGCCCAATCGCGGCCAGCGCAGCCAGCCCTCCATCGCCGGTGTAACCGTTCGTGCCGTTCCCGGCAAAGGTGGTAATGATGCCGTTGCGATCAATACGGCGGATGCGCAGATTCAAATCCGCAATGTAGATGTTGTCGTCCTGATCCACGGCGACACCTGTAGGCAGAAACAGGGAAGCCGCCGTTGCCGGGCCGCCGTCTCCACCATAGGCCCCTCTCCCGGTGCCTGCTATCGTCGAGATGATCCCATTCGGAGTGATACGGCGAACCCGGTGGTTGTACGTGTCCACCACGATCATGTTGCCGCGCGAATCGAACGCCGAAGCGAAGGGCGCCGCCAGCATCGCCCGGTTGGCCGGCCCGCCGTCGCCGGAATAACCCGATTTACCCGTTCCCACCACTGTAGAGAATGACCCGTCCGTTCCCAACCGCCGAATGCGGTTTCCGCCCGCCATGTACAGATTTCCCTGCCGGTCGAGCGCCAGGTTCCCCATAAAATCGAGGATCGCGCTGGGCGCCGCCACGCCGTCCGCGGAGTGGGTGTCGAAATCGGTCCCCGCAACCGTTACGATCAAGCCGTTCGAAGGAATCCTCCGGACTTTGTTGTTGCCATATTCCGCGATAAAAACCGTGCCTTGGGGATCGACGGCGAGCCCGTAGGGGTTCATGTCGGCGCTGGAGGCCAGCACGCCATCGACGCTTAATCCCGAAACACCAGAACCGGCAAGCGGCCCGATTAAGCCTTGCGGCGAGATGCGGCGGATGCGGAAACTGTCCTGATCCGACACCAGCAGATTGCCCTGATTGTCAAACGCAATGCTGCGCGGCAGCGCGACACCCGCCGCTGTCGCTGAACCTCCGTCCCCCGACACGGTCCGGTTGCCATTGCCCGCATAAGTGCCGATCACGCCCTGCGCGTTAATGCGGCGGATGCGATTGTTGCCGAAGTCGGCAATGTGCAGGTTGTTCGACCCGTCGAGGGCAAGGCCCTCCGGCAAATACAAAGATGCCGATACCGCCGCGGCTCCGTCGCCGGAATACGTTCCCTGACCGGTTCCCGCAATGGTCGTAATGATTCCGTTCGACGACACGCGGCGGATGCGGTGGTTGTCGGTGTCGCTGATGTAGATGTTGCCCGCGTTGTCAATCGCGATTCCCGATGGGCCTCGCATTGACGCTTGACGCGCCTGACCCCCGTCGCCCGAAAATCCCGCAACGCCGTTTCCAGCAATCGTGGTCAGAACGCCGTTTATGTCCATGCGGCGCACACGGTGATTCCCTTTGTCGGCGATGTATAGATTTCCCTCTCTGTCCACTGCAATTCCCAGCGGATCGTTGAGCGAGGCGTTCACTGCCAGGTCCCCCTCTCCGGAAAAACCACGGAACCCGTTGCCCGCCGCGATCGTAATCAAACCCTGTGGGCTGATTCGCAGAACCATGTTGAAATTCTGCGACGAAAAATAGACATTGCCCGATCGATCGATCGCGATTCCGCGAGGCGCGCCCATCGGTGCATCCAGCGCCGGAACCGGACTCGGATAAGTGAATTCCCGGCCTGCCACTGTCGTGATCACACGCTGCTGGGCGCAAAGAAGAGGAGTCAGCAAAAAGACCGAAACAATCGTGATAAAAACATACGACGACATCCTACGCATACGCCCGTTATACCACCCTCCTGGCTTATTCTGTATTGAGTGACGAACAAGGTTGCCGTGATCACCGGCGCGGGTTCCGGGATTGGATGCGCCACCGCGCTCCGATTCCTCGACGAAGGAGCTTCGGTCATCGCCGGCGTTTACCATGAAGCGGAGGTTCATACCCTCCAGCGCGAGGCCGGCGAACGAGCCAGTCTCCGGTCCATTCGCTGCGATGTCACCCAGCCGGACGAGGTTAAGGCGCTGATGGACGCGGCTGCCGCGCAGTTTGGCGGCATCGACATCCTCGTTGCTAACGCGGGGATCGCCGAATCGGGCGACGTCACCGAATCGACACCCGTCCAGTGGGACCGGCTGCTCGACGTGAATCTGAAAGGCGTTCTGCTCGCCGCCCGATTCGCCGTGCCGCATATGCTCGATCGCGGCGGAGGCTCGATCGTCACGGTGAGTTCGATCAACGGCATTCGAGGCAATCACCGGCTGGTCGCATACGCCGCTTCCAAGGGAGGCGTGGTGGCGGCAACCATGGCGATGGCGCTCGACTACGCCGCGCAAGGCATTCGGGTCAATTGCGTCTGTCCGGCAACTATCGCCGATACGCCCATGGTCGCAAAAGCCTTCGCCGAAGCCTCCGATCCGGAGCGGTTTCGCGACTATCTTCTGGCCAAACATCCCATGGGACGATTCGGGCGCGCGGCCGAAGTCGCCGCAGCGATCCGCTTCCTTGCCAGCGACGAGGCGTCGTTCATCACGGGAGTTGTTTTACCGGTGGATGGCGGCCGGTCGGTTCGATAATCTCTGGAGAGAGAAAAAAATATGAATTGGAGCTTTGAAGAAATCGACAGCGCCTACGGTGGCGTCAGCGAAGGCCCGGTGTGGGACGGGACGGCGCTGCTCTATACTCGCATCCAGCAAAGCCGGATCCTGCGGTACGATCCGGCCGCGGGACGTCCGCAGATCCATCGTGAGAACACGAACTACGCCAACGGCCTGGCCTACGACTGGCAAGGCCGGCTGTTGGCTTGCGAGGGTGGATCGGACGAGGATTCACGCCGGGTCACCCGCACCGAGCCGGACGGATCCAAAACTGTGCTGGCCGCGGCCTTCGAAGGCAAGCGGCTCAACATTCCAAACGATCTGGCCGTCGACACGCAAGGGCGGATCTGGTTCACCGATCCGTTTTATGAAGGCGCCGCGGGAGCCTGGAGCCAGGACACCACTCACAAGGATCTCCTCCACGACTCCGTCTACCGGCTGGATGAGGACGCCAATGGAACCTGCTCCATAACGCGCGTCACCTTCGATACCACGCGTCCAAACGGCCTGGTCTTTTCCAGGGATCAACAAACTCTCTACGTCGCTCAAAGCGGGCGGCGGCCGGAGGAGAAGCGGCAGCTTCGCGCTTATCCGGTGCGCCACGACGGCTCCCTCGGAGACGGCCACGTGCTGCACGATTTCGGCGAGCATCGGGGCATCGACGGCATGTGTCTCGATTCGGAAGGCAACATCGTTGCAACCGCCGGCTGGGAATTAGGCGGCCCTGGGCCTGCCATCTACGTCTTCTCTCCGGACGGCGTTGTGATAGAACGGCATGCGGTTCCCTGTAAACGCCCTACGAATTGCGCCTTTGGAGATCAGGATCTCGAAACTCTCTTTGTGACGACGATTGAAGGCTATCTGTTCCGCACGCGCCCGGAGCGCCGCGGGCTTGCTATGTATCCGCTGCTAAAGTGACCGCCCGGCCGAATCGGCCCAGGCGCGCACGATCATATCATCGGTTTCTTGCGTAAGCGCTCGCCCGTCGAAGCCGCCGCTGATTTCCCATCGGGTATAGCCGCTGCACCGCAGCAACAAGGCCATTTCGTCCTTGTAAACCCAGCGTGTGTCGTACTCGGAACGCTGAAGCAACTCGATCGTTCCGCCAGGCCCGGCGCTTTCGACTTCGGTGATCGAATGTTGAATCTGGCGGACCCGGTCGAAACTCCGCGTGTCAAACACCCGCAAAGTATGACCGGTTCGCGGATCGATTGTTTCGCCTTCCAGGACACGATGGTTGTCGCCGGCGCCGATCCAGTGCAGCCCTGGAAACGCCCCATCAAAGACCAGCATGCCACCCGGGAGTAAGTGCTCGCGGCAGCGCTCAAGACAGCGAATCTGGCCCTCCTGCGTCAGGTTGTGCGTGAAAGCGTTAAACGGAATCATAGCCAGTGCATACCGCCGAGGCAGCCGGAAATCGTTCATGTCAGCCTGATAGAGGCGCGGCGACAAACCGAGCCTGGCCGCCGAATTCCGCAGCCGCGCGAGCATCGGCTCGAACAAATCGAGCCCGTCGATGTCTACTCCCGCTTTTAAACACGGCAACATCACGCGACCTGTCCCGCAGCCGATGTCCAACACCGGTCCCTCGGCGCGCTTGGCCAGATCGAGATAAAAGTCGAGCCCATAATCAAAGCCGCCTAGAAGGATATCGTAGAGCTCACCGTCATCAAACGGAGTTGGGGCAGAAACAGGGGGTAACGTCATGGCGCATCGTTCCTATCGATTATTGTAGTGAAAGCGCTGGACGAGCCTTCAGCCGGCTGGCAGTCGGCGCGTTGACCGCCCATCGCCTCGCCCAGATGCGCGGCCTTGCACAAACGGCCTTCGCCGTCTCACTTCGGCGGTTCGGGAGCCCGCGCGGCGGGCTTCTCGTAACTATCGACGATCTTCGGCCGTATTCCTTCCGTCGAAATACCCGCAGCAACCATCAGTTTGGTAATCGCTTCGATCGTCGCCGCGTCGGGACGCGGGAGCCGGCTGATGTAACCCTCGGCGATGAACAGCGGCGTCCCGCCGGCCTTGTTCGGATTCTTCCAGATCTGCGGATCGGCGCCGCGCTCCGCCAGCAGCTTCACCACAAGCGGGCTGATGTTAAACGCGGCGCCGTGCATCGCCGTATCACCGTTGTTGTCCACGGTGTTGACGTCCGCGCCAAGGTCGATCAGCATTTTCACGGCTTCCACCGCTTCGCTTTCCTCGCCCGCCTCCTCCTGCGGTTCGTTCGTGCCCACGCCGGCAGCCGCCATCAGCGGCGTGGTGCCGTCTAAGTTCGCGAGCAGTGGATCGGCGCCCAATTCCAGCAGCAGCCGCATCAGTGGAAGGTCGACACGGTCGGCGGCAAACAGAAACGGCGTCGCCCCATCAGAACCGATGCTCGACCATGAGGCGGGCTGCTTAGCAGCGCCCTTTGGCAGGCGAAAATTGACCTTCGCTCCCCGCTTCACGATTTCGCGCACGAAGTCCGCGCTCGACAGGCTGCCCGCCCCGTCCGGCGGCGCGGGATCGCTGCTGTCGCTTGAGTCCGGCCTTCGCACCATGGCAATTGTGTGAAGCGGAGTGAATCCCGTGCGCACATCGTTCGGATCGGCTCCCGCGTCCACCAGTGCAATCGCAAGTTCGTAGTGGCCGTTCTGCACCGCGAGCATCAAGGGACTCGTGCCCGGTCCTCTCGCACCTCCCGGACGACCCCTGCCTGCCCGGCCCGCATACTGCATCATCGCGTTCACATCCGCGCCCGCCGCGAGAAAGGCACGCACGGTGTCCAGGTGGCCCGCACGCACGGCAAAGTGGAACGCCTGAAACCCTGAGTCGAGCGTCGCCTTCAGTTCGGCTCCCGCATCGAGCAGCGCCCGGACCACCGCGGTGTGCCCCTCGGCCGCCGCCCACATCAGCGCTGTCTGGCCCAGCCGTTCCCGTGCCTCGACCTTGGCGCCGCGCGCCAGCAACGCCTTCACCGCCTCGACGCCGCCCGAGCGCGCCGCCAGCATGAGAGCGGACTCTCCGCCTTTCAGCGTGGCATTCGCATCGGCTCCGGCCTCGAGCAGCAGCTTCACGATCGCCGCGTTGCCGTTCCTGCAGGCCTGTGTCAGTGGTAGGACGCCATAGCGGTTCACTGCGTTCCCATTCGCGCCCGCGCGCAGCAGCAATGCCACCGCCACCGCATCATCGTGATACGCGGCCCAATGCAGCGCGGTGGTCCCGTCCACTTGCGCGGCATTCACGTCGGCGCCTGCCTCAAGCAGCCTGCGGACGCCGGCCGTGTCGCGTTGTTCCATGGCCCCCGCCAGTTCGGCCCGCGCCGCCGCGTCCGCCGGAGCGGCGAAGCCGGCTCCCAGCAGGACGAGTCCACTTATCTTCCGCCAGTTCATGCGCGTCCTCTATCCAACATCGACCCGATCGAAGAGGTCCTCGACTTTTCCCGTGCTGTCCACGAACGAATCCAGGTGAATGCCCACCCGATCGAGCAGCGTCAGGTGAAGGTTCGCCAGATTCGTTCCTTTCTCGTACCGGATGTGCCGGCCGCCCTTGAGGCCGGTTCGCGCGCCGCCTGCTACCAGAATCGGAAGATTCTCGTGATCGTGAAGGCTCGGATTCCCCATGCCGCTCCCGTAGAGGTAGACCGAGTGATCCAGCAGCGAGCCGTTGCCATCCGGAGTGGCCTTCAGTCGCTGGAGGAACTCGGAAAACAGCGAAATGTGATAGGTGTTGATCTTCGCGATCTGCGCCACCTTCACCGGATCGTTGCCGTGATGGCTCGTCGGATGGTGCGGGTCCCGGACGCCGATCTCCGGATAGGTGCGGTTGCTCTGCTCGCGCGTGAACTGGAATGAGATCACGCGCGTGATATCTGCCTGAAGCGCCAGAATCTGTAAGTCGAACATGAGCTTGGCGTGGTCGGCGAACGCCGCGGGGACGCCGACCGGCCGCTCCAGATCGGGCGTCTTGTTGTCCGCCACCGCCTGCTCAGCGCGCTCGATCTCACGCTCCACCTGGCGCACACTCTCCAGATAAAGCTCCAGCCGCACGCGATCCGGGACTCCCACACGCTGCTTGAACCTAGCGATCTCCTTCGTAAACGAATCGAGCAGGCTTGACCGGTTGTGCAGCGCGGCGCGGCGTTCCTCCGCATTGCCGCCTTCGCCGAACAGCCGCTCGAAGACCACTCGCGGATGCGCCTCCGACGGAAGCGGCGTCGTTGGCGACGACCAGGACAGGCAATTCTGATAAACGCACGAGTAGCCGTTGTTGCAGACGCCCGCGAGCGGATTCAAATCCATGGCCAGTTGGAGCGAGTCCACCTGCGTCTCGCGCCCCATCTCCTTGGCCGCGATCTGGTCCACCGTGATGCCCGAAAAATAATCCGAGCTCTCCGTGTGCTTGGCGCTCGCCGCGCTCAGAAACGCCGAATTCGACGTGTCATGAGTCCCCGGGTAGGCGTTCTGCAACCGGAGATTCGTGATGACTGTCACCTGCTCTTTGACCGGCTGCAGCGGCGCGAGGATCGGGGAAAGCTCGTTGAGCTTCCCCTGGCCGGGCGGAGTCCATCGGTCCTGATCGCACCCCATCGGGATGAACACAAAGCCGATCCTCCGGACGGGCTTGGCGGGCGTGGCCCCCCATGCCGTCGCGGCGGGAATCATCGCGTCGAGCAGCGGCAGGGCCAGTGCCCCCTGGGCGCTTCTCAGCATTGCCCGTCTCGAGATTGCTTTCTTCGTCAAAAACATCGGGTTGCCCCTCTACCTGGCGCCTATTCTACCAGCTACGGAAGTCGTTTCCGTGCACCGCATTTGAAACGGAGCGCTCTTCACGATTCCGAGAATCAGCGATGAGAACCGGTATCCGTCCTTCTCCGCGGCGCTCACGATCTTGCGGACAGCCGGCGCGTCGTAATACCCGACGCCTCGCCCCAGCGCGAACGTCAGCAGGTTCTCCGTCAGAGTTGATGCAAACAGCTCGGGCCGGCGCAGCAGCGCCTCCTCCAGCCCGTCGACCCCCTGGAACTCCCGGTCACCCGGTACAGCCCCGGAAGCATCCACGGGTTGATCCTCCACTTCCAGATCCCGCCACCGTCCTATCGCATCGAAGTTCTCGAGCGAAAAACCTACCGGATCGATCGTTCTGTGACAGCTCGCACACACCGCGTTGCTGCGATGTGCGGCCAGCCTCTGGCGCATCGGAAGATTCGCGGACATCGTGCTCTCGTCGAGTGCCGGCACCTCCGGCGGCGGCGCGGGAGGCGGCGCTCCCAGAAAATTGCGCAGCACCAGGACTCCGCGAAGCACCGGCGACGTCCGCGTCGCATAAGACGTCACTGACAGCACGCTGCCGTGCCGCAGCAGTCCGCCGCGCCTGCTTTCCGGCGCGAGCGTCACGCGCCGGAACCGGCTTCCATAGACGCCGGGAATTCCGTAATGCTTCGCCAGGCGTTCGTTCAGAAACGTGTAGTCGGATTTCAGAAAGGTGCGCACGCCGCGATCTTCGCGCAGCACGCTGTCGAAGAACAGCTCCGTCTCTTGCCGGAAGGCCTGCCGCAGGTTGTCGTCGAAGTCCCGAAACAGATTGCCGCTTGGCTGGACGGCGTCGAGATTTCTCAGCCGCAGCCACTGTCCGGCGAAATTCGCCGCGAGATTGAACGAGCGGCGATCGGCGAGCATCCTGCGCGCCTGCTTCTCGATCTCTCCCGGCTTGCTGAGCTTCCCTTGAATGGCTGCGTCCAGCAATTCATCGTCCGGGATGCTGCTCCACAGGAAAAAGGACAATCGCGATGCCAGTTCGAGATCGCTGATCTGGTAAACGCCGCCCGGCGGTGGCTTCCCGGGTTCGCCCTCCACCCGGAACAGGAACTTCGGGTTGGTGAGCACAGCGGTGAGCGCTGCTGTGATTCCCGCGTCGAAATCGCCTTCGGCGCGCCCCTTGCGATAGAAGGCCATCGGTTCGTCCACTTCGGCTGCGGCGACCGGTCGCCGGTAGGCGCGCCGCATCAGCGTGGAGAGAATCTCCGCCGCGCACTTTTCTTCCTCTTGCTTGTCTTTTCCGGTGGGCTGGCAGATAAACAGCCGCCGCCGGCTCGCCGTATCCCCGGCGCCTTTGGGCGCATACGGTCCGGTCACCGAAATCTGGTCGACGGCAGGCGCCGTCCTCGGATGCCGCCGGTCGTTGAAGCGGGATTCGGTCGGCTGCCTGGGCGTGTCGATCAGCGAGGAGCCTTCCTTGACGAAGGTGATTGCGAGGCTGTGCGGGCCTGCCTTCACAGGAATGCGCACCTTCAATGCTTTCTCGTTCAGCACCTGGTCGCCGATGGTTGCTCTCGAAATCGTGAAGGCATGCACCGGCTCCCGGTCGAGCAGCACCGGCATCTGGTGCGAGCGGGAATCGCGCAGCCCGCTGATGACTCCCGCCAGGTCGCGCATGAGCGAGATCTGGATCTCGTACTCGCCGTCCTGGGCAAACGTATAAGAGGTCGAGAGCCCGCCCCGCGTGCCGATCGGCAGCCCTGGCAAATGATTTTCCTGCGTAAGATCGGGAGGCAGGCCGATGGTATCGCTCATCAGGGAGGATTGCGTCCCCACCGCCAGGCGGCTGATCTTCTGGGCGGCCGAGATATACCGGTTCAGCAGCGTCGCGGAAAGATCGCCTACGTTCACGTTGTCGAAGCCATGACCGCTCTCATCGGCAGGCAGAAGTGAACCCGCATCGATGTCTAGCGCCAGCAGGTCCCGGATTGCATTCTGATACTCGGTTCGATTCAGCCGCCGCAGAGTTTCAGTACGGCCGGGATTCGGCTTCGCGGCCCAAGCCGCATCGAGCGAAGCTTCGAGCGATGTCAGGATCCCGAGGCGATCAACTCCGGAAGGCTGCGGCATGCCGGGAGGCGGCATGACGCCCGTGCGCAACTTCCGTACCACCTTCTCCCATAGCTCGGGCCGCGCACCGGGGGTGGATGAATCGGCCCCGGCCAGACTCAGACCGCCAGTCTTGAGCCGTTCGTTATGGCACGTGGCGCAATAACGATCCAGGAATTGGCGCTGGCTCGACGCATTCCGCTGCTGTGCGTGAATCTGCACGGGAACGGCAAGGACAAGCGCCACTGCCAATCCGGCAAGGCCTGTTCTTAGGACATCCCAGTTCAGTTGGCCCACTACGTCGATTCTACTACCAACCTGGCTTCGCCGACGCTCATAGTCCTCCGATAGTCCGGTGGAAGTTGCACTTGCCTTGGTCAGCGTCCATCCGGCCAGGGCACAGGCGCCGGACACAGTTGCGCCAGTTCATCGATCCAGTAGTCGGGCTGGTAGCGGGCCATCTCGTTCGCGTCCCCATATCCGTACCGGACCGCGCAGATCTTGACGCCTGCCGCGCGCCCGGCAGCCATGTCGGTGGCGGAATCTCCGACAAACAGGCATTCTCCGGGCGGGACCTGAAACTGATCCAGCGATTTATGGATCACGTCCGGGGCAGGTTTTGCGGGGAATCCGTCGGTGCCCTGCAAATGATCGAAGAAAGAGAGCAAACTGAATTGATCAAGAAGCGCTTTCAGCGTGGGCGTGCCTTTGGTGGTGGCGGTGGATTTCAGGCCGCCGAGCCTGGCTAATCCTTCCACGACACCGGGGTAGACGCGCGTACCACGATGCCCGCGCGCCGGATACACTTTGCGATAGTGCAGCAGCAGCGTCTCCATCTCCGCGGCGGAGCAGCCAGGCAGCAGGTCGCCGAACAGATCGAACAGATGCTTTCCGATGTAGGTCTTGAGAATGGCGTCGTCAACGGAGGCGGCGGCCGTACCGGCCAATACTTCTCTCACGGCGCCGCATATATCGGGAGCTGAGTCGAGCAGCGTTCCGTCGACGTCGAACAGGTAGACGCGAAAAGGCGGGATCACGCCGGTTGCGGCCGCTCCCCTTCCATCAGTCCCGGCATCCTGATACCACCTTCCGGCTTCACGGCCGGCTTTGGCTTCTCGCCCTTGCCGTTGGCCACAAAAGGAGGCAGGGGCACGCCTTCGATAAGATCCACCACTTCCTGCCGGTCAAGCACTTCACGCTCGAGGAGCGCTTCAGCGACGCGAACCATCGCTTCGCGGTGCTCCTCGATAATCCGTTTGGCCCGTTCATAGCCTTCGTTGACGAATTTGCGAATCTGCTCGTCGATCTGCATCGCGGTCGATTCGCTGTAGTCGCGGTGAGTGGCAATCTCGCGGCCCAGGAAGATTTGCTCCTCGCGTTTTCCGTAGCTCAACGGACCCAGGTCGCTCATGCCCCATTCACAGACCATCTTGCGAGCCAACTCGGTGGCTTTCTCGATATCGTTACTTGCCCCGGCCGTCTTGGACTTGCAGAAGATTTCGTCGGCCGTGCGGCCTCCCATTGACACCGCGATCTGCGCCTGGGCTTGATCCTTGGTGTAATCCACCTGGTCCCCTTCGGGGAGAAACATCGTAACGCCCAGAGCCATGCCGCGCGGAATAATCGTGACCTTGTGCAGCGGCATCGCCTCAGGAATCTTGGCCGCAACCAGCGCATGACCGGCTTCATGGTAAGCAGTGTGCTTTTTCTCTTCTTCGCTGATTATCCGGCTCTTGCGCTCGACGCCCATCAGGACCTTGTCCTTGGCCAGCTCGAAGTCGTGCATGGTGACAACTTTGCGATTCTGGCGCGCGGCCAGCAGTGCCGCTTCGTTGACCAGGTTGGCCAGGTCGGCGCCAGCAAAACGAGGTGTGCCGCGCGCGATCACGTTCAAATCCACATCGTCGCCAAGCGGTATTTTCTTCGTATGCACCCGCAGTATGCTCTCGCGCCCGCGCACGTCGGGCAAATCCACCACTACGCGCCGGTCAAACCGCCCCGGCCGCAGCAGCGCCGGATCGAGAACGTCCGGACGATTGGTCGCCGCCACCAGAATTACGCCCTCGTTGGACTCGAATCCGTCCATTTCCACCAACAACTGGTTCAGCGTTTGCTCGCGCTCATCATGGCCACCGCCCAGGCCGGCTCCCCGATGCCGTCCCACGGCGTCGATCTCATCGATGAAGATGATGCAAGGCGCATTCTTCTTGCCCTGCTCAAACAGGTCCCGAACCCGGCTTGCGCCCACGCCCACGAACATCTCAACGAAATCCGACCCGGAGATGGAGAAGAAGGGCACGTTCGCTTCTCCCGCGATCGCACGCGCCAACAGCGTTTTGCCCGTCCCGGGCGACCCGATCAGAAGGACGCCTTTCGGAATGCGGCCGCCCAGTTTCTGGAACTTCTGCGGCTCCTTGAGGAACTCGATGATCTCCTGCAGCTCCTCTTTGGCCTCGTCCACGCCGGCGACGTCCTTGAATGTCACCTTCTTTTGTTGCGACCCGTGCAGCCGCGCACGGCTCTTTCCGAAGCTCAGCGCCTTGTTCCCGCCGCTCTGCATCTGCCGCATCATGAAGATCCAGAACGCGATGATCAGAATGAACGGCACTGCGTTCACAAGGATCGATACCCAGTTGCTGTTGCTTGCTTCCTTGATGTCGATGCTGACGCTCTTGTCGCGCAGCAGTTTGTAGATATCGGGATAGTTCAGCGGGATCGTCGTACGCAGGCCCTGGTCGTCGGTGAATGTGCCGCGCACCTCGTTGCCGGAGATCGTAACGCTCTTCACCTTTCCGTTTTCCACCTGATAGAGGAACTGCGAAAAGATAAGCTGATGCTCAGGTCGCCCCTTGCCGTGCTTCATCACCGTCCACAAAAGGACGGCGACGCAGATCAGCACAACCCAGAAGATGGCTGTCTTGATGTTTGAATTCATGAGTCTTCCTAAAGATCCATCCGGCCCGAAAAAACGCTGGCGCCGGCTTTTTACCCGCCCGGCGTCTAAGGTCTTCTTTCTATACTGACGTAATTCGGAGTCAAATTGATTCCCAAGTTTCTAAGAGTTTTCCTCGATTTCTTCGATCAGCAGCACACTCCGGCTGTCCGGTGTTGGCGATTGAGCGCTGCTGGGGCCGAATCTTCGGGACCATAGAATGCCCTGACTTCCTTCTATAATCGGCCAAAAACGGCGTTCCCATAAGGGAACTCGCCCTAGCTGAAACATTTGCTTGAGCTTGGCGGACTTGTCGCATCCGGAAGGTTGATAATGATCTCCCGGCAGCCAGTATCGCAACTGAAGCGGCCCGGACACTTTTTCCCAATCGAGCACCTGCAGTCTCTGCCCTTCATTATATCCCTGGACGAGCGTGGTTCGAATGCGGTATGCGGCGCCCGGCAGCGCCACTTCGCCAGGAACCGGCAGTGTCGCAATTTGAACGCGCCCTGTTTGCTCTTCTTCAAAGCGCGAGATGCGCAGCCATTCAAAGGAACGCAAGGCGTCGATCCCGGCCGCCACAACCCTTCCGTGGCCCTCCAGCGACGCCGCCAGGGCGAGAATCCGTTCTACGTGCTGAAATTCGATCTGATTCAGATCCCCTTTTGCCGCCTGAATCGCATGACGGATCAGCCGGCGCGCCACCGCGGGCCGAAGCCCGGCCACTCCGGCCACGTCCAGGATCCAACTGCGCCCCTTCCGCGCGGCCAGCCTGGAAAACAGGATCGGAATCTCCGCCGCCCAATAGCTCTCTTCATCACGGGCCCACCCCGCCATCTGCGCCAGTTGCGCCTGAATGGCCGGATTATAATCCTGCTCGAGAAGCGGCAATAGTTCCAGCCGGATGCGGTTACGCATGAATTCCCTGGATTCATTGGTATGGTCATCGCGCCACTCGATTCCACGTCCGGAGAGAAACGCGCGCGCCTCGGCGCTCGTAACAGCCAGCATCGGCCGGACCAGACCCTCCCGGGTCACCGGAAGGATACCGGCCAACCCGGCCGTGCCCGAGCCGCGCAGCAAGCGGAAAAGCACGGTTTCGGCCTGGTCGGAAAGCGTGTGTCCGGTGGCCACCCGGCCAACGGCGGCCGCGCCGATCCGGCCGTGGAAAAACTCGAGCCGGATCCGCCGCGCCGCCTGCTCCAGATTCTCTCTTCCCGATTCGGCCAGCGCCCCGGCGTCGGCCACATGCAGCTCAAACGGCAACCCGTGCCGGTCCGCCAGCGCCGACACAAAAGCAGCGTCCTGTTTGGATTCCGCCCTCAGGCAATGATCGACGTGCAGCACACGCAGCCCGAGCTCGAAGCGCTCCCGCAAAGCAACCAACGCCTCCAACAGGCACACCGAATCGGCGCCGCCGCTTACGGCCACCCCCAGCGCGCTGCCGCGAGCGAACATGTTGTGCCGCGATGCGAATTCGGCGATTTTTTCGAGCACCATCCATATTGTAGGCTCCCACGGCGGTGTTTTTTCCCGTCATGGATGGTGTTATGCTGATGTCGATCCAGCGGCAAAGCCCTGGAAAGCCTATGGCGAAATCGAGGCCTGACGTACCCGAAGCAACGCTGGATCTGTTGGTCTTTCGAGTCCTTGATCGCCGCGGCTCGCTACGCGGGTCGGAGATCGCTTCGCACATCGAAGAAACTGCAGGCCAGCTTTCTGTCGAGGAGGGCGCCCTCTACCGCACGTTGCATCGCATGGAAAAATCCGGGTGGATTGATGCCGAGTGGAAGCTGACCGAGAACCATCGCCGGGCGCGGTCCTACTCGATTACGGATTCGGGCAAGCAGCGCTACAAAGACGAAAGGCGCAAATGGCGTACCCTGACGGCCTCGGTCGAGCGCGTGCTGCGGTCCGGCTGAACCCGATCGCCCAGCCGATCGAAGTTAGTATAATAACGGCTCCTTCCCAATGAGGTTTCCGTGGCAAACACACCATCTCGAAGAAGAATGATGCAAGCGGCGGGTTTGGCGGCTTTCTCACCCGCTCCCGCGGCATTAGCTCAGACTGGCTGGCCCCCGGCGCTGGGTCTTGGCACGCCCAGAATCTGTCTGGGAACTTCGGCCACACTGGATGAAAAAGGCATGCGCCTGCTCAAACAGATCGGCGTCGATTACGTTCTCATGGGCGGACCCAGGATCCCCTGGGATGAGGCCGACCTGTCGGCGCGAATGAGCCGCTTCAAAGCCGGCGGCATTACGATCTGCAATCTGATGATATCCGGCTTCAACGATGTCATCTGGGGCAGGCCCGGCGCCGATAAACAGATCGAAGATGTCATCAAATCCATCCGTGCGGCGGGCAAAGCCGGTTTGCCCGTCATCGAATACAACTTCTATGCCAACCGGTTGATGGAGGGGTACAAAGAGGAAATCGGCCGTGGCGGTGCAGGCAATACAGCCTATGATTACGAGCTCTCGAAGAACCTGCCGCCACGCGAAGGCGTCGGCGCGCACACCAGAAAAGACCAGCTCAAAAGAGCCGAACATTTCCTCAAGGCCGTCATTCCCGAGGCCGAAAAGGTCAACGTTCGCCTGGCTCTCCATCCCAACGATCCGCCCGTGCCCCTCAGCCGCGGCTCCGAACAGATCATGGCCAGTTTCGACCAATGGAAAACCTACCTCGATCTTTACAAGAGCCCTTACAATGGCATGACTTTTGATTGCGGCGTCACTCGCGAGATGGGCGAGGATCCGGTGAGAGTGTGCCGTTACCTGGGCGGCAGAGACGTCATTAACCACGTGCATTTCCGCAACGTCGTCGTGCGCAAGCCCTACATCGATTACACCGAGGTGTTTCTTGATGAAGGCGTGGTCAACATGTTCGCCGTCCTGAAGGAATTAGTGCGGCAGAAATATCCGCGCGGCCTCTACCCGGAACATCCGCGGGCGATTGACCTGGATCGGGAAAGAGGCCTGCGCAATCAATATCCCGGCGGGGGTGGAATCGCGGGTGAGATTTACAACGTCGCCTACGCAAAGGCGATGCTTCAAGCCGCGCTCTCGCCCTAGCCATGGATCCGTTTCGCGTTCTCAAAACCACATTCCAACCCGGCGACACACGGGAAATCGAATGCTCCCGCATCGACCGCCAGATCGGCGTCGACTACGATTCCTACCGCCGAGTTTATACCGCCGACAACCGGGAATGGACCATTGCCGGCCAGATTGCCAAAGAAGACGGGAAAAAATATTACATTCTCGAGTG
>Ga0187893_10008690_pt1 | contig 15907 bp, 14 predicted proteins | sample MA1701074metaG_FD_139574 | JGI IMG/M metagenome (GOLD analysis project Ga0187893, IMG submission 139574) | White microbial mat communities from a basaltic lava cave in the Kipuka Kanohina Cave System on the Island of Hawaii, USA - MA170107-4 metaG ... | reverse complement strand
TCGCCTGCTCGATCTTGGTCAGCGTGGTGCCGCCGTACTCCGCCGGCCAGCCGACGCCGAGAAAGCCGGCGGCGTGCAGCGCGCGTTGCCAGGCGCGCGCGCCGTCGAGATCGCGCACCGCGCTGCGCTTCGGCGCGTGGGTGGCGATCCAGTCGCGCACCTTCAGGCGGAACGTCTCTTCTTCCGGCGTATAGCTGAGATCCATGCTGGGCTCCTTTTTCCGGTCCGAACGCAGAGGACGCGGAGGGCGCAGAGGAACGCAGAGGAATTGAAACTCCTGCTCTGCGTCCCTCTGCGTCCTCAGCGTCCTCTGCGTTCGGTCTTCATCGCGCCTTCCACACCGGCTTGCGCTTTTCCACGAACGAGCGCGGTCCCTCGGCGTGGTCCTCCGACTGCTCGACCACCTCGAGGTAGCCGGCGGCGATCTCCTCCGCCTGCTCGATCGGCAGGCCGAGCCCGCGCAGGATGCCCATCTTCGTTCCCCACACCGCGAGCGGCGCGTTCTTGCACAGCAGCACAGCGAGCTCGCGGGCGCGCGGCAGCAGCTGCTCGTGCGGCACCACCTCGGTGACCAGGCCGACCTCGTAGGCGCGCTGTGCGCTCATCTTCTCCTGGTTGCCGAGCAGGGCCATGCGCATACAGACGGCGGGCGGCACGCGCCGCACCATGTTGACCATCTCGTGCGACGACACGTAGCCGATCGACACGTGCGGATCGACGAAGTAGGCCTGATCGGAGGCGATCGGAATGTCGGCCTCGGTCACGTGATCGAGCGAGACGCCGGCGGCCACGCCGTTCACCGCCGCGATGATCGGTTTGTGGACGTTCATGCGGCGCGGGGTCGGCAGCGCCCGAATGCCTTCGTGCATACAGAGCTCCCGCCAGCGGTCGATTTTGATGAAGCCACCGGAGTCGAGCGACTGCACATCGGCGCCGCTGGAGAACGCGCGCCCGGCGCCGGTGATGATCGCCACCCACACCTCCGGGTCGTCCTTCACCCGCTGCCAGGCGGCGCGCAGGTCCTCCTTCATCTGCTGGTTCACCGCGTTCAACCGCTCCGGCCGGTTGAGGGTGATGGTGGCGACGCGGTCGCTCACCTCGAACAACACGGTTTCGTACGACATCGACTGCCTCCGACGCTGTGCGGTTCTACGCGGTAGTGCCGTGCTTCGACAAGCGCTCAGTCCATGCAGGGGGTGCTGACGTGTTGACGTGCTGACGTCTTTTGCCACTGCGTCGCCACCGATAGTGCTGCGCCGTCGCGCTGTGCTAGGGGGCTGACGCGGTTGCATCTGCGGGCGTCGCTCTAGCCCCGCAGGAGGGACCAATGACGTATCCAGGTGGGCGCGAGGGCTGCACGGTTCGGCGATTCGGCGCGCGTGGCTCGATCGCGCTCGGCGTGCCGTCGGCGTGGCTCGCGCTGGCCGGCGTCGCCCAGGCGGCCTGCTTCCAGTGCTTCGGCTCACCCGAATGCGAAATGGAGTGCACCACTGCTAAGTCGGAGGACGACCAGGATCTCTTCTTTGACCTCTTCTGCTCCGCTTGCAGCGGAACGGCATACAACTCGAGCGGCGTCTGCGGCAGCGGAACCTTCTCCGAGTGCACCCTGCCGCTCGAAGCGTGTTGCTTGCCGGACGGCCCGTGTCTGGACATCACGACCGCGAACTGCTCGTCGGTCGGCGGCGCCTCCGCCGGCCCCGGCAGCGCCTGTCCACAGCCGCCGGGTCCCTCCTGCACGCGCTGCCTCGACATGGACTGCCCCTGTGTCGGGCCCGGCGATGAGGACGCACAGGACTATGTTCTCGACACACTCTGCGGCGGCTGCGGGACGGTATCCGCACCGGTCGACTGCGGGACCGGACCCTTCAGCGATTGCACGACTCCGCAGGGCGGCTGCACGGTGCCCAATGTCGGTTGCGTGATCATCGCCGAGATGTCCTGCACGGCGGTCGGCGGCACCTACCTCGGCGATGACACCGACTGCACACCCGAGCTCTGCCCGCTGGTGTCGCCGACTCCGAGCTTCACGCCGACGCTGACCCCGACATCGACCCCCACCCTCACGCCGTCGTCGACGCCCAGCTCGACCCCGACCGCCACACCGACTCGAACGCCCAGTGCGACCGCCAGTATGACGCCCACCCGCACGCCGTCGTCGACCCCGAGCAACACGCCGCCCGTCACCGCGACGCCCACCGTGACCCCGGTTCCTCAGGGCGGTGAGTGTACCGACCATGCGGAGTGCGCCCCGGGCCTCTTCTGCGCACAGGGGGTCTGCTGCGATGGTCCGTGCGATGCCCCCGGCGAAGCGTGCAATCGCCCCGGACGCGAGGGCGAATGCCTCGCCGAAGCGCCGGCACCCGCGCCGGCCGTGTCGCCACGCGGTCTTCTGCTCGCACTCGTTGCGCTGATTGTGATCGCCGCGTTGGCAATCACCCGTCTTGCCACGGCGCGCGCGCGGTGATTGCGGTGCTCAGAAGCCGGCTTTGTGCGAGACTTGGAGGGCGGCGCGCCGTCGCCGCCGGGGCTGGGTGGGGGGTCGAATTTCGTGTAGCAATCGCCGCGCAGAATTGGACGATCACTCTCCACCCACCAGCCCCGGCGGCGACGGCGCGCCGCCCTCCAAGTATCGAAACAACAATCTGGCGGATTGCCGAACAAAGCCTCAGAGGGCACACCGCGGCGACGAGCTGATGGTGCGATCGGAAATGTCCACGGAAGCATCGCTGCACGAGCCGACGGTGCAGGCGCTGCCGCGCGAGGCGTTGGCGGCGCTGCAGGCCGAACGGCTCGCTGCGCTGCTGCACCGGGCCGGTAGCACGGCGGGTTCACGCTATGTCGGGGTCGGCGCGACGCTCGCGGCGCACGCGCCGCTCACCGGCGCCGCGCTCGCCGACGAGGTCGAGGCGCATCCGCCCTTCGGTCGTTTCCGCCTCGATCAGGCGGCGCTCATCCGCGCCGGTCTGGCGACCGCCGCGGTGCCGCGGCCCACGCCGATCGCGTGGACGCGGGCCGACCTGGACCGCGAGGCGAGTCTCGGCGCCCGCGCCCTGCGCCGGGTCGGGCTCGCTCCGCGCGGGCGCAGCTCGGACTGCCTCGATGGCGGATTGGTCACGCCGGGCACGCTCGCCGTCAGCGACGCCCTCGATGCGCTCGACGCCCTGGCGCTGCCGGTCGGCCCGGTGGTCAACGACGCCGCGCTGCAGCGCGCCGCCGAGGTGTGGGAGATCGTCCGTCCCGAGGTCCTGATCGTCGATGCGCCGTCGCTCGCCTTTCTGCAGCGGGCGCCGGCCTCTCCGCCTGCGCGCGCCTTCGCCGTCCTTCTCACGCCGGACGATGCCACCGAGCTGGCCGCGCCGGCGCGGCCCGACGTGTGCCGCATCTTCTCGCTCCCGCAGGTCTGCACGTTCGCGGCGGGCGAGTGCGCGGCGCGCGACGGCTTTCATCTCGCCGAGGACGCCGTGCTCGCCGAGGTGGTCGACGGCCGCCTGCTGTTGACCGCGCTCACGCGCGGCCTCGCCCTGCTGCGCTTCGACACCGGCCTCCACGCCGCGCTCGATCGCTCGCCGTGCGCGTGCGGCGAAACCCACGCCAGGCTGCGCTTCGCCTGAATCGTCCCTCTCCGGAGCCCCGACCTCCGTCTCCGTAGCCCCCGGCCTCCGTCTCCGTAGCCCCTGCCTCCGTGCCGGGTGGCGGCGCGCAGCGCCGCCGGGCGCGCCGGCGCGTGCGCCGACGCTGAACAACCGTCGCGCGGCTCCTCAGCGACGAGTTGTCTGAGCTGCGCTCCGCGCCGCTGCCCGGCACGGAGGCCGGGGCTACGGTTACGAGGGGCGACGGTTACGACGCGGGGCGACGCGTGCGTCGCCGCTACTTCGTTCCGGCGGTCCGCTCGATGGTGAACTTGCCGAAATCGAAACCGAGGTCGACGCCTTGGCCGGTGCCGGCGAGTGCCAGCGAGACCGATCCCTTGGTCAGCACCTGGGCCTGCGACGCCTTGCCGGCGCCGGCGTGCACCTCGGCGACGGCATAGGCTCCGAACAGCTCGTCGATGCTGCCGACCTCCGAGAACGTTCCCCGGCCGTCGACGATCTTGGAGCGGCCGAACGTCAGGCCGCCGCCGGTCGTCTTGATCGTCACCGCCGCCGACTTTCCGTTGTTGCACGAGATCGTGCCGGTCCCGCTCGCGGTCTTGTACATGGCCGACCAACCCGACACGGAGAAAGTCATGGTGCAGCTGACCAGCGCGGCCGACACCGGCTGCGCCATGACCATCAGGATCGCCGCGGTCACAATGGTCACCTCGCGATAGCGCACCTTCATCGCTCGTCTCCCTTCGCTACAGGGTTACAACATATCTGCCTATCACGGCTCACCGGCGCCTCAATCCCTGCCGGCTACAATGCGGCCACCGCCACCACGACGACCATCACCGCCGCGATCGCTGCCTTGGCGACGAAGCCGAGGAAGCGGCCCTTCAACGCGGCGAATCCGGTGGTCACCGAGTCCTCGAGCGAGCCGCCCTCGGAGCGCACCGCCAGCGCCGCGCCGGCGAACGCGCCGGCCAACGCGCCGAGCAGCGAGCCGATCCCGAACAGGATCGGGGTGCCGACGATGCCGCCGATGAGGGCGCCGGCCAGCGCCCCGATCGTCACCCGGCGCGAGGGCCGCGTTCCCGCCGCCGCCGCGCTGCTCGATACGAGCTCGATCCCCTCGCCGACGACCGCCAGCAACAGCAGCCAGCCGATCGTCGACCACTGCACCGCGACAAACCCGGTCGCCCAGGCATAGAGCAGCGCGACTGCGACGATCGCGAACGTGCCCGGCAGACCGATCACCAGCGAGCACATTGCCAGCAGGCAGCCGGCGAACAGGAGGACGAGGCCGCCGACGTAGAGAACTGCGTCGAGCATTCAGGAGCCTTTCGACACCAAGCACACCGAGCACACCAAGTTCATCAAGGGGAACGCTGCCCCGACCATCATACTGGATACTCTTGGTGATCTTGGTGGTGTTGGTGGTAAAGCAGTCTCGAGAAACGATGAAGCTCGGCCTCTACCTCCGCAACATGGGCCCGCAATCCGGGACCGACACGATCATGGCGTGCGCGCGCGCTGCCGAGCAAGTCGGGATCGACGATCTGTGGATCGGCGACCATATCGCCATCCCGCCGGATGACGCCGAGGGTTCCGGCGGCCGCTACCTCGACCCGCTGGCGACGCTTGCCTTCCTCGCCGGCGTGACCCAGCGCATCGGGCTCGGAGTCGGCGTGCTGGTCTTGCCGTATCGACCGCCGCTGCCCACCGCCAAATGGATCGCGACGATCCAGGAGCTCTCCGGCAATCGGCTGCTGCTCGGTGTCGGCGCCGGCTGGATGGCGCCGGAGTTTCGCGCCGTCGGCGCTGCATATCACCGGCGCGGCAAGATCACCGACCAGACCCTCGCGTTCTTCCGGCAGTGCTTCGCCGGCGACGAGGTCGAGAGCAACGGCCAGCGCTTCCTGTTCCTGCCGCGACCACCCCGCCCGCCGATCTTCGTCGGCGGCACGGCGCCGCACGCCCTGCGTCGCGCCGTCGCGTATGGCGACGGCTGGATGCCGATGGGCGGCGACCCCGCCACGCTCGCTCCCCAGATCGCAGAACTGCGGCGGGCCATGGCCGCGGCCGGGAAACCCGCTCCCGAGGTGATCGCCGTCACCTCGCTGGCGTGGCAGGACCCGCCAAAAGCCGCCGACCAGATTCGCGCCCTCGCCGAGGTCGGAGCAACGCGGGTCGTGCACGGCTGGCGCTACCCGGATGCGGACGCCTTCGCCCGCGCCGCGGATGCATTGCGCCGGGCGGGGTGAAAAAGTTATCCGTTGCCCGTTGCCCGTTGCCCGTTAGGAAGGTCGAGGATCAGACCAGACCGACAGCCGAGAACGGGCAACGGTCAACCGATAACGGGCAACGTCCTCCACCACCCCATGATCACGCTCACCGACACGGCGCCCGACGCCGCCTTCCGCTTCGAGTTGCGTACCTGGCTCGAGCACAACCTGCCGGACGGGTGGATCGAAGGGCGGCGCGGGCTGCCGGAGGACGAGCGGGCGCGCTACGAATTCTACCGCGCCTGGCAGCGCCGCCTGTACGAGGGCGGCTGGCTGGCGCCGGAGTGGCCGCGCGAGCACGGCGGGCGCAGCGCCAGCACGCGCGAGCAGATGATCTATACCGAGGAGCTGGCGCGGGTCGACGCGCCGCGCATCCTCGACAACGTCGGCCTCGGCATCGTCGGGCCCTCGCTCATCGGCGTCGGCAGCCAGGCGCAGCGGCGCCGCTTCCTGCCCGGGATTCTGTCGGCCGAGGAGATGTGGTCGCTCGGCTTTTCGGAGCCCAACGCCGGCTCCGATCTCGCCTCGCTGCGCACGCGCGCCGAGCGCGACGGCGACGAGTGGGTCATCACCGGGCAGAAGGTGTGGTCGAGCCGCGCCCATCTCGCTCGCTGGTGCCTGCTGCTCGCGCGCACCGATCCGCGTGCGCCCAAGCACAAGGGACTCTCCTGTCTCTTGGTGCCGTTACCCGTCCCCGGGCTCACCATCGTGCCGACCCGCCAGCTCACCGGCGAGAGCGAGTTCTGCGAGCTCTTCCTCGACGGCTGCCGCATTCCCGCCGAGAACATTCTAGGACCGGTCGACGGCGGCTGGTCCGTGATCCAGACGGCGCTCGGTCACGAGCGCGGCTCGCTATGGGCCACGGAGTTCAAGATCCGCCTCGAGAAGGGCGCCCGCAGCGTCGCCGCCATGTATAGCCGCTTGCACCGCGGTGGGCGGGTCGATCCAGCACAGCTCGAACGCCAGCGTGGCCGCGTCGTACAGGCGTGGATCGAGGCGACCGTGTTCGCCGCCCAGACGCTACGCGTCCTGCCGCTGCTCGAGCACGCCACCGTGCCGCCGCCCGAGGTGGCGCTGCAGAAGCTCTTCGGCAGCGAGATCGAACAGCGCATCGAGGAGCTGGCGCTCGATCTGCAAGGTCCGTTCGCGCAGCTCTACCGCGATCCGCGCCAGCTCGATCCCACCGACTGGCAGGAGCGCTACCTCTACGGCCGCTCGGTGACGATCTCGTCGGGCACGTCGGAGATCATGCGCAACCTGATCGCCCAGCGCGGGCTGGGTTTGCCGCGAGGATAAACACAGATGAACACGGAGCCCCAGCCACCGCCCCACCGATGAACACAGACCCCACCCCCACGGCTGTGGATGAGCCCGGTCTGCTCGTTTCATCGGGACAGGTTATCTGTGTTCATCGGTGGGGCGGCGGCTGGGTTCTGTGTTCATCTGTGGTTCAGAAAGCGTAGGGTACTGTAGATGACTGTCAGCACCGAACTCGCTCTTGCCGGGCTCAAGGTCCTCGACCTCACCGACGAGGCCGGCCAGCTCGCTGGCCGCATTCTCGCCGACCTCGGCGCCGAGGTGCTGAAGATCGAACCCCCCGGCGGCGACCCGCTGCGCAAGCGCGGACCGTTCGTCGGCGGCGAGCCGCATCCCGATTACGGCGTGACCTGGATGGCGCGCAACCTCGGCAAGCGCAGCCTGACGCTCGACCTCTCGCAGCCGGCCGGCGTCGAGCGTCTGCACGCGCTCGCGCGCGATGCCGACGTGCTGATCGAGAGCTTCGTCCCCGACCGACTCGACGCGCTCGGGCTCGGTGCGGCGGCGCGGAAGGCCCTCAATCCCCGCCTGATCGTCTGCTCGATCACGCCGTACGGCCACGGCGGTCCGAAGGCCCACCTGCGCGGCTCCGACCTCACCGCGCTCGCCGCCAGCGGCAACCTGTTCATGACCGGCGACGCCGACCGCGCGCCGGTGCGCTGTTCGATGCCGGTGACCCACTACCATGGCGGCGCCGAAGCGGCGGCCGGCATCCTGTTCGCGCTCTGGCATCGTCACCACTCCGGGCAGGGTGAGCACGTCGACGTCGCGCTGCAGGAGCTCATGGTGATGCCCAACATGTCGCACCCGGCGCAGGCCTGGGTGGAGGGCTACCGCGGCCAGCGCTCCGGCAACTTCAATCGGGTCGGCACAACCACCCAGCAGGAAATCTGGCCCTGCAAGGACGGCTTCGTCAGCTTCGCCATGCGCGGCGGGCCGGCCCGCATTCCCGGGCTGATCGCCATGGTCCAGTACATGGACGAGCACGGCATGGCACCGCCGGTGCTGAAGGACCGCGACTGGACGAAGCACAACCACAACCGGCTCACGCAGCCGGAGGTCGACGCGATCGCCGCGCCATTGGCGGCGTTCTTCAAGACCAAGACGATGCAGGAGCTCTACGACGCGGCCTGCCAGCGCCGCCTCATGCTCGCTCCCGCCAACACCGAGCGCGAGGTGCTGGGCAGCCGCCAACTCGCCGCCCGCCAGTACTTCGTCGCCGTCGCCGCCCCGCATCCTCGCGCCGAGCCGCTGCGCTTCCCCGCCCGCTTCGCCGCCTTCCCGCTGGCCTCCATCGGCGAGCGTGCACCGTCGCTGAACGACGCGCCGGACGGATTCACAGCGGGCGCGACGGCTGGTGGGGGGTGGGGAACGCGCAACGCGCAACGCGCAACCGGGGTGGGGCCGGGCGGGGGGAACAACGGCAACCGCGGCATCTTCGCCGGCCTCAACATCCTCGAATTCGGCGCCGGCGCCGCGGCGCCGCTGGCGACGCGCTACTTCGCCGATCAGGGCGCCACCGTGGTCAAGATCGAGTCGCGCCAGCGGCCCGACTTCCTGCGCACGCTGCGCGACGACGGCTCCGGCAAGCTCGACGCAAGCCTCTTCTTCGCCTGCCTCAATCCCAACAAGCTCAGCGCCGGCCTCAACATGAAGGACCCGCGCGCCATCGGTCTGGCCAAGCGGCTGCTCGCCTGGTGCGACGTCGTCATCGAGAACTTCGCCCCCGGCGTGATGAAGAAGTGGGGCCTGGACTACGAGTCGATCGCCGCCGAGTGTCCCGGCCTGATCATGATCAGCACCTGTCTGTGGGGGCAGACCGGCCCGGAGCGCGCGTACCCCGGCTTTGGCGGTCAGGGGTCGGCGCTGGCGGGATTCAACTATCTGACCGGGTGGCCCGACCGCGAACCGCTCGGGCCGTTCGGCACGATCACCGACTCGATCTCGCCGCGCTTCGGCGCCGTCGCCATCGGCGCCGCGTTGCTGTACCGCGCCCGCACCGGGCGGGGGACGTTCATCGATCTCTCGCAGGTTGAGAGCGGCGTCTACGGCCTCACCGAGTGGCTCGCCGGGTACGGCGCCAGCGGCCACTCCTTCGGTCGAATCGGCAATCGCGTACCGCACGCCGCGCCGCACGGTGTCTTTCCCTGCGCCGGCGCCGATCGCTGGATCGCCATCGCCGTGCACGACGACGAGGACTGGCAGCGGCTCGTGCGCGCGATGTGCGCGCCGGCCTGGGCAACAGACCCGCAGCTCGCCACGCTGGATGGACGGCTGCGCCAGCTCGACCTGGTCGAGCAGCGCCTGGCGGAATGGACCGCGCCGCAGCCCGCCGAGGCGCTCGCCGCCGAGCTGCAGGCCGCCGGGCTCGACGCCGCGCTGGTGGCGGACATGCAGGATCTCCTCCACGATCCACAGCTCGCCCACCGCGGCCACTTCGTCGAGCTGACCCACCCGGTGGTCGGCCGCTACGTCGTCGAGGCCAACGGCATGCGCTTCTCCGATTCCCCGATGCGCTTCACCCGCCCGGCGCCGCTCCTCGCCGGCGACAGCGCGCACGTCTACCGCGAGCTGCTCGGCATGCCGAAGGGCGAGTTCGACGAGCTCACGGCTGCAGGGGTCCTGGGGTGATGCAATCCGTTGCCCGTCCGTTGCCCGTTGTCTGCTGTTCGAGCTCGGACAACGGGCAACCGACAACGGGCAACGACACGATCCCATGTTCGTCGGTCGCACCCTGATCCCGGCCCCGCACGGCCAGCTCGAGGCGATCTACCGGCCGGCCTCCGAGCGGGCCGAGCGCGTCGCGCTGGTGCTCCATCCGCATCCGCTGTACGGCGGCACGATGCACAACAAGGTCGTGGCGCACAGCGCGCGTGCGCTCGAATCAGCCGGGTTCGTCACCCTGCGCTTCAACTTTCGCGGCGTCGGTGCCAGCAGCGGCACGCACGACGGCGGCCGCGGCGGCGCCGAGGACGCGCAGGTGGCGCTCGACTATCTGCTCGCGCAGCAGCCGGCCGCGCGCGAGGTGCTCGTCGCCGGTTTCTCGTTCGGCGCCTCGGTGGGCCTCCGCTTCGGCTGCGGCGACACGCGCGTGCACCGTCTGCTCGCGATCGGCACGCCGGCGAACTGGCTCACGCCTGGCATTCTCGACACCTGTGCCAAGCCCATCGCCTTCATCCACGGCGAGCGCGACCACATGGCCACCCTGGCGGCGCTGGAAGGTCTGGTCGGTCGCGAACGGATCCGCGTGATCGCCGGCGCCGACCATTTCTTCGAGGAGCAGCTCGACGAGTTGCGCGCCGCGATCGCGGAGGCGGCTGCGCCGCCGTTCAGCGTTGAGCGTTGAGCGTTTGCGAGTGGTGGTGCTCGGTGCGTCAGTCGAGCTGCCCTGGCTGTACTGGTTCAACGTTCCAATTCAACGGCACGACTCAGATGTGGTGGGCAGTCGCGGCGCTGACGGGAGGAGTGACGTAGGCGAACGCTGAACGCTCGACGCTGAACGCGGCGGGCGACAGCCGCCGCTCACTCCAGTCCCAGCAGCCGCGCCGGGTTGCGTCGCACCATGACATCGACCTGCGACACGCTGAGGCCGCAGCGCAGCATCTCGTCGATGAACAGCTTCAAGCCGACGGCGGGGTGGGGGCTGCGGTCCTGGCCGAAGTCGGTCGACATGATGGCGCGTTCCGGGCCGACCGCCAGCATGGCGCGGGCGAAGGTGAGCGGATCGTGCGAGGCGGCGAAGCCGCCGGGCATGCAGGTGAGGTAGGTGAACTCGATGATCGCACCGCGCTCCGCCATCTCGACCGCGTGCGCCACGGTGTGATCGGCGCCGACGTGCGTCTCCAGCGCGTGCGTCATCACCAGCCGCACGCCGAGCGCGCGGCAGGCGTCGGCCAGCGCGAACAGCTCCGGCAGGTCGACGTGGCCGGTGGCGATCACGGCGTCGTGCGCTTTGGCCAGACGGAGGATCTCGTGCAGCGGCGAGACCGGCCGCGCCTGCGCGTCGAGCAGCGCGATGCCGGGCCCGGGCAGCCGCAGCTTGCGCCGATCGGGGATGGAGGAGAAGGTCGGCATCCAGACGACCTTGGCGCCGGTGCGCAGCGCCACCTCGACGGCTGCCGGGTTCAGGCCGCCGACCTCGAAGTCGCAGCAGATCCCGCCGAAGACACGCAGCTGCGCCGCCTGCTTCTGCATCAGGATGGCGATCGGTCCGGTCGGATACGCGTGGCTCTTCAGCACCAACCCGCGCATGCCGATCGCGTCGGCCTCGCGCACCGCCTCCTCGGCATCGACCGAGCGCTTGCGGTGCGGGTCGGGGCCGTGGTGGCAGTGCATGTCGATCGCACCGCGGATGAGCTCGTCAGCCGCCGTCATCGCGCGCAGCGTACCGCGACACACCCAAAACGGGAAACCGTAGGGGCGACGCATGCGTCGCCCGGTGTCGAACGGTCCCGGGCGACGCATGCGTCGCCCCTACGTTCGTTGCCGCGCTTCTTGCGCGTATGCTAGCTGAGCACGATGGGAATCGCCGCTTCCACGATGGCGCGCGCGGCTGCCGCGCTGCGCTTCGACGGCTTGTGGTGGCGGAAGTTCGCCTACCTCGGCTGCGTGTATGGACCGGAGTGGTGGAAACAGGGCTCGCCGCCGGTGATCGCGGCGATCATCTTCGCGCTCATCGGGCGCAACCGGCGGGGCGCCATCGAGAACATGCGACGCATCCTCGGCGACGATGACGGCCGGCGCGCGCGCCGCGCGGCGCTGCGCATGTTCGCCGAGTTCGCGCACTGCATGACCGAATCGATGGAGTACTACGGCCCGCGGCCGAAGCCGATTCGCTTCGACATGGCGGCGCGGGATCCGATCGTCGATGCGCTGCGCCTCGGGCGCGGCGTCGTGCTGGTCACCGGCCATATCGGCAACTGGGACATCAGCGCCAAGAACCTGCGCGAGTACGACCAGCCGATCAATCTGGTCATGGCGCGCGAGCCCAACGCCACCAGCCAGGAGTACGTGCGCCACATGCGCGAGCGCGCCGGCGTGCGGGTGATCTACTCCGACAGCTCGGTGTTCTCCGCGCTCAACATGATCCGCGCGCTGCGCCAGAACGAGATCGTGGCGATCCAGCTCGACCGTATGCTCAACCTCGGGGGCGCGCGCAGCGTGCCGTTCTTCGGCGCCCCGACGGCGTTCCCCTCGGGCCCGTTCGTGCTGGCGCGCTTGGCGGGCGCCCCGCTGATTCCGGTGTTCATCCCGCGCCTCGGCACGCGTCACTACGCGGTCCGCTTCGGCAGCCGGCTCATGCTGTCGCGCGAGGCCCGCGACGCGCACGCACTCGATCGCGCCATGCGGGCGGTGGTCGGCGAGTTCGAGGCGATCATCCGCGAGTTTCCCAGCCAGTGGTTCCAGTTCGCGCCGTTCTGGCGTGCGGCGTCGGCAGAGGACACCGGCGTGTCGAGCCGTCGCCCGCAGACTTCCCTTACCGCCGAGGAGACCGAGGCCGACAGCGGGCCACGCACGATCGAGCGCCGATGAGTTGCACGGGGCGTACGCGGACGCACGGACTGTTGGAGGGCGCCGCTTCCCCGGCGCCCTGGCCGCGCGGAAGCGCGGCCCTCCACGGGGAAGAGCCGCGGCGCGGCGGCGCCCGCCATCGCTCGGCGATCCTCTGCGTCGTCGCCGCTGCGTTCCTGCTCGCCGGCTGCTGGCGCTACACCGGGCGCCACTGGGAGGAGACCCGGCAGACGGTGATCGAGCCGATCAACAGCGCCATTCATCGCCATCTGCCCCGCGACATCAGGGCGCAGGACCTGGACGCCGTCCTGGCGGTCTACGCGAGCGACACCGGGACCGGCCTCATCTGGAACGAGCCGGCGCACGTCTCGCAGGGGTTCGCCGAGCAACGCGTGCGCTGGACGGGCCCGACCGGCTCCGAACCGCTGCGCACGCGCTACGAGAAGCTGTTCGCGACCTTCGACACCGTGGAGCGCGCCGAGGTCCGCATTCACCGCATCTACTGGGACCAGCGCGGCGCCGACGGCTATCCGGCCGAGGTCCGGACGATCGTTCGCGGGCACGGCCCCGACGGCACCCGCCGCATGCTCGATCAGCGCACGCGGGTCTGGATCGATCAGCGCGACGGGCGGTGGGTGCTCACCGGCGAGGAGGTGACCGCGCGCGAGCTGATCAGCACCGCGACCCCCGCCTTCGACGTCGTGACGCAGGCCGCGGGGCTGCACGACGTGCACGACATCGAGGGCTCGCCGCCGTTCCGCCTGCTCGGTGATACCGGCACGAGCTCGGGCTTGGCGGTAGCGGATTTCGACTGCGACGGCTTGGAAGACATCGCGTTGCTGAGCAGCTCACGCATCCGGTTGTACCGGAATGCCGCCGACGGCTCGTTTGCCGATGTGACGGCGGACATGGGTCTCCCGGACCGGACGGACATTGCCGGAGCCGGCTTGGTGTTCTTCGATGCGGACAACGACGGGGATCCCGATCTCTGGGTTGGCGGCATTAGCGGGCAACAGTTCTTCCGCAACGATCGGTGTCGCGCGTTCTCAGATGCCACCGCCGCCGCAGGCATTGGCCCCGGTGTCTGGGCGAGCATGGTCGTGGTGGCAGACTACGATCGCGACGGCTTTCTCGACCTGTACGTCGTGCGCATGGGCGACCACGAGAACACCTCGCCGCTGCCGAACTGGGAGGCGCGCAACGGCGTCCCGGACAGTCTGTACCGCAACAACGGCGACGGCACGTTCTCCGAGGTCAGTGACGCGGCCGGCATCCATGACCGGGGGTGGGGTCTCGCCGGCGCCTGGGGGGACTATGACGACGACGGCTGGCCCGATCTCTACGTCGGGAACGACTTCGGCATCGGCGAGCTGTACCACAACGAGCGCGACGGCACGTTTCGCGAGGTCGGCGCGGCCGCCAACGCGCGCGAGCGCAGCGCGGTCATGGGGGTGACGTGGGGGGACTACGACAACGACGGACATCTCGACCTGTATCTGTCCGCCATGTACGCGAACTCGCGTTGGGCGCTCTTCCACCCCGATTGGCCCGTGCCGATACCGTGGTACCTGCACTGGGTCCCGCGCGACAGCGTTGACACGATCATCGACGAGCTCAGCCGTGGCAACACCTTGCTGCGGAACAACGGGAACGGCACGTTCGTCAACGTCAGCGATTCCGCCGGCATCCGCGACGGGCAGTGGGGGTGGGGCGCGGAGTTCCTCGACTACAACGGCGACGGCCTGCTCGACGTCTACCACTCCAACGGGATGATCACCGGGCCGAACCTCGACGACATCTGACTCGACATGTTCGACGGCGTCGGTCGGCGCCGCAATGAAACCGAAGGCACGATGTTCAATCTCGGCAGCAACAGCCTCAACGGCAACGAGCGCGACTCCCTGTTCCGCAACAACGGCGACGGCACGTTCAGCGACGTCGCCTACGTCGACAACGCCGATCGGGTCGAGGACGGGCGCGGCGTCGCCATCTTCGACTACGATCTGGACGGCCGGCCCGACATTGCCCTGCGCAACTACAAGCAGCCCGCCCAGCTCCTGCACAACGTCAGCCCCGCCGGACATTGGCTCGAAGTCAAACTGATCGGCACCCGCGGCAACCGCGACGCCGTCGGTGCACGGGTCACGCTCATCAGCGCCGGCCGCATGCAGATGCGCGAGGTGCACGCAGGCTCGGGGTATCAGTCGGGCTCCTCGCTCGTGCAGCACTTCGGCCTCGGCGCCGCGACCGCCGAGCAGCTGCGCATCCGCTGGCCGTCCGGCGCCGAATCAGTGCTCACCGGCGTGCCGGCCGATCAGTTGCTGGTCGTCCGCGAACCGTAGCCTCGCCGGCCGGGGTACGGTCAGCGAATGCTAGCGCGCCAGCTCTTCGGCGATCCGGTCGCGCACCAGATCGCGCAGCCGGGTGCGGTCGTCGTAGCCCATTCCCACCGTCGGAATCGGCTCGAGCACCACCACCTCCGCCTCCCCCGGCAGGATCGAGAGATAGCGTCCCGCCGGCATGATGCGCGCCGTGCCCTTGCAGACCACCGGCACCACCGGCACGCCGAGGGTGATGGCCGCCACGAACGGCCCCTTCTTGAATGGCAACAACGCGCCGTCGCGGCTGCGGGTGCCTTCCGGGAAGATGATCACCGAGCTGCCATCCAGCTTCAGTCGGTTCAGCCGCTCGATCGAGGCGAGCGGGTCGTCGCGGTCGATCGGAATCATCCCCATCGTGCGCAGCACGGCGCCGAGCACCGGCTCGGCGAACATCTCGCGCTTGGCGGCAAAGCGGTTCGAGCCGGGCAGATGGCCGAGCAGCGCCGCGATGTCGAAGTTGCTCTGGTGGTTGGGGGTGAAGACGTACGGCGGGCTGCCGAGCCGTTCGAGGCCGCGCAGGCGGACGCGCGCACCGCAGAGCCGAATCAGGTTGCGCGCCTGTAGTTTGGCGAAGCGCCAGGTGACCGGCTTGCTCAGCCGGTAGAGCCCGATCGCCACCGCTCCCGAGGCGAAGATCATACCGCGAAAGATCCAGCGGTTGACGAAGATGCGCAGCCGCGGCGGCGGTGCCAGCTCGCCCACCAGTGTCTGGCTCGACTCGATCGGCGACGACATCGGGGCGCACCGTACGCGTGGCTGTCGCCGGGTGCAAGAACACAGTACCGTTCCTAGTGTCCCGAGTTGGAAGTGCGTTGCCTATTTCGGCGAGCAATCG
>Ga0187893_10008688_pt1 | contig 15912 bp, 4 predicted proteins | sample MA1701074metaG_FD_139574 | JGI IMG/M metagenome (GOLD analysis project Ga0187893, IMG submission 139574) | White microbial mat communities from a basaltic lava cave in the Kipuka Kanohina Cave System on the Island of Hawaii, USA - MA170107-4 metaG ... | reverse complement strand
TCAGGGCTGTGTAAACCCATAGCAAAAGGGGCGTCATAGTTATCGATAGGTATCAGTGAAAGCCTCGAGAAATTCAATCACAACCGTTAGATTTTCGCTTTAGGACGGATGTTCAAACCAACCCTTAGCGCGAACGGCGGTCTGAAATTCAAGCCTTTTTCTTCCCCAGGAGATTATTAATGGTCCCGCTACCGAGTTTGAGATGCCGGTCCTATCGTCCGGCAATCAGCTCCTCAACGTTAACCATCTCCTGCCGATGCGTTGAACGATCGATCACCGCAGAAGTCGTTCAAGACTGGTCTGATTGACTTCACAAATTACCTGCTGGATATCGTGAACATACGAAACGCGAGTAGGTATCAGCCAAGACCTTGAACGTAATGCTCGCCCAGAGCGGGAATGAACTTCAAATCCCGCGAGCAACCCCGAAGTTTAGTTGCCCGTGCCAACGGTGCGGCTAAAAGTTTGCGTCGCCTCGCGCGCGCGAGGCTTCCCCTTGTATGGGGTCCGGCGTGACGGGTCTGGTTCGCTTATAACTGCGGAATAGGCCTAAGGACAGGCGACGGGAGAAATCTATCCAGAGTTGAATCGCTATGCGATTCAAAGTGCGTCCTTATCCAATCCCGTAAAAAGCGTGGCATCCATTCGCAAAAGGTTTCCATTCTTTGCAGATCAATAGCAATCAAATGGTTGACTCAGAACGACATCTGGCTGAGGTGGAGGCTTACTGGCAAGCGCTCAAGGGAGTCACTGCAACCACATCTCTGGCACTCGAGCAAAAAGGCACGCTTCAGCCCGGCGAGAGCGCGCGCTATGTAAGAGAAAAGACCACTTTGGCCGAAGAGACGGTGAAAGCATTGCGACAGTTAGGGCAGCGCCAAGGGATCGTTTGGGAGACTTTGATCCACGGAGCCTGGGCTATCTTGCTGAGTCGCTATAGCGGTGAGAAAGAGGTGCTGTTCGACTCGATCCTGACAGAGCAGATGGATGGTATGCCACGAGTTGAACCGGTCTCGGGCGAGTTAGTCAAATCCCTACCATTAATGGTGACGGTTGAAGCTCAAGAACGCGTGGGAACGTGGATGAAGCGGCTCCAAGAGCAGTGCTCGGTCATGTTACGTTATCGAGACATTTCGTGGGCCCAACTGAAAGCCTGGAGTGGAATATCGCGAGGACATCCTTTGCGTGAAAGCTGCGTGGCGGTTGGAGAGTCGGCGGCTGCTCTCCTGACAGTGGAAGAGAACGGCGGAAGTGACGTCCACAGCCTTTCCGCTGATGAGATAGGCTCCCCACTGGCACTCGTAACAAATCGAGAGGGACTAACGTTGGAACTGCGCTATCGCCGCGATCGCTATTCTGATGAAGTAATACGGCGGGTGTTGGGACACTTGCGGAAATTGTTGGAAGGCATTGCGGTCAATCCCGAGCAGCGCCTCTCAGAGTTGCCGATGCTGACGGCTGGCGAGCAGCAACTGCTGGCTGAGTGGAATAAGACAGAACGTGAATACCCTGACGAGACCTGTATCCACAGCTTGTTCGAAAGGCAGGCGGCACTCACGCCGGAAGCCATTGCCGTGGTGTTCAACGAGGCGCGACTCACCTACCAGGAACTCAATCGCCGAGCCAACCAATTAGCTCATTATCTGCGGAGGTTGGGCGTTGGCCCCGAAGTGCAGGTGGGCATTCTGCTGGAGCGCTCGGTGGAGATGATTGTCGGATTACTCGGAGTACTCAAAGCCGGAGGAGCTTACCTGCCGCTCGATCCACAGTATCCGGCTGAGCGGCTGGCCTTCATGATTGAGGATACTGAGGTGGCGGTACTGATAACTCGAGAAGGTTTGCGTCAGCGTCTGGGTAGCACGTCAGTCAACCGGGTGATTGTGTTAGAGGAAGAGAGCTGGAGCGGCGAGAGTACAAAGAATCCCGAAGCAATGGTGTGGGGAGAGAATCTGGCTTATGTGATCTACACCTCAGGCTCCACTGGTCTCCCAAAAGGCGTGGCCATCGAACACCACAGCGCGGGAACAATGATCAATTGGGCTCGCGAGATCTTCAGTGCCGAGGAGTTGCACGGCGTGCTGGCTGCCACCTCCATCTGTTTCGATCTTTCAGTTTTTGAGCTGTTTGTGCCGCTGAGCTGGGGTGGGACGGTGATCCTGGCGGAGCATGCCCTGATGCTGCCGAATCTGATCACTAAAAGTGAGGTGCGATTGATCAATACCGTGCCGTCAGTGATCAGCGAATTAGTGCGCATTGGCGGCATTCCGGCTGAGGCGCCGGTGATAAATCTGGCAGGGGAGGCGTTGCGCCGGTCACTGGTTCAGCAGTTATACGAGCTGCAAACAATCGAGCGGGTGGTGAATCTTTACGGGCCATCTGAGGACACGACCTATTCGACCTTCGCGGTGATGCATCGCGGTGACGAAGGGCGCGTGGTAATTGGGCGGCCAATTGCGAAAGCGCGAGCGTACCCAGTTGACGGACAAGGGCTGGCGGCGCCGGTAGGAGTGGCGGGCGAGTTGTGGCTTGGCGGTGATGGACTGGCGCGCGGCTATTTGAATCGCGCCGATCTGACGGCCGAGAAGTTCGTTCCAGATGGTTTGAGTGGAGAGAGCGGAGCACGCTTGTATCGGACGGGCGATCTGACGAGATTTCTGGCTGATGGAGAAATTGAATATTTGGGGCGCGTCGATCAACAGGTAAAGATTCGCGGCTTCCGCATCGAGCCCGGCGAAATCGAGACCGTATTGAACAAGCATCCGTCAATTCAAGAAGCCTTGGTGCTGTTCAGAGAATGTGGGCCGGCGGATACGCGCCTGGTAGCCTACGTGGTTCCGGAAGGGAATGACTCGAAGCAGCTAACAAAAGAGTTGCAGAAATACTTGCGGGAGATGCTGCCAGAGTACATGGTTCCTACTGCCTTTGTATCCCTCAAGGCGATGCCCTTAACCCCCAATGGTAAGGTGGACAGAAAGGAGCTGCCGGTACCCGACTTCCTTGCGCTTAAGGCTGAGTACGTCGCTCCGCGTACGCCGGTTGAAGAGACGCTCGCGGTCATCTGGTCGGAAGTCCTTGCTCAGGACCAAGTCGGGATCCAGGATGACTTTTTCGCTTTAGGCGGCGACTCGCTGCTGACCACCAGGGTGATCGCACGGGTACGGCAGTCGCTCAAGATCGAGTTGCCACAGCGAATCTTCTTCGAGGCTCCGACGGTAGCCGAGCTTGCGCGCTCGGTGGAAAACCTGAAACAGTCGCGTGCCAGCGCCAAGGGAAACGCCGGCTCAGTTGAGCCTCCCCCGAACCTCAGTGAACTTTCAGCCAGCCAGCGCGCAGCTCTCGTCATGCGGCTTAAGAAAAAGTCGGCGGAACTGACGCCCGAGCAGACGATTCCGCGCCGCAAAGATTCCGGTCCCGTCCCGCTCTCCTTCGCGCAGCAGCGGCTCTGGTTTCTCGAACAATTAGGCGATAGCAACTACATCGTTCCGGCTACTTCTCACTTGACTGGCCGGCTCGATTTGGAGGCGCTCGAGCGCAGCCTCAACGAAATTGTGCGTCGGCATGAGGCCCTGCGCACCACCTTTACCATGATTGACGGCCAGCCGATGCAGGTAATAGCACCGCGTTTACCATTGGCTTTGCCGCTTCTCGACTTGTACCAGCTTCCTGCTGACGAGCGCGCGGTGGAGATCAGGCGGTTACGGGAGGAAGCATTGCGGCCTTTCAATCTGGAAAGAGGCCCGCTGATCCGCGCCAGCTTGCTGCGTCTCGCCGAAGAAGAGCATCTTCTATTGCTGTCGATGCACCACGTCGTCTCGGACGGCTGGTCGCTCGGCGTGTTGATCGGTGAGTTGGCGGCACTTTACGACGGCTTTGTTAAGGGCCAAGCACCAAGTTTGCCTGAGTTGACCATTCAATATGCCGACTTTGCTGTCTGGCAGCGCCGGTGGTTGAGCGGCGAGGTGCTGGAGCGGCAACTGGCATATTGGAAGGAGACGCTGGGCGGCAGTCCTCCGGTGCTTGAACTTCCAACTGACAAGCCCCGCCCGGCGGTTCAAACTTTCGAAGGTTCTTTCCTGACCGGTGAAATCGGGCCGGAGTTAACTGAAGCGCTCAAGGATCTCAGCCGTCGCGAGGGAGTGTCGTTGTATATGACCTTGCTCGCGGCTTTCAAGACTCTGTTGGCCCGCTACGCCGGGCAAGAAGAGGTGGTTGTCGGGACTCCAATCGCCAATCGAAATTGGATTGATATCGAGAACCTCATCGGTTTCTTTGTCAATACGCTGGTGCTGCGGACAGACCTTTCCCGCAACCCACCCTTCAACGAGCTGTTAAAGCGAATCAGGGAAGTCACGCTCGGCGCTTTTGCGCACCAGGATGTGCCGTTTGAAAAGCTCGTCGAGGAGTTGCAGCCGGAACGTGACTTGAGCCGGACACCTCTTTTTCAGGTGATGTTCTCCCTTCAAAATGCTCCGATGCCGCCGCTCGAACTGGCACAAGTGACGATGACGCTGTTGCAGGATGAGACTACCACCGCTCAGTTTGATCTGACACTCGATGTTACCGAACGGCCGCACGGCATGGAATGCTTGCTCGAATACAGCACGGAAGTTTTCGAACGCTCAACGGTCCAGCGCATCCTGACTCACTTCACCAATTTGCTCGAGAGCATTGTTACCAACCCGGAACAGCGTCTTCGAGAACTGCCGATGCTGACCGATGCGGAACGCCGGCAGATGCTGGTCGAGTGGAATGACACGGCGCGCGAGTATGTGCGCGAACGATGCATTCACCAACTCTTTGAGGAGCAGGCCGAGCGCACGCCCGAGGCAGTCGCCCTGGCTCTGGACGACGAGTGCGTCACTTACGCGGAGTTGAACCGCCGAGCCAATCAGCTTGGCCACTATCTAATGCAACTTGGGGTTCGGCCCGAAACACGGGTCGGCATCCTCCTGGAGCGGTCGGTAGAGATACCGGTTGCTCTCCTGGCGATCCTCAAAGCCGGTGGGGCCTTTGTGGCGTTCGACCCGTCTTATCCACCGGAGCGTTTGCGCTACATGCTCGAGGATTCCGACGTGCCGGTGCTACTCACCCTGGAAAGGTTAGCGGCCGGCCAGCCAGACCACCACGCCCGTCTCGTTTATCTTGATACTGAGTGGCCATCGATTGCCGAGCATGAGGTTCAGAATGTGCAGGGTGGTGGTAACGTTTCCAACCTTGCCTACCTGGTTTACACCTCAGGGTCAACCGGCCGGCCCAAGGGCATCCTCATCGAACACCGTTCACTCGTCAACGCCACCTATGGCTTTATCAACAATCATCGAATGAGCTCTCGGGACCGCCTGTTGCAATTCGCTTCATTGAGCTTTGACGTGGCGGCTGAGGAATTCTTTTCGACATGGTTGAGCGGCGGATGCGTAGTTATGCGACCTGAGCAGGTCGCGATCTCATATGCGGAGTTCGTAGCCTTGCTGCAGCTAGAGAGAGTAACTGTCGTGAACCTTCCGGCGTCATTCTGGTTGGAATGGCTGACAGCGCTCGCGGATCAAGGCCTCGAGATGCCTCAGTCGCTCCGCCGGGTGGTTGTAGGCAACGAGAAAACGCTGGAGGAAACTTTGGCCCGGTGGCAAAGGCTGATCGGACCCGGGATCGGATGGTGCAACGCCTACGGACCAAGTGAGACGACGATAACCGCAAGTAACTATGAGCCTGCGGGCGAAGGTTTGGCGCGCGAAGAAAAAAGCACAGTGCCCATTGGACGACCGGTGATGAACGTCGAGATGTACGTGCTCGATTCTGCGCAACAAATAGTGCCCACCCGCGTGGCCGGTGAGTTGTACATTGGTGGCGCGGGGGTCGGGCGTGGATATCACAAACAATCGGCGCAAACCGCGGAACGATTCATCCCTCATCCTTATAGCAGGAAGGGTGGCGAGCGTCTTTACCGAACCGGAGACGCGGCCCGGCAACGGGAGGATGGAAATGTCGAATTTCTCGGGCGCGTCGATGAGCAGATTAAGATCAGAGGATTCAGGATTGAAATCGGAGAAATTGAAGCGGTGCTGGCTCAACACGCAGGTGTGCGCGAAAGCGTTGTCCTGGCGCGCGATGATGGCCGCGGCAGCCCTCGGCTGGTTGCGTATGTCGTGGGCAGCAATGGAAATCTCAGCACCGAAGAGCTGCGCAATTACCTGAGGGAGAGATTATCCGATTACATGGTTCCCTCCAGCTTCGTGATGTTGGAAGCCTTACCGCGAACGCCCAATGGCAAAGTTGACCGGCGCAGCCTGCCGGATGCTGACGGCGCCCGCCCGGATGCAAGCGAGGAGTACATTGCGCCCCGCTCTGCCTTTGAGCGCACCATCGCGAATGTCTGGCAGGAAGTTCTGAAGGTCGAGAAGGTTGGGGTGAATGACAACTTCTTTGGTCTCGGCGGACATTCGTTGCTGCTGGTGCATGCGCAGAGCAAGGTCAGCGAGGCTTTGAGAGTCCAGGTTTCGATGGTCGAGATGTTCAAGTATCCGACGGTAGGCACGCTGGCTGAGCATTTGAGTGGCCGGCAGGGCTCGGCCTCAGCAACCCCACAGTCGAGAAATCAAGCTGAGACGCGCATTGAAGCCTTGAACCGTCAGAGGCAATTACGGCAGCGGGCGAATCAGAAAACAGCAGGCGGTAAGAGACCATGCATGATGAAGACGCAGTAGAGGCGATGGCTCCACTCGACGACCATGCCGCGTCGGAAGTGGCCGTCGTCGGCTTCGCCGGCCGGTTTCCGGGCGCGCGAAACGCAGATGAATTCTGGCAGAACCTCCGTGATGGCGTGGAGTCCATTTCTTTCTTTACGCCGGAAGAACTGCTGGCGTCAGGAGTCGAACCGGATCAGTTTAGGGCGCCCGAGTATGTGAGCGCCAAAGCCATCCTGGAAAATGTCGAGCTATTTGACGCAGCCTTCTTCGACTATAGTCCGCGGGAAGCCGAGATGCTCGATCCGCAACACCGCATCATGTTGGAATGCGCGGTTGAAGCCTTCGAGCACGCCGGGTACGACCCGGAAAGGTTCAAGGGTCGAATCGGTGTTTACGCGGGCCTCAGCGCCGGCAGTTACCTGGATGTCAATTTGTCGTCGCATGAGGAGTTGATTGAGCGGGTCGGCGCATATCAGGTTGACATCGGCAATCACGGAGAGTTTGTTCCCACGACAATCTCTTTCAAGTTAAATCTCAAAGGTCCGAGCATCAATATCCAGACTGCTTGCTCAACGTCGCTGGTCGCGGTGCATGTCGCTTGCCAGAGCTTGCTTAACGGCGAGTGTGACATGGCGCTGGCCGGCGGAGGTTCGATTACGTTTCCACACAAAGAGGGTTATTTCTATCAGGAGGAAGGAATTCTTTCTCCTGATGGACACTGCCGCGCTTTTGACGCAGAGGCTCGCGGCACGGTCGGAGGCGAGGGCGCAGGTGTGGTTGTCTTAAAGCGGATGCTCGACGCCTTGGCGGATGGCGACACCATTCATGCAGTCATCAAAGGCTCTGCCGTCAACAACGATGGATCGCTGAAGATTGGTTATACGGCGCCAAGCGTTAATGGTCAGGCAGAGGTCATCGCCGATGCGCTCGCCATGGCCGGTGTCAGCGCCGAGTCGATCAACTACATTGAGGCGCACGGAACCGGAACCGCGCTTGGCGATCCGGTGGAAGTCGCCGCTCTGACGCAAGCCTTTCACATTGACACTCAACTGAAGAATTTTTGCGCCCTCGGGTCGGTGAAAACCAACATTGGTCATCTCGATGCCGGGGCGGGCATAGCTGGATTAATCAAGACTATTCTAGCTCTCAAACACGCCCAACTTCCTCCCAACCTCCACTACGAGCGTCCTAATCCGAAGATCGATTTTCCCGCCAGCCCGTTCTTTATCAACGACAAACTTGTTGAATGGAAGCGAGGCGAGACGCCGCGGCGCGCCGGAGTCAGTTCGTTCGGTATTGGAGGCACCAACGCGCATGTAGTCGTGGAGGAGGCTCCGCCACAAGAATCCTCGACGATGGCCACGAGACCGCTTCACTTATTGTTGCTCTCAGCCAAAACCGGCTCGGCGCTGGATGCGGCGACGGCAAATCTCGCCGAGTTCTTGAAGCCCAACGAAAACGTCAATCTGGCAGATGTGGCTTACACGCTGCAGGTTGGGCGCGGCAGTTTTGGACATCGGCGCGTTCTGCTCTGTAAGGATAGGACGGATGCGTTGAGAGCACTTGAGGCTCAGGATGCGTCTCGTGTCTTGACGCTCTTTCAAGAACCGAGGCATCGGCCCGTGGTCTTCATGTTTCCGGGCCAGGGCACACAGTACGTCGGCATGGCGCGTGATCTCTATCGAAGTGAGCCGGTCTTTCAGGAGCAGCTCGATCTTTGTGCGGAAAAATTGTCGTCGCGTTTGAATCTGGATCTACGCGAGGTGCTTTATCCGAATGAAGCGGGTGAGGCGGAAGCGGATCGATTGCTGGAACAGACTTTCATCACCCAACCAGCGCTCTTCTGTATCGAATATGCGTTGGCGCAACTCTGGATGAGTTGGGGGGTGACTCCAAGGGCGATGATTGGCCACAGTATCGGCGAGTACGTGGCCGCGTGCCTGGCCAACGTTTTCTCTCTCGATGACGCACTTGCACTAGTAGCCGCTCGCGGGCAATTGATGCAGGACTTGCCTTCAGGAGCGATGCTGGCTGTGATGCTATCAGAGACTGAAACCCGTTCCTTACTCCGCGACGGTCTTGCTTTGGCCGCGGTTAACGGAGCAAAGAATTGCGTCGTTTCGGGTGCGACCGCCGCGATCCAGGCACTGCACGATGATTTGCAGCAGCAGGACGTGCACTCTCAGATACTGCGCACGTCACACGCTTTTCACTCGGAGATGATGGAGCCCATTCTCGAAGCATTTACCGACCGTGTCGGGCAGGCCAAACTCAACGCGCCAACGATTCCCTTTCTTTCCAACGTTACGGGCGCCTGGATAACGGCTGCGCAGGCGACCGATCCGGGGTATTGGTCGCGGCATTTGCGGCAGACAGTGCGCTTCGGAGATGCACTGGGTGATTTACTGACGGATTCGGAACGAATCCTATTAGAAGTCGGCCCTGGTCAGACATTGAGCGGGCTGGTAAAACAGCACACGTCCCAACTCGGTAATCAGGTGGTCCTCAGTTCGCTGCCACGCCCGCGCGATGGACATACCGAGACCGAAAATCTATTGACGAGTGTGGGAAGGTTTTGGCTGGCGGGCGGCGCAATTGATTGGCCGAGTTTTTATGCCGGCGAGCAGCGGCGGCGCATTCCATTGCCAACTTATCCTTTCGAGCGCCAGCGTTTCTATCTTGAGCCTGGCGGTCCTCCGAGCGATACACAGAACCAGCGCCCGCGCCGTTCCTTCGGGAGGAAGGCGGACATTGCCGACTGGTTTTACCTACCGTCGTGGAGGCAATTCGACCTGCCGCGACTCGCGAAGATCGAGAATCATCATCAGGACAAACGTTTGTGGCTGGTTTTCTGTGACGAAAGCGGCGTCGGCGAGGCGCTGATCGAGCGGCTGTTGCAAAGGCGCCAGGAGGTCGTCATTGTGCGTGCGGGAGAACATTTGAGGCGCACTGGGGAACTTACCTACAAGATCGATCCGCGACGAGCAGAAGACTACGAGGCATTGCTGAAGGAGCTGGTTGCGCTCAAGCTAAATCTCGCTACGGTGATCCACTTGTGGAGTGTTACCACCGGCGCACCATCTCCTGGCATTGAGAGTTTCGAAAGAATGCAGGAGCTGGGTCTTTACAGCGTACTCTTTCTGACGCGAGCGCTCGCAAATCAATTCCTCACCAATTCATTACAACTGGTGGTTGTGACCGATAGCGCCTATGAAGTAAATGGCAATGAGTCTCTTCGGCCAGAACTTGCGACCGTGCTCGGTGCGTGTAAGGTCATCCCACAGGAGTATCCGGAAATGACGTGCCGCGCCATTGACATAGTAGTCTCTCACGCACCGGGCAATGCATCCCGGCAATTGATTGAACAGCTACTCGCTGAGCTGACTGAAAAGGTCTCAGATCGGGTCGTGGCATTTCGTGGACGACATCGTTGGGTCCAAAGTTTCGAAGCCGTGCGGCTGGAGAAAGGAATGGGATCTCAATCACGGCTGAGTGAAGGGGGCGTCTATCTGATTACCGGAGGCTTGGGAGGAGTGGGGCAGGCCCTGGCACAACACCTGGCGCGGAGGTGCAAAGCGAAGTTGGCGTTGCTCGGGCGCACTGGCTTACCACTACCTGAGGAATGGCCGCGTTGGCTGGCAGAGCACGATGAAGATGATGACGTAAGCAACAAGATAAGAAAAATACAAGAATTGGAGGCTGCCGGCGCAGAAGTGTTGCTGCTGCGGGCTGATGTCGCCAACGAAGCGCAAATGTTTGAGGCGGTAGCCCGCATAGTGGAACGCTTTGGGCGGATTGATGGGGTGATTTATGGCGCGGCCGCTGGCTCAAGCACCGACAAGGATATTAGAGATACGACTCCTGAAGACTGCGTGCGCCAGTTTCAAGCCAAAGTGCATGGCGTGTTGGTGCTGGAAAAGGTCTTACAAAATAGAGATTACAAGTTTTGTCTGATGCTTTCGTCTCTTACCTCAGTCCTCGGAGGCATGACGTACACAGCCTACACCGCCGCGAACCTTTTCATGGATACATTTGTGCGGAAGCATAATCAGATGCATCCCGAAATCTGGCTGAGTGTTAACTGGGACGAGTGGAATATTGACGGAGAAGTGCTACTGAACGCGAGACTGAGGGCGTTTGCAGATGATCCGGGGATCGGCGCGGAAGATGGAGGCGACGCCTTTGAGCGCATCCTGTCAATGGGCCCGGTTACCCAGGTACTGGTCTCGACCTTGGACCTTCACGCGCGACTTGAGCGCTGGGTGACGTTTGAGGATTCGCCAGGTATTGTGGCAGCCAAAACAGTCGAGGCTTCCGTCCTTCATCCCAGACCCAACTTACTTGAGGCTTACGTGGCCCCGAGCAATGAACTCGAGCAGGACCTGGCGGAAACCTGGCAGGAGTTGCTGGGCATCGAGCGAGTCGGTATCAACGATAACTTCTTCGAATTGGGTGGGCACTCTCTGCTGGCCACGATGGTTATGTCTCGTCTGCGAAAGGAGTTTGGGGTGGAGTTACCGCTGCGCAGCTTTTTTGAAACTCCCACCGTGAGCGGTTTGGCGTTAATTATCGCCCAACGGGTAATAGAAGATCATGACGAGCAAAGCATTGCTCAACTGCTGGAGGGTGTCGAAGCGCAAGCGACCGGACAGATAGTGTCGCAGTAGGCGAATTTCGGATTGCGGATTTCGGATTGCGGACTTCGAGCCGTAGAGGATTTTGAGAAACCGACCGCATTCCGCAATCCGGCATTTTCGCAACCGGGCATTTTCGCAATCCAGCATTCCGCAATCCAGCATTTTCGCAATCCGGCATTCCGCAATCCGCAGTTCGCAATCCGGCATTCCGCAGTCCAGCATTTCGCAATCCGCAATTCACTATGAGTGATGTCTTTAATCGCCTAGCGTCGCTCTCTCCGGAAGAACGCGCCTCGCTGGTGATGCGGCTCAAGCGCAAACCTCAAGACGCTGAAAGTACGGTGAGCCGTGCGATTTGCCGTCGCGAAAACCGACTGGATGCGCCACTCTCATTTGCGCAACAGCGGCTTTGGTTCCTGCATCAACTGGATCCCGGTAATGCTGCCTACCACCTGCCGTTATATTACCTGCTGAGAGGCCAACTAGATATCGAGGCGTTCAAACGCAGCCTTGATGAGATTATCCGGCGGCACGAAATATTACGCACAGTTTTTAGAGAGAGGGATGGCGCGCCGTTGCAAGTCGTGTTGCCGGCATTACCCCTCGAGCTGCCGGTGGTTGACTGGAGTCAATTCTCTGACACCGAAAGCAAGCAGGAAATAGAGCGCCTCATCGACACCGAAGGAGCACTGCCCTTCGATTTGGAGCAAGGGCCATTGCTGCGAGCGAAGCTTCTGAAACTGTCTGAGAATGAGCACGGGTTTTTTCTGGTCATTCATCACATTGTCACGGACGGTTGGTCGATGGACCTCTTCATGAGTGAACTGAAGACGCTCTATGAAGCCTTCTCGGCGGGCGAGCCTTCCCCATTAGCTGATCCTCCTCTGCAATACGCGGACTTCGCCGCCTGGCAGCAAGAGTGGATCAAGGGACAGGTGATGGATGAGCAACTGGCCTACTGGAAGAAGCAATTGAGCGGCGATCTGCCAATGCTGGAAGTCCCAACGGATCACCCGCGGCCGGCGCGAATGACTTATCTGGGAGCCGATGAATTTTTTGACGTCACCCAGGATTTGACCGGGCGGTTAAACGAGTTAGGCCGTCGCGCAGGCGCCAGTTTATTTATGACGCTGCTCGCGGCGTTCCTGACTCTGCTTCACAGGTATACGGGGCAGGAAGACGTCATTCTGGGGACCGCCATTGCGGGTCGCAATCGCGCGGAGACCGAGGGCGTCCTCGGCTTTTTTGTTAACACCTTGGTCCTCCGCACCGACTTATCCGGTGATCCGACTTTTCGTGACCTGCTCGGACGCGTTCGCGAAGTAGCCTTTGGCGCGTACGAACATCAGGACTTGCCCTTCGAGAAGCTGGTTGAAGAGTTGCAGCCCGAACGCGACATGAGCCGCCAGCCTTTCTTTCAAGTGATGTTCAACGTGCAAACCTTGCCGGCTGAAGAACCTGCCAGGAGCGGCTTGACGATCCTTCCCAAGGACATCGGCAATCAGACGAGATTTGATCTTGAGTTTCACTTGTGGATTGTGCCGGAGGGCGTGGCCGGTCCTTTGGTCTACAACAGCGATCTTTTCGATGAGCCGACAATCGCGCGGATGTTGACGCACTATCTGAGATTGCTGGAAGGGATTGCGGCGAACCCGGAGGCGCGGATATCGGAGCTGCCGCTGTTGAGCCGGGAAGAGCGAGAGCAATTCAGGGAATGGAATGAGACGGGAAGTGAATTTAACCGCGAGCAATGTCTCCATCAGATGGTGGAGTGGCAGGCGGCACGGCAGCCGGAGGCGGTGGCCGTGGTCTGCGGCGCGAACCAGATCAGTTATGGGGAGTTAAATGGCCGAGCGAATCAGTTAGCGCATTACCTGCGTCGTCGAGGCATCGGTTTGGAGACGCGGGTAGGGGTGTTGCTGGAGCGATCGGCGGAATGGATTGTAACGCTGTTGGGGATTGTGAAAGCGGGAGGGGTTTATGTGCCGTTGGATGGAGGATACCCGGCTCAGCGGTTGAATTTCATGCTGGAAGATGCAGAGGTGAGGCTGCTGTTGACTGAGAGCGGCCAACCAAAAATGGTGGCACAGCCTTCAGGCTGTGGGTCAATGAAAAATTTAACTCCCGAAACACAGACTGAAGTCTGTGAGTCAATGAAGACCTTAATTCCCGAAACACAGACTGAAGTCTATGGGTCAATGAAGACCTTAACTCCCGAAACACGGACTGAGGTCTGTGCCACTGGTGAGGGGATAGAGGTGCTTTATTTGGACAGCGCCGGGGAGATGTTGGGCCAGGAGAGCCGCGCGAACCTTGAGAATGTGACGAGGGCGGAGAATCTGGCTTACGTGATGTACACGTCAGGGTCTACGGGGCAGCCGAAAGGAGTGGGAGTGTCTCACCGTGCGATCAATCGGCTGGTGCGCAATACAAATTACGTGATGTTGGAGAGCAGTGATCGAGTGGCGCAAATCTCCAACGCCTCTTTCGATGCAGCGACGTTTGAGATTTGGGGAGCATTGCTGAACGGAGGGCAGTTGGTGGTGCTGGAGAAGGAGACGGCGCTGTCACCGCTGGACTTAGGGCGGCAACTCAAAGCCCAGCAGATCGGCGCGATGTTTTTAACGACCGCGCTGTTCAACCAGGTGGCGCAGGGCGATCCGGCAGCATTCGCAGCGTTGCGATACCTGATGTTTGGAGGTGAGTCAAGTGATGCCCAGGCAGTGCGGCGGGTGTTGGCAGGAGGGAAACCACAGCACCTGCTAAACGTTTACGGTCCCACCGAAGGAACAACGTTCACGACCTGGTACGAAGTGAAAGAGGTGGCGGCCGGAGCGCGAACCATTCCGATTGGGCGTTCAATCTCAAACACCGAAGTATGGGTGCTGGATGGCCACGGGCAAATGGCGCCGGTGGGCATGGTGGGAGAGATCTTCATCGGCGGCGAGGGTTTAGCGCGTGACTACCTAAACCGGCCGGAGCTGACGGCAGAAAAGTTCGTGCCGCATCCGTACAGCCAGGAGTCTGGGGCGCGGCTTTACCGGACGGGCGATTTGGCCCGTTATTTGAGCGATGGGAATATTGAGTTTCTCAAGCGCATGGACCAGCAGGTAAAGGTGCGCGGATTTCGCATTGAGCTGGAAGAGATCGAAGTGTCGCTGCAAGAGCATTCCGCGATCTATGAAAGCGTTGTGGTGACGCGTGAGGATACCCTCGGCGACAAACAATTGGTGGCCTATGTGGTCACCGATCCCGACTTTCAAGCGACGGTGGCGGAGCAGTTCGTACCGCAATTAAAGAGCTGGTTGCGTGAACGGCTGCCGGAATACATGGTGCCGGCCTTTTTTATTATTCTTGACAAACTACCGCTCAATGCGAACGGCAAAGTTGATCGTCAGGCGCTACCTGTGCCCGAGGCTGCCAGTTACGTCCTGGCGGATACATTCGTTACGCCACGCACTCCTGAGGAAGAAAAGGTGGCTGAAATATGGGCTGAGGTGCTCGAGGTCGGTCCGGTTAGTGCCGAGGCAAACTTCTTTGATTTGGGCGGACATTCTTTACTGGCCACTCGAGTCATCAGTCGCATTCGTGAAGCGTGCGGCGTCGAGTTGCCGCTGCGTTTACTGTTCGACTCGCCGACTGTTGCAGCCCTGGCGCGCCATCTGGCAAACGCCCGGGAAGATCAGCGCGACGTCAGCCGCATTGCCGAAATCGTGGAAAAGCTGGAGCTGCTTTCAGAGGATGAAACACGTTCCCTGCTGCAACAAGAGACCGGCTCATAGGACTTTTAAGACTTAAATGAGCGACATTGCAAAACATATCGGCAGCCTTTCGTTCGAGAAGCGCCAACTTCTTGACCAATATCTGAAACACGAGGGTCTCAGTCTCTCAAGCGCGCTGATCATTCCCCAAAATAGGGATACCAACAAATTCCCCTTGTCGTTTGCGCAACAGCGGCTGTGGTTTCTGGATCAACTGGAGCCGAACAGTGACGTCTATAACCTTCCTGATACGCATTACTTCAAAGGGCCGCTCAATCTCAACGCTCTGAAGCGGAGTTTGAGCGAGATCGTGCGCCGCCACGAAATTCTGCGGACTACCTTTCAGACCGTAGACGGAGAGCCGACGCAGGTGATTGCCGCACCGCAACCGTTGGCGCTTGAAATCACCGACTTGAGTGATCTGCCTGTGACGAAGCGCGAAGCTGAAGCACAGCGCTTAGCAAATGAAGAGACGCAACAGCCTTTCAGTTTGGCCCGCGGTCCTCTCCTGCGAGGGCGGCTATTGAGGCTGGATGAAGCAGAGCATGTCCTGCTGTTGACGATGCACCACATCATTTCGGATGGATGGTCCATGGGCGTCTTCGCGCGCGAGTTGGCAACGCTGTATGAGGCCTACAGTAATGGTCAGCTCTCACCGTTGCCAGAATTAGCGATTCAGTATGCCGACTTTGCGGTGTGGCAGCGTCAGTGGCTGCAGGGAGAAGTGCTGGAGAAACAACTCGGCTACTGGCGCGAGCAGTTGGGCGGAGAGTTGCCGGTGTTGGAGTTGCCGGCCGACCGGCCGCGCCCGGCGTTGCAGAGTTATCGTGG
>Ga0187893_10008685_pt1 | contig 15915 bp, 12 predicted proteins | sample MA1701074metaG_FD_139574 | JGI IMG/M metagenome (GOLD analysis project Ga0187893, IMG submission 139574) | White microbial mat communities from a basaltic lava cave in the Kipuka Kanohina Cave System on the Island of Hawaii, USA - MA170107-4 metaG ... | reverse complement strand
CCTCGATCGCCGCAATACCAACCTGCGTTGCCTCGACCGGATGCGCGAGTGTCAGTGCCTGTAAAGCGAGTGGAACCACACGCTCGAGCGCTCGAGCGTGCGCTTGTCGGCGAAATTGCTCTGGATCGGCGGCGTCTGGCACTGGAGCTGGGGCGGGCGGGGCAGCCTGTTCGCATGCTGCCGCACAGAAAACCAAACAAACACCAGCCAACGCGCGACGGGGAGAGCATCCGCTGGGCACCACGTCAGCATAGCAAGACCTGGAGCAGTCAGAAGCATACCCAACGAGCGCCGTGCGAGAGTGCAACTTGCTGGCAGCGCATGTGGGCAGGACAGGCTCGTCCGTCGTCACAGTCGAGTGCGCACACGGAGGTCTCGCGCAGGTCGACACACACGAGCTCGGCGGTCCCGCTGTCCGGGGCCCCGCAGGTCGATACGTTCCCAGGGTCAGCACAAGCCCTCGTGCAGAAACCAGATTCGTCGGCAGGATAGGCGCAGTACGGAACCTCGGTGCACTCGGTATCCTCGTCACAGGCCGCCCACATACCCCCGGCCGCCGGCGCCTGGTCCTCGTCCGTTGGACCATCCACTGTGATGTCGCGTTCGGAACAGGCGAAGAACAACGATACGGCCAACATAATTGACAATCGATACATGGTCACCTGTATATCAGACACCGAGTTTGTGTGGATTTCTGGCCGGACCGGGTCGTGGACTGGCACCACGGGCTGCTAGAGCCCAGGGGCGGGAAACGGTGCCAAGAACTCTTGCACGGCTTCCCGAACGCGCTGCGAAAATTCGCGGGACACGGAGCCATCGCGCTTGGCGGCTTCGGTGAGGACCTCGTCGATCAAAGCTGCCACCCGCTCCATGTCGTTTTCACGCAGGCCGCGGCTGGTCAGGGCCGCGAGACCCATGCGAATTCCTGATGGATCGAATGGCTTGCGGGGGTCGAACGGAATCGCGTTGGCGTTGAGCTCAATCCCGCAGCGGTTGAGTGTCGCTGCTGCAGGCCGTCCAGAAAGGTGCCGGTTCGTCATGTCGACGAGCACGATGTGATTGTCGGTGCCGCCGCTGACGAGCATGTAGCCACGTTCGAGAAAGTGCTCCGCCAACTTGCGTGCGTTCGCGACGATCTGTGCCGCGTAGATCCGGAACGGAGGTTGCGCGGCCTCGTGAAATGCAACGGCCTTGGCAGCGGTGGTGTGGTTGTGTGGCCCGCCTTGCAGGCCAGGGAACACCGCCCTGTCGATTGCATTTGCATGGGCCTGCTTGCACAAGATCAGTCCGCCTCGCGGCCCGCGAAGCGTCTTGTGTGTCGTGGTGGTCACGGCATCCGCGTGAGGTGTTGGACTTGGATGAGCACCGCCGACCACCAGACCAGCGATATGAGCGATGTCGGCCGCGAGCACCGCGCCAACTTCGCGGGCGATCTCGGCAAACGCCGCGAAATCGACCACGCGAGGATAAGCTGAATGGCCACACCAGATCAGCTTCGGTCGATGTTTGCGTGCGAGCTCGCGTACTTCGTCCATGTCGATGCGATGGTTGTCGTTGCGCACGCCATACTGCACCGATTGATAGTAGATGCCTGTGGCACTCACCTTCCAACCGTGTGTCAGGTGCCCTCCCGCCGGCAGGGCCATCCCCATGGTCACGTCGCCCGGTTGGCACAATGCCAGCAGTACAGCGAGATTCGCGGGCGAGCCGCTGTACGGCTGGACATTGGCATGCTCGGCCTCGAATAACAGCTTGGCACGATCGATCGCGAGCTGCTCGAGGGGATCGATGAAGTCCATACCGTCGTAGTAGCGTTTGCCTGGATAACCTTCGGCGTATTTGTTGGTTAGGCTCGTCGCCGAAGCTTCGAGCACGGCTCTCGAGACGTAGTTTTCGCTCGCGATCAGGCGAATGCTCTCGCGCTGGCGCTTGTCTTCGCCTTGAACCAGTCGAAAAACTTCGCCGTCGGCCTCGGCGAGCGGCGGATCGCGGTGGGAGCTGTGCATGGCGTCGTCAGGTTCTCGCGCTGCGTCCACGAGATGTCAATCTTCACGGTGTTGCAGCTTGCCGGCGCTTCGTGCCGCGGTTGCGCCGGGTTCTGAGGTACGCGAGCAAAGCGCGATGGCGGCGCCAAGCCACGCCCATTCAGTCCAACACCTCTTTTCGCGTTCTGAGGTCGACATCTTGTGTTGCTGTTTCCACGTACGAGACCAGGTCTCCCGCCAACGCCGCTTCAATTGCGGGAAGGATTCGGCGCGATGTCTCCGTTCGCCACGAAAACACGTAGTCGGCACCCGCGGCGTACATTCCCGGCACGTCGGCGATGCGTACGGCGTTGACGATGATGGCAGCCCGAGCATTGATTCGTCTGACTTGGCGAGCGACCTCGAGGTTGCTCGTACCTTTGAGAATGTCATCGGGAATCGTGCAGATCACTACGTCGGCACGGTTTACGCCGGCGGCCACCAGCGATGCAGCATTCGATATGTCGCCGTACACCACGTGCACGCCTGCATTGCGAATGGAACCATGGAGCGCCACGTTGAAGTCGATCACCAGCACGTCATCGAGCAGCTCGCGGTTGGCGAGCGCCAGATCGTGCAAGAGCGATGAAGCAAGCCGGTGAAAGCCGAGTAGCACCAGCCGTGGACGCCGTGTGGTTGGCTCGTCAATCGGCTCGCTGCCACTTGGGTGGATCCCTAGCACGTCCATCACTTTGCTCGCCTGCTCGTGAAGTGGATCGGCCAAGGCGAACAGCCATGGCGTGCATACGGCAGTGATGACGAACGCGAGCATGATCACTGTGACGAGCTGTCCGGGAATATGCCCCAGCTCGGCTCCGAGATACGCGATCACCAGGGCGAACTCGGACAGTTGCGCCAGCTTGGTAGCTGCCGTGATCGCATGCCGACGATCTGCTCCGCTCACGTACAGCACTGGCGCAAATACCACGTAGCGAATCAACACGAGCAACCCCACCACCGTGACCGTCGTCCATAATACACTTGCGTGATCCGGTATGGGAATGCTCATGCCGAGCGCGACGAAGAACAGTGTGATGAAGAAGTCTCTCAGATTGCTCACCTTGGAAACCACTTCGTGCGCATACGGAAACGCGGCGATGCTCGCACCGGCAATCAGTGCGCCCATTTCCACCGAGATTGAGAGCTCGTAGTCCAAATCGAACAACGCAACGAGCTCGGTGAGATGGCTACCCGTCAGGCCCAGGCCGAAGCACCAAGCCAACGAGGCGGTCACGACCAGTTCGGGAGTTTTCCCGACCCAACGAAACGCCGTCGGAAGCACGAAGTGGGCCAATGCAGCCGCCACGGCGATCACGATGGCTACCCCTGCAAACGTCTGAATGGCCGGAGTCAGGCTTGGCGTCGCGAGGTTGGGTTGTAAAGCCAGTACGATGATGGCCCAGATGTCCTGAAACACCAGCACGCCAACGCACAGGCGACCGTCGAACGTGTCCATCTGTAGTCGTTGCTGCAATACCTTGACGACGAGCAACGTGGATGAAAATGCACACGCCACGGCGAGATACAGCGGCGTGAGTGGATCCTCGAACGCGCCCCAGCCGATTCGGTCCAGCGACTCGAATGCCGCCCACCCCACCGCGGCACTGAGCGGTACCTGAAGCAGGCCCGCTAACACCAGCAGTTTGCCGCTGGCCATCAGCCCACGGAAGTTCACTTCCAAGCCGATCAGAAACAGCAGCAATGTCAGACCGAGGTTCGCGATGCTTTGGATTTCTTGCTTGCCCGAGATCAGGCCCAAACCTGCCGGCCCCAGCGTGAATCCTGCGGCGATGAACGCAGCGATGCTCGGCAAACGAATGCGTTCGAATACCACCGCGACCACACCCGCACCGAGCAAACACAGCCCGATCTGCAGGACGAGAGGGGAAACCGATGCGGAGGCCAACATCGTGGGTGCTCGCAGGGTGGCGCCCGAACGCCGCGGGGAGAGGCGTGAGAGTAGGGCGTTGGCGATCGACGAGCAACGCTGCGGCGCTGTACGCGATTGGCGTATGCTGCGGGCGTGGACCTCCGGCCCGGCATCGATAAGCTCGACGCGCTGGCACGCACTTACGCGGTCGTACCGGTGTGGCGGGAGATCTTGTGCGATGGGGATACCCCAGTCGGAGCGTTTGCCAAACTACGAGATCTCGATCCCACACGTTATTTGCTGGAGAGCGTGGTGGGTGGACAACGTTGGGCGCGATATAGCTTCGTCGGCCTCGGCCATCGAGCGCGCGTGGTTGGAACCGCGACGGCCAACGGCTTCGAGGTGAGCATCGAGCCGGGACCGGGGTTTTCGCTGTCTGACCTGCGGGGATCGGGAGTTGCCAAAATCGAAGCGTTGCTGGCTGCGCTGCACGGCCCGTCGGTGCCGGAGCTGGGGCGATTCTGGGGAGGACTCGTCGGAGTGTGGGGCCACGATCTCGTGCGTGCGTTCGAGCACCTGCCGATTCCGGCCAATCGACCTGCCAGCGACCTACCTGCCATCGATCTCTTGGCCTCGGACACACTGCTCGTATTCGATGATTTCGCACAAAAGTTGCTCGTCGTGACGACGCTGTGCCCCGAAACGGACGGTGGGTTGGCGCGTGGTTACGCGTTGGCGGGGCAGCGCATCGAGCGTGTGGTCGAACGCTTGCGTGCCGAGCCGCGTCTCAGCCCTCTCGAGCTGGTCGAAAATGCCGGCTGGGAGCTCGTTCCCGCGCCACCGTTTTCGCGGGCAGGGCTGATGGACAACGTCGAACGTGGAAAGGCCTACATTCGTGCCGGTGACGTGTTTCAGGTGGTGCTTTCGCAGCGGTTCGACGAACAGCGTGCCGGGCTCGATCCCTTCGATGTCTATCGGCTGCTTCGTATCACGAATCCCGCGCCTTACATGTATTTGCTCGAGCTGCCGTCGGCAACGTTGGCCGGGGCCTCGCCAGAGGTGCTCGTTCGGGTCGATCACGACCCGCGTCGGGTGACCGTGCGACCCATTGCCGGCACGCGGCCCAGAGGCATCCATCCCGACGGCGACGCACGTTTGGAACGCGAGCTGCTCGCCGATCCCAAAGAACGGGCCGAGCATCTCATGCTCATCGACCTCGGTCGCAACGACGTGGGAAGGGTGAGCGTGCCTGGCAGTGTGCGGGTCGACGAATCGTTCAAAATAGAGCGGTACAGTCAGGTCATGCACATCGTCAGCGAGGTTTCGGGCCAGCTGCTGCCCGGTATGACGGCTCTCGATGCTCTGCGTGCGACGTTTCCCGCCGGCACGTTGAGCGGTGCGCCGAAACTGCGTGCGCTCGAGCTGATCGACGAGCTCGAGCCTGCGCCGCGTGGCTGGTACGGCGGCGCAGTTGGTTATCTCGGATACGATGGTGCGGCCGATTTCGCGATCTGCATTCGAAGTCTCGTCGTGACGCGTGATTCGGTTCGCATTCAAGCGGGTGGAGGGATCGTGCACGACTCCGAGCCCCATGCTGAAGATCGGGAATCACGCAACAAAGCCGCTGCGGTAGCTCGCGCGGTTGCGATGGCCAGGAAAGCACGTGCGTACGAAAGTGGTGTGCCATGACCGTTTCGAGCACCCGTGCCGGCCAGGGGCGACGTTTCGAACCGGGCATGGTGACGCGCGAACCGGTGGGCCAAGGAAAACGGGCGCTCGTGATCGACAACTACGACTCGTTCACATACAACCTCGTGCAATATCTGCTGGAGTTGGGGTGTGTCGTGGACGTGTACCGCAACGATGCAATCACGCTCGAAGACATCGTGCAGGATCATCCCACTCACGTTGTGCTTTCGCCTGGCCCTGGACGGCCGAGCGACAGCGGAGTATGCCAGGATGTCTGCCGAGCGTTTACGCACGAGGTGGACATTCCACTACTCGGGGTTTGCCTCGGTCATCAGACGCTGGCAGCGGTCCACGGAGCAGAGGTCGTGGTGGCCGACCGTATCATGCACGGCAAGCTTTCCACCATCGAACACAACGGCTCGGACTTGTTCGACGGTCTACCGTCGCCGTTTCGAGCCACGCGCTATCATAGTCTCATCGTGCGAGAGTCGACACTGCCACCCTCGCTCGTGCCCACTGCTCATACACCCGAACGCGAGCTGATGGCAGTGCGTCACGCCAGCCGAAGCGTGTATGGGGTGCAATTTCACCCCGAGTCGATCCTCTCTGAGCACGGCCATGCCTTGCTCGCCAACTTTTTGCGAGCGACATGAGGCTGAATCGCGATGGTCTCCACCGATTCCGCTCGTGTTTCCGATTCTGCGATGCGTCGCTGTCTGACGAAGCTCGCCCATGGGCAAGTGCTCGGCCGAAGCCTCGTCACCGACGTGTTTCGCGAAATCATGGCGGGTGAGTGCGCGTCCGCACAAATCGGTGGGCTGCTGATGGGCTTGGCCGTACGACGCGAGTCCATGGAGGAGATTGTCGGTGCCGCTACGGCCATGCGCGAAGCCATGACAGTCGTGCCGACCAGGCGAGCACCACTGCTGGACACGTGCGGTACCGGAGGATCCGGGGTTCCTCGCCGCAATGTTTCCACCGCAGTCGCGATCGCGTTGGCGGCGTGCGGCATCGCGGTCGCCAAGCACGGGAATCGGTGCGCGTCGAGCCGGTGCGGTAGCGCGGACGTGCTGGAGGTGCTCGGGGTCGATATCACCGCGACGCCGGAACGAGTGGGTCGCTGCATCGACGAGATCGGCCTGGGCTTTCTATTCGCGGCGAATCTGCATCCTGCCATGAAACACGCGGCACCCGTGCGACGTGAGCTCGGAGTTCGTACGATCTTCAATCTGCTCGGCCCCATGACCAATCCGGCAGGCGCCCGCCGTCAACTACTCGGCATGATCGATGCCAGCCGATGTGAGCCCGTAGCCGCCGCGCTCGGTGAACTCGGAAGCGAGCGTGTGCTCGTGGTCACTGGTGCGGACGGGGTCGACGATCTCAGCTCCGAAGCGGAGTCTTGGGTAGCCGAGCTCTACCAGGGCAACGTGCGTACGTTCGTGCTTCGACGTGAGCTGGCCGGGCTGTCCGAAGATCCGCCACAAGCCCTTGCTGGTGGAACGCCGCACGAAAATGCTGCTGCGCTCGTGCGCATGCTCCAAGGCGAGCACGGTGCGTATCGGCGTGCCGTACAGTATAGCGGTGCTGCTGCCATGCTTGCGGCCGGAGAGGGAACGCTCGACGACCTCCCCGGATACGCGCGACGGGTGGGCGAAGTGCTCGACGATGGTCGAGCCGAGCTCGTGCTGAAACGATTGGTCATGCTCAGCAAAACGGGAGCAGAGACATGAACGGGACTTATCTCGATGGCATCCTTGCGGCCAAACGCGCAGATTTGGCCAAGCACGCAAGCCCGTGGAGTGGGAACCTTTCCGATCGAAGCTTGAGCGAGTTGCTGGCCGAGCTCGGTCCGACGCGTGATTTCGAGGCGGCATTGCGGGGATCTCCCAGGCCGCGCGTGATCGCAGAGTTCAAACGTCGCTCTCCCTCGGAAGGAAACATTCGTGCCGACGCAGATCCCGGCGAAATCGGGCGCATGTACCAAGCCGCGGGCGCAGCGGCACTCAGCGTCCTCACCGATCGCCATTTTGCCGGCACCATGCAGGATCTAGAGCGAGCACGCAGCTTCGTCGACCTGCCGATACTGTGCAAAGACTTCATCCTCGAGCGTGCTCAACTCGTCGAAGCACGGCAAGCAGGCGCCGACGCGGCGCTTGTCATCGTCGCCGCGCTCGATCCACCCCGGCTCCGCCAACTGCTAGAATTTTCCAGTGCGCTCGGACTGCACGTGCTGTGCGAAGCACACGATGAGTACGAGGTCGATCGTGCGCTGGCGGCAGGGGCCAGGATCGTTGGAGTGAATGCTCGAGATCTTCGAACCTTCAAGGTCGATCTCGACGTTCCGATCCGTTGCCGCAAGCTCGTGCCGAAATCGTTCACGTATGTCGCCGAAAGTGGTATTCACACGCGCGAACACGTGGATCGTATTCGTCAGGCGGATGTCGACGCCGTGCTCATTGGCACGCATCCCATGCGTTCCGAGCATCCTGGTGAGACGCTTCGCATGCTCATGAGTCAATCATGAGTCGCATCAAGATTTGCGGTGTCACCGAGATAGCGGATCTCCGAGCATGTATCGATGCCGGTGTCGACGCGGTCGGCATCAATTTTTGGCGTGGATCGAAGCGGTATGTAACCCGTGATCGAGCAGACGATCTGCTGCGAGGCGCGAGCGATCGCGGTGACATGATGATCGTGGGGGTGTTCGTCGATGCGGACGTTGGCGAAGTTGCGCGTACGGCTCGTAGCCTGGCGTTGGATGCCATTCAGTTGCACGGTGACGCGCTGGTCGAAGGCTATGCGGCGCTGGGTATTCCATACGTGTTGGTGTTGCGAGGAACACCTGTGTTGGAATCCGTGAGGATCGCTTCCGCACCCCCCATGTGGATCTTGCTCGACGCATTCACTGCCAGCTACGGTGGTGCCGGCGCGACCACGGATTGGTCATGGGCTCACGCTGCGGTACAGCACTTCGCGCCCCTGCCGGTTTGGCTGGCGGGAGGCATCCACCCAAACAATGCCCATGAAGCTTTGCGGCAGGTGGACCCCGCAGGGCTCGACGTAGCGAGTGGCGCGGAACGAGAAGGGGCGTCCCATGGCGAAAAAGATGCGAGCAAGATTGCAACGCTGTGCGCGATCTGCCACAAGTGGAAAGCACAGCCATGAACTCCTCGGTGGTTGATCTCGAACCGGCCCCCTTGCTCGGACAGTTTGCCGACTACGGCGGTCGGTATGTCGCCCCGACGTTGATGCCAGCGGTGGAAGAACTTGCTCGCGAGTGGCCCAAAGCTTGGGCTGATGGGCAGTTCCAGACGCACTACCGTACTCTGCTGCGTGACTACGTCGGACGCCCGTCGCCGCTCACGCCTGCTCACCGATTGGCGCACCACATAGGTGGTGGTCGTATCTATTTGAAGCGCGAGGATCTCAACCACACTGGATCGCACAAGATCAATAATTGCGTGGGTCAAGTGCTGCTGGCGCGGCGGCTGGGCAAGCGTCGTATCATCGCCGAAACTGGTGCTGGTCAGCATGGCGTGGCCACGGCAACTGTCGCCGCGCATTTCGGCATGCCGTGCGTCGTATACATGGGTGCACAAGACGTCGCACGGCAAGCACTGAATGTGTTTCGCATGCGGCTGCTCGGGGCCGAAGTGGTGGCCGTGCACTCTGGCTCCGCGACGCTCAAGGACGCGATCAACGAAGCGCTGCGGGACTGGGTCACCAACGTCGATTCGACGCACTATGTCATCGGCAGCGTCATGGGACCTGACCCCTATCCGGTCATCGTTCGCGAGCTCCATCGTGTGATTGGGCATGAGTCTCGCGAGCAGATACTGCAGGCCACCGGGCGACTACCCCATGCCGTTGTTGCATGTGTTGGAGGCGGTTCGAATGCCATGGGCATTTTCACCGGCTTCGTGGATGACTCCGATGTTGCGCTGGTTGGGATCGAAGCGGCCGGACATGGCATCGATTCCGGCAAGCATGCAGCCACGATCGCGCGGGGAAGTCCGGGCGTGTTCCATGGCATGAAGAGCCTCGTACTGCAAGACCAAGACGGCCAGCTTCAGGAAGCTCACTCGATCTCCGCGGGACTCGATTACCCCGGAATCGGACCAGAACACGCCTATCTGCGTGATATCGGACGCGCCCGGTATGCCAGCACGACCGACCGCGAAGCGCTCGAAGCCCTCGTGTTGCTTTCCCGTACCGAAGGCATCATTCCCGCTCTCGAAACCGCCCACGCCATTGCAGCGTTGCCTTCCCTGGTGAGGGAGCTGGGATCTGACGCCATCATCCTCGTGAACTTGTCTGGCCGCGGAGACAAGGACATGCAGACAGTGATGAGTCATCTGGAATCTGCGAACGTGGTCGCAGATGGTACGAGGAGTCCGTGAGCCGCATCGACGACGTGTTTCGACGCACGCGAGCCGAGGGAAGGGCGGCTCTGGTTGGGTACCTCACTGCTTATGATCCAGATCGGGAACGCTCCTTGTCACGCATTTGCGCCGCCTGTGAGTCGGGGCTGGACCTGCTCGAGCTGGGTGTTCCCTTCAGCGATCCGACCGCCGATGGCCCGGACATCCAGGCCGCCATGGTACGAGCCCTTCGTGCCGGCGGGACACTCGCCGGCGCGCTCGCGTTGGCCAGCGAGGTTCGTCATCGTTTCGACGTTCCTATCGTGATGTTCGGATATGCCAATCCGTTCTTGCGGCACGGCACCCCGCAGTTCGTCGAGGATGCCAAGCGGGCGGGAATCGATGGGTTGCTGGTCGTCGATCTTCCGCCGGAGCACGACGAGGGACTGCGTGTACCTGCACGTGCGTCCGGCCTCGACTGGATTGGCTTTTGTGCCCCCACCACCACGGATGCTCGCTTGGAGCGCACGCTCGTTCAAGGCTCCGGCTTCGTGTATGCGGTAAGCCTCAAAGGTGTGACGGGTGCGTCGCTCGACATCGCGCATCCAGAGTTGGCGGGCTATCTGGGGCGTGTGCGTGCGAGAACGTCCTTGCCGCTGGCGGTAGGATTCGGTGTGAGCACATCTGCGCAAGCGACTGCAGTCGCGAAGATGGCGGATGGCGTCGTGGTCGGAAGCGCGCTTGTTAGGGCGGGCATGGAAAGCTCGGCTGCGCTCGCGAAGCTCGTTTCCGACGTTCGTGGCGCGCTCGATCGTAAGCGCGAGTGATCGCTGGAAACAGGCGTGGGTGGCGGTCGGACCGCAGCCGCATGAGCCATCGAATAGGTCGACATGTCTTGTGGTGGTCGTGCACGTACATCGACTCCGCACGTGTGCACATACACATACCTACTTGCTCCAGCAGTGACGAATCGAGGCCAAGCTCTCGACGTTGGAGATTCGAATCGGCACACTCATCAAGCATTGCACGCGTCATGACGATGGAGACACCAGTGGCCCTCAAGCTCAAGGCATTTCAGGGGGACGAATCAGGCACACAGCGTGTCCGCCGACCCCTCGTTGGAACCAGTCCGGCCATGAGTCCAGTACTCGAGCTCATACGTCGCGCAGCCGAAAGCGAAGCGACGGTGCTGCTGCATGGTGAAACGGGTACTGGCAAAGAAGCATCGGCCGCTGCGATCCATGCTGCCAGCCGTCGGCGTGAAGGGCCGTTCATCATCGTGGATTGCGGTGCATTGCCTCCTCAGTTGCTCGAAAGCGAGCTGTTCGGGCACGAGCGCGGATCGTTTACCGGGGCGGTTGCTGCACGCAAGGGTGCGTTCGAAGCTGCTTCGGGAGGGACCATATTTCTCGATGAAATTGGGGAGCTTCCCCTCGACATGCAGCCCAAGCTGCTTCGTGCACTCGAAAACCGCGAGGTCAAACGCGTGGGCAGCAATGTGCACGTGTCCGTCGATGTCAGAGTGATTGCCGCCACGAATCGCGACGTGAGGGCAGAAGTCGCTGCGGGTCGCTTTCGTTCCGATCTGTATTACCGGCTTGCGGTCGTGCAGATCGCACTGCCGCCGTTGCGCAATCGTCTGGAGGACTTGCCCGCCTTGGTCGATCATTTGCTCGGCAGCATTGCCTCACACGATACTGGTCTCGATGACGAGGTGCTGGCCAAGCTTCGTGGTCGAGAGTTCCTGGACGAGCTCGCTCATCATCCCTGGTGGGGAAACATCCGGGAGCTTCGCAACCATCTCGAACGTTGCGTGGCTCTTCGAAATAGTTTGGCGGTCACTTCGGACGACGGTTTTCGTGAAGAGCGCAAGACCGAAGAATCACTCGAAGTGGACGTGGGTATGCCGCTCAAGGTGGCACGCGAAGCATGGGTCAGCACGTTCGAGCGCAGATACTTGCGAATGCTACTCGAACGCCACGGCGACAGCGTGAGTGCGGCTGCTCGAGCGGCTGGAGTCGATCGCATCCATTTCTATCGGCTGCTTTGGAAGCACGGGCTCCGCAGTCGGGAGTCTGACAAAGACGCGTAGTTCAAGGGGGTACCGGACCGGAGGTGGGGGTACCGGACCGGAGGTAATCTTTTCGCGCACCGTCTGTTGGGCCGAAAGGCTGGCCAAGCATCGATGCAGGACGAGTAGACCAGGCCGTCAGTGTCTGCCAGCCCACGCTGTAACAACAAGGCACGGCCGCGAGCTCACCCTCGCCGCAGCCGACGTTCGAAGAAAAGCCTCAAAGATCAGCGTCAAACCAATGCCTCGCCGGCCGGAGGCCACAACAACGTCGTCCTTCGCCCCGCTCGGCCCATGTCGGTCGTCTACGAAGGATCGCAAAGCACGCCACAGTAGACGTGCATCCAATACGTCCCATCCGGAAACAGGACATCCCAAACCCCTTGCCGGAACAATGCGTAGGCAGTCCGATAGGCCTCGAGCTTCTGGCCACGGCGGTTGACGCAGCTGCTTGTTACTTTTCGGTTTTCGGTGACCCCCGGTCGGGTTCTCGGGTCGTTACTTTTCGGTTTGCGGTGACGGTTTTCGGTGACCCCCGGACAGAGATCTTGCGGACAGGGATCTTGGGATCTTCGCGCCGAACAAAGCCACGTAACGCTGGCCATTCTCGACACCTCCCCCGAATGCGCCGAACAATGCGCGCCAACTTCGGTCGCCATCGTTTCGTCCACGCCCCTTCGACCACCAAGCGATTCCCGGGCCGAGCACCTTGGTGTCATGTTCGGCTGTGACGCGTCGCAGGAACACGCCGGGCACCACCTGCGTGACGTTGTCGCGTTTGCGAATATCCCACCATACGAACGCACCGAACGTGCCTTGCTTGTCACCACGCTCGATGTGCCAGATCAGCGGAAACTGGACAAAATCGAAATCCTGACCTTTCCGACGTTGGAAGTAGAGGCCGGGAAACGCCATCGTCCACGTCTTGTCTTCGGCAATGTGGTTGTCGCGCAAAAACAGCGGCATTAGCCACGTCAGTCGCCGCTGCGCATACGCATGTTGATGGAGAAACACGGGGGGCACGATGGCCGTGGTGACCTTGTGTTTGCTGTGGAAGTTCCAAACGAGCAGCGTCGATTGCCACCAGCCGTGATCGCGGTTCTGACGGCCGATGAACAACGGGGGGGCAACTACGGTCGTGCTGATGCGTTCGAGCCGATGTGCTCTGCGGTAAAACAGCGGAAACACGACCGTGCGTTGGTGTGTACGCGAAGTCATGTGGTAGATCGGAAACACGTACCAACCAAAGCGTTCGCGTGGGCGATAGTTGACGCCCGCGAGCAAGGTGTAAAATTTCGTACCTTTGGCGTCACGATCGAAATAGTAGAGTCCCAAGGCCGCATGGGTACGACGGCCGAATCCGTCCTTGCCGTACAAAAACACTGGGATGCTGCCCCACAGCTGATATCGACAGCGGGCATCGTCACCTTCCAAAAAACCACACTTTTGATAGCGGAACAAAAGTGGCACGTAACCAGTGAAGCGAACGTTTTTGCCGATGCGCAACACGTCGAAATAGCCGGGGGGCACGAGGCTGAATCGCGTGAAATTGTGCAGTCGTTTGCCGCCTACGACGAACGGAAACGCCGTCCATTGTCGTCGCCCGTTGGCCTGCTGGCGATCGAACCAAAACGGTGGAGCAATGGTGGTGTGTTGGCCCGCGGCCTTGTCCTGCTGGTGAATGATGATGGGAAGTGCGAATAGCTGCCGGCGAGACACGCTGTCGCTCCACCAATAAAGCGGCAGGATCCCCGCGGTGAGCTTCGTGCGGCTGAGACGGCGGAAACCCGGTCCGACGATGAGCGTGCTGGTGTGCCGCGTTCGGTCTCGCGACCAAAAAAAGCCGAGCCCGGCGTCCACGTCGATTCCCTTGGGCTGGCGCTGACGAAAATACAAGGGCACGATCGCGAGGTTCCGACGAGGTTTGTCGGCTCGTACGTACGTCCGCCATACCAGCGGCGTCCACATGTCGAGATCGTCGTGTTCGGCACGACGACGCACGAACAAGGGCGCCACGACGTCATGCTGGACGAGCTTTGTTCCTGCACGCCGACGATCGAAAAACGCGATTGGGAATAAGCCCGAGGTCGAGCGATGTCGTGTTTTTTGATGAAAAACGGGGCCAGCGAACCACAATCCGCGATGGTTTCCGTGCGCGCCGCCCCCGACGGGCGTGATTGTGAGCACTTGGTCGCCAACTTGCCTGCGGTAGTACAGCGGAAATACGATGCTATGGCGTTGCCGTGGTTTTCCGGCAGGTGTTCGTAGCACGTCCCATGCGAGCCCGAGCACGCCGATGCTGCGATGGTCCGGTGCACGGCTGATTACAAATAGTGGCGACAAGGTGAGGGAGCGACCCCTGCGAACGTCCGTGACGTGGCCGGTCAACAGCCAAGGAACGATGCCGTAGCGCCATCGGTCGTCGTTGCCGGCAAACACGAGCGGGGCGAAACCGCCATGACCACCCTTTGGAGTGGTGTGAACGTAGAGAGGGCCCACGTGGTTGGTGTGAACCATGCCGTCGCTGCGCCGGCTCGACACGCTCCACAACAGCGGGGTCACCATAGCGTAGCGTGTTCCGCCTCCGTAACCAAAAGCGAACACGGGGGCCAATCCACCGTGCCGTCGCTCGCCATGGCGACCGAAATACACTGGCCCGATGCCGCGAAACTCGCTGCCTTTGCCTCCGGCGAGGTTCGGCCTTCGTACGTGCCAGTACGCGGGTCCGCCCACGGTGTTTACGACCGTACCGTGCTCGGTCTTCGCAAACACGCTTGCCAATGGAAACACACTGGCGAAGTAGGCTCCCTTGGACGCGCGACGAGACCCTCCGCCGAGCAGAGTCCACACGGAGGTGACCTCGGGCGTCTTGCGGGTCAAAAAAACTGGCGCAAGCAACGTCATCGCACCGCGACGCTCTACATCGCGAAAACGATAAAATAGCGGGGCAACCACGGTGTTGCGTTGATGAGGGTCCACATGACGAAACAACGGCCCTACGATGGTGGTGCGCGCGTCGTGCAGGCGGTCATGACGATGCCATATCAAGGGCGTAGCGGACGTGAGCGTGACGTCTGGCGTCGTGCGAGAAAACGTCAGCAAAGGCGGGATCGCCCAGCTGGCGTGCCGACGGGCCTTGTCGCTACGACGTAGCCAAAACAGCGTCCAGAGTTCTTTCCGGTTGCCGAATTCGTAGGTGCTCGCATGGAAAAACGGGAACAGTGTGTGATGACGTACGCCGCGGAGCTCATGCGAGCCTCCCCAATAGAGCGGGCTGATATCGAACTGCCGATGACCATGACGGAACCGCCAAAATACCGGCGCGACGACGAGATGCTTGCGGTCGTTCGTTGGGTCCGTGTCGTCCAGATGACGATGCCCGTACCACACGATCATGCCGGAGATTCCGGTGAGCCCGTCTGGCGCTTTCTGACGGTAATGAAACGGCGTCACCAAGAGGTTCTTGACGTGCTTGTTCCCCCACCACCACACGAACGGGAACTGGCCAAAGTTGAACTGCTCGCCGACGCGTTTGTAACCCATCAACAGAGGGATTGCGCCCCACACGGTTTTGCGTGCACTGAAACCACCGATGAACAGACCAACTGGGTTGATCCAGCGGCGACGCTGTGACTCGCGCGCATACCAACCAAACGTCAGGCTCAGGTCGGCATGAAAGAATTTATCCGGATGCTCGGGCGCGGGGTTGCGATGGAAAAACAACGGGGGGAAGGCCAAGCTACGCGTGTGATGGGTCGCATAGCGGCGGTTGAACCAAAATGGCGGGACGTCTCGTTTCTCGAGCAAGCTCGGACGAGCAAGTGCCAGGTTGCTGCTGGCAGGCCGAACGTGCGTGGGCGGAAGAGTGCCCCCGTGCTTGGTCGACGCATTGGTGCTCGT
>Ga0187893_10008684_pt1 | contig 15916 bp, 14 predicted proteins | sample MA1701074metaG_FD_139574 | JGI IMG/M metagenome (GOLD analysis project Ga0187893, IMG submission 139574) | White microbial mat communities from a basaltic lava cave in the Kipuka Kanohina Cave System on the Island of Hawaii, USA - MA170107-4 metaG ... | reverse complement strand
CAGGGTCCGCCAGGTGCGAGAGCTGGACCGCGGCAGCTCTCGACTCTAGGCGTGGGCCACGATGGTGCCCGCTGCCGGACTCGAACCGGCACGGCCCTGATCGGGCCTCGGGATTTTAAGTCCCGTGCGTCTACCAGTTCCGCCAAGCGGGCGCGCTCTCGGATGGCGTGCAGAGGCTAGACTTGGCCGGGGTCGGCTTCAACCCTCGGGCGCCCACACTTTCACCACGATTGGATGCAACATCGGCGCCGGGGATTCATGCGGATGTCGAGGCGGCTCATCATCGTTCTGGTCCTCGCCGCCGGCGTCGCGATCGGCGCGGCGAGCCGTCCGGGCCAGCGGGCGGTCGAGAGTGCATGGCTGCTGACGGCGCTGGGACGAAGCGCGGCATCGACCGACCTGGCGCCGGAAGAGGTGGCGGCCCTGCGGCAGACGATCGCGTTCAGCGTCGCCGGCCGTTCGTATGCCGCGGATCTCTATCGCGCCGACGAGGCGCCGCGCGCGGCGCTGCTGCTGGTGCCGGGGCTGGCGCCCGACGGGAAGGATGACCGCCGGCTGGTCGATCTCGCGGCGGTGCTGGCGCGCGCCGACTTCGCGGTGCTCGTGCCGGACATCGACAGCCTGCGGGCCCAACGGGTCAGCGCCGAGAACGTACGGCAGATCGCCGACGCCCTCGCCTATCTGGTGCGGGCGCGGAGCGAATTCCTACCGGCCGCCGACGCGCCGCTGCCCACCGGCATCACCGCCATCTCCTATGCGGTCGGGCCGGCTTTGCTGGCGACGCTGGAGCCGGAGCTGCGCGGCCAGATCGACTTCATGGTCGCGATCGGCGGCTACTACGACGTCGAGGCCGTCGTCACCTATTTCACCACCGGGTTCTACCGCGATGGCGGCGCCTGGGTGCGGGGCAGCCCCAACGACTACGGCAAGTGGCTGTTCGTCAGCGCCAATGCCGATGCGATCATGGCCATGCGCGACCGTATCACGCTGCGCGCGATGGCCGGGCGCCGCATGGCCGACGGCAACGCCGACATCGCCGACCTCATTCCGCTGCTGGGACCGGAGGGCAGAGCCGTGCATGCCCTGCTCGCCAACGAGGATCCGGACCAGGCGCGCCGGCTGATCGGCGGCCTCCCGCCCCGGCTGCTGCGCAATCTGAGCGCGCTCAACCTCAGGGGGCGCGATCTCGCGAACGCGCCGCGCAGCGTCGTTCTCATCCACGGCCGGGATGACCGCATCATCCCGGTGAGCGAAAGCCAGGAGCTGGCGACGGCGCTGCCTGCGGGGAAGGGCCGCCTCTATGTCGTCGAGCGGCTCGCCCATGCCGATCTGGAGCCCGGCGACTGGAAGGACATCCTGACGTTGTGGCAGGCGACCTACCGGCTCCTCCGCCTGCGCGACGGGGCGGAGTAGGGCCTCAGCGTCCCGCCGGCTCGCCCTCGATCGGGTCGGCGCCCAGACTGACGATGAGCGTGCGCAGCTCGGTCGCGGCGCCGTCGATGCGGGCGGTCTCGGTGCCGCGCAGCACGAAGCTGGCGCCGTATTTGCCGCCGCGGAAGAACGGGTAGCTGCCGATGTCGAGATCGGGATAGCGCTGCTGCAGCTCGCCCAGGCCGGGGGCGATCGTGCCCTCGCCGACGAAGGCGCTGACCGTGCGCGACAGCACGGGTGCCCCGCCGGCCAGCCGCGGCTTCAGCCCGTCGAACATCGCCTGCATGATCGACGGCACTCCGGCGAGCACGAAGACATTGCCGATCTGGAAGCCGGGCGCGGTGCTGACGGGGTTGTCGACGAGGATGGCGCCCTCCGGTGTATTGGCCATGCGCAGCCGCGCCTCGTTCAGCATGCCCGGCTCGTAGTGGCGCTCGAGCCGCGCCACCGCCTCCGGGTGGCGGATCAGCTTCAGCCCGAAGGCTTTGGCGACGCACTCGGCCGTGATGTCGTCGTGGGTCGGGCCGATGCCGCCGGTGGTGAACACGTAGTCGTAGCGCGCGCGGCATTCGTTGACGGCACGGACGATGTCGGCCTCGACATCGGCGACCACGCGCGCCTCACGCAGGCGAATGCCGAGCTCGGTCAGGCCGGCCGCCAAGTAGGCCAAATTCACGTCCCGCGTCCGTCCGGACAGGATCTCGTTGCCGATGATCAGCACCGCGGCGGTGACGATGCGCGGTTCACTCATCCGTGACCGGGCCTATTCGAAGATCGACTTATTCTCGGGCAGGACGTAGCCGCGGTTACGCATGCATTCGTTGACGATGCGGTCGTAGCGCTTCTGCTGATCGTACTCGTCGATGCCGGTGATCTCGGCGGCGGCGGTGGATTCAGGATCAGACTCCTCGACCCGGGCGGCGGCGATGTCGCTGTCGATATTGGCGTCGCGCTGGATCACCGCGTTCGCCTGCTGGCGGCAGGCACTGAGATCGGCCGATGTCTGATCCGAACCGCCGGAGGCCCGGTTCCAGTCCTTCTGAGAGGGCTGCGAGAACAGCGAGCAGCCTGACAACGCCGCGGCGACAAGGGTGGCTAAGAAAAATGTCTTGATCATAATGACCAACACGAATCGGGGGCGATTCGCCTAATTTGGGTCCAGCGCGGGTCGAATGCAACCCGATCCTGGATGACCCGGCAGGACGGGCGAGGATCAGTCGAGGCCGAAGAGGCCGAGGCGCGCCAGATCGTGTCCGGTGATGAGGACGAAGATGATGAGGATCGCGGCCAGTCCGCCCAAGGAACAGAACTTGAGCACCCGCGGGCTCAGCGGCCGGCTGCGCACCGCTTCGATGCCGAGAAACACCAGGTGGCCGCCGTCGAGCACCGGAATCGGCAGCAGATTGACGATGCCGACATTCACGGACAGCACCGCCATCAGGACCATCAAGGCGACGAACCCGCGCTCGACGAATGCCTTGCCGCTGATCTCGGCGATGCGGACGGGACCGGCGAGCTCGTCGAGATGACGCTGGCCGGTCGCGATCTCGGCGATGCCGGCGACGCTGGCGACCGCGAACCCGTATGTCATCCTCGCGCTCTCGACGATCGCGGTGGCGGGATCGACCGAGATGCGCTCCCGGGAACCGGAGGCGATGCCAGGACCGGCGCCGTCGGCCATGGGGCGCAGGTCGAGGGTCAGCCTGATCTCCCGAGCGTTGCGGCGCACATCGAGCGCCACAATTCGATCGGAGTCGCGGGCGATGGCATCCAATACCGTATCCATGCGCCGGACCGGCTCGCCATCCACGGCCAAAACCCGATCGCCGGCCTGAAGCCCCGCCGCGGCAGCGGGACTGCCGGCGACCACCTTGCCGATCGTCGGCGATTGCACCGGCATCCCGACGAAAAGGACCAGCAGCGCCAGCACCACGCCGCCGAAGACGATATTGACCAGCGGTCCGGCGAAGACGATGGCGGCACGCTCGCCGATCGACTTGTGGAAGAACGACCGCTCGCGCTCGTGGCGCTCCAGGAGGCGGATGCGGCCTTTGGCGTCGCGCATGAAGCCCTGCTCGCCGAACATCTTGACGTAGCCGCCGAGGGGCAGCAGACAGAGCTTGAAGCGGGTGCCGTGGCGATCGGTGAAGCCGAGGAGCTCGCGCCCGAAGCCGACGGAGAAGGCCTCGACCCGAACGCCGCGCCAGCGCGCGACGATGAAGTGGCCGAGCTCATGCACCAGGGTGATGACGAGCACCACGCCGAGAAACGGCAGCGAGTATGCAGCGATGGCCGACACCCACGACATCGAGCAGATCCCGATTGGCCTCTACGGACAGGCGCGGGCAGCCTACCGTTAAGAATTCGTAAAGATCAAGTGCGGATTTGTGAAATATTCAACTTGGTTAACGCCCGTGGTTAAAAAACATCCTTAAGATATTACCGAAGCTCTTGACCTAACAATCACTCGACCACCAGGTCTATGCATCATCCATGGAATTCCCCCAACCTCTCGTTCCAGCCCGCTTGATTCGCCGCTACAAGCGCTTTCTCGCCGATGTGGAGCTGTCGGACGGGAGGATGGTCACGGTGCATTGCCCGAACCCGGGATCGATGCTCGGGCTGGATCGGCCGGGCTCGGAGATCTGGCTGTCGCCGGCACGCTCGCTGGGGCGCAAGCTGCCCTACACCTGGGAGCTGATCCGCATCGACGGCCGCCTGGTCGGCATCAACACGGCCCATCCCAACGCCCTGGCCGAGGAGGCGATCCGCGGCGGGCGGATCGCGGAGCTGGCGGGCTATGCCGGTCTGCGACGCGAGGTGAGCTACGGGCGCAATTCGCGCATCGACATCCTGCTGGAAGGCGGGCGCGGATCGGCCTGCTACGTCGAGGTCAAGAACGTACACCTGAAGCGCACCGACGCCGCCGAGTTTCCGGATTGCGTGACGGCGCGCGGCGCCAAGCACCTGGACGAACTGGCGGACATGGTGCGCGCCGGCTTCCGCGCCGTGATGCTGTACGTCGTCCAGCGTACCGACTGCCGGCGCTTTGCCATCGCCGCCGACATCGATCCGGCCTATGGCGCGGCGCTGAAGCGGGCGATGGCCGCCGGCGTCGAGGCGATCAGCTACAGCTGCGCGATCGAGATGACCGGCATCGGCGTCGCCGAACCGATGCCACTCGACATTTCGTCGAAAACGCCGTAGCGGCCCCTATAATGCGGCACCGCCGGTATTCCACGGCATCATCCACACATCGAGGTCGATCCGAGCCATGAGCGTCTTTCGATTCATCCGCCGACTCGTCTGGGGCCTGTTCGCCATCGTCGGCGCCTTCGTCGTGCTGATCGTCGCCGTCTCGCTGATCGCGGTCGCGTTCATCCCGAGCGCGCGGCACGAGGTGCCCGACAGCGCGGTGCTGACCCTGAATCTCGCGGACGGCATCACCGAACGCGGATTCGTCGGGCCGCTGGCGTGGGCCTCGTTCAGGCACGAAATCACTCTCCGCGATCTCGTGCAGGGACTGGACGCCGCCGGCCGCGACCCTCGCATCAAGGGCCTGGTGGTGCGCGTCGGCGCCGGCGACCTGCAGATGGCGCGGGCGCAGGAGATCCGCGATGCGGTGACGGCGTTCCGCCAGCGGGGCAAGTTCGCCGTCGCCTTTGCCGAGACCTTCGGCGAGGTCGGCAACGGCAACATCAACTACTATCTGGCGACCGCCTTCGACGAGATCTGGCTGCAGCCTTCGGGCGACGTCGGCCTCACCGGCGTGCGGCTCGAGAGCCCCTACCTGAAGACCGCCCTCGATTCGATCGGCGTCGTCCCGCGCATCAGCCAGCGCGAGGAATACAAAGGCGCCATGGATCCGCTCACCAGCGCCAGCATGCCGCAACCGGTGCGGGAGAACTATCAGCGCCTTGCCGATGCCTGGGTGCAGCAGATGGCCGAGGGAATTGCGCAAGGCCGCAAGATCGATGCCGCGGCGGCCCGCGCCCTCATCGATCGCGGACCCTTCCTGGCGGAGGAGGCCCTGAAGGAAAGGCTCGTCGATCGACTCGGTTATTTCGACGAGGTCGAGGACGGTCTCAAGGAACGTACCGAAGGCGGGGTCGAGGAAGGCGGAGCCAAGACTGAACGCATGGCCCTCGCCGACTACGCGGCAAGCCTGAGCCCGCCGGCCGATGCGGCGCGCATCGCGCTGGTCTACGGCCTGGGGCCGGTCCAGCTCACGGCCAGCACGGAACAGCCGTTGTTCGAGGAAGTCGTGATGGATTCGGACACGGTCTCGCGCGCCATCAAGGACGCCGTCGAAGACCCGCTCGTGCGGGCGATCGTCTTCCGCGTCGACAGCCCCGGCGGCTCCTACGTCGCCTCCGACACGATCTGGCGCGAGGTCGATCGGGCGCGGGAAAAGGGCAAGCCGGTGATCGTCACGATGGGCGACGTCGCCGCGTCCGGCGGATACTTTGTCGCCGCGCCGGCAACCCAGATCGTCGCCCATCCCGGCACCATCACCGGCTCGATCGGCGTCATCAGCGGCAAGGTCGTGCTGTCGGACATGTGGGCGAAGCTCGACATCGCCTGGGACGGCGTGCAGGCCGGGGCCAATGCCGACATGGACAGCGCCAACCGCGACTTCTCGAGCTATGGCTGGAGCCGCCTGCAGACCGCGCTCGACCGCATCTACGCCGACTTTCTCAAGAAGGTTGCCGCCGGCCGCAAGATGACGCCGGAGCAGGTGCGCACGATCGCCAAGGGCCAGGTGTGGAGCGGCGCCGACGCCAAGGCCAACGGCTTGGTCAACGAACTCGGCGGCTATGCCACGGCCCTGAAGCTGGCGCGGGCGGCGGCGAAGATCCCTGAAGATGCGCCGATCGATCTGGTCGAGTACCCGCCGCAGGATCGCGGCTTCGCCGGCTTGCTGCGCCTCATGAGCGGCGCGAGCAGCTCGCAGGACCCGGCGCGGCTTGTGCGCCTAACCGAGCTGCTGGAGCCGGTGGCGCAGGTGCTGGGGCCGGTGCTGGATGATCCGCGCGCCAGCAACCTGCGGATTCCGGTGGTAAGAACCAGCGAGTAGGCCACACGCTATCACCGAACAACCATGATCCTCACTGGCCCTCCTGCTCGCGGGCAGGGCGATCGCATTTGACCTTCGGTCGAGCGACAAGAGATCCGGTCACGCGGAGGCGCGGAGAACGCGGAGGTCACCGAGGCTGGGATCAAACGCTGTGCGTCCTTCGACAAAGCTCAGGATGAGGGTCTTTCTTTGTGCCACCAAGGTTTTCCCTCATCCTGAGCTTGTCGAAGGACGCACAACGGCAACGCGCGGGATAGCCAGAAGACGCCGAGAGCATCCGCAATGACCTCCGCGACTCCGCGTCTTCGCGTGCAAAATCCTTCTGCGCCACAACGCAGCCGTCAAATGCGATCGCCCTCCCGCTCGCGGGAGAGGGGACTCCACCTAACGAAAGCAGGGTTCGGTTGAAGCTGCGACAATCGAGTCGTCACCCCGTGACGGTGCGAGCGACCGCGGGCGCTTGCCCTATGACGAACGCTGCATCCGGTTCCTCGCTTTCTTCTTTCATATCAATCCTCTCCGCCGCCTGCGGCGGAAGAGGCCGGCAACCGGGAGAGCTCCCGACCGTGGGACGAGACGGTCTCAGGTGCCCGGTGCCAGGGGTTACGCGTCCTTGTTGCGCGCGCCTGGGGTGGCCGCTGACGCTCTCCCGCGACAGACGCGGCGGGAGGTCGGCCCCGGCTGCCCATACGACGCCCGGCCAGGAGGCTCGGTTGCGTGACTTGTAAGCCGCGCCGTCCGGGCGTGGGCAGCTGCGAAGCGGACGCGCGCGACGGCTGTGCGGGTCGGATGATCCCGCAGTCCATCCTCGACCTCGCCGGACGACTCGTGTCAGACGGGACCGGTGGCGAATCGATTGCCGGAAACCAGTCGCCGGGGGCGCATCGGGAGATGCGACGCCGCGGGGCCGCCCTGCTCGGCCCAGGCCGCTGTGCACGGCGGCCCAAAACGCTGATGGAGCCGGCGCCCGGTTCCCGGACACACGACTCCATCACATAATTTCCACATTTTAGGAGATCGGTCCTATTCCTGTCAAGAAGAATCTGCACCGGGTTTGCGTACGTTTCCCGGCCCCGGCAGGCATGGGGGAGGCCGCGACACACTTCCACCTTTTGCCCTGAAGCAGGCTACAAACTGAAATGTGGCAGCTTCAACGCAACCCTGCTTTAGGGGCTAGGGGTTCACCCTAATTCGTGGGATTAACAGAATCCAAACCGAACAACCGTAGATTCCCCGCCTTTTCTTGGGGTTCGCAGTGTCGGAAAAATCTTCGGGAGCAGTCCTCCGCTCCGGCAGCGTCCATCGCGCACCAGGCCGATGGTCTGACACGACCGAGCTTCGCGTCCCGCTTCCGGCAAGCGGCATCCAGTCGAACAGCTGTCGCAACGCGGCCTACGGGAGAGGGACAGGGTGAGGGGTCTGGCGCCCGTCGCCTTGTGTATTGTTCCAAAGGTCTGAGTGAGTGTTCCTGACATGACGTTCGACAGCATCATGACGGCGGCGGCAGGATTGTCTGCGATGGCCGCCCTAGTGCATTGCATTTGCCTGACCAAGCGCTTCGTTTGGAGCCGCGCCGCGGTCTGGCTGCGGAAGACACTTGCCGCACCGGTCCTCTGGTTGGGATGTCTGTACCTCGTCTTCCGACTTCCGATGAGCGGCGCTGCCGCGCTTCCTTTCTGGATTGGCGATCCGCTAGTCGCAATGGCTGCTTTTGCTTTCGTTGTCTCGATCCCGCTGTGGATCGCCTCGAGCGGTCTCTTCGTGCTTATGACGCGGCGCGCTTTGATCCCACCAGACAATCCGGCCGTCGCCTATCGATATGTTCTCGTTACTCCATTCGCGAGTGCGTGCGGGTTGATATTGCTGTTTTTCTGGGGCTTTCTGGGCGAATGCCGTCTTCTCGCAGACCCCGATCTGTGGGTCCGATTAGGACGGATCTCGAGCTAGATCCGACTTTAGGCAGCGCGACCCATGGTTGGCAGTCCGCAAACATTCTGCAGAATCCCCCAAATTAGGTGAACCCCTAGCTTAGTTAGGCTTTAGGGTGAGGGTGGTTCAGTTCGCCGCGCGCCGATCAGGAACTCGCGGTTGCCGTCGGCGCCGGCGATCGGGCTGTCGGCAACGCCGAGGACGCTCCAGCCGGGCTGACGGCCGAGCCACTCGGAGATTCGCGTGCACACCCGTCGATGAAGCTCGGGATCGCGGACGATGCCGCCTTTGCCGACCTCGGTCGGACCGACCTCGAACTGCGGCTTGATCAGGGCAACGACGCACGCGTGCGGCGCAGCCAGGGCGAGCGACGCGGGCAGCACGACCTCGAGGCCGATGAAGCTGGCGTCGCAGACGATGCCGTCGACGGGCTCGGGTATATGCTGACCCGACAGCTGCCGAGCGTTGGTCCGCTCGAGCACGACGACGCGCGGATCCTGGCGCAGCTTCCAGGCGAGCTGACCGTGGCCGACGTCGACGGCGTAGACCTTGGCCGCGCCACACGCCAGCAGCACGTCGGTGAAGCCGCCGGTCGAGGCGCCGATGTCGAGCCAGATGCCGCCCGCCGGGTCGATGGCGAAGCGATCGAGCGCATGGGCGAGCTTGACGCCGCCGCGCGAGACCCACGGATGATCCTGGCCGCGAACTTCGAGCGGCTGGTCGCCGCCGACCGGGAAGCCGGGCTTGTCCAGGCGGCGCTCGCCGGAAAAGACGACGCCCGCGAGGATCAGGGCCTGTGCCTTCGTGCGGCTGTCGGCCAGGCCGCGCTCGACCAGGGCGACATCGAGCCGCGTCTTCGCCGGCGGCTTGCTCGCACTCACTGCGTCCGCGCCGGAAGCAGCGCGCGCGTCCGGCGATGGAAGCGCCAGGTCAACAACGTCGCCGAGGCCGTCAGGCCAAGAGCCAGACCCCACCATAGGCCGACGGCGCCGTGGCCGAGGAAGAAGGCAAAGATGTAGCCGCTGGTCAGACCGATGGCCCAATAGCCGAGCAGGCCGAGGATGAACGGCACCATGGTATCGTTGAGTCCGCGCAACGCCCCCATGGCGATGATCTGGGTCCCGTCGACGATCTGGAAGACGGCGCCGATGACGATGAGCGATGCGGCCAGCGGCAGCACCGCGGCTGCCGTCGGATCGGCAGCATCGAGGAAGATCGACACCATCGCCTCGGAACTGGTCCACATGAAGGTGCCCATTACGGCCATGTAAACGGCACTCAAGAGCAGCGCGACGAGGCCGGACCGGCGGGCCGCCGCGATATTACCGGCGCCGAGATTGAAGCCAACGCGAGCCGCGGCCGCCTGGCTGAGTGCCAAGGGAATCATGAAGATGATGCCTTGGGCGGTGAAGGCGATCTGATTGGCCGAGAGGGCGATGACACCGAGGGTCCCGATCAGCAGCTGAACCGCCACGAACAGCCCGGATTCGACGGTCGAAATCCCGCCGGCCGGCAGACCGACGCGGAAGATGCGGCCGCACAGTGCCGGATCGAATCGGAACACGCCGTCGAAGATCCGGTATTCGCGTAGACCCCTGGCGGTCGCGACATGTATGGCCATGGCGGCGAACATGGCCCAGCACACCACTGCCGTGCCGTAGCCGGCGCCGCGCACGCCCAGGCTCGGCAGGCCGAACGCACCGACCACGAGGCTGTAGACGACGCCGAAGTTGACGCCGATGGCGACGACGCTGATCACCATCACGGATACGGTCAGGTGCAGCGCCGTCACGAAATTGCGCAGCACGGTGAACCACATGTACGGCAGGAAGAACCACACCATTCCCTTCAGGTAGTCGTCGGCGATGGCGGCGACCTCCTCATCCTGACCGAGCCAGCGCAGGATCGGCGCGATATACCAGCCGACCGCGGTGCCCGGGATCGACAGGATCGTCGCCACCCAGAAACCCTGTCGGACGGTCTTCGACACCGCGGCAGGATCGCGGGCGCCGTGGCTCTGCGCGGCGAAGGCGCCGACGATCGAGACGACGCCCATACAGGCGACCAACACACTGAACAGCATGTGGGCGGCGAGGCTCACGGCGCCGAGCGCAATCCCGCCGACGGCGCGGCCGATGATCAGCGTATCGGTGAAGTTCATCGCCATTTCCGCCAGGAAGCCGGCCGCGATCGGCGCCGCAATCACGCACAGCGTCCGCGACTCGAGTCGCCAGGACGCCGTCGGCGCAGGCGCGATCAGGGTCGGAGCGACAGGAACACTCTGGTCCACGGGGAATCCGATCTGCCGATGAACGATCCTGCGGCGACGCCGCAGGAGGCGCCGTGTCAGGCGCGCGCGGGCGCGAGTTTGGCGTCTTGTCCCAGCGCCTGCAATGCCGTGCCGACGATATGGCGGGCGTTGAGGCCCGCTTCGTCATACTGCCGCTCCGGCTTGTCATGGTCGATGAACCTGTCCGGCAGGACCATCGGACGGATTTTCAGCCCGTGATCCAGGAGCCCCGCCATCGCCAAATACTGCAGGACGTGGGAGGCGAAGCCGCCGACGGCGCCCTCCTCCACCGTGATCAACACCGCGTGCTCGGACGCCAAGCGGCGAACGAGGTCCTCGTCGAGCGGCTTGCAGAAGCGGGCGTCGGCGACCGTCGTCGACAAGCCGCGGGCGGCCAGTTCATCGGCCGCCTTCAGGCACTCCTGCAGATGGGTGCCGAATGACAGGAGCGCCACCTTGGTGCCCTCGCGCAGCACCCGGCCCCGGCCCAGGGTCAGCGCCGTGCCCTTGGCCGGCAGCTCGATGCCGATGCCCTCGCCGCGCGGATAGCGGAACGCGGACGGCCGGTCGTCGATCGCCGCCGCGGTGGCGACCATGTGCATCAGCTCCAGCTCATCCGCCGCCGCCATGACGACGAACCCGGGCAGGCAGCCGAGATAGGCGACGTCGAACGAGCCGGCATGGGTGGCGCCGTCGGCGCCGACCAGGCCGGCGCGATCGATGGCAAAGCGGACCGGCAGCGATTGGATTGCAACGTCGTGCACGACCTGATCGTAGGCCCGCTGCAGGAACGTCGAATAAATGGCGGCGAACGGCTTGTACCCTTCCGTGGCCAAGCCGGCGCAGAAGGTCACCGCATGCTGCTCGGCGATGCCGACATCGAAGCAACGATCGGGAAAGCGCTTGGCGAAGAGGTTGAGCCCAGTGCCGGAGGGCATCGCCGCGTTGACGGCAACGATCTTCGGATCGGCCTCCGCCTCCTTGATCAGCGCTTCGGCAAAGACCTTCGTGTAGGTCGGCGCGTTCGACGGCGACTTGACCTGCGTGCCGGTCACCACGTCGAATTTGTTGACGCCGTGATACTTGTCGTCCGATTTCTCGGCCGGCGGATAGCCCTTGCCTTTCTGGGTGACGACGTGGACGAGCACCGGCCCTTCGTCGGCATCGCGCACGTTGCGCAGCACGGGCAGCAGATGGTCGAGGTTGTGGCCGTCGATCGGGCCGACGTAGTAGAACCCCAACTCTTCGAAGAGCGTGCCGCCGGTGACGAGACCGCGGGCATACTCCTCGGCCCGCTGCGCCGCCTTGGCGATGCGCCGCGGAAAGCGCTTGGCCATCTCCTTGCCGATGTGGCGGAGCGACTGATAGGACTTCGATGACAACAGCCGCGACAGATAGGCGCTCATCGCGCCGACCGGCGGCGCGATCGACATGTCGTTGTCGTTCAGAATGACGATGAGGCGCGAATTCATCGCTCCCGCATTGTTCATCGCCTCATAGGCCATGCCGGCGCTCATGGCGCCGTCACCGATGACGGCCACGACGTTGTTGCGGCGCCCGCCGAGGTCACGCGCCACGGCCATGCCAAGCGCGGCGGAGATCGAGGTCGAGCTGTGGGCCGCTCCGAACGCGTCATAGACGCTCTCGACGCGGCGCGTGAACCCGCTGAGCCCCCCACCCTGCCGAAGCGTGCGGATGCGCTCGCGCCGTCCGGTGAGGACCTTATGCGGATAGGCCTGGTGACCGACGTCCCAGACGATACGGTCCTCGGGCGTGTCGAACAGATAGTGCAGCGCGACGGTGAGCTCGACGACGCCCAGGCCGGCGCCGAGGTGGCCGCCGGTGATGGAGACGGCATCGATCATCTCGGTGCGGAGCTCGTCGGCGAACTGCCGGAGCTGCGATTCGGCGAGGCGGCGAAGATCGGCCGGCACCTTCACGGTGTCGAGCAGCGGTGTCTTGCTGGGAGTTGCCACGACAGTCATCCTCCTCGTTCGATCACGAGCGGCGGGTGACGACGAACTGCGCCATGTCGCGCAGCAAGTCTGCACGCTCCTTGAATATATCGAGACGGCTGGCCGCCCGATCGGAGATGAGCTTCGCCCGGCGCCGCGCCTCGTCGACACCGAGGACAGCGACGAAGGTCGCCTTTCCCGCGACCTGGTCCTGCCCCACCGGCTTGCCGGTGACGGCGGCGCTGCTCTCGACGTCGAGAAGATCATCGGCGATCTGGAAGGCCAATCCGAGATCCTCGGCATAGAGAGTCAGCGCGCGTCGCGCCTCGACAGAGGCGCTTGCCAGGATGGCGCCGGCCTCGCAGGAGAAGCCGATGATGGCGCCCGTCTTCATCCTCTGCAGGCGGGTGATGGCCTCCAGGTCGAGCTTTGCATGCTGTGCCTCCAGATCGATCATCTGGCCGCCGACCATCCCGGCGGCACCGGCCGCGCCTGCCAGAGCCAGCACGAGATTTGACCGCACGGCCGGATTCGCGTGAGTCTCTTCTGCGCTCAAGACCTCGAAGGCCTGCGTCAGCAGCCCGTCGCCGGCCAGGATCGCCGTCGCCTCGTCGAACTGGCGATGCACCGAAGGCCGGCCGCGCCGCAGGTCGGCATTGTCCATGGCCGGCAGGTCGTCATGCACCAGGCTGTAGCTGTGGATCATTTCGATGGCGGCGGCGGTGCGTAGCGCGCCGACCTCCGGAACGTCGAAGAGCCGCGCGCTGTTCAGCACCAGGAACGGGCGAATGCGCTTGCCGCCGCCCATGAGGGCATAACGCATGGCCTCGACCACGCGCCGCTCGGACCCCTCCACCGCGGGAACGAGGCGATCGAGCGTGCGGTTCACCGCATCCGCAGCTTCGTTGAGAGCAGATTCCAATCGTTGCACGTCAAGGACTCAATCGATCTTGGCGGGTTCCGTCGCGATGGTGCCGTCCGCGCTCTGCACGATCCGATCCACCTTCAGTTGCGCCTCGCGCAGCTTGGCTTCGCAGTGGCGCTTCAGATCGACGCCGCGCTGATAGGAATTGATCGCGTCGTCGAGCTTGCTGTCGCCCTTCTCGAGCGCCTTGACCAAGGTCTGCAACTCGGACAACGCCTCCTCGAAGCTGAGCTTCGCGATGTCCGCCGGGATGTTGCTTTCGGCCATCAATTCTCCGCTTACCGGCCGCGACCGGCCCCTGCCGGCGAGTTGGCGGCGAGTTTAGACAGGCAACCAGGGCGCAGCAAGGGCGGCCCGGTGGCCGTTCGAAGGCAGAAACCACCGCGACCCGGCCCGTGGGGTCACCCGTTCATCAACGTTCGAACATGGGCCGCCGCGCTGGCCGCCAGCGCCTCCAGATCGTAGCCTCCCTCGAGGGTCGACACGACCCGGCCCCCGCAGCAGTCGTCGGCCGCCGCCATGAGCTGCCGCGTCGCCCATTCAAAGTCGGATTCACGCAGCCGCAGCGAGGCAAGGGGATCGTCCGCATGGGCGTCGAACCCGGCGGAGATCATCACCATGTCCGGCCGGAACCGGACCAGCGCCGGCAGGACGATCTCGCTCATCGCGGCGCGGAATTCGCGCGAGCCCGACATCGGCGCCAGCGGTACGTTGACGATGTTGCCGACGCCGGTCTCCTCGGATGCGCCTGTGCCCGGGTAGTGAGGCCACTGGTGCGTCGACGCATAAAAGAGATCGGCGTCCTTGTCGAACATGTGCTGCGTGCCGTTGCCATGATGGACGTCGAAGTCGACGACGGCGACCCGCGCCAGGCCGTGAACCTTGCGGGCCTGCTCGGCACCGACAGCGATGTTGTTGAACATGCAGAAGCCCATCGGCCGCACCGCCTCGGCATGATGCCCGGGTGGCCGCACGGCGCAAAAGGCATTCCGGACTTCGCCCGCCACGACGGCATCGACGGCCGCGACCAGCGCGCCGGCGGCGCGCAAGGCTGCCTCGCCGGACCCCGGCGAGATGATCGTGTCGGGATCCAAGGCGACATAGCCCGACTCCGGAACAGCCTGCAGGACACGATCGACATACAGTCGCGAATGGACACGGGCGATCTGTGCTCGCTGCGCAAGCGGGGCTTCGCGACGATCGAGCGCCGCGAATTCTGGCACGTCCAAAGCAGCAAGCACGGCCTTCAGGCGCCCCGGATGCTCGGGATGCATTCCGCCGGTGTCGTGAGCGAGGCAAGCCGGATGTGTAACGAGCAATGTTGTCATGCGCCGCCCGCTTCGAACCGCCTCACGCCGCCCCGGCCATCACGATCGCGTATCCGGATTGTTACGAAACACAGGTTTTCTTCGCCCGATCAAAGTGTTGGGCGAGATCGCGCGGCGCCGCGTCAACGCCAAATTAAGCTTACACGCCAACCATAGCTTTACAACCGCGGGATACCCTTGGGCGCAAATCGACACCATCTACGGTTCCCCCAGCATGATCAAGTTTCGTTCGGATCGCCCGTGCGCGGCGCTGACATTCACCGCGACGATCGTCGCCGGCCTGGCTCTTGCGAGCTGCACGACGGGCCCAGCGCCGGCAGCACAGAACGCCACCCAACTCGGCAGCGCCGAGACGGCGTCGTATTCGCGCATCGACGCGGCCTTGCGCTCGCTGCTGGCGGAGCCAAGCTCCGAACTGCAGGATCTTCGTCCTATCACCCTCAGGGCGCTGAAGGCCTATTACGCGGCGAACGAGCATACGCCGCTATGGATCGGCGCCGATGGCCTGACCCCGCGCGGCGTTCAGCTGGCGAGAGCGCTGCTCAAGGCGCGCGATGCCGGGGCCGCGACGTTGCAGCCGATCATGTCGGCGGTGGAATCGCGGCGCAATGCGACGTCGCTGATGGCGCGAGCCGAGCTCGAGATCCTGCTGAGCGGCGCCCTGTTGGATGCGGCCGTCAGCGCGAGCGACCCCACCGTCGACGCACAGACCGAAGATGCACTGCGCATTGCGACAGCGACGAACGTGTCGGATACCCTCACCAAGCGCCTGCCACCCGACCCGGCCTTCTGGGCTTTGCGAGACGCCCTTCTGGTCTATCGCGATCTGGCGGCCGCCGGCGGCTGGCCGACCGTTCCGGCAGGGCCGAAACTCGAGCCGGGAACCCGGGATGCGCGAATTGTCGCGGTCCGCGCGCGACTCGCGGCGTCCGGCGAGTTGTCCGGCACCGATGTCGCCTCCGACGCCTACGACGAGACGTT
>Ga0187893_10008683_pt1 | contig 15916 bp, 14 predicted proteins | sample MA1701074metaG_FD_139574 | JGI IMG/M metagenome (GOLD analysis project Ga0187893, IMG submission 139574) | White microbial mat communities from a basaltic lava cave in the Kipuka Kanohina Cave System on the Island of Hawaii, USA - MA170107-4 metaG ... | reverse complement strand
TCGGCGCCCCTGGCAGCGTTGCGCCTCCTCGGAATATTCCCGATATTCCGTCGTCGGCGCGCCTTGCCAGGGACGCCGATTGCTCGCCGAAATAGGCAACGCACTTCCAACTCGGGACACTAGGAGCACCCGCGCCCCGATCGGATTGGCATCGATCGGGAACGAATCCTCACGTCGTCGCGGCGGGCGGGCCGCTCTGGCTGCGCCCGCGCCGGGTGATGAGCCACACCACCACCGTCTGGGCGGACGGCAGAACCACGAGCCCAGCCAGCGATGCGCCGCGCAGATCGACGTAACCGCCCGCGACCAGGTCGTAGATCAGCTTGAGCGGGGCGTAGGAAAAGACGATGACGACCCAGAGCCGTAGAAACGCACCCCACGATGCCGCTGACCGTGCCATCGACTCGGACCTCCCCTCCCCTCGCGCGCGCGCGCAGACCAGCCCCATATCGCACCGAGGCGCGGCCGCATAGCGGCGATAGCGGCGGCCCGCGGTCGAATCGGTCTGCCGCCTCCGAGGGCAGCTGCCGACGCCCAGCGCCATGAATCGCTGGCGACGACGGATCCGCCTCGCCGTCGGCGTGGTCGTCGCGGCGGTGATCGTGCGGACCGCCTGGTCGCTCTGGCCGCCGACCGTTCCGCCGGGGGCGCAGTGGGAGGCGCTCACCGGAGTCACCGTGATCAATCCCGGGCGTGACCGCCGCGCGAACCAGACGGTGACGCTGCGCGACGGGCGTATCGCGTCGATCGTCGATCGCGTACCGGACAGCACGCTGCGCTCGCGCGCTCGCCTCTACGACGGCCGGTACATCCTCCCCGGCTTGATCGACATGGACGTGCGCCACATCCCTGATGCGGGTCCGCTGCAAACCCAGTTCGGCATGCTCTTTCTGATGGCCGGCGTCACGACCGTCCGCGACCTGGGGTCCTTCGACAGCCACGTCGCGGATCTGCGGCACCGCATCGAGGCCGGCGACGTGCCCTGGCCACGACTGATCGCCTGCGGCCTGGTGGTCGGCGATTCTCCGGAGTGCCCGGGCCGCCGCGCTGTGCGCAACGCTGCCGACGCCCGCCGCGCCGTCGACGAGCTGGCGGCGATGGGCGTGCGCTGCGTGACGGTGGATCAGTCGCTGGACGCGGCGATCCTGGCAGCCGTGCAGGCGGCGGCCCGAGCGCGCGGCCTCAGCGTGGTCGGCAACGAGCCTCCCGGCTCGCCAAGCGGGCCAGCGCCGCTCGACGACGTGTTGTTGATCAGCGCGGCACCGCGCACCGCCACGGCCGCCGGCGTCGCCGATTGGCTGCGCGCCTGGCAGATCGCCGACCCGGCCGCCGTCGATGCGCTGGCCGGCGCGGCGTCCGCGCGCGAGACGGCATACACATCGAGTCTCGGGCGCTGGATCAACCTCACCGGCGCCGTCGATCCGCGCGTCGTCGAACACCTGCGTACGCTCCTCCCGCGCTTCCACCGCGAGCGGTGGTGGGAGCGCGAGCGCGCCGCGCTGCCGCGACGATTGGCGTCAGGGAATCCGCCGCCCGCCGGCGATTCGTTCGCAGGCGCGGTGTCGGCCATGTCGGCGGCCGTGGCTCGGCTGCACGCCGCCGGGGTGCGCATTCACGTCGGCAGCGGCACACCCGGCCGCTGGCTCGTGCCCGGGTTGAGCCTGTGGGGGGAGATGACGTACCTGGCTGCCGCCGGCGTCCCTGTCGAGGCTGTGTGGGCGGCGGCAACGCGAGTGGCGGGCGAATCGCTCGGCATCGCACAGCTCGGCGTCATCGAGCCGGGCGCGCCCGCCGACCTGCTCATCTTTCGCGATGACCCGACCAGCGATCTGGCGGCGTTGCGCAGTCTCGAGGCGGTCGTCGCACGCGGCCGCCTGTACCCGACCGTGTATCTGAACCGCAATGTCCTGGAATACGCCCGATATTTTGAGGGAACCGCCTACGATCGGCTGTCCGTCCTGCTCGCTCGCCTCACGACGTGGTGGGAGGGAGACACATGCACGGAGGAGATCCTGTGAAGCCGCGCTCCGCGCGGCACGGGCGCGCCAAGCCGTGCCCTACACGGACAACCGGCGCGCCGACGGCGGCACCCAAACGTCGACAGCCACGGCCGCACGCGCCCTGCGCGCACGGCGTAACGACGGCCCTGTAGGGGCCGCCCTTGGGCGGCCCGTAGGCGTGCCGGAGGCGCGCCTCCGCACGATCATCTCGGTCGCGCGCACAGGCGCGTGAACAACTGCTCGTAGCGCTCGGCGGCCTGCTTGGGATCGAACAGGGCGCGAGCCCGCGCCAGGGCGGCGCTGGCCATGCGCTCGGCACCGATCGGATCGCCCAGCACCTCGACCAGCACGCGGCCGAGGTCGGCGGGATCGTCCGGCGCTGCCAGACGCCCAGCCTCGCCGTCGGCGCCGATCACCTCGCGCATTCCGCCGGTGCCGTACGCGATCACCGGGGTCCCGCACGCCATCGCCTCGATCAGCGTCGCCGGCAACGCTTCACCCAACCGTCGGTGGGTCGCCATCACGACGACGTCGACCGCGGTCAATACCTCCTCCATCCGCTCGGTTTCGCCCAAGCCGTGTAGCCGCTCCGCGCCACCCGCCGCGCGAGCCAACGCTGCCAGCGACAGGCCGCCGTTGAGACGCCCGCACAACAGGAGGGTCGTCTGTCCGCGCATCTCGTTGGCGTGCCGCACCGCGCGCGCCACGTCTTCGACGCCCTTGTTGGGATCGAGGCCGCCGAAGAACCCGACCAGCGCACCGTCTGCCGGGAGCCCGAGCGCGCGACGCGCGGCGGCGCGCGGCGGGGCGCCGGGCACGGCTGCGCGCGGCGTGAAGCGCACCGGATTGTAGATGACGTGGAGCTGCCCGGGCGGAACGCCGGCACGACCGAGCAGGCTCTCGCGCACCGCATGGCTGACGGCGATCACGGCATCGGCGCGGCGCGCCGCCAACCAGCGCACGCGCCGCGCCAACGGCACCGTCATGTGGCGCGCCAGGACGAGGCGCGGGCCCGCCACAGGGCGCGGGCTGAGACAGGCCCACACCCATTCATCGGCGGTCGTCACCAGCGCCACGTCGGCGGCAGTGGACGTCAGCAGGGGGCGGATAGCCGCGTACGCTCCCAGGTTCAGCGCGCCGCCCAGCGGCGTCGGCCGCGTCGGCAGCTGAGCGGCGGCGAGAACCGGTCCGAGCGCGCTGTCTGACGGACAGGCAACCGTCACCGCATGCCCGCGGTCGCGCAGCAGCCCGGCCACCTGCAGCGTGGCGCGCTCGGCGCCGCCGACGACGCGCGAGCCGCAGATCCAGAGCAGGCGCATCCCCTCAGCCCTCCCTGCGAGCGTTGCCGCGAGCGGGCCCGCGTCGGCTGCAGCGACTTGTTGGAACTTCTCCGGAACCGGGACGCTGAAAGCTACGGATCTTTCGAGCGAGGTGGTTGCTGATCTCGGTGTGGCGAGCACGGTGCTTCGCTTGCCCAGCGCTGGGTTGTGCCACCAAGAATGCCTTCCGCCTTCACGAAGGAGCGCACATCCATGCGTTCTCAAGCGTCTCAGCAGATCGTTGCGCTGGCGAGCGCACGTTCTGCCTTCGCGCCCTGTTGCGATCGTTTCGATGTCGCTGATCCAACCGGCCAGCTCGAAATGCATGGGCACGCGTATTGCACGAGATGCTCTCGCCGGCTAGCGCCGCCGGTCAGCCGCGCGGGCCGCACCGCGCCGCTTCCCGTTCTTCGAACGGCTTCGCGGCCCGCGTCGGCTGCAGCGGCTTGTTGGGCTTGCGCTCAATTTCCTACGCCCTGCGTCTGCCGAATGATGATCCCGCACCCGAATCCCTCGGTTGCGTGCACCGCAAGCCATTCGCTGTATGCACTGAAGCGGAGACCGCTGGTCTTCAGACAATCCGCGGCCGCAGACAGATCCGTGGCACCGAACTCCAACGCAAGCAACGAAGGACCCTTGCGTCCCGGAATCACAGCGCTCACCTCCTGGAGGAACATGTCGGTGGGCGCTTCATGCAGCGCGAGCGTCACGTTGCCCATTGCATAGCTGGCAGTTCCCGAGAAGGTCGGAACGGTAGCGTCCGGAGAGATCGCCGACAGTTCTGCGACCGTTCGGGGAAGGTCGAAGGTCCGAAGATGCAGGGTAGCGATGGATCGCACCGAGTTGGGGTGTGCCATCCACGACGGGATCCGCATTGCCTCGGGTGCTCCGTCCTCGATAATCGCGAACGGTAGCTGCATGCGCGTCCGATCGATTCCGAAGATCCGATAGGCGATTCGCGATGGTCGAGCACCAGGGAGCTCCCGCATGATCGAGTACGGCGCGTACAGGGGAACCCCGCGCCCGGACAATTGCTCGTAGGCCTCCTCGGCTGATGGCGTGCCCAGGACGATAGCGGTTGCGGGTCCGCTCCAACGCCTTGTTGGGCGGCGTAGTACGAGGGAGGTTGACAGGGCGGTCACCGCAGGTACTCACGCCGGCAGCGGAGCGAGGATGAAATCGTAGTCCAAGGTGAAGTAGGGCGGCTTCAAGCCGTGAACCGCGCGGTCGGCCGGCGAGTCATGCTTTGCTAACTCTGTCACCAATGACGGCTTGACGGCGCCGACCACGTCAGACTCGATCCACGGATCGCCCGCTATGTAGAGCTGCGTCGTGAGCGCCTCGAATCCCTCGTGACTCAATTTGACGTGCAGATGTGCTGGTCGGAACGCGTGACGACCAAGCGCGGCAAGGAGCTTCCCAGTAGGACCTGCCTTCGGAATTTCGTAGCACAGCGGCACTACCGTTCGAACCTCGAAGTGACCTTGCTCGTTCGTCTGCAGGCGCCCGCGGAGGTTGTATCGAGGCTCCCGATAGTTGAATTGCGAATACTTGCCGGTAGCGTCTGCCTGCCACAGATCGAGCATGACTCCGGCAAGGGGGACCCCGCGTGTGGATCGGACCGTACAGAGAGCAATAGGGTCTCCCCGGGCTCGTTCTCGCGCTGCGGAAGTGCGTAGGGCCGCTGAAGAAGCGGCGCCCCCGGCACGTAGTATGGACCCTCCAGGCAACTCGCCGTTCCTGGCTTCCGACCGTTGTTCACCTCGTCAACCATGGTCTCGAGGAACACGTCCAACAGGAGGGGCAATTCACCAGCTGCGCCGGCCTCTGCAAAAAACTCGAGCGCTTGATGATATTCTTCGTACGAAACTTCGTGCTTCAGGATGAAGGCTCTCAGTTCCTTGACGAGCTGGTAGAAGACTGTCCCCAGCCTCGCGCCGGTTGGAGTCGACCTCTTGCCTTCGCTCATAGTACTCCCTCCCGAGCTAACGTTGTTGTTGCCGCCCAACACATTGGCGATGAGCCGCCGGCGCAGCGACGGTCGCGACAAGTAGCGACGCTCAAGCCGGTCGGCTCCATCGCCTTGTTGGGCGGCCGTTCAACCACCCCGAGCCACCGCGGAAGGTCTTCGGAGGATCAGCGACTGGAAGTGCAGCCCGTTCCAGCCGTGCGGAATGCGCCGAAACGACTCCAGGCTGAAGCACTCCCCTACTTGAGAGCATAGGTCCTCGTCCAGGTGGTGACAAAAGAAGCGCTTCGGGTCGAAGTAGTCGTCATCCCACACACCCTCGAACTCGCGACCCCCGTAAAGCCCGAGATAGAAGAGACCACCAGGCTTGACTACGCGGCTGATTCCCTCGAGAACGCCGCGTAGCTGCGCCTTGGGCACGTGGACCAGGCAGTTCATGGCGTACACGGCCCCGAAGGAGTCCGGGGGAAGGCGAAGGTCCGCCACGTCCATCACGTGGGCGACCAAGCCCCGGGCCCGACAACGTTCCACCATCTGAGGGGACAGATCGACGCAAACCACCTCGAATCCGTTGGCCTTGAAAAAGGCAGCGTCGGAGCCGGTCGCCGCCCCGAGCTCGAGCAGGGTGGTTATTCGCTCCTGTCGAAGGACCTCCAGGAAGATGTCGCGCTCGGCCGCCTCCCAAGCTGGAGCGGGTCGCATGGCGCGCTCCTCGACCCTGCGATCATAGGCGTCACGGAGAATTCGCGTCACGTCATCAGTCATCTGCGCAGGCAACAGGCTACGATCGCCCGCCCAACGCTGCCGGTCAGCCGCGCGGGCGGGAACGCGAAGCTTCCCGTTGTCCGATCGGCCACGCGGCCCGCGTCGGCTGCAATGATGTTAGACCAGCGGCGACTACGGCCGTAAAAACGGAGCTCTCCGAACGAAAGCTCATGCTGGTACCGCCGCGGGTTTCCACATGTCCAACATGAGCACACGGTGCGCGTGTGCGCGAGAATTCTCACCACGCGGTGCTTGCGGGCGTCGTTCATCGGCCATCCGCCGTAGTAGTCCTGCACCTTCAGTTTAAGCCTTACGAGGTGGTGCCTGCGCGTCGCTCGCTTGCTGGCGGGATTCATCTCGCCTTCATGTCTAACGCATCAGCGGTTCAGCGGCAGCGCGCAGCGCTGCCCGCTGCAAGCGCCGGTTAGCCAGCCTTGCGTCATCTCTTGCCACGATCGCGCATCGCCCTGATCAGGGAGCGAAACGCTCACCAGAGGAGCTCCCAGATGCGGACCGGCTCCGTGAACCCGGCGAGCACCGGCAGACCGTGCTCCGCGAAGATGAGGTCCTTCCCCGCGACAAGCTGGCGCACCACGTCGGCGACGAGCACCTGGCCCCCCGCCGCTTCGGCCGCGACGCGGGCGGCGAGGATCACCGCCGTCCCGAAGAGGTCGTCGCCCTCGGCGATGGGCTCACCCGCGTTGACGCCGACGCGAACGCGGAGCGGTTCGCCACCGGCCTCGGCATGCGCGCCGACGGCGCGCTGCAAAGCCGCGGCGAACTGGAGCGCGCGGGTTGCCGACGGAAAGGACGCCATGAAGCCGTCGCCGAGTGCCTTCAGCTCCGTACCACCGTGCTCCCGGAGCGCGTCCCTGGTGATCCGGTCGTAGGCCCGCAGGACGTCGCGCCCGCGCTCGTCGCCGAGGCGCTGCATCATCCCGGTGTGGCCTTCGAGGTCGGTGAAGACGAGCGTACGAAAGGCGCCGGCGGCTCCGTCCGGAATCGGTGGGGGGATCGGGGCGGACGGCGTGCCGCCCAGGAACTCTTCGGTGACGCGGACCCTCTCGTCACCAGTCCGGACGGAGACGAGGCGAGCATCGCGGAGGCCGGCCATGAGATCGCGCGCGAGGTCGGCGCGCATCACGTGGGCCCCGCGTGTCGACGTGCAGACGAGCACGGGCGCCGCGATGCTGGGCAGCAGCGGCGTGACATCGACCTCCCAGTCGGCCGCAGCGAGTGCCAGGTAATCCTCGCGGCGCAGGCACGCTCGCATGTGAGCCGCGAATTCGCGCGCCTCCTCCGTCCATCCCAACAGCAAGAGACACAACGCATCCGTGCCGAGCTGCCAATCCGTCTCGCGGAGCAAGCGGAGCGCCTTCTGCCGTGGCGTGTCCCACTCCCCGGAACCGCGCACCCAGCCATCGGAGAGCACCAGGTGCGATACGCGCTTGGGGTGACGAGCCGCGAACGCGACGGCCAGGAGGCCGGCCTCCCCGAACGCGTCGATGGCGAAGCGCTCGAGGCCGACGCGATCGACCACGGTCGCGACGTCGCCGACGCGGGCGTCGAGCGAACGGTCGGCGACGTCACGGTCGGATAGGCCCCCGCCGCGTACGTCGAGTCGCACCGCCCGCCGTCCGCGTGCCAGTTGCTCGACGACGGCGCCCTCGAGTAGCCGTCGAGAGAGCCGCCATTCGGCCTCGACGTGGCTTAACATCGACGGCCGAAGCACGACGAGCGGCACCCCGTCGCCCTCGCCAAAGGTGGCGTAGGCGATGCGAACGCCGTCGGGCGTGGTGACGTACTGGATGCGCGGCGTCATCGCGCGCACCTACCCCATCTGGCGTGCTCGGGGGCCCTACGAAGCAGCTCGGAGGTTGGAGCGGGACGCCACCCACGATCGCCAACTGGAGCCATGATCCACAGCTCTTGGTGCTGCCTCTTCATCGTCTGGCTAACGCCGGCGCTCAGCCGCGCGGGCCGCTTCCCGCCGGCCCCATTGTCCGTTCGGCAACGCGGCCCGCGTCGGCTGCAGCGCATAGTTAGGCGGCAGAGTCATGCAATTAGAACGGGCATGACAATCGGGTAGCTGAAGAAGACCGTGAACATGAATCGAATGAATCGCCGGTGATCCGCCTTCAAGGCAGTCACGATAGGATCGCCAAGATCATCCTGGGAGTAGAGCCAAGGAAGTGTGCGAAAGCCGTTATGCCCGCCAGATCCGAAGAGAGGAACGTAGGTAAGGTACTCCCACTTCTCGCGATGGTGCTCCCTGAGGTAGGATATCAGCTTGCTCCCCTCGATGAGGTTAACAGCCATAATCGGCAGCCAAGTGCAAAGCCCGTAGGTGATGCCGAGGCCGAAGCGGTGCTCGCTGCTGATCTTGAGAAAGACCGTGAAGCGCAACAATAGCGCGACCGTAACGATGCCGAGCCACACACGCCAGTAGACGCCGACGCGTGAAGCGGGTGGACTGCTCGCAGTGTTCATCCGACCGGAGTTGGCGGTAAAATTGTCCACCGAATCTGATTCGTCGTGCAACCCGATCCGCAAGGGTTCGTCATGGCGTTAACCGCAGCCTAACTAAGCTAGCCGCCCCCGTTCGCGGAAACGCTCGCGGGGGAGGAGCCTTGCCCAGCAATTCCCGAGATTTTCGCGATCAACGGCGAGTAGCGTGGCGACGAGGCGGCGAGCTGCTCCCGAGCGGTTTCCTGGGCGGCGAGGTGGGCGTCGACGGTTCCCGGCTCCACCCAGACGCCGGACTCGATCAGCGCCTGCGCGAGCGGCCCGCAGTCGCGGCAGTCCTCGCCGAGCAGGCCGCGCAGCAGCGCGTGGCCGACCGGTGCTTTGAAGTGGCAGAAGATCGGGAAGGTGTACAAGGCATCGTGCATGGCCACGGCGTTGTAGCCGGAGAAGTCCCAGTAGGGCGTGATCGACGCCAGCTCGCGCTTCCACTCCACGAAATCCGACCAGGCCCCGCTCTGCCGAATGGCCTCGAGCTCGTACACGCTGAGCGGGGCGACCAGCACGGTGAGATCGACGCCGCGCGCGCGCACGCGCTGCACGGCGCGCCGGAACAGCGCCCACTGTTCTGGCGAGCGGCGCTGCCGGCCGAACGCTTCGAGCCAATCGCGGAGATGCTGCTCCGTCCGAGCGCCGTGGGGTCCGTTGGAGCCGCTCGCCTCGATGGCCTCGAGCTCTTCGCGCAACGCCGACGGCGGCCAGGGAACCGGGCGCAGCCGATCGGCCGGCAGACGAGCGCGCCCGCCCACGGCGCGCAGCAGCACAGAGCCGCTCCGCCGCAGCGCGTCGGTGCTGAACAGAGTCTCGCGCACTTGCCGCGGCAGATCCCCGGCGAGGCGATCGTAGGTGGGGCGATCTGCAAATCCCTTGTGCGTCTCGCTGAACAGCTGGAAGTCGACCGTCCAGATGATGCGCTGCAATCGCGGATTGCGCAGCGCCAGGTCGAGGAGCACCCCCACCTCGTCGATCGTCGCGCCCGAGAGCCCCGCGTTCAGCACACCGTCGCGGTAGCCCTGCTCGATCCACATGCCATACAGAATCCGCGACGTCCCGATCAGCAGCACCGCCGGCGACTCGGCGCGAGCGCGGTACGGTGTCGCCAAACGCTCGTCGCCGACCGCGACGCGCAGGTACGTCCGATCGATGAGCGTCACCGGCCAGGCGCCATACGGATTGGCGACGAGGTTGACCGCCGCGATCAGGGAGAGGAACGCCGCCAGGCAGAGCAGCATGCGGAGCAGCTGTGACGACATCGCTAGAACTGGAAATAGAAGAACGGCGCGGGGTCGCCCAGCCGCAGGATGCTGACGCCGGCGAGCACGGCGAAGGCGGCGGCGGGCAGCCACGGACTCGGCCAGCGCCACGCCATGATGCGGCGCCGGTTCGGGCAGCAGAGCGCGATCAGGAGGGCGGGCAGCAGCCAGCGCCACTCGCTGGCGCCGATCGAGTAGAGCTGCGCATCCCAGGCAAAACCGTGCACGCCCGCCATGCCGGCGAGCATGAACCCGGCGCGCTCGAACGACGGAGCACGAAAGAGCGTGTGCGAAACGAGCACGGCGACGAAGGTGATCAACCATGCCAGCGCGCTCGGCAGCGGCGTGGCGCGCCGGCGCCACAGACGGTGGATCGCCAGATAGCAGGCCTGCAGGGCGCCCCAGGCCACGAAGGTCCAGCGCGCGCCGTGCCAGAGACCGCACAGCATCATCGTGATGGCGAGAACGCCCACCGCCCGCGCCGGCGCGCGGCGGGCCAAGGGAATGTAGAGATAGTCGCGCAGGAAGGTCGAGAGCGTGATGTGCCACCGCTGCCAGAACTCGGCGATGCTCGTCGCCTGATACGGGGAGTCGAAGTTCTCCGGCAGCTGCACGTTGAGCATGCACGCCAGCCCAATGGCCATGTCCGAATACGCCGAGAAGTCGAAGTACACCTGGAGGGCGAAGGCGATCGCCGCGCCCCAGCCGTCCGGGAACGAGACCGTGGGCGCGCCGTCGAAGATCGGGCCGACGTAGGCCGCCACGGTGTCGGCGATCACCACTTTCTTGAAGAGGCCGATGGCGAAGATGAGCAGCCCGGTGGCGACGTTGTCGGGCACGAAGACGAAGCGCTGCAGCTCGGTGAGCTGCGGCAGGATCTGGTGCGGGCGGACGATGGGGCCGGCGAGCAGGCGCGGGAAGAATGTCATGAAGACGCAGTAGTGCAGCAGGCCGTGCGCCGGCACCTGACCGCGGTGCGCGTCGACCAGATAGGTGATCTGCTCGAAGGTGAAGAACGAGATGGCGAGCGGCAGCGCCAGCTGCTCGATCCGCCAGCTCCATCCGAAGGCGGCCTCGAGCGTGTCGAGCAGAAACACCGTGTACTTGAAGTAGCCGAGCAGGGCGAGGTTGGCCGCGACGCCGCTGGCGAGCACCAGCCGCCGCACCGCCGGGCGCGCCGGTGCGACGCGCCGGATCAGCTTCGCCCACCCGTAGTTGAAGGCGATCGAGGCCAGCAGCAGGAAGACGTAGCGCCAGTCCCACCAGCCGTAGAACAGCAGCGAGGTACCGAGCAGGAAGGTCAATACCGCCCGGTACGCACCGGCGCGCGTCAACAGCGCGAAGCCCAGCAACACGGCCGGCAGGAAGGCGAAGAGAAAGAGATCGGAATTGAACAGCACGTGGGCGCTTATGCGGCCGCGCTCGGCCTCGGTGGCGAGCCCGGGCAGACCCGCTGGTAGATGGCCAGGGTGCGCTCAGCCGTGCGCCGCCAGGAATAGGCGCGGGCGCGCTCGTGGCCGGCGGCGATGAGCCGGTGCCGCAGGGCGGGGCCGCGCAGCACGGCAAACAACTGCGCGGCGAAATCGTCCGCATCGGTCGGATCGGCGAGCAGCGCCGCCGGCCCCGCCACCTCGGGAAGCGCGGACGACGACGACGCCACGACCGGAACGCCGCACGCCATGGCCTCGAGGATGGGCAGACCGAACCCTTCGTACAGCGACGGATAGGCGAACGCTTCGGCGCGATTGTAGAGCTCGACCAGGTCCTGATCGGGGACCGCGCGGAGGACCCGGACCCACGGACGCAGGTGCGCCAGCGCGGGGTCGTCGAGCGGATCGCGCCAGTGCCAGCCCGGCCGTCCGACGATGACCAGCCCGATCGGTTCGCCGCGCCGCTGCAGCCGCTCGATCGCCTGCAGCAACAGAGCGTGGTTCTTGCGCGGCTCGAGCACGCCGACGGTGAGCACGAAGCGCGCCGGCAGGTCGTAGCGACGCGCCACCGCCTCGCTGCAGACGCCCGGACGGAAGCGCTCGTCGACGCCTTGCGGAATCACGCTGATCTTCTCGCGCGGCGCGAGGCGGCGGGCCACCAGGTCGGCCGCGGTGGCGGCGGCGGGCACGATGATGTGATCGGCGGCGCGCAGCGACGGACGGAGCAGCACCCGGTAGCCGAGCACGCGGCGCCACGGATGGTAGCGCGGATAGAGCAGCGGGGTGAGATCGTGCACGGTGACGACCCGCCGCACCGTGCGCGGCAGGAACGCGCCGCCGAACTGGTTGGGATAGTGCAGCAGATCGAGGCGACGCTCGACCGCGATGCGGCGCAGGTTGAGATCGGCGTAGGCCAGCGCGTTGCGTACGGGCGAGAGCGGCAGGAACACCGTCTCGGTGCGCGCCTGTCGATAGATGTCGAGGCGGCCGTGGCCGGGACGGATCAGCGTGTACTCGGTGGCATCGCCGAGCCCCTGCAGATGCTTGATGAGCTGATAGATGTAGACGCCGACCCCGCCGTTGGCGATGTTGACCTCGCCGCCGGCATCCTCCTCCTTGAGCCCAAGGGTGACGACGCCGATGCGCAATGGACGTGCAGTGCTGCTCACCGGTCTCGACTCGCGAGCGAGATAGGTGCGGCTCGCCGGTGCTGTCAAGGCCCTGCTGGCGACGCCGCGGTGACGCGCGTAGCACCGTGCCGGGGCTACGGAGAGAACGGACGATCGTCGCGCGGGTAGAGCGCGGCGAGGCGGGCGGCGTAGGCGTCGAGGCTGTAGGTGCGGCGCACGTAGTCGCGGCCCTGGGCGCCGAGCGCCCGCGCTTCGTCGGGGTGCGCCTCGAACCAGGCGAGCGCTTCGGCGAGCTCGGCGTAGTCGTGATACCAGAGACCGCCGTTCGCCCGGCGGCAATGCCCGACCAGCACCTCGTTGCCGCCGAAGACGAGCGCCGGCGTGCCGCACCAGAACGCTTCGAGCACGACCAGCGCCAGGCTCTCGAACGACGACGGCTGCACCAGCGCCCGGGCCTGGCGCATCAGGGCGATCTTGTCCGCCTCGGACACACGGCCGCGGTACTCGATCGCCGGGTGTTCCGGCCCTTCCTCCAGCCGATCACCGATCAGGACGAGGCGCAGCGCGCTACCGGGTTGCTCGTCCTTCCAGCGGGCGAAGTCGCGCATCAACCCGGTCACACCCTTAGCGGGGTCGATGCGACCGACATAGAGGACGAACGGCTCGGCGCGGGCAACGCCGGCGCTCCCCTCAGCCGGCTCGGGGATGCCGGAGCCGACCACGTGAGCAGTGCCGGAGAGCTCGCCGTACAGGCGCTGCGCCACGCGGAATTCTTCGGCCGTGCTGAAGAGAATGCGATCGGCCCCGCGGAAGCACTGGCTGAACACCGGCAGGTATGCGACTGGCTCGTCGTGCAGGGTCGGATAGAGATCGATCTTCCCCGGGCTGACGCATCGCATCCCGAAGTACGTGGTCGGATACAGGTAGGTGAAGAACAGCACGCGGTCGATGCCGGCCGCATGACGCGTCAGCCAGGCGGGCAGCGCCGGGGCGTCGGGGCCCTGCCAGCGCACGTACTCCTCCTGCAGGCCCTGCGGCCAGCGATCGAGCTGCCATCGCAGGGCGCGTTTGCACCCCGCCGTCATTGTGCTGAGCTCCCAGGGCGGCAGCGCATCGTGCAGGAGCCCGTTGAGTACCTTCCAGTACTCGCCGCGCGGGCGCAGGACGGGAAAGCGGAGGACGCGGACGGCACCGTCGGTGCTCTCTCCGGCCGGCAGATCGTTGTGCCAGGTGCGGTAGTCGCTGGCGGTCGTGGTGAGCACGGTGACGCGATGGGAGTGCGCCAGCAGACCGGCGACCCGCCGGGCCAGGACCTCGGCGCCGCCGACGATGGGCTCGCCGTAGCGAGGGACGACGACGGCGAGGTGGCTCACGACGCGACCGTTCCGTGGGCGCGCTCGGCGCCCGCGCCGGCGGCAGGCGCCGGGCCCAGCCAGGGAGCGAGCGCCTGCTCGAACTGCCGGGCCACCTTGGCTGGGCTGAACCGATCGACGACGCGCGCGCGCTGGCGGGCGGCCAGCGACTCGCGCAGCTCGGCACGCGCCATGACGGTCTCCAGCGCCGCCGCATAGTGGTCGTAGTCGAGGCCCGGCAGGACGAGCCCACCATCGCCGACCGTCTCGCCGACCGCGGTCGCGTCGTAGGCGACCAGCGGCACCGCGTGGGCCATCGCCTCGACCACCGGCACGCAGAAGCCCTCGTGCTCGCTCATCACCAGGAAGGCGTGCGCGAGCAGGTAGTACGCCTTCAACTGGGCGGGATCGACGCGCCCGGTGAATACCGCCATGTCGTCGACCTGCAGGGCGCGGGCGAGTGCCGCGATCTCCTTGTGGTAGGCGCGCAGTCGGGAGTCGAGATGGCCGACGACGAACAGACGCACCGGCCGGCTGAAGAGCTGGCGGAACGCGCTCAGCACGCCGAGCAGGTGGCGATGTCCCTTGTTCGGCGCGACCCGTCCGACGAACAGCACGTTGCAGGTGCCGTCCAGATAGCGTTGCAGGAGGCGCACGTCGGCGGGCAGGTTCTCGAGCTCGTCCAGGGTGTGAAACGGCGGCGCCACGGCGCCGCCGGCCGCCGGCGCGCCAAGGGACTGCAGCTCGCGACGGTTGTAGTCGGAGTCGCTGAGGAAGAGGTCGACCCGGTCCGACCGTGCCAGCAGCGCGGTCTGGGCGCGGCCTTCGGTGGTGCTGTACGCCAGCTCGTCGCTGTACGGGGCGAAGAATCCGGGCGGGGTGACGCCGTGATAGCGCACGATCTTCGCGCCGGCCGCGGCGAGGAACAGCGGTAGGCCCGCCTCCCAGAAGGTCGAGTGATGATAGATCGTGATCGTGTCGGGCTGCTGGGCGTATTCCGCGTAGCGGGCCAGGCGCTCGACCGGCAGGGCGACGTTGTGCAGCAGGTCCTGCGTCAACACGTGTACTTCGATGCCGCGCTGCCGCAGCACCGCGTACATCCCCGCGACGTCGTGGCCGATGGCGTCGCGCGTGCGCAGCGTCGGCACCAGCAGGCAGACGCGCGGCATGTCAGCGTGTGCCGATCACGGCGTACTCGCGCGCGCCCCACACCAGGCGGTTGAGCGAGTCGACGGCGGCGTCGAAGCGCTGCCCCACCGGCGAGCCGTCGCCGGACGGGGTCAGCCGCGCCGCCGCCGGGAACTCGGACGTGTAGCGGATCTCCACCGATCGGAAACCGCAGGCCTCGAGCAGCAGCGCCGCCGTCTGCGGCGGGATCGGTTGCGCGTGGGTGAGATCGGCGAAGAAGATCGGCAGCGCGGCCAGCGCGTCGGGGTTGATGGTCTCCAGCACGAGCTTCGCCGCCGGTCGCAGCTTGGTCGCACAGAGCCGCAGGAAGGTCACGAGGTCGTCGCCGGCGAGGTGCTCGATGAACTGGAAGGCGACGATGCCACTCAGGGACTGGTCGGCGAGCCCGGCGAGGTAGGTGAGCGCGTCGGTCTCGGCGACGTCCAACCCCTTCTCGCGGCACCGCCGGACGTTCTCCGGGGTGAGATCGAGGCCGCGGGCGGGCCGGCCGGCGTCGCGCAACAGCTCGAGAAACTCTCCCCGCCCACAGGCGACGTCGAGGATGGGTCCGTCGGCGCCGGCGAAGACCTCGAGATACGGGCGCTGGCGCTCGCGGATGGTCGACTCGTCGCCGCGCAGGCGGGCGGCGATGCGGGCAAAGATCGGATCGGCGGAGACCGCCGGCGGGCGCGCCGGGCCGGCGGCGCCGCCGGCGCTTAGCGCCCCGTCGCGCGCGCTGGTGAGGCGACGGTCGAGCTCGGCGATGCGGGTGGCGAGGTGATTGATCGCGTCCTGCAACCGTTCGCGCTCCCGCTCACTCTCATCGAGCTGCGCCGAGAGCAGCGCCATCGCAGCGCTGCTGCGGCGGTTGAACTCCGACTGTCGGATGAGGATGGCCTGCAGGACACGGCGCCGGACGCGATCGGCCAGCGCCAGCAGCCAGCGCAGCGGATGGTGCGCCGGAATCTGGGTCCGCGCGCGCAGATCGACCGGCCGGACCACGTGCGG
>Ga0187893_10008681_pt1 | contig 15919 bp, 13 predicted proteins | sample MA1701074metaG_FD_139574 | JGI IMG/M metagenome (GOLD analysis project Ga0187893, IMG submission 139574) | White microbial mat communities from a basaltic lava cave in the Kipuka Kanohina Cave System on the Island of Hawaii, USA - MA170107-4 metaG ... | reverse complement strand
CGAACTTGAGCGGCAGATCGCTGAACTTGAAAACAACCCCGCCGGTGCGGTCGCACTGAGCGATGAGCAGCCCTCGGCGGCGGTCACCGAACTGGATGACTTGTACGCCATCGATCAGAACGAAGCACCGCCCGGGCTGATCGGTCGGCTGGTGGAGACTGGGTTGGCGAAGCGGCTATCCGATGACCGCGCCATGCTCACCGACAAGGGACGTCGGCGCCTGAGCGAGCTGCGCACCGGGATGCCGCCGCCGGACATCGAGGCGACCTTCGAAACCGAAGAGCTTGCCGAGGCCGGCAAGCCACTCAAGTCAGACGATGTCAAGGTCGTGCCGTCGGCGACACGTGAGGGCTGGTTCACGATCGAGGTGAACAGCAAGAAGCTGACCGAGGTGTCTTCGCGCGAGACGGCCGATGCGGTGGTGGCCGACTTGGTCGACGCTGCTTCAATCTCTGAAAGTAGCCAACAACCTTTCAATATTTCTGGGATGCAATCGCGCAGGGCCGCGTCTGAGCGTGACACCAGCATCGAGAAGTCGACGCTCGATCGCGGTGTCGCTGACGTCGAAGTGTTTGGCGATCGTGAGTTTGCCGAGTCCATTCGTGTACATGGCTACGATTCTCTCGACCGGGAGAGCCAGGGTACGCTGCCGTCTGGGCATGGTGCTATCTCCGAGAAAGAAAGCGCTGTGGCGAAAGCAGGGGCTGCTTCAACAGCCCCGCCCTCTAAGTCTACCGAAGTTCTTGGCCAATCGATCGAAGCGCCTGCTACCCCATCTGCGGCGCAAGCAAAACAAGGTAACTACCGCAAGCCAAAAATCACGTGGAATGGCCTGACGATTCGCATCGAGAATCTGAAGGGCTCGGAGCGTTCTGGTACCGATGTGTCTGGCAAGCCGTGGAAGAGAACCATGGCAAGCGCGTACGGCCACGTGGGCGGCACCGAAGCGAAAGACGGTGACGCGGTCGACGTGTACATGGGTGACAAGCCCGATGCCGACACCGTCTATGTGATCGACCAACTCACGCCCGATGGCACGAAGTACGACGAAGCGAAGGTGATCGCGGGGGTCAATTCGCAAGACGAAGCGCGTGCGCTCTATCTAGCGAACTATCCACCGGGATGGAAGGGGCTTGGCGCTATTTCGGCGATGCCGATCGCGCAATTCAAGGAATGGGTGAAATCAGATGCGACCAAGAGGTCGGTGGCGTGGAAAGCGGCAGCCGGTCCATCGGACGGTCCCGTGCTGCCTCATGGCCCCCGGTCCCTAACGTCCAAGACGACTTCCGGCTCACCGGCTGCCGAGGCCAGTATCAAACCTGCAGAGGCAGCGGCGCAAGAAGAGGCGTTGTTCTCCCGCACTGAGCCGCCGCCCGCGTTCCGACCTGATCCGAAAGAGGCGGAGAACTTCCGTACTGCGCTGCGCAGGACGATAGCCAGCCTACGTACGAACGTGGCGCCCATCCTGCTCGGTCGTACACCTGCTGTGCTGCGCTCACTCGGCGCCAAGAATGCCCCGCTCACGATTTCGCGCGACGTCGTTCGAAAGGCAACAAATGCCGTAAAGCACGTCGTGCCGATGGAAGTGATCGAGCGACTGCCAGAGGAGTTGTCAGATCCGATCGCCGTGTTTGATTCAGAATCGACGCCAGGGGCGTTGGTCGTGTTGACGGAGTTCCCAGACGCCGATGGCGCGCCAGTCATAGTCGCGATCGACATTGAGGCGAAGACCCTGGGTCACGCCATCACTCGCATTGCAAGCGTCTACGGAAAGGAGAACGAAGGGAAGATTGCGGCCTGGGCCAGGATGGGCTTTGGCGGTTATAGAAGCGAGCGCGCCTCCGGTTGGCGAACACTTAAGGGGCTCTTATTGCCCAATACGTTTGCCCGTAACCGAAGGCGTGGGCGGGAAGTATTGACCGAGGCCGACATCGAGTCAACGCAGCGCCAGGAACTGCACAAGTCCGAGGCTGCGCTGCGCCGCACAAAGCAGTTCGAGGCCACCGATACCGTGGACGTTCGCCGCCGGCTGGCAGCCCTGGCCGAAGATCCCGAGGAGCACCGCGCCAAGATCGAAACGGCCGTTCGCCAGCGACTCCGGGGCGTGAAGAGCGCGCCCACGGTGCACGTGCTCGGATCGGTTCTGGACCTGCCGGAAGAAAACAAGCGCCGCTATCCGCGGCAGTTCCAGAATCTCTCGGCGCACAAGGCTCGCGGCGTGGAGGGACTCTACGACCCGCAGAGCGGGGAAGTCTTCGTCTTCGCGAACGTGGTAAAGACGCCGGCTCGCGCTGGCTGGGTGCTCTTTCACGAGCTCGCTGGCCATAAAGGACTGCGCGCCGCCGCCGCGCAGCTCGGCTTCAGCATCGAAGCGGTGCTCGATGAGGCGGGGCGCAACCCAACCGTCCGGGCGCTCGCCCGAGAGATCGCCAAGCAGCGGGGTATCTGGAGCCCGGTGCGGGCCAATGATGAGGCGCTCGCCGAACTCGCGGCCGCAGTGCGCACCGGCGAGTATGCCCACATTGAGGAGCGTTACGGACTGATCGTGCCCGAAGCACAACGCGCCACACTGAAAGGTGCGATCAGGCGTCTGATCCAGCGGATCAAGCTCGCGCTTGCGCGGCGCTTCGGTGTGCTGACAGAAACGTTCTCAGACGCAGACGTGTATGCGCTGCTCGATCACGCATGGAAGACAGTGTCGGGGGCTACACGAGATGCGGCGCTCGCTAGCCAACCGTTGCTCAGTGAACAGCCGGACGATCTCCAAATTGAGCGGGCGAGCACGCTGCGTGATCGGCTGCGCAATATTACGGGTTCGCAACTCGCTCGCCGTACAGCAGCAACCTTCAAGAATAAGCCGCTGACCAACATCGAAACCGGCATGACCGCGACGGTCTCCGGTGGGTCGATCGACAAGATCACCAGCGCAAGCGCTGCGAGGGCATCAATATCTCCGCAAGCGCACATGATGGCTGCGGCCAATGTAGATCATCTGTTCGAGATCGCAGTGAGGCGTGAGACGCGCCCGGATCGCGGCGAGAGTCGCAACATTGCGGCCATTCACCACTTCGATGCGCCAATGCCAATCGGCGATGATGTGGTGCGCGTGAAGATGCTGGTCAAGGAGTTCGCGAGCCCAGAACAGGGTCACCGAATCTATACATTGTCGGCCATCGAGATCGGAAAGAGCGCCGGGGTAGTAGGCCAAGAACCTGATGTGTCCGGTCAATTCCGGGGCGTTGAAGCCTCCCAGCCGCCGCCCGGCGCCGAGGGGAGATTCGCGCAACTGATCCAGGCAGTCAAGGGCGAGCCGCTGTTCAGCGAAGTGCCTACCGCGCAAGATGCTAGGACGGCGCCACGGTTGGAGAATGTCTACAGCCGACAAGCGCAGCGGTTGATCGACTTCTGGAACGATCGCTTCGGCTTCCGATTCAATCCGCTCGGAAAACTGCCGCAGCAGCGCCGCTATCTGGAGCGCCGTTATCTCACGCTCGGAGAAGTGCAGCGCGCCAAGGACATCGGTCATGGCATCTACCAGGCTTTTTCGCGCGCGATGCCTGAAGACCAGCGCGAGATCTATCATTACCTGACGACACGCGATGCAACGACAGGCCGGATCAGCAACCCAGCTCTGGTGGCCGAAGCAGAACGAGTCAAGCAGCGAATCGATGAGGTCGGCCAAGAACTGGTCAGCGCCGGTCTGTTGTCGCGGGAAGCCTACGAAGCGCACGCTGGCGAGTATCTGCCGAGGCTGTACCTGAAGCATCTGCTGGGTGTGAAGGCGTTTCGCGCAATGGGTAGTGGCAAGACGCTCTCGGACCTGGGGTATCTCAAGAAGCGCAAGGACATCGACGAAGAGACGCGCCAAGTCATCCTTGGGGAGATCACAGATCCGGGGTTTTTGGCCTCGTTCGGCCTGACCCGCACGATGCGCGATTTGGCGCTCGTCGATTTCCTGCAGACGATCGCTGAAAACCCTGAGTGGGTCCCGCGCGCTGCGACAGTCATCTGGAACGACCGCCATGTCTCACCCTTCTGGCTGCGCAACGAGGCGCGTGCCTTGAGTGATCGCGCCGTGCATTACCAGGATGAGGACGATCGCAAGCGTGCCAGGACGATCTCAGCCCAGATGGACATCGTTGCCAGGCGAGCCATTGAGACGCTTGGCGAGGTCGACCCAGACCAGTTCACGCAGATTCCTGACACCACACGCTACGGCCAATTAAGGGGTATATGGCTGCGCAAGGAGATCTACGATGACCTCGTCGGTTCTACGCAGTTGATTCCTGCCGACGCATCTACCGCGGAACGCTTTCTCGGGGACGGCGGCACCATCACCAACGTGACGCGCTGGTGGAAGATGTCCAAGGTGGCGCTCAACCCACCAACGCAAGTACGCAACTTTGTTTCGAACATGATGTTGCTGCACTTGTCTGGCGTGCCGCTGTGGCGCGTGTACTCAGGCGAGATCTACCTGCGCGCTATCAACAGTCTTATCAGCAAAGATCACTACTACGAGATCGCAAAGAAGTACGGCCTGTTCGCAGTCACCTTCTCGAATACCGAACTGGTACGTATCCAGCGTGACTGGTTGGACCTGCAGGCGAGGCGCGCCGGCAAGGGAAGTTTCGCGCACGTCAAATCCATGGCGGGCAAAGCCGTGGACGCGGCGTCTGACGCCTATCAGTTCATTGAGGCGATCTCGAAGATCGCGAAACTGATTGATGCCATGGAGCGCGAACGCAAGAGCGCCGCGGCTGCGATGCTCGATGCTCACGAGTCGCTGTTCGACTACTCGCTAGTGCCTCGGTCGGTGCGATATCTGCGCAATGCTCCGTTGGGCGTTCCGTTTCTGACGTTCCAGTTCAAAGTCCTGCCGCGCCTCGCTGAAGTGGCAATCAAGTATCCGTGGCGCTACGCACCGTATGCGGCTCTGGGCTACGGCATCGCAGAGATCTTCAAGTCGATGCACGATGTCGATGACGATGAACTGAAAAGGCTTCTCAAGGCAATGCCGCAATGGCTGCTGGAACGAGGCCATGCATTTATTCTGCCCTTGCGTGATCGACTCGGGCGCTGGCAAGCCATGGACTTCGGTTACATCGTGCCGTGGGGCATGTGGTCCGATCTGGCAGCCCAAGCGCAAGAAGGAAAAGTTGGCGACATGCTCAAGACGGCTGGGGTCGCCTCCGGTCCAATTGCCGGACTCATCGCCGCGGTCAAGACGAATGTCGATCCGTTCACGGGCCGAGAAATCATGCGGCACGAGGACCCTCCGCAAGAGCAACTAATGCAGTTGATGACGTATCTGTGGGGGCTTGCGGCGCCGCCTTTCACCACTCAATACGGATGGGTTGGGAAACTTTACGGTGCGGTGAGCGGAAAGGTCGACCCGCGCACGGGCGATGAGCTATTGACGATGTGGCAAGCCAACGCGCGTCTTTTCGGACTGAACATCTATCCATTTGATCCAGAGGAGACCCGTCAACGAAATCTCAGATACATGGGTTTTGAGATTTCGGATATTGAACGCAGGCGGTCGCAAAGACTGAAGGACAGGAATCTGTCGTCGGAGGACAGGCGGGAGATAGACCGAGCGTACAACGAAATCATTCAGAAAAAAATCAAAGTTCTGCAACAGTATAAGAAAGACTCCCGTGTGCCGGAAAAGCTTCGTGTTCAGCCTTCAGAGCTAACTTCGCAGGCTAGGCTAGATCCGATTGATGAGCTTGACCCGCTACTGAGTGGGCGACCGAGACGAGAGCAGGTGGCGACGTTGCGCGCCCGCGGCTACTCCGCGACCGCCGAGCTGCTCGCCAGCCTGCCGCCCACGCCGGATCGAGCGGCGATGGAATTCTTTTCAATGCACTGATGATGAGAACTGGGAGTAGTGATGAATGAACAACAGATCATCGATCTCCTGCGCGAGATTCTCGCCTGGTGTATTGCCGCCATGTTCGGGCTCGTGGCGATTATTACCGGATGGTTCACCTTCCGGCAGAACCGGATCAGCGATCGACAAGACGCCTTCGATAAGTACATCGCCAGCCTGGAGCGGCGGGCGATCACCAAAGATGAGTTTCAGGTGGCGCTGCAGGAAATCCGCCAAGACCGCCGCGAGATGCATGGTGAAAACAGGCGCGCGCTGCTGGAGCTTCAGCAACTATCGGAGGCGCATCTGTCACGCATCGAGAAGAAGTTGGATGACTACGAGACGCGCGATGCACACACGCGCCATAGCATCGCCAACTCGGTGCAAAACCTGATGCAGCAGGTGGCGGTACTGGAAGTGCACCACAAAATTCAGACCCGGCAGAAAGACCGCGCCCCCGAGTGAAGCGTAGTGACGCCGACAGAACTCATCAGCATCATGCCGTTCGCCGTCTCCCGCGCGGCAACGTATGCGCCACTGCTGACGGCCGCAATGGTCGAGTTTCAGATTGATACGCCACGCCGGCAGGCGGCCTTTCTCGCGCACGTCGCGCACGAGTCCGGATCGCTCAAGTACGTGAGAGAGATCGCCGATGGACTCGCCTACGAAGGCCGCGTCGATCTCGGTAATACCCGACTTGGCGACGGGAAAAAATTCAAGGGCCGAGGTCTGATGCAGATCACCGGACGTGCGAACTACGGCGCGTGCGGTGAAGCCTTGCAGCTGGATCTGCTCACCTTGCCGGAGCTGTTGGAAGAGCCCGCGGGCGCGTGTCGATCGGCGGCTTGGTTCTGGCACAGCAAGAACTTGAACAAGTTTGCAGATACCGATCAGTTCGGTGCGCTGACGAGAAGAATCAATGGTGGCTACAACGGTCTTGATGACCGCATCCAACACTGGCTGAGAGCCAGAAAAATACTCGGACTATGAAGAGAGCAATCATGGCCAATGAACAGCAACCCATTTTGCCGCCAGAGCCTTGGTACAACTCCCCGGTGCAAGTCGCGGCTGTCGTCGCGGCGCTGTCTCAGCTTGCCTCGATCCTGATCCGATGGCTCGGGCTGCCGGTCACCGATGAGCAGATCGACACGTACAGCGCCGATGCGTTGCAGTTCGTGACGATCGCATTCGGGATCTGGGCGATCGTCAAGCGACAGACATCCGCAGTGGCGCCGCTGACGATGACGGCAGGCGGCGCCGCACGACAGACCGCCGCTCACCCACCACTACTCGATTCAGACCCCACGAAGACACAGGAGTCAAAATCATGATCTCAGGATTATTGGTTGCGCTGCTGCTGCGCGTTTTTCAAGGCGGTAGTCTCGATATCACATTGTAGGAGTACATCACATGAAGCGATTGAAGCTTTCTATCCTGCCATTCTTGCTGCTGTCGCTGATCGGCTGCGCCGGCACCAAGGCGGCCTATCAGCAAGCGCAGTCACCCGATGAATACGCTTACGTGATGGCGGAGCATTATTCGAGCTTGGTGCGACAGGCTGCTGATCTGAAAGAGCGGCCATCAACGCCAGCCTCGGCGATCGCGGCAATGCAGCGCGCCGAACTGGCGGCGCGTCCCTTGGTGGCGCCTCTGCGACCCCTGCGGGATGCGTACATCGCCGGCCGGTCAGCCCAGAGCGAACTCGAGTTACAGCGTGCGATCGATGCCGCCGTGCTGGCGATCGCCGACCTGGTCCGCCAAGTTCAGATGGCTCGAGGCGGCGGCACATCTTCGCTGCTCGACCTGCAGATCATCGTCGAAGCCCATCTCATCGAAAGGAGAGCGCCATGAATCCGCTGCTGCTGGCCCTGATCTCTCTGCGCGCTGCCGGCCTAGCCGCCGCCCTGGCTGGGCAGACTCGCAGCAGTGACGCTCTGTACGCCACGGCAGATGCGCTGGAGGCCGGCCGGGCGACCGACGTGCACATGGCGGAGATCGCCGAAAAGCTCAAGACGCGAAGTATCACGGATGCGGATTGGGATGATTACGAGCGGCGGCTGGCGGCCGATCAAACAAGATTGCACGGCGATTCGACGGTCGCTGGCTGACCGACGCCGCTGCGGCGGGAGGGCGCAGGATCGGCGGCGGCGGAACTGGAAGACTTTGTCGCCCGTATAAAAGCGGACAGTGCGGCGATCCAGGGTGCCGGCTTTCCAAGCGACTAGGAAGACAGCACGCGTTGTTCTGGCGTTCACTTCGCCCCGGGGCCATCCGGCGCAGAGCAGAGACTTTAGCCTACAGCCAGACAATGCGATCCGGTAAGTGCACCGCCCACATCGCCCGCTGGTGGTCCGGACGATCTACTCCTTGCCCCTCGTGCTCAAGCGGCACCATGGCGAGGGGTGGCCGTCCTACTGCACCGTCGCGTTGGTTGCGATCGCCACTGACTTCGCAGCTGTCTTCGATTCTGTGATGAGCATGCCAAGCATCTTGCGTCCGTCCGCAGGATGGAGCCCGGCGCGCAGACAGTAGCCGAGCGTCAAGCCGAACGCCTGAGCGAATGCGAATAGCGCTTTCGCGGGCGACATCCCCTGCAGGACCATCTGGTTGAAGCCCTCAACGTAGTCCTCGACCATGGTCTCCTGATTCTCGTCGACATGCACGCCGTCCAGTCGCTGTCCCGATAGATCGCCAATCGAGACGAACAGATCATCGGCGCCCACAACCTGTCGTTCTTCGTTCATTGGTAGCTACCCTTTCGATTCCGAGAGCATATAGATAGAAGGACAAAGGCCGGCACACCAGAAAGTGGCGGGAGACGATGCATGTAAGTATTTGATTCTGGTGGAAAGGGAGGGACTCGAACCCTCGACCCCGGCATTATGAGCGCCACTGACCGCCACCAGCCACGCTGATTTTCCGCGGAAATCAGGGCAGAGACGTTCACTTGAGGCTGTGAAATCGCCCCCCCTGGCGCACAAAAACCGGCACAGTCATTTCCGGCGCTGAACCCTCCGCGCCCACTTCGCCAAGTGCGCCGAAGACTGGTGTCCGTAACGGCGAACCATATCGTACGAAGCCCACGCGCCGAGGTCCTGGAGCACATGCGGAGGCGTTCCAGCCTGGATGTGCCACGAGGCCCACGTGTGCCGCAGGTCGTGCCAGCGCAGCTCTGGCAGCCCTATAGAGGCTGCAGCGGCCTTGAACGCCGCGCCGTTCGCGTCGTCTACGGGTTTCCCTCGAAACGTGAATACGCGCTCCTTGTGCTTGCCGTGCCAGCGCTTCAGGACCGCGATCGCATCGTCGTTCAGCGGAACCGCAATGGGCTTGCCGGCCTTCGCCCGAGATCCGGGAATCCACGCATGATGGCGCTTCAGGTCCACGCGATCCCATGTCAGGTAGGTGACGTTGCGCATACGAAGGCCGGTTTGGACTGAGAACTCGGCCATGTCCTGCAGGTGCGGCGGCAGTGCCTTCACAAGCTTCGCGAACTGCGAACGGGTGAGCCAGCGCGGTTCTTGCGCCTTCACGTTGTACATGGGCACTTTCGGCGCGGAGTCGATGATCTGCCAGTCCGCCGCCGCCTTGCGTAGCAGGGTACGCAATAACGCCATGTGACGGTCGGCGGTGGACTGGCTGGTCTCTTCCGCCTTCAGTCCCCGGAGTTCGTCGATCACTTCGCGCGTGATGTTCGTGAGCGGCTGCCCCTTCAGGTGCTCGTCGAACCAGCCAATGATTGCCTCGTCGCGCCACTTGGAGCGCTTCTGTGTCTCGGTCAGCCACCGCTTGGTTGCGGCTTCCCATAGGACTGCAGGGCGCTCTCCTAGTCGGGCCTGCCGCCATGCACGATTTCGAGCCTGGGTCTCGAATTCCTCCGCTTGCGCGCGATCTCTTGTGCCAGTCGAGAGCCGGATTTCTCGCCCAGCGAGTTGAAATCGGACCCACCAGTGCGGAGAGCTTTTCCGTCGATATAGCATGCGGGCTTCTTGTAATTCTGGCGAACGATCTGTAGCAAATCGTCGCGGATGAATACCCATTCCCTGCCGATCTTGGCACCTGGAACAATACCGGCGCGGGCACGCCTGAGCAATGTCGAGACGCTCACGCGCAGCAGCTTACGCGCCTCATTGACACCGCAGGTGTCTTCGCGGGAGCCCTTCATTAGAACAGCTCCTCGCTCGCCCTGCCGCACATCCCCTCGCGTTCGAGCGCCGCGAAGAGATCAGGCATGGAGACTTCGAGTTCGGCGGCTTTGCAGTAGGCTGCGGCATCGAGGAAGTAGGGCGTACTGAGTTCCACGCCGAGGCCTTGACGCTTCAGCTTGATCGCCTGAAACACAGTTGTTCCAAGACCGACAAACGGGTCATACACAAGCTCGCCTTCCATCGAATACTGCGTGATGGCGCGGCTCACAAGGTCGAGGGGCAGCGGGCAGTTCTTTACAATGCACCCTTCTGCAGTGAAGCTCTCATCTTCTTCGACTCGCAGGCACCACGTTTCAGCTTCGCCTGCACCTGCGATAGATCGGACCTTTTTCCATGCGCCATCGTCGGCTATGAACGGGCGAGTGCGGCACGCGCCAACCTCAAAGCTGAGAACCCATTCCTGTTGGCAATGGACTACTCGTCCCTCGATGACTGATTCGCGTGGCTCTCGACCCGGATATACCGATGCGATCGTGCCGAACACACGCTGAACTAGCATGGCGAGCCCTAGCAAGAGATCACGACTGATGCTCATGCACATCCATCGCTCGCGCGAAGGAACGCAGTGACCATCTCCTGATAGATAGCCATCGAGGAGTGCGCGCGCTTGCTTTGGGGGTAGCGTAAATGCCTCCGGAGGAAGGCGCTTCCCGCCGGCGCCGTGCCCACATTGCTCAAGAATGGATTTGATTGACCCATCCGGATCTAGCACGCGGATCTGATGCGCAGTCCGGGTGGAGTACATGCCGCCGGCTCTTGATCCGAGGGCGTGCAGCGCTGCGTCCTTCTTGTGAGACCCGACGCTAATGATTGCTGCGCCTCGGCTTTCCCAATGCCCATCGGCCAGCCATCGCCCGACGATCCACCAGATTTGCTGGTCTTCGATTGCTGTTGGCTCGCAGTCTGGAAGCTTCAAATTCACGTAAGCACGGAGCGCGTGTTGCGCTTCCACCCAATCTGGCACGGCTCGTTCGGCGCCCTCGCGCTCTCGTGCCCAATCGGATTTTCTAATCCATAGCTTGTGGTCTGGTGTCAACGTCAGCCCGGGAACCCCATGTGTGCTGATCCTTATGACCGGCTGCACGCCAGTGTTTCTGACTGCCTGAACCCTGCGCCAGCGACCCTTGTGCGTCAGCGCGTGCTCGCCGACGTTCACATCTTGGATCGCAACATAACCACGCTCCTTCGTGAGCACACTGGAATCACGCGCGAGGCACAGGTGCATTTCCTTGCCCTTCGCCGACTGTGCACCGTTGAGCGTCAGCATGCGCGTCACGTCCGACCAGACATCCGGATGCCAGGACGGCGGCTGCAGCAGCATGAACGTGGTAGGCAGGATGCCGCGCGCCTCCAACTCCTCGCCGAGCAACACGTGGTGCTCGAAGTCATAGACGTTTGTCAGGTGGTAATCACGGAATAGCTTGAAGATCACGTCATGCGGCACACCCTCGAAGTCCCTCGCCGTGATCGGCCGATTGCCTGAGGATCTCGTGAAACCATGCGCGTCGATCTGCCAGCGAGATCGCGAATAGCCTGGGCTGCCTGGGATGATCGGCAATCTCCTGTCGAACGACACAGCGTTGCCGTCGGCATCGCGGCACAGCGGCTTTGTCTTGGTGACCGGTTCGTTGGCGTAGCTATCGCTGGTATCGGTGGGTGCCTTGCGGAAAAGCAGCAAGTACTCCGACATGCCGACGCCCATCTTCGTGCCGTCTTTGCACTGCTCTGACCAGCCAAGGCGGTAGGTCTGGTTGTTTTCGCGGACCACATCCGTGACGATCGTCTTCATGCCCATGAACGCAAAGCCGTGGCACACATAGTGATCGATGCAGACCGCGTGGAACGGGTAGACCGTCTGCATGCCGAGTCCCGTCATGCCGCCCGGCACGATGCGATCCTTGACGTGGATGGCGGCGAGGCGACCGGGCTTTAGCACGCGGAGCAGCTCCGGCGTCAGGAAGTCCATCTGCTGAAAGAAGTGCTCGTTCGTATCGGTGTGACCGAAGTCCTCATAGCGCGGTGAATACGAATACTGAGTAGCGAACGGAATCGACGTGACGATGAGGTCAACACTGTTCGGCTCCATCCGTTTGGTCTCGTCCACACAATCGTTGTTGACGAGCCGGAAGCGCTCTCCCAGCACCTCGCAGCGCGCAACGCCAAGCGTGCGCGTGAGTGCGTGGATCATCGAGGCCTGTGACAAGCCGTGCTCGCGAATAATCTTCGTCATCTTGGCAACCATGTCGTTGTGCTGAGCCCATTTGCGCTCGAGATCGCGGCGGATGTCTCGCTCCGCTTCGGTGTAGATCAGATCGATTCGCACGGCACGCTTTTGTAGATAGCGCTGCAGGCGATGAACGCTTTGGATGAAATCCTTAAACTTCCAACTGACCCCAAGATAGACCGCTTGATGGCAGTGTTTTTGCAGATTCGTTCCAGACCCAAGCATCACGGGCTTCGCGGCGAGCTCCGAGAACTTCCCATCCTTGAAGTCGGCGATGATCTGCTCGCGCTCTTCCAGGTCCTGTGAGCCGTAGACCGTGCGCAGGACAGCATTGACGTTGATTTTCGGAACGATTGCGGTGCCCAGCATCGCTTCCAGAACCAGAAGCCCCGCCTGAGTTTCCCCAGCCCGCCTCCATCCGGCGCACAGAAAGCAATAGCCGGGGTTGGGCGACTGGATTGATTCGGGATCGACATACGTGTACAGGCGCTCACCGGGCCAGCGTCGCCACGCGATCGCCATCGCCTCCAGAATCAGATTGGATGAGAGATGCGGGCCTTCGTTACGGAACACGGCACAGTTGATGCCTGTCTGGCCCGCATCATCAATGAACTTGCGCCAAGCGAAGAGCGCATCCCGTTGGGGCGTGAGAAGCACCAACTTCTCGCCCGGGCCGCAGATCAGCTCGCGCCCTTCGAGCGGTCGGGCCGAGTAGTGGCGCGCGTACAGCGCGATAGCGGCTGTGTGACCGTCCCTGAATTCCTCCCAATGGTCGTAGCGAGTAGACGGCAACGCCTCCTCGATCGCTTTCCGTTCGCCCTCCAGATCGTGCCAGATGATCCGATGCGCGCCAGGATCCTGTGCACGTATTTCCAGCATCTTGGCGATGCGTGCTGGCAGACTCGTGCGCCTCTCACGCGAGGCCTCGACGACCCCAAAACTGGCGTTCGGGAACATGCGCATCTGACCGTCTCGTTCTGCACCGGCGTTGCCGTAGTCCGTCGGAATCTCGTGCCAGCACACTTCGAGCGGCGGCAGTTTGTACCCCTCGTCGGAGTATTGGGGCGACAGATCGCTCGGCTTCTGCAGCACCAGGGCCCAACTGGCGACCCACGCCCAGAACTCAGCTTCCTTGTGTGGGTGGAGCGTGAGATTGTCAGCCTTCGTGGAGTCGCGCTTGAAGAAGCGGGACTTCACGTCGGAGACCTCCATCACGCCGAGGAAGGCGGCATAGGCGGCCAGCTCAAGCAACTCATTGGGGGAGGGCGTCGCGGTGGCGACGAACCGAAACGGGACACCCGCGCTGCGTTCGCGCTTCGTCATGCTCTTGCCATCGCCGGCGAACAGGCGCATGCATTCGCGAAAGGTCTTCGTGCCGCCAAAGCCGCGCAGGATGTCACCCTCATCCAGACTGACGACGTTGAAGTAACGCGGATCAAGCTTGCCGTCCCGGATCGTTTCGTAGTTCGTCAGGTAGATGCCGGTCTCGCTGGCGTCTGTGATCGATCTGATGAACTTGGGCGGCTCCGGCCAGCCGAGAATCTCGACGGCGTCGCGCTGGAACTCTTGGCGTACCCCCAGGTGCGTGACAATCAATCCGCGACCGACGGCGCGCGCCAGAATCAGTCGCTCAATCTCCAACTGCTGGACCGTCTTGCCGAGCCCGAACTGTTCAAAGAGAGCGCGCCGGCCACCTTGTACCGCCCAGATCACGCAGTCCCGCTGATGCGGCAACAAATGTGGGTTCACCTCGTCCGCAGAAATGACGAAGCCATCGTGCTTCGCCATGCATACTTTGGCTTCCAGGAACTTCCTGTACGTGTCGGTCTCGCACGGCGCGGACGAAACCGTTGTTGTTGTGGTTGTTCCAGTTCGCGTTGCCGTTATTGAAATTGACGTTCCACGCGCAATCGCCGGGCGATTCGCTTTCCCGCGCACTTTCGACCGGGCTGACCATCCGAATGGGTAGGACAGCTTCGTCACGCATTGGCCCCTTGCGAGGCGTCGCGGGCACTCAGTATCTGGGCACGCCCATCAGGCAAGGCAGCCTGCTGGTTCTGGCCCTTCTGGTGCTGTTTCTGCCAGCCCCCACACTGCCGGCCGAGGTTTGAGGTGAGGCGTGCGAGCGCCTCGAATTGAGCGAAGCTCTTGAATGCCTGTACACGCTTTGCGATCTGCAGGCTCAGCTTCAGATCATCGATGGCGAAGACAAGACGGCTGATCCATTCGCCTCGACGCTTATGATCGCGCCACGCACGATGCGCCGCCCGGGCGACGTGACGCGCCTGCTCGCGCAACTCGGCGCCGACCGCGTATTTGTGGTAGCGAGGAAAGACTCGGACGGCCTCCTCGATCTCCACGAGCACGCGCTCGGCGAGCTGCACAATCGGCGGCGCCTCATGCGTCATCTGTAAGAACCAATGAGCCTAGAACTGACCGACGCGCACGGCGCGGACGAAACCGTAGCCGTTGGGGCTGTCCCAGAACGCGAGGCCGTACTTGAAATAGACGTACCACGCGCAATCGCCGGGCGACGAAGCAAGCGGCGTCGAACTCCAGTACCACGCCGATTCGCAGTTAAAGACGCTATCGATCGCTGGGGCATGACGCCCGTAGTCCACCAGCGTGAGCAGCTCCTTGATCGTCGGCAGGCGCCAATCGCTGAATCCGCCGAGCGTGAGCTTCGCGCATGCTTCCTGCGCGTCCTTCCAGTTCATGCGACCGCCGGGCACGTTGTCACGCGTCCAGATAAGGCCCGTGCTGTTATCGAGCACGCCGACTTCGAGCTGTTCGAAGCGCGACTGGATCAATTTGGTGCTGAGAGAGGTCATGTTGTCCTCGATTTGAAAGAGCCCAAAGGCCGATTACTGACCGACGCGCACGGCGCGGACGAAACCGCCGCTGCTGTGGCCGTCCCAGAGCGCGCCGCCGTAACTGAAATAGACGCCCCACGCGCAATCGCCGGGCGACTCGGCATACGGAGTGCTCGACCAGAACCAATCGCATTCCGTATCGGGGAAGAAATCTGTGTCGATTGCCGGCGATACACGCGTGCGATCTGCGAGGCCGAAGAGTTCATCCACGGTCGGCAGGCGCCAATCCTCAAAGCCCGCGGCCTTGATCTTCTTCACCGCGGCTTCGCATTTGCTGTAGTTCGCGACCTTCGTCGTCTCGAGCGACCACATCAGTCCCGTCCGATTGTCGAGAACGGCTTCCCATTCGGCCGCATCGGCGGGCAGCACCGAGCCATCGGCACCAATCTTGGTAAATGGATTGTTCTGTTCCACTTTCTATCTCCCCCAGGTGACGGTTATCCGCGAATCTTCGCGAGCTCCACCGCGTCTTCGATCTGCACCTTCGTTGCGCGGATCTTCGCGGCCAACGCGTTGAAGTGATCCTCGATGAACTGCGGATCTTGCTGACGATGTACGAGCATTTCGTTCGTCCACACCATCGCACGGCCCTCGGGCTTTGAGCGCTTCGAGTTCGACCTGGGCGTTGTGGAGCGCTATACGTTGCTGCAGCTCGTGGCTCATTGCGTGAGCGCCTTCTGCAGATACGGATCATCGTTGACCTGATCGCATGCACCGCTGAGGAGCCAACGCACGTAGCTCGGGT
>Ga0187893_10008680_pt1 | contig 15919 bp, 16 predicted proteins | sample MA1701074metaG_FD_139574 | JGI IMG/M metagenome (GOLD analysis project Ga0187893, IMG submission 139574) | White microbial mat communities from a basaltic lava cave in the Kipuka Kanohina Cave System on the Island of Hawaii, USA - MA170107-4 metaG ... | reverse complement strand
GTGGACCTGCGCGGGCCCGACCTGCCCGACTCCGAACCGCGCCAGCACTGACTTCGGGCACGCCCGCAAGGCGGGCCCGGGCGGGCTCCCTCGCTCGCTCAGAAGAATCGGAGTGATTCGCTCGCTCGGGACCGCGCCCGGGCCCGGCATGCGGGCGTGCACAGCGGCGGCGCGGGCGCAAAGCGCGCCCGCATCGGGCTATGCGTTCAGCTTGCTGTGACGACGGCTGTAGCCGAAGTAGATCAGCAAGCCGATCACGATCCAGCTGCTCATCCAGTGCCAGTTGTCGATGAAGGCGCGCGCGAACAGCCACAGGCAGGCGCCGGCGCCCAGGATGCAGACCACGGGCGCCGCGGGCACGCGGAAAGCGCGCGGCAAGTCCGGCCGGGTCCTGCGCAGCACCAGCACCCCGATGCAGACCGTTGCGAACGCGAGCAGCGTCCCCATCGAGACCAGGTCGCCCAGCACGCCGATCGGCAGCAGGCCGGCCAGGATCACCGCGGTGACGCCGACCACGACGGTGCCGACGTGCGGCGTGCAATACTGCGGGTGGATGCGGCCGAAGGCCGGCGGGATCAGGCCGTCGCGCGACATCGTGTAGAAGATGCGCGGCTGGCCGAGCATCATGACGAGGATGACGGAGGTGAGCCCGGCGATCGCGCCGATCTCCACCAGCGTCTTGAGCCACAGCAGGCTCGGGTAGGTTTCGAGCGCGGTCGCGACCGGCTTCGGCGCGCCCAGCATCGTGTACGGCATGATGCCGGTCATGACCGCCGACATGGCGATATAGATCAGCGTGCAGATGGCGAGCGAGCCGAGGATGCCGATCGGCATGTCACGCTGCGGGTTCTTGGTCTCCTGGGCCGCGGTCGACACGGCGTCGAAGCCGATATAGGCGAAGAACACGATCGAGGCCGCGCGCAGCACGCCGTCCCAGCCGAAGCGCCCCGGGCCTTCCGCTTCGGGAATGAATGGGGTCCAGTTCTCCGCGCTCACGAATTGCAGGCTGAAGCCCATGAACAGCAGGATCACGACCAGCTTGATCGAGACGATGACCGAGTTGACGAAGGCCGATTGCGTGATGCCGCGATAGCAGAGCGCCGCGACGGCGGTCGCGATCCCGACCGCGGGCAGGTTGATGAGCGCGCCGGTCGGCACCAGTCGTCCCTCGTTCACGGTGAACGGCGCCGAAGTCAGGGCCTTCGGCAGCGAGACCGCGGCGCCGGTGCCGCTGCTGATCGAGTCGAGCAGCCCGGTGAAGTAGCCGGACCAACCGACCGAGACGGTGGCCGCGGCAAAGGTGTATTCCAGCACCAGCATCCAGCCGATGAACCAGGCGGTGAACTCGCCGAGCGTCGCGTAGGCATACGAATAGGCGCTACCAGACACGGGCAGCATCGCGGCGAACTCGGCGTAGCAGAGGCCGGCGAAGGCGCAGGCGACGCCCGCCAGCACGAACGAGAGCACGATTGCAGGACCGGCATGGTTGGCGGCCGCCTGCCCGGTCAGCACGAAAATGCCGGCGCCGATCACGGCGCCGATGCCGAGCAGCACAAGGTGCCGCGCGGTCAGCACCCGCTTGAGTGTGGCTTCGCCCGGCGCGGCCATATCGGATTCCATGACGGCCTTGACCGGCTTGGTGCGGAACAGGCTCATGCGCGGCTCCCCCGGAAAAATTTGAGGGACTCTACCCCAGCCCCGCTGCGATTGCGAGCAGAGCTGCCCGAGTTATTGGCGAAGCTCGTCGCCGAGGTGCGGCGCGATGCACTCGATGAGCGCCGCGTACACGCGCGGATTGCCGGCGACGAGATTGCCGCCATCCCGGTACTCACCGCCCGCCAGGTTGCCGACCAGGCCGCCCGCCTCGGTGATCATGAGGTTGCCGGCCGCCGTGTCCCAGGGCGCGAGCCCGATCTCCCAGAAGCCGTCGAGGCGGCCCGCGGCGACGTAGGCCAGGTCGAGCGTGGCGGCGCCCGGGCGACGCACGCCCGCCGCGCGCTCCATCACGCGCTCGAGCATCGCCAGGTAGGGCTGCATCCAGCGCCGGTTCTTTCGGAACGGAAAGCCGGTGCCGATCAGTGCGCCGTCGAGGCCCTGGTGACGCGACACGCGCAGGCGCCTGCCGTCGAGCTGCGCGCCGCCGCCGCGCGCGGCGGTGAAGAGCTCGTTGCGCACTGGATCGAACACCACGCCGGCCTCGGCGCGATCTCGATGACGGCAGGCCACCGACACCGCGAAGTGCGGCAGCCCGTGCAGGAAGTTCGTGGTGCCGTCGAGCGGGTCGATGACCCAGGTGTACTCGTCGCCCTCGTGCCGCCCGCTTTCCTCGGCCAGGATGCCGTGACTTGGGTAGGCTTTGCGGATGGTCGCGATCACGGCCTGCTCGGCGGCGCGATCCACCTCGCTCACGAAATCGTTGCGGCTCTTCTCGCTGACTGCGACGCCGCCCGCGCGCTCGAGGCTGCGCATGATCAGCTCGCCAGCGCGGCGCGCGGCGGAGGTCGCGATGTTGACGAGGGGGTGCATGCCCGCTCCCGCAGTAGAATGGGTGTCATTCTCAAGGAACCGGGATGCCAGCCGCAATCCGCATCGTGCTCGTAGACACGACCCATCCGGGCAATCTCGGGGCGAGCGCGCGCGCGATGCGCAACATGGGCCTGGCATCGCTGGTGCTGGTGCGGCCGCAATCGGCGCCCGGCGCGGAGGCACTGGCGCGCGCCGCGGGCGGGGCGGAACTGCTGCGGGCCGCGCGCATCGTGGCCACGGTGGAGGCGGCAATCGCCGATTGCGGGCTCGTGTTTGGCGCCAGTGCGCGCGCGCGCAGCGCGCATCACCGCGTGCTCGGACCGCGCGAGGCGGCCGCTGAACTGGTGACGGCCGCGTCGGCGCGGCCGGCGGCGCTCCTGTTCGGCGGCGAGCGCAACGGGCTCGCGAACGAGGATCTCACCCGCTGCCATGCGCTGGTGCGCATCCCGACGGATGCCGGCTACCCGTCGTTCAACCTGGCGCAGGCGGTGCAGATCCTGTGCTACGAAATCCGGCAGGCCGCCGGCGCCGCACCGCCGCCTGACGCGGAGCCGCCCGCGAGCGTGCGCGAGATGCGCGCGCTCTTCGCACATCTCGAAGCGCTGCTGGCGCAGGTCGGCTTCCTGCACCAGGCCAACGCCGCCCAGCTCGCGCCGCGCATCGAGCGGCTGCTGGCGCGCGCCGTGCCGGACGAGGGCGAGGTGCGCATCCTGCGCGGGCTCCTGGCCGCGATCGAGCGGCGCATCGGGCCGGGAGCCGCCGCGCGATGAGCGCCGCCGGGCCGGTCTACCTCGACTGGGCGGCCACGGCACCGCTCGATGCGCGCGTGGCGGCGGCCATGAGCGAATGCCTGCGCGATCCCCTGGCGCAGGCGAACCCCTCCTCGGGACACGCCGCGGGCCGCGCCGCCGCACAGTACGTCGAACGCGCGCGCGCGCAGGTGGCGGCCCTCGTGGGCGCGCCACCCGAGGCCATCGTGTTCACGTCCGGAGCGACCGAGAGCGTCAACCTGGCGATCTTGGGCGCGGCTCGCGCTGCGCCGCGCGAGCGCCGCCACCTCGTCAGCTCCGTGGTCGAGCATCGCGCCGTCACGGGCGCCTGCCGGGCGCTCGAGCGCGAGGGCTTCGAGATCAGCTGGCTGCAGCCGGGCGCAGGCGGCGCCGTGGATCCGGCCGCGGTGGCCGCCGCGCTTCGCCCCGACACCGCGCTCGTCACGCTGATGCATGCCAACAACGAGACCGGCGCGCTCAGCGAGATCGCCGCGATTGCCGCCGCTTGCGCGGATCGCGGCGTGCCGCTCCACGTCGATGCGGCGCAGAGCGCGGGCAAGGTGCCGATCGACGTCGCGGCCGACGCGGGCATCGCGCTCCTCTCGTTCTGCGCGCACAAGCTCGGCGGGCCCAAGGGGATCGGTGCGCTCTACCTGCGGCGCCGGCCGCGGCCGGCGCTCCTGCCGCTGATGTCGGGCGGCGGGCACGAGGGCGGCCTGCGCCCCGGCACGCTCGCCACCCACCAGATCGTCGGCTTCGGCCTCGCCTGCGAGATCGGGCGCTCGCTGCTCGCGAGCGAGCCGTCCAGGGTCCGCGCCCTGCGCGAACGGCTCTGGCGCGCGCTGCAGCCGGCGGCGCCGCTGTGGCGCAACGGCGTGCCGGAGCCTGCGGTGCCTGGCATCCTGAACGCCGGCTTCGCCGGCATCGAGGGCGAAAGCCTGCTGCTGGCGCTCGACGGTGCGGTGTCGGTCGCTTCGGGCGCGGCCTGCCATTCCGCGGTCGCGGAGCCTTCCCACGTGCTGCGCGCGATCGGCAAGAGCGAGCTCGCCATCCAGGCCTCGCTGCGCTTCAGCCTGGGCAGCGGTACCACGGCGGCGGATGTGGATCGCGCGGCGGCGGCCGTGGTTGCCGCGGTGCGGCGCCTGCGCGCACTCCTGCCGCCGGGCGCCCTCGAGCGCGTCGCATGAGCGGCGAGCCGGTCCGCTACACGGCCAGGGTGCACGAGCTCTTTCGCGCGCTGCCGTGTGCCGGCGCGCTGGCAGCTGGCGCGGGTACGGTCGTGCACGGCGAGGCAACAGCGCTCGATCGCGGTGCCTGGGTCCGTTTCGAGGCTCGCGTCGCCGGCGGTCGCATCGTGGATTGCGCGTTTCGCGCCTGGGGCTGCCCGCATACGCTCGCTGCTTCCGCCTGGCTCGCGCAGGCGATGCGCGCCGCCGCCGTCGCGCAGGCGGCTCCCGCCGAGGCGCGTGATCTGGCTCACGAAATCGGCGCGCCGGCGCATAAATTGGGCCGTCTGCTGGTGGTGGCGGACGCCCAGGCAGCGCTGCTCGCGGCGGCGCGTGCGTTACAATGAACGCTGTCATGGCCATCACGCTTACGCCCGCCGCGGCCGATCGCGTCCGGCGCTTCCTGGCGGAGCGCGGGCACGGCATCGGTCTGCGTCTCGGCGTGCGCAAGACCGGCTGCTCGGGTTTCGCATACGTGGTCAACTACGCGGACGCGGAGCAGGCGGGCGATCGCGTGTTCGAGAGCCAGGGTGTGCGGCTACTCGTGGATCCGGAAAGCCTGTCGCTGATCGACGGCACCGAGGTCGATTTCGTGCGTCACGGGCTCAACGAGTCGTTCCGTTTCCGGAACCCGAACGTGCGCGGCGAGTGCGGCTGCGGCGAGAGCTTCAGCGTCTGATTTTTCCTTTGGCGGCGGGCACTTCCGGGGCCGCGGCGATTGCCGTAACAGACCCCGGAAGCTAGAATGCGCGCTCCGCGCAGACCGCCGGCCGAGGACTCCATGGCGCTCGAGCGAACCCTGTCCATCGTCAAGCCCGACGGCGTCGCCCGCAACCTGATCGGCGACGTGTACCGCCGCTTCGAGGTCGCCGGCCTGCGCATCATCGCCGCGCGCATGCTGCACCTGACGCGCAGCCAGGCCGAGGGCTTCTACGCGGTGCATCGCGAGCGCCCGTTCTTTCGCGACCTCTGCGCCTACATGACGTCGGGCCCGGTGATGGTGCAGGTGCTCGAGGGTGAGTCCGCGGTCGCGAAGAACCGCGAAGTGATGGGCGCCACGGATCCGCAGCAGGCCGCGCCGGGCACGATCCGTGCCGATCTCGCGAGTCGCATCGAGGAGAACGTGGTGCACGGATCGGACAGCGTCGAGAATGCCGCGCGCGAGATCGCCTACTTCTTCGCCGAAGTGGCGCTGTGCCCGCGCACCCGGTAGCGCGATGAGTTCCGCGGCCCCGCGCACCAACCTGCTCGGCCTGGCGCGGCCGGAGCTGGAGGCGTTCGTGGCCGGCCTCGGCGCGAAACCGTTCCGCGCGCGTCAGCTGCTCAAGTGGATCTATCGCCGCGGTGAGTCCGACTTCGCGCGCATGACCGACCTGGCGAAGGATTTCCGCGCGCAGCTGGCGGAAGTCGCGGAGGTCCGCGTGCCCGAGATCGTGAGCTCGCGTACCGCCCGTGACGGCACGCGCAAGTGGCTCTTGCGGATGGCGGGCGCGGCGGCGGCGGAGCAGGTGATCGAGACGGTCTTCATCCCGGAATCCGGCCGCGGCACGCTCTGCATCTCGAGCCAGATCGGCTGCGTGCTCGACTGCGCGTTCTGTGCCACCGGGCAGCAGGGGTTCAACCGCAACCTGACCGCCGCCGAGATCATCGGTCAGGTGTGGCTCGCGAACCGGGAGCTGGGGTACGACCCGGACGGCGAGCGCATCGTGACCAATGTCGTGCTGATGGGCATGGGTGAGCCGCTCGCGAATTACCGGAACGTGCTGCCGGCGATGCGGCTGATGCTCGACGACTTCGGCTACGACCTGTCGCGCCGGCGCGTGACGCTGTCGACTTCCGGTCTGGTGCCGCAGATCTACCGGCTCGCGGAGGACGTAAATGTCGCGCTCGCGGTCTCGCTGCATGCCCCGAACGACGCGCTGCGCGACCAGCTCGTGCCGATCAACCGCAAGCACCCGATCGCCGAGCTGCTGGCGGCCTGCCGGCACTACCTCGAGCGCCAGAACGGGCGCAGCGTGACCTTCGAATACACGATGCTGGACGGCGTCAACGACGCGCCGGCGCAGGCGCGGGAACTCGCGGCGCTGCTCCGCGGTCATCACGCCAAGGTGAATCTGATACCTTTCAATACGTTTCCAGGCACGAGGTTCCGCCGCTCGCCGGCCGAGGCGATCCGCCGGTTCCGCGACCTGCTCATGCGGGAGGGCGTGATGGCAACCATCCGTAAGACGCGCGGCGATGACATCGATGCGGCCTGCGGGCAGCTCCGCGGACAGGTGCTGGATCGCACGCTGGTACGGCTCGGGAGCAAGCTGGTCCGGCTTGCGGTGCGCGCATGAGAGCGCTCGCCGCGATGCTCCTGACGGCATGGCTCTGCACGCTCCCGGCGGTTGCGCAGCAGCCTGCGGGCGACCCGCTGCTCGAGGCCGGGCGCATCAACGCGCGCCTCGCGATGGAATACCTGAAGCGCGAGCAGCTCGTAGTCGCGCGCGAAAAAGTCGAGAAAGCGCTGGTGCAGAACCCGCGGGACGTGACCGTACAGCTGGCCGCGGGCCTGGTGTACGAACGCCTGCTCGACAAGAAGCGGGCCGAGAAGCATTTTCGCCAGGCCCTGCGCTCGGACGCCGACAGCCCCGAGGCGCAGAACGCGCTCGGCGCCTTCCTGTGCCGCAACCGCGAACACGCCAGGGGCGAGGCCATGTTCGTCAAGGCGGCGCGCAATCCGGTGTACCGCACGCCGGAGGTCGCGTACACCAACGCGGGCGTGTGCGCGCGCAGCGCCGGCCGGCTCGAGCGCGCCGAGGAGTACCTGCGCCAGGCGCTGACGATCTCGAGCAGTTATCCCGAGACCCTGGTCCAGCTCGCAGGGGTCGCGCACGATCGCGGCAACCACCTGCAGGCGCGCGCCTTCGTCGAGCGCTACCTGGCGGCTGCGCCGGTCTCGCCCGACGTGCTGCTGCTGGGCTACCGGATCGAAAGCGCGCTCAAGGATGCGGCCGCAGCCAACGGATTCGCCGAGCGCCTGCGCAAGGAATTCCCGTCGTCGGCACAGCTGCGCACGCTGGACGACCTGGAACGCCGGAACCGCGGATGAGCGCCGGCCGCGCTGTGTCGCCGGGCCCGCGCCTGCGCGCCGCCCGCGAAGCCCGCGGGCTCTCGATCGAGGAGGCGGCCGAGCGCTTGCGGCTGAACCCGGCGCTGGTGCTGGCGATGGAACAGGAGCGCTTCGCGCTCCTCGGTGCGCCGGTGTTCGCCCGCGGCCACCTGCGCAACTACGCCGTGTTCCTCGGATTGCCCGAGAACGAGGTGGTCGCCTCCTTCGAGGCCGACCAGGTGCCCGAGCCGAGCTTTCTGCCGGCGCTCGACCTCAAGCCGCGTGCGCGCACCCCGGTGCGCTGGGTCTGGCCGCTGACGGCACTGCTGCTCGCCGTCGCGGTGGTGCTGGCTTTCTGGTGGTGGACGGCGTCCGACGCATGAGCCGCGAGCTCCAGTCCGTGCGCGGCATGAACGATCTGCTCGCGGCCGAGATGCCCTGGTGGCAGCTGGTCGAGCGCGCGGCACGCGAGGTATTCGTCGACTGCGGCTACCAGGAAGTGCGCGTCCCGCTGCTGGAGCGCGCCGAGCTGTTCGCGCGCTCGATCGGGGAGCACACCGACATCGTCGAGAAGGAGATGTACTCCTTCGAGGACCGTGGCGGCGACCTACTCTCGTTGCGCCCGGAGGCGACCGCGGGACTCGTGCGCGCGGCGATCGAGCACGGGCTCGTGCACAACCAGAAGCAGCGGCTGTGGACCTCCGGCCCGATGTTCCGCCATGAGCGCCCGCAGGCCGGGCGCTACCGGCAGTTCCACCAGGTCGACTGCGAGGCCCTGGGCTTCGAGGGGCCGGATATCGATGCCGAAGTGATCCAGGTGTCGGCGCGGCTGTGGCGCCGTCTCGGCCTGTCGGGCCTGCGGCTGCGGATCAACTCGCTCGGCACGCCCGAATCGCGACGCGCCTACCGCGCACGGCTGGTCGGGTACTTCGGCCAGCACCGCGGCGCGCTGGACGCCGACAGCCTGCGCCGGCTGGAGACCAACCCGCTGCGCATCCTCGATTCCAAGAACCCGGCGCTCGCCGCGGTGATCGCGGGAGCGCCCGCGCTGACCGATCACCTCGACCCGGCGTCGCATGCCCACTTCGACCGCTTGCGCGCGCTGCTCGAGGCCGGCGGAATCGCGCACCAGCGCGACCCGCGGCTGGTGCGCGGGCTCGACTACTACACGCGCACCGTGTTCGAGTGGACCAGCCCCTTGCTCGGCGCACAGGATGCCGTCTGTTCCGGCGGCCGGTATGATGCGCTGGTCGAACAGCTGGGCGGCGAGCCGACCCCGGCGATCGGCTGGGCGCTCGGCATCGAGCGGCTGGTGAGCCTGCTGCAGGCGGCCGGAGTGCCGGCGCCGGACGCGGCTCCGGCAGTCTTCCTGGTGCTCGCGGGAGAACGCGCGGAGCGCGAGGGCCTCGCGCTGGCCGAGCGCCTGCGCGATGCGCTGCCCGGCGCCGGCGTGCAGGCCAATATGGGCGGCGGCAGTTTCAAGGCGCAGATGAAGCGTGCGGACAAGAGCGGCGCCACGGTCGCGGTCATCATCGGCGACGACGAGGCCGTGCGCGGCATCGCGGCGCTCAAGCCGCTGCGCAGCGATGCCGGGCAGCAGGAATGCGCCCTCGCGGAGTTGCCGGCGCGTATCGCGGGCCTGCTCGGCCGCTGACACGGAAAGTAACATGGTCGACGAGTATCTGTCCGAACGAGAACAGGCCGAACAGCTCAGGCAGTGGCTGCGCGCCAACTGGATCTGGCTGGTCGCCGGCGTGGCGCTGGCGCTCGGCGGCTACTACGGCTCGCGCTGGTGGGAATCCCGGCAGGCCGGCCGCTCGCTGGCGGCCGAGGCTCGCCTGTCGGCGATGCTCGACGCGCTCGCGCGCAACCAGCGTGAGGAAGCCCTCAAGATCGCGGGCGAGCTCACCGGCGACCATGCCGGCACGCCCTATGCGGAACAGGCCACCCTGGTGCAGGCGCGACTGGATGTCGAGGCCGGCGATCTGGCCGCCGCCTCGGCCAGGCTGGCGCAGGTCATGGATTCGTCGCGCGATCCGGAATTGAGCCTGGTGGCGCGGCTGCGCCTCGCGCGCGTGCAACTGGCCCAGGGCGCTCATGACGCGGCGCTGGCGACGCTCGATGCGGCCGGGACGCCTGCCGTGGATGCGCGCATCGCCGAGTTGCGCGGCGACGTGCTGCTCGCCAAGGGCGACCGCCGCGGCGCGCTTGCGGCCTATCGAGCGGCGCAGGAGGCCGCCGCCGCCGCGCCGACGGGCCTCGTCGACGGCGAGCTGCTCGGCTACAAGATCGACGAACTCGCCGCCGCGGCGACGGAATAGGGCATGCGCGCACTGCGTCTGGTCATTCCACTGGCGTTGCTGCTGGCAACGGGCTGCAGCAAGGAAAAGGCGGTCGACCCACCGGCGGAACTCGTGCGATTCGAGCCCGCGCTCGAAGTGTCGCGCGCCTGGAGCACGGGCACGGGCGGCGGGGACGAGGTGCTGCGCCTCGGGCTGCGGCCCGCGGTCGTGGGCGAGCGCGCATACGTCGCCGGCCACGGCGGCGACGTCAAAGCGCTCGAACTCGCGACCGGCCGCGAGCTGTGGCGCACGCAGACGGGGTTGGCGGTCGCGGGCGGCCCCGGCGTCGGCGAGGATCTGGTCGCGGTCGGCACCAATGGCGGCGAAGTCGCCGCCCTCGACGCCGCGACCGGCGCCCTGCGCTGGCGCGTGGAAATCGGCGGCGAGGTGCTGGCGGCGCCGGCGGTCGCGGGCGGCCTGGTCGTGGTGCGCACCGTGGACGGGCGACTGCTGGCGCTGCGTGCCGCGGACGGCGGCGAGGCCTGGACCTTCGAGCAACCGGTACCGCGCCTGACCCTGCGTGGCAACGGGGCGCCGGTGGTGGCCGGCGACGTGGTGCTGGCCGGCTTCGACAACGGGCGCGTGGCGGCAATCACGCTCGCGGAGGGCGAGCTGCTCTGGAGCGCGACCGTGGCGCCCGCCAAGGGGCGCACCGAGATCGAGCGTCTGGTCGACATCGACGCGCCGGTGCGGGTCCTCGGCGAGGATGTGTACGTGGCGGGCTTCCAGGGCAGGGTTGCGATGCTCGCGCTCGACTCCGGCCAGATCTGGTGGGGCAGGGAGCTCTCCAGCTATCGTGGGCTGGCCGCCGACGATGAGCGCCTCTACGTGACCGGCGCGGACAGCGCGGTGATCGCGCTGCGCCGCCGCGACGGGACCGAAATCTGGCGCCAGGAGCAGCTACTGCGCCGCGGGCTGACCGCGCCGGCGATCGAGGGCGGCGTGGTCAGGGTCGCGGACTTCGAGGGCTGGGTGCATTGGCTCGATGCCGCGACCGGGCAGCTGCTCGCGCGCGGCAAGGCGGGCGGCAACCGCATCAGCAACACGCCGGTGGCGGCCGGCGATCTGACGATCGTGCAGAGCGACGCAGGCGAGGTGCAGGCCTGGCGTGCGACTCGCCCGGCGAGCAGCTGACCGGGCCCGGATGCTCGCGCCATGCTGCCCGTCGTCGCCCTGGTCGGCCGGCCGAATGTCGGCAAAAGCACGCTGTTCAATGCGCTGACCGGCACGCGCGACGCCATCGTCGCCGACGAGCCGGGACTCACGCGCGATCGCCAGTACGGCTACGGCTGGTTCGAGCCGCACCGCTTCATCGTCGTCGACACCGGCGGACTGGTCGAGTCGCCGCGTGGCATCGAGGAGCTGATGGCGCAGCAGACGCGCCGGGCGATCGAGGAGGCCGACCACGTGGTCTTCCTGGTCGACGGTCGGGCGGGTCTCGATCCCTCGGATCGCTTCATCGCCGGGCTGCTGCGCAGGAGCGGCAAGACGGTCACGATCGCGGTGAACAAGTGCGAGGGCCAGGACGGCGCTGTCGCCGCCTCGGAGTTCCATGCGCTCGGGCTGGGCGAGCCGCAGCCGCTGTCCGCCGAGCACCGGCAGGGCCTGGAGCCGCTCCTGGAGCGCGCCCTGGCGGGCCGCCTGCCGCCAGCGCCGGAGCTCGCGGCGGAGCGCGCGATCCGGGTCTGCGTGGTCGGCCGGCCGAATGTCGGCAAGTCGACGCTGGTCAACCGCCTGCTGGGCGAAGAACGCATGATCGCCTTCGACGAGCCCGGCACGACCCGTGACACGGTCGAGGTCCCGTTCGAGCGCGACGGCCATTCCTACGTGCTGATCGACACTGCGGGCGTGCGCCGCCGCGCGCGCGTGGGCGAAGGCGTCGAACGCGTCAGTGTGATCAAGACTTTGCAGGCGATCGACGAAGCGCACGTCGTGATCGGCGTGCTGGATGCGCGAGAGCCGGTCGCCGAACAGGACGCGACCCTTCTCGGCATCGTCGCCGATCGCGGCCGCGCGCTCGTGATCGCGGTCAACAAGTGGGACCACGTGCCCGCAACACGGCGCGAGGCGTTGCGCGGCGAGCTTGGGCTGCGGCTGCGCTTCCTGGATTTCGCGCCGCTGCACTTCGTCTCGGCCCTGCATGGCAGCGGCGTCGGAGAGATGATGAACTCCGTGCACAAAGCGCACGCGGCGGCGATGCGCGAGCTGCCGACACCGGAGCTCACGCGCGTGCTCGAGGCGGCGATGGTCCAGCACCAGCCGCCGCTGGTGCGCGGCCGCCGGATCCGGCTTCGCTACGCACACCAGGGCGGGCGCAACCCTCCGGTCATCGTCGTGCACGGCGCGCAGGCCGAGCGCACGCCCGAGGACTACCGCCGCTACCTCGGCAATTGCTTTCGCGAGGCATTCCGCCTCGCGGGCACGCCGGTGCGCGTCGAGTTTCGCAGCGAGGAGAACCCTTTCGCGGGCCGGCGCGACCGGCAGACGCCGCGTCAGCGACGCACCAGCGAGCGGCGGTCACGCGAGCGACGCTAGCCCCGCGCCCGCAAGTCGCGAGACGCAGTTCGACAGCGCCAGCCGATCGGCGGGCAGGCTGGCTCGCTCGCTCAGAGGAACCGGAGGAATTCGCTCGCTCGCCACCTGCCCGCCGATCGGCGCGCTGGCGTGCCGCATCGCGCGGCATGGCGGGCGCGCGTCCAGGGCCGGTCGGGGGTCCGGAGCGAGCGAATTTTTCCGATTCCGGTGAGCGAGCGAGGAACCCCCAACCGGCCCTGGACGCTCGTGTGCCTAGTCGCGGTGCGTGACCTTGGCGCGCAGCCGACCGCGTGCCAGGCGCAGTGCGAGTTCGGTTCCTGCCGGCGCCTGTGCCGAGTCAGTGACGAGCCTGCCGTCCGCTGCCCGCGTGGCGATCGCGTAGCCGCGTGCGAGCGTCGCCAGCGGGCTCACGGTCTGCAAACCGTTGGCCGCCGCCTCCAGGCGCGCCGTCACGAGCGCCAGGCGGTGACGCAGCGCCGGGCCGAGCCGTGCGCGCGCATGGCCCATGCGCCCGGCCAGGAGCGCCGCGCGCACCGCGGGCGACCGGCCGGCCAGCTCGGCGCGCAGCCTGGCCAGCCGCTCGCGGCCCGAGCCGAGTAGCCGGCCGGCGGCTGCCGCCGCGCGTCCCTGCAGCTCGTCGAGCCGCTGCGCGCGCTGGGTGAGCGCCCGCGCCGGATGCAGGCCGTCGAGCCGGCGCCCCGTGCGTGCGAGCGTCTCACGCCACCGGCGCAGCGAGCGGCGCGCGCTCCCGGCGAGTCTCTCTGCCACTCCCGCGAGCGCGGCCAGCCAGGCGGCGGCATCCGGGACCGCCAGCTCCGCAGCGGCCGAAGGCGTGGGCGCGCGCAGGTCGGCGACCAAGTCCGCGATCGTGAAATCCACCTCGTGACCGACGCCGCAGATCAGGGGCAGGCGCAGCGCCGCGATCGCGCGCGCGAGTGCCTCGTCGTTGAACGCCCGTAGGTCCTCGAGCGAGCCGCCGCCGCGCACCAGCAGGAGCACGTCGACCTCGGCGCGCGCATCCGCCAGGACGAGCATCGTCACGATCTCGCGCGCGGCGCCGGCGCCCTGCACCGGCACCGGGTAGACCAGCACCGGCACGACCGGGCAGCGGCGGGCGAGCACGTGCAGCACGTCGGCGAGCGCCGCCCCGGTCGCCGAAGTCACGACGCCGATGCGCCGCGGGAAGCGCGGCGGCGCACGCTTCCGCGCCGCGTCGAACAGGCCCTCGGCCGCGAGTCGCAGCTTGAGCGCTTCGTAGCGGCGCCGCAGCTCGCCTTCGCCCGCCTCCTCGAGATGGTCGACGACCAGCTGGAACTCGCCGCGGGCCTGGTACAGCCCGACTCTCGCGCGCAGCAGCACCTGCAATCCGTCCCTCGGCGCCACCCGCGCGCTCAGATTGCGCTGGCGGAACATCGCGCAGCGCACCTGGGCCGCCTCGTCCTTGAGCGTGAAGTACCAATGGCCCGAGGCCGGGCGCGACAGGTTCGACAGCTCGCCCGCGATCCAGAGCGACGGCAGGCCCGCCTCCAGCAGGCCGCGCGCCTCGCGGTTCAGGCGGCTGACCGTGTAGATGTCGCGGCCGCCGGGGTCCATCGTCGTGCTCGCGGGCATGGGCTCATGGTAATATGCACCGCTTCCTAATATGCGCATCCTCCAGGAAGCACTCACTTTCGACGACGTCCTGCTGGTGCCGGCGTACTCCGAGGTGCTGCCGCGCGAGGTGGACCTGTCGACGCGCCTCACGCGCGCGATCCGGCTCAACCTGCCGCTCGTATCGGCGGCGATGGACACGGTGACCGAGGCGCGCCTCGCCATCGCGCTGGCCCAGGAAGGCGGCATCGGCATCGTCCACAGAAACATGACCGCCGCGGCCCAGGCGCGCGAGGTCGCCCGCGTCAAGAAGCACGAGAGCGGGGTCATCAAGGACCCGATCACGATCCGGCCGGACGCGACCGTGCGCGACGTCATCGCGCTGACCCGCGCCCGCGGCATCTCCGGGCTCCCGGTCACCGGCGACGGCAATCTGGTGGTCGGCATCGTCACGCACCGCGACATCCGCTTCGAGGAAGAGCTCGACCAGCCCGTGTCTCGCGTCATGACGCCCAAGGACCAGCTGGTGACGGTGCGCGAGAACACGCCGCGCGAGGAGGTGCTGCAGCTGCTGCATCGCCACCGCATCGAAAAGGTGCTGGTGGTGGACGAAGGCGGGCGGCTCAAAGGCATGATCACGGTGCGCGACATCCAGAAGTCGCGCGACTTCCCGCGCGCCTGCAAGGACGAGCAGGGGCGGCTGCGCGTCGGCGCCGCGGTCGGCACCGCGCCCGACACCCTGGAACGGGTCGCGCTGCTGGCCGAGGCCGGCGCCGACCTCGTGATCGTGGACACCGCGCACGGGCACTCCCGCGGCGTACTCGACACCATCCGACGCATCAAGCAGGCGCATCCGGCGCTCCAGGTGGTCGGCGGCAACATCGTCACGGCCGATGGCGCGCGCGCGCTCGTGGACGCGGGCGCCGACGGCGTCAAGGTCGGGATCGGGCCGGGCTCGATCTGCACCACGCGCGTGGTGGCGGGGGTCGGTGTGCCGCAGGTGACGGCGGTCGCAACCGTCGCCGCCGCCCTCGCGGAATCCGACGTGCCGCTCATCTCCGACGGCGGCATCCGCTACTCCGGCGATGTCGCCAAGGCGGTCGCGGCCGGCGCCAATTCGGTGATGATCGGCGGACTTTTCGCCGGCACCGAGGAATCCCCGGGCGAGGTCGAGCTGTACCAGGGCGCTTCCTACAAGTCGTATCGCGGCATGGGCTCGCTCGGCGCGATGGCGCAGCCCCACGGCTCCAGCGACCGCTACTTCCAGGACGCGGTCGAGGAGCTCGAGAAACTGGTGCCCGAGGGCGTGGAGGGCCGGGTACCGTACAAGGGGAGCCTGGTCGCCATCGTGCACCAGCTGGCGGGCGGCCTGCGCGCCGCGATGGGCTACACGGGCAGCCCGGATATCGAGACCATGCGCCGGCGCTGCACCTTCGTGCGCATCACCGGCGCGGGCGTGCGCGAGAGCCACGTGCACGACGTCAGCATCACCAAAGAAGCGCCCAACTACCGGATCGGATGATGGCCGCGCCAGCCGGGGCGATGCACGCCGACATCCATGCCCATCGGATTCTGATCCTCGATTTCGGCGCGCAGTACACGCAGCTGATCGCGCGGCGCGTGCGCGAGATCGGCGTCTACTGCGAGATCCTGCCCTGGGATGCCGGGGACGCCGCGGTGCGCCGCTTCGGCGCGCGCGGGATCATCCTTTCGGGCGGACCGGAGTCGGTCACCGATGCCGCCCCGCCGCGCGCGCCGGACGCGGTATTCGGCCTGGGCGTCCCGGTGCTCGGCATCTGCTACGGCATGCAGACCATGGCCGCGCAGCTCGGCGGC